>OFCL01000022.1_pt1 | contig 144848 bp, 132 predicted proteins | sample 1520811 | NCBI WGS metagenome assembly OFCL01 (sample SAMEA2699030, study PRJEB24076) | metagenome | biome: Human gut stool | place: Spain | collected 2012-03-22 | reverse complement strand
AAAATATTTAATTTTTTATAGTGTTGCCAGATTTATATTTGAGTATTTACGAGGCGATATACGAAGAGGTCTTATATGCGGCGTTTCATTTAGTCAATGCATATCAGTTCTTATATGGATAACTTTGGGATTTTTCAACATAAAACAAGCTATAATTTCTAAACAAAATGGAGGATTATAATGTGGGAGATACTTTGGAATACAATAAAAGGAGCGGTTATAGGTGCTATTGGGGCAATCTGCTTATTTGTATTGGGCTTCTTTATTGAACTATTTAACGAGGGTTATGCAATATTAACATGCGATTGTGATAGATCAATGGTATTTGACTGGTCTGGAATGTGGGGATTATTGCTTATGTGCACTATTGGTGGTGCTGTTGTTGGCATGGTATATGGAATCTGTAAAGCAAAAGAAGCACGTAATGCGGAAAAAAACAGAAGAGATGCTGAAAATTTAGAAGCGGCTAGAAAACAGCGGATTCAATGGGCAAGTGAAGTAAAACAAAAAGCATTAAGTGTAAACACTATTTGTGAATCAAATAGCAAAAATGTTCCACCGTTAGTGAGCAACGAATATAAAGCAGATACACAGATGGAACTAATTTTATCCGAACTTGCTAATGCTACTGAATTAATGGGTAAAATTGATGCAATGGCAAAAGATGTTCAGAAAGGTGGTATATCTCAATGATGATTGTTATATGTCATAAATGTAAAAAAAAGATACATAAAGCTGATAAATGTCCATATTGTGGTAATTCTACAGAATTTGAAGCTATAAATGAAATACTAAATGTACACGAAAATGTATTTAAAGAGTATTCGCAGCTATCTACACTTTTGGACTCTGGAGAATTCAAACAACTAATAGAACAATCTCGAATTGTTTTGCAATGGATGCCCACTTGCTCTTTAGTTTTCTGGATGCGACTGTTGGCTAAAAATGGATGTAAGACTGATGCGGAACTAATACAAAAGGGAATAAACTGTGATGACTCAGCAGATTTTTATAATGCTTATAGATATGGAACATCTTTTGAAAAAGCGGCATACGATAACGTTAAAAATTTGATTGAAAATATACGTGTTACTTTTGCATCTACAATTAAAATTCACGAGTATAAAGAAAAAGCCGCAACCCCTATAGTAAGATACAAAAACGAGTTTTTTTCAGAACTCCAGGAAAAACAGAACAAACTCTTTGAGTTTTGGACTCAATTAGAGAAAATGGAACAAGAAATGTATGTAATTGAGCAAGAATGTAAATTTTTGCTCAATGAACATAAAATATCATTGGATAATTCAAAAAATAAAGCTGCTCAAATAAAGACTCAAAGTTACAAGCTTAACGAATGTACATCGGAAGAACTTAATAATTACATGATTCGTTTGGAAAATGTATTAAAGCAGTCGGATTCCAGTAAAAAAGAGATTGAATTAATAAGAAAACAATTGCCTTGGATAGAAATATTTAATAGTAAAGTTCAAGAACGAGATAAAATTATAACAAAAATCACATCAACACTATCCGATTTGAAATCATATGAAAGCAAGATTAAATTTACAGTTTCAGAAATTAAGCATATAGAGAAAAGACATCAATTGGCATTACGGTTTTTGGCTAATTATGATTTTCAAAGCACCATTTCATTACTTGGAACTAAAAAATATAAAGAAGTTTTGAGTCATGCAGGTTTTGCATCGATTTCTAGTGGTACAAAAGCAACTCAAAGTTTATTTGATAATTAATCAAAAGGAGTTCAACTATATGGAATATACAGCAGGACTATTTGCAAATTTTTTAACAAAATTAATATCGTTGGATAAAGATGTCAAATCTACCATTTCTGAAGCTGATAGAAAAGTTTCATCACGCGACTCTAAAGAACTATCTGAATGGCATGAAGTTCAGAATAGATTAAGTCAGATACAAAATCTGAGAGCATCTAAGAGCAAAAATGTTTTAACTAATTACCGAAATAGTGTTGAAGAAATTCTATCCAAAGAGATAAGTGACAAGATGTCTTCTTTCGCACGTCTTGAGAAGTGCAAAGAAGTATTGTCATTGATTATAAGTGCAGAAAGCAGCATTATAAATAAAAAAATATATAATTCAAGCAAGACAATGCAATCACATCCAGTTAATATTTCACTTGAAGATTTGATTACTGGAAAAACCGATTTTATTGAAATGGCATATGCTGTTAATACCGCGATCCAAAATGGAAAGAAAAAGGAAATTTCGAGAGCTAGTTCAAAATTTTATTGTACATGTAAATATGCCGAACAGATCTTAACTCAAGAAAAAACAAATATTTTATCACATGTTTACGCAAATAAAGACAGGGTTTACAAAGAATATAAAGCTGTTGGTGAAAACGCTCATCAAAATATGGTGAAAGAGTGGCAGACATCTGTTGAAAAATTTAACGATATATCTGCCAGCTTTACACAACAGAGGGAAGCTTCGAGAACAAAAACCCAAGTAACAGAAGTAACGGCAATTTCTGATAAAAAAAGCCAATTGGAAGAAATTGTTGATTGTTTTTGCACAGAATTTTCTCCAGAGCAATTTGAAAAAGAGTATATTCGATTGTATTCTTTGGAACCATCTTATAATCATTATGAATGTGTATCTGAAATGCCTCAAAATATTTATATAAGCAATTTGGAATATGATCTCTCAAATTTGAATTTATGCGATTATACAAAGGAATTTTTAGACAGATACTATTACTTTATGTATAGAGAAAACAAATTATATATTCCTCACTGTGCTCAGTTTGGTCAGGAGTTCAATTATTTGTTTAAGTTCGAGGGAGTTACTACTAAGGAAAAGGTTGTGAGTGATGCATGTGATATAGGTATGCGTTTATTTATGATGCTTCCACCTGGTAAAGTAAATTTTACTTTTATCGATCCAGTTTCTCTGGGTGAAAGTTTTGCAATGTTTACAAGACTTGTTAATGTTGATGATAGAACAAGTGAAGTTATAAATGGAAAAATATGGTCTTCTCCAAGTGATATTGAGGATAAACTAAGGATTATGACAGATCATATCTCAAATGTTACTCAAAGATGCTTACAAGGGAAATATAACAATATTTATGAGTATAATAAAGTGGCCGAACAAAATGCAGAAGCATATCAAATTATTATGCTTATGGACTTTCCAGCGGGATTGTCCGATCAATCATTGAGACTCTTAGAACAGATTTCTACTTCTGGACCGAAATGTGGTGTGTTTACTATAATTTATAGGAATGAAACACAGTTCAGTAAAATTTCCGAACGCTCCCATTCTTTAGTAGCAAATATAGAAAGTGGTTTTCAAGTGTTCGATTATTCCGATAATGCACAGGAAATCAGCTGTTCAAAAGAAGTTATAAAAGGACAGAAACTTTTATGGCATGGAATTGAAAGACCTTCCGTTAAACGCATGGATAAAATAATTGATATATTAAAAAGAGGCATTAAATCCGCAGACAAGGTTGTTATTGGAATTGAAAAGGTAAATAGAACTGAGAAAGAACGAGAACCAGATGAAACATCAACAAAGAATGGAATCCGAATTCCAATAGGATTGCATGGTGCCAACGAAATTCAATATCTTACTCTTGGCGTCGGAGTCAGTCATCATGCTTTAATAGCTGGTGTTGCTGGATCTGGTAAATCAAGCTTGCTACATACCATTATTCTTCAAGCACTCTCTCAGTATGGTCCAGATGAATTAAGAATTTATCTTGTAGACTTTAAACGTGGTGTGGAATTTAAGATTTATGCAGATTATAAGCTTCCTTCGTTCGAAGTTGTTGCAATTGAGAGCGAACGTGAATTTGGATACAACATTCTTAAAGCTCTTGAAAGAGAACAGAAAATCAGAGCAGATCGATTTAAACGTGTAAAAGATAGGAAAATTGATCGTATCGAAGATTATCGTGCATTGCCTGATGTAGCTCCAATGCCAAGAATCTTAGTAATTATGGATGAATTTCATGAATTGTTTTCAAATGCCAGTGATAAAATCGGAAAAGAATCTGCAGAGATGATGGAGAGAATCGTTCGTCAAGGTCGCGCCTTCGGTGTGCATATTATTCTTTCATCGCAGAGTTATTCTAATGTGGGCGGTTTAGATAAATCCGTTTATGACCAAATGGCAGTACGAATTGTTCTAAAGTGTTCTAAAACAGATGCTTCACTTTTGCTTGGAGATGGTAGTTCAGATGTGGACCAGATTTCAATTGATGATCCTGGACGTGCTATCTACAATTCGGAAGCAGGAAATAAGGAATACAATAGTCATTTTCGTGTAGCTTTCATTGATCCTTCTAAACATCGTGAAATTTTAGAAGGTGTCAGTAAAAGAACATGTAAGCTTTCCGATAATAAAACAAGAATTCTTCTTTCGAATATTGAGGATAACAAATATAGCATTTTCAACCAGTTTACAAATTATGATATGGAAGCATGCAAGGTTCCTGGAAGGTTGTATTTAGGTGAGCCACTTAGTGTTGTAAACAATCTCAACATGGATTTGGTTAAAAATGAATATGCAAATATGTTGATGGTTGGTTCTGATAGTGATAAGGCAAGAAGTATGTTCGCTTTTACCATGCTCAGCTTGGCTATTAACTATTGGGTATCACACAATAAAAAAGCGCCTGATGAACCATTTATTTACTTCTTGAATTACAAGCCACTCAGAGATAGTTATTTTATAGATGCTCCTGGTTTGTTAGCTACAAAATTCTTGACTAAGTATGTCAAAAATATACCAATTAGTAATCCTAGTGAGATTAAAAATACAATTCAGAAGTTGTATTCAATATCTTTGAATACGCATGGCAGTACGTTAAATGAGAACAAGTATTTGATGGTATTTGGCTATCAGAGAGCTGAGGATTTGAAATCTGAAGATAAGGCTGCAGAAAAGCAAGATATTATGAGTATGATGTCTTCGAAAACTCAAGGATCGACGCATTCGATGAAGGAAATGGTCGAAGTGATACTGACAATGGGTGCTCAGAATGGAGTTCATTCCGTTTTTTGGCAAGATGACTTCAAAGCTCTTGATTTTGCAGACCGAAAACTTATCACCTATTTTTATCAAAAGATTGCTTTCGATATGCAAAAAGAAGATTATTCACAGTTTGTTGGTGTGAATGATATTAGTCAGTTTGGCGAAAATACAGCTGTATATAATAATCGAATTGACGATACGAGAAGCTTCAGGCCATACCAGTCTCCTGACAAAGAATGGCTTGAAACTGTATGTAATGCTTTGAACCAGTGATAGATTAAGGAGAGGGTAAACTGTGATATCACTCTTACCCTCTTTTCTTTTAAATTAAAGGAGGTTAAACCATGGGTGAATTAAAAACTAAAGGCCGTGAAGGCGTAAAGGAAAACCAGGACAAGTATCAGGAAATTCAAGAAAGTGCCGAGCAGTCACTTGAAGAAAGAAATCGAAATATCGAAATCGTTCATTCTTTAGAAGGTGTTGACGATGATGACAAAGCTTCTATTGAAGATAGCAAAGAGCAGGGGAAAGAAATTGCAGATCAGATTGCTGAAAGTCAGATGGAAGCCCCAAAAAGCGAAGTGAATAGCAGAATGGAGAACACTGTTAGTGAAATGAAAAACCTTGAAGGTCATGAAAAAGATGATGCGAGCAAAGCAAGTGCAATGGATGGTAATTACGGCGGTGTTGGTGCAGGATTGGAAAGCAGATTTGAAGAAAGCGCTAGTGAATTCAACGACATTGCTACAAGCGGAGAAGAGATTCAGGAGCAGTCTAACGCTCAAATAGATAATATAATTCAGAACATGAAAGAAGACTGGTAAAATATAGGGACAATTAAAAGCCAACTTTGTAAAAGCATATTAGATCTTCAAGACAAGCTAAAAAATTTAGGTATTAAATGAAGAGTTGTAATCAAATTAGCCTTTTGTTATAGGGCAGAAAGGAGCATGCGAATGGAAGAGCAAACATATTATCTCGTATTTACAGTAGATAGAGTACCTGATTTGACATTGACAAAATATAGCGTGTTAGATGGGTCCAGTGTTGATGATATCATGGATAAGCATGGAGTATTTCTGCGCCAACTTCACAGACTTGGTTCAACTTCTGGAGTATATTTCCATCTTTTATATTATTTTGATCCTGATGAAAGAATACCTAAAGGACATCATTTGTCAGTTGTCTTTTATGCAACATCAAGTGATCGAAGAAAACTGGAGGGAATTCGAGAGTTCTTAACTACCTCTGTTTTAAGCACCTATTACGATTTTCATTGCTATGAGATAAGTACGGATTTCTATCCAGATACATTGCAGACTTCTGATAAGAAAACAGAAAATGTAATCATGCTGACAAACATTGCTGGACAGAAAAAGCCCTACGGAATAAACCATTCAAATGTTATTGATGTAAATAGCTATAAGACTGAAGTCAGTATGGGGTTACGCCAGACAATCACTTGCGAGACTGCTTCTGACGGGGATGCTGTCTTAAGCTTTAATTCGTTAGAAGCGAATAGGAATGGACAGATTCTTTTTTCAAGAAAGCATGTTCTGGCAAAGAGACTGCAAATCATCGATGGAAAACTGAGACTGTTTGAGAATGATAAGATTGATTCTCTATATGAAGATTTTGAATATGAATTAAATGAAACATGGGAACAGGTATTTTCGGAAGAACGTTCTGCTGATGATGGAACACGTTTCATATGTTATTTTGAGCCCGATGGAACTAAAATTGTTGAAATCGGTTCGAAAATGGTGCCGATGTATTTTTCTGAGAGGCATATTGTAAGTCGACACATTGAATTTGGAGTAAATGAAAATGGTGTTAATACGCTTTTTATTATTCATGATGATGGTACAAAACCTGACGAATATCAATATGACTTGACAGATGAACAGATTAATCGTTTCATCAATACTTTTAATAGTGCTTCCGACAGAGTCGCAGTTTGCTATACCAATTCCTCTGGAAATACGGTTGTAGAACTTGGTTGCCACGATGAAATCCATGGAGATGCGAATACATTTTTAACAAATGCTCCAGAAATAGAACGAAAATTTAATTTTGCTGCCTTCCTAACCAAAAAAGACTACTATTTACCAGCTCAAAATAGACTGGATATTGATCCAGCCGGAGAAGTTCCGCTTTATTCAATTATGGAGTGGGAACCTTGTGAGGATGGCAGATTGTACAATGTTCTCAAGTTGATGGAAGGTTATAATAGCACAGTTGCTCTGCGAATAGACATTTTTCCTGTTGAGCAGACTCAGTATATTCGCCAGAAAATATTGCCGTATGCAGATACAAGAAAAAGAATATCTGAAAGACAGCAAGGGAAAGATGATAACAGCGAAAATATTATCAAATCTTGGGATAAATATCTGCAAAATATGATGAAATTTCCGCAGTTTTTTGCAAATGTTGTTGCTTTTTCCGACAAAGAAGATATTGCTGTAATGCTTGCAGATAGCGTTGCCGCAGAAGCTGTTGAATCAGGAACATATATTATTGAAAAGATTCATAAAGAGAATGGAATGTCGGTATATTACAGCGATCAAAGGGCGCTTAACCTTGTTCGACTTGCTGAAAATGACAACCTTAGACTTAGACCGGATTCACCACTATATTATAAGGAACCTGGGAATTATATTGCCCAACTTTTGACCTTGTATACGCTTGAAGAATTACGACCAATGTTTTCGTTGCCCATCCTTTATCCGGGTGAATCGATTGAATGTTTGAAAGAAACTGATCCTAAGCCATTTAAAGCAAAAGATGGTGAATCAGTTTCTCTTGGGATAAGCAGTTTGGGATATGATGTCGATTTTCCTGTCAAATTATTCAAAAAGCATGCATTTATCGCTGGTGTTCCAGGTGCAGGAAAAACCAACACCATGCTCCATCTAGTAACCAGTTTGTGGAGAGACACAGAGGAAAAAATTCCTTTCCTAGTTTTAGAACCGGCAAAACAAGAATATCGTGCTCTGGCAAAGATTAAAGGCATGGAGGAGTTAAGAATTTTTTCTCCTGGCGCGGATACATACTTCCCTCTTCACATTAATCCATTCCAGTTTCCTGTTGGATTGACGCTAGCAGAACATATTGCAAATTTAAATGCCGTATTTGCAGGTGCATTTGAATTGCCGCCTCCTTCCCCACATTTCATCGATACGTGTATTGAGAAAGTGTATCTTGATAAAGGATGGAATGTCAATGAAAGGAACACTTTAGATGAGAATGGAAATTATCGTCATAAGTTTCCGACATTGCAAGAGTTGTATGCTTCACTTGAAATTGCCGTTAAGAATTCTCACTATCAGGGTGAAACTTTAGGTAATTTACAATCTGTACTGGAAGTACGTGTGGGAAGCCTTCTAAAACGTGAAATCGGTAATGTTTACAATGTTAGAGAGTCTATTTTGAAACCAGAACAGTGGCTGGATGTACCGGCAATTATAGAGTTGGAAGCTCTTGGTGAAGGTCCTGCAAACTTTATGTCATTGTTACTTTCAACATTGATTCGTGAAACCTTGAAAGTTAGAAAAACGAGTGATAACAAAGGTAATTTCAATAAAACAAGCAAGGATTTGAATCACGTCATTTTCTACGAAGAAGCACATAATTTAATTGGACCTGACACGGATAGTCCGATGGGAGATTCTGTAGATCCTAAAATTTCTGCTACAAAATATGTAGTTAAAATGTTGGCAGAGGTTCGAGCATTGGGGGAAGGTATTGTTATTGCAGATCAGTTACCAACAGTAATGGCACCAGAGGTTTTGAAAAATACCGGACTCAAAATTGCGCATAGAATCACAGCGCAAGACGACCGATCACTCCTTGGCAGTACTATGTCTGCATCACCTGATCAGTTGGAAGAACAAGGAACATTTGGAACTGGATGGGCTTTGATTTTCTATGAAGATCTTCTGAAACCTTATAAGATGAGGGTTCACGAGTGGGATATTCATAATAAAGATAAAAATAAATATGAATCTCCTACGAACAAGCAGCTTTTCTCGTATCTGAAGGAAAATCAGACATATCGCTCTACCCTTCTTACAAGTGCAAAAATCATGAAGGAAAAGATGGATGTTGAGTATGATCAGTTACGTAGACGAGGAGAAAAGCTAAAGGAAAACATTGATAAAGAGTATTTGATTATAAGAGCATTAAATAGGGGGATTGAAAACCAAGAGACAGCTTCGATGGAAATGCAGGTTTCAGAAAATGTAGAGCGTAACAAAATAGAGTTGCAAAAACAGAAACAGGCAGTTGTGGAGAGAATGTTACGATTCCTTCAAAAGTATAGCCGAGAGTTACATCAGCTTTGTTGGGATTATATTAACCAGTACTATGCGACAATCACGTTAGCAAATAACTATGATTTCGCATCAGAGAAATTGTATGCAGCTTCTGTCAGTGGCTTCTTTACCATCTTCGAAACTATGCGTTCATTAGTGGATGTACCTGAGCTAACTGAAACGTTGGTGTCTGAGCTTAAGAATGTTGTATCTGATACGGAACGTTTTGTTTCATTGGATAAAACAAAAAAATGTGTATTGAAAGGTAGCGATATTTATCCTGATCTGCAGTATGCTAGCGGTTATTACTGGGTTAACGATACATATCTCAAGAAGAAAAACCTGGTAGCAAAAGCAAAGCGTATTCTTCAGTTAGACAGTGATCGCGAAAAGTATATCAATTCGTATTGCATTGATTGGACTAATGAGTTTATTGAAGTATACCAAAAGGCTGATGCTTACGCTGAGGCTACAGAAAGCCTCATCTTAATTAAAGAATCCGAAGCAAAGGTCTTGTATGTTGATGAACCAGAAACATATGAGCATATGATGAAGCAGATCAACGACTATAAGAATAAGAAATACGCATTGTATAAGATGCTTCATTCTATGGTAGTTGGCCCGATTAAAGAAGCATTTAGGTTTTTAAATGGAGCTGATAGGATCGCATTCCTGAAGGCATCAAAGAAAGTCAGAGAATTACATTTAGAAATCGTTAATTATTTAGATTCACATGCAGATGCTAAGCTGTCAGGTTGTGAACGTTATAAAAAACTTAGAGAAGAAGCAACCGTAATTATTAATATGGATCTGTTGGCACGTATTGAATTGGCAAGATCCAATAGGTTGCTACAAACGGAACAGTTAATCTCTTCCAATAGTACAGAAGAAAAGAAAAAGATTATTAGATTGATTCGTGATACTCATAACGCATATTTTGAGGCTTATAGCAGATATAATGTTGAACGTTTTGATTATCAGATTATCCTGGTTAATTTCTATATGCAGTATTTGGATAGCATGATGGATTTTGGAGATATAGCTGTTCAAGAAATGATTAGTGATGATCCTTCGAGATATGAAGTGAAGAAGTGTTCTGAAATCATTCAAAAATTGATTTCAAACAATACTGTTCCAGAAACTCAGAAGATTTCTTGGAATAGGATTCAAAATCGATGGATTAAATTCTTCAAGGAAGCATAGTAACAAAGGGGGATGTCGAAATGGCTATGCGTTCAGTCGAATTTGTTGGCAAGGCTGAGGGGATAAAATCTCATGAGCTCTCAGTTAAATCCTTGATGGAGAAACTGAGTGGCATCCTCTCAAGTTTAAAAGGACAAAAAAGATCTTTGCAAAGTGAATTGTCATTGCTTTATGCAGAGCTGGCGGCAGCAGAGAATGATACCGATGAAGATGGTGAACCAGACTATGGATTGATTGCATCAATCGAAAATCAGATTGATCAGACTAATGAGGAATTATCCGAAACTGAAGGAGAAATATCTCAGACATCTGGTGAGCTGCAAAGAGCACAACAAGAGTATGCAGCGGTTGAAGAGGAAAAACAACAGACTTTATTTGAAATACAGGAACGAGCACGCATCACTTCACAAGATGCATCAAAAGCAAGTGGGATGTTTGGAGCATGGGCATCGGTTGGTGCTTCATTAAATCAATCATTTCAAGCAAATTTTGATGCATTAGCTCAGGCTGCTTCGATTCTTGATGGAAATGTTAGAGCGGTAAGTACGCAAACAAGTATCAGAGGTGGTAGTAGTAAAGCCAGAGGCAGCATAGGAATTGCCGCTACTGGAGCTGCGGCAATAGCATCTTCTGGTATGATAGCATCAACAAAACCTACGAGTGGCAGTTTAGGAAGTAAGCAGATTTCAGGTGCAAACTCACCAAATGGAAGGTTTCCGTATGCAAAAGGTGGAAACGCTAATCATAAAGGACCACAACTAAGTTCAAGCCAAACATCTGGAACTACGGGACATTCAACTCTTGGTGCAATAGCTGGAAATGTAACAAGGAACTTGCCTATGGGTTCAACACAATCAAGCCATAATTCTGGTAATTTGCGAAAAAATGAATTACAAGGTGTAAAAAATGCTACACAAAAGGAGCAACAAACAGGATATCAGCCAGAAAGTAGTGCGGCTGGATCAGCGAAAAGCAAAATAATATCAGGTAAAGGCCCTAGCGATATTACTGGTGGATTCACTATGAATTCACCAAAAACAATTGAAGAGATAAGAAAGCAAATGTCACCTACGGGACAAGCTTATTTTGATAGCCAAATTGCTGCAGGTGGAGGTGTTGAAGGTCAACGAGCTCATTTGCAAGGAGCGGGTAAGGAAATGTATATTACTAGCGGTTCGAATGGAACTGCGTCAGGTAATTTCCTTACAAGAGAGCATCCCGGTAAGACGCCCGAAGAAAGAAAGCAGAATTTACAATTACCTCCTGAAAATGATGCGACTAGAGTTCAAAAAGTTGTATCTCAGAAGTCTGTTGTTGTATTGGAGAGTGATATTTCTCCTCAAGAAAAGTGGGCAGAGGAAGCTGGTTATAAAGCAACTAAAGGCATGAGGCAGGTTTTTACTCCGAATAAAGATATATTGGGAGCCTTTCATGCAGAAATTTATGCACTTGTTGTTGACGAATTAGTGAAAAGTGCTAGCGGGGATTCAATTAGGTCGAGAAGCTTAGTTCATGACGATTATGAAAATGAGAAAAATCAAGCCAGTCAGGAATCATCTAATTCTTTCAAAGAATCAATGGTTAGTAAAACCGATAACAGAACAAGTATTCTGGGGGTGAATACTCCAGGTGCAGTGATTACAGATAAATATCTTGGCACAGTTTATTCACGTATTAATTCAGCAGAAAGAACAAGCCGATCTATTTTTGAATATGCTTTGAAGCAAAAGATGATAAATATTAAATCAGCTAATTCAGATGAAGAGTATTATGATTCGGATGAAAAATGTTTATATCTGGATATTCCGGGAGATGTAAATGACATTGAAGGTAGTGGTACAGGCTTGTTTCATGAGTCAGGACATGCGATTGATCACGCATTAGGCGGAGGACGATATTTATCAAATAACAAAGATTTTCGTAATTGCTTAATTAAAGATTGTAATACACTAATTAAAAAGTTTAAGTCAGATCCAATATGGGGACGAAAATTTATGAATCTAATAAAGATTTCGCCAGATGCTTTTTCGGTAGCTGACATTTTAGAAGGTATTACAGACGGTCGAATAAGTGGCGGTTGCGGTCATGGAAAAGAGTACTGGAAAGAAGACGAGTTTGTAGTATGCAATGAAGCTTTTGCACATTTTTTTGAGGCGTCAATGGGAGCATCTCCAAATCGACTCAAATATATCAAGATTGTCTTTCCTGAAGCATATAACAAATATTTAGAAATGATTCGTCCATTCACAGCTAAAGTACACGAAGAATTAGAAAGAGAATTGTAGGAGGTTTTACTATGGAGTTATTAGATTCTTTATTTGATGAAGAACCGACAAGATTGATGTTGGACGAAAATCAAGAGAAAATCTTGAGTCAATATATTAATTTGTTTGAACATGGTGTTCCATTTGCGTATATTCCGAATAAAGTTCCGCTAGAGAAAATATTTAAAGAAATGGGTAACTGCGTAGAGAATAAGTCGGATGATCTTCTTGAAAGATTAGGGATAGTAGTGCAACAAAATCGAGTGTATTAATGTCAAAACTGAGAAGTAGGAGTAATAGTAATGGACTTTTTTGAACAGTTTATATTTGATGAATTGGTAGAATTATATTCTAGAGATGGTTTGGAATCATATGAGTACGACGATATATATGAACGCTTCACTCATCTGGAGCATTTAGATGAAGTAAAGCCTTACCTTTATGCTATGCGTTTCCTCGGAAAAGGTATTAAAGCAGAACCAGATACTGTTTTGCATGAGCTTGAGAGTATGGGATTATCTTCAAATAGTTATGTTAGAGGATTGTATTTGGATATTAAGTTGGTTATGAAAAAAGGAAGTGCCAGTGATACTGCAGAATTAATTAAATGCGTTAAGGCTGGATATTCAGATAAATACTTAAAAAATGCATCTTATTTATGTTTAGAAGATGAAAACGTAGAAGATAATGATGGAGAGTATGAAGATAATGACAACGATTGTACAAACGCTGATGAAAAAGTCCGATTTAAGAGTATGATATTTGAAGGATGTGGGTATAGTGGCCTGTATTTCACTTCTGGCGATATAGATTATCTTAATGCGAAAGTGTTTATAGAACCAATTAAAAAAGCGTGTACATTATCTGTACGTTCGCAAATATGTGATGGTAATGGACCATTTTCAAAGGTTTTTAGCGACGAATATCAGCTAAAGGCTGGAGATACTTGGTTCCGAACAACTGGCTATGGCAACGATAATTTCTATGCATATAAAAACAAAACTTATCAGTGGAAAGTTGAATTCGATGGTAAAGATGTGTATAGCCAAAACTTCTATTTTTATAATGGGAAAATAAAGAAATCTGGAGTTCCTGTTAAGGATGTCAAATTATTTGCTTCGAAGGCTTCTGGAGCTCTTGAAGCCGATAGGAATCGTTATTCTACAACCTTTGCAAGAGAAGATTTGGAATATGTATATTTTAAACTTTTTGTAGAAGAACCGAGAGAAGAAACAGTAATACAAATCTTTTTGAAAATTACCCGAATGGAAGACAATTCCGTTTTCTATGACAAATATATTTTGCATCGTTTGGAAGCTAATACGTGCGCTTGCTGGAATGGCATCGGATTCAATCACAAAGGAAAATGGAATATTGGATTATATAAATATTCTCTTCATGTTGGAACAGGTCCTGTTTATGAAGGAATATTTACAGTTTATTAATTGGATTTAATGAAGAAATTCCTAACTTACTGTAGAAATACCGGATAATACGGCAGAAACGTAAAAACAGCAGTGTTTTTACGGATTTCAATCTATACGACAAATACTGATTTTTCCAAAAGATTAGCGTTTTTTTAACAACTACTCCAGAATGATCCTGTTTTGAACCTGTTGTGGGTTCTGCAATGGCCATTCAAAGATATCATTGTTGCCTATCTTTCAATATGTTATAATAACTTCATAAATAAAAAAGAACGAGGCGTTTTATTTTATGGAATCAAATCAGACAACTGAGCGAAAAACTTATCATGAACAAAAATATATTGACAATACGTTGCGTCTGCGGGAAATCTTAAAAACACTTCCGGCTTTTGCAAAAGATTATTTCCGTGCTGCAGAACCTACCACCTCTGCAAAAACAAGAATTTCTTATGCATATGATATCCGAGTATTCTTTCACTTTCTGATGGAAAACAATCCTGTATACAAGGATTATACCATCGATCAGTTTACCCCGCAGGATCTGGAGCAGCTCTCTCCTGTCGATATCGAAGAATATCAGGAATATTTAAAGGTTTACCAAAATCCGGAGGAAAAACAAATTACCAACACGGAAAAAGGACTTGCCAGAAAGATGTCTGCCCTACGCAGCTTTTACGGCTACTATTTCAAGCATCAGATCATCGAGAAAAATCCAACACTGTTTGTCGATATGCCAAAGCTGCACGAAAAAGCAATCGTCCGTCTGGATACGGACGAGGTGGCTTCTCTTCTGGACTTTGTAGAACACGGTGGCGATGAGCTCACCGGACAGAAAAAAGTTTACTATGAAAAGACTAAAAACCGGGATCTGGCGATTATCACATTGCTCCTTGGTACCGGAATCCGTGTATCAGAATGTGTGGGACTTGATATCCAGGATGTTGATTTTAAAAATAACGGGATTACGGTCGTCCGAAAAGGTGGAAATGAAATGGTCATCTATTTTGGCGAGGAAGTCGAACATGCCCTGAAACAATACTTGTATACAACGCGGGAAGCTGCCACTCCTCTTCCGGGACATGAAAACGCACTGTTTTTATCCACGCAGCGCCGCCGTATGGGAGTCCAGGCAGTTGAAAATATGGTGAAAAAGTATGCCCGCCAGGTGACGCCAAATAAAAAAATCACCCCTCATAAACTGCGGAGTACTTATGGAACTACACTTTACAAAGAGACCGGTGACATCTATCTCGTCGCAGACGTACTCGGACACAAGGATGTCAATACAACCAAAAAACACTATGCAGCAATAGATGAGGACCGCCGACGCATGGCTGCAAAAGCTGTCACTTTGCGGGAACCCTAAGAGAATTGACAAAAGAAAGGATAAATCTTATGCAAAAAGAACGTACAATCGGAACAACAACTTTAAAAACTCCATATATCGGAATGGGTACCTGGGCAATTGGCGGAGGCACCTGGTGGGGAGAAAATGATGATGCACTCTCCATTCGCACCATCGAAGAAGCAATTGATCGGGGAATCGTATGGTTCGACACTGCTCCGGTCTACGGGATCGGACACAGTGAGAACGTAGTTGGCAAAGCCATAAAGCAAAATCGTTCCAGGATCCTGCTCTCCACCAAATGCGGGCTGGAATGGGATCATGAGACACCTTGCTTTCATAAAGTCATGGAAGGACGCAATGTTTACCGTGATCTTTCCGCCGCTGCAATTCGTAAAAATCTGGAAGACAGCCTCAGACGTCTGCAGACAGACTATATCGATATTTACTATACACACTGGCAGACTCCTGACTTTTCCCTCTATCCGCTGGAAGAAACGATGGATACTCTTCTCCAGTTGAAAAAAGAAGGGAAGATCCGTGCCATCGGAGCCTCCAACGTTACTGCCAAAATCATCGAAAAGTACTGCTCTCTTGGACAGCTGGATGTAATTCAGGAAAAATACAGCCTTCTGGATACACATATTGCGGATGAATTGTTACCTGTATGCCAGAAACATCATGTTTCCATCCAGGCGTACTCGCCTCTGGAACAGGGACTGCTCACAGGAAAAGTGACACAAGACACGGTGCTTTCTCCGACAGATGTGCGCAACAAAAATAAATTCTGGGCACAAAAGTCCCGTCTGCACATATTGAACGTTTTACAGAAATTAACCCCGTATACTGAAAAATATAGTTGTTCCCTCAGCAACCTGATCATCTATCTGACTGCAGCTTCTCTTCCGGACTTGCATGTCCTCTGCGGCGCAAGGAAACCGGAACAGATCATCGACAATGTAAAAACACTCTCCCTGAATCTGGAAGAAGCTGACCTGTCAGAAATGAGTCAGTTATTTGAACAGCTTCGAAACTCTATCAGATAAATTTTAATGTCATACGATGGAAAGAGACCTCGCAGATTTCTTTACACAAGACTGTATAGGTGTCTTTCCATTCCCATGATATATAAGGAATCAAAAGTCTGCAGATTCTTTCTGTAAACCGTTTTTTTTCATACTCCTGATCTCCATGCATTTCCTGCCCGAAAAAAGTCAGCAGCTTTATAAGATAGATCAGATTTTCATACTCGTCCCACTCCAGTTCTTTTCTGAAAACTCTTCGTTCCCACAACTGCTTTATAAGACCATTGTATATCGTCATGATCTTCTCCGTCCATTCTCTGCTCATTTCTTGAAATACGGGTACTGTTTTTTGAAGTCTGCTATAATTTTCATACACAATAGCTGCATTCTTCTGAAACTGTTCCACTGCTTTCAAAAATCGAAGCAGCAATTCCAAAAGTGTTCGATTCTCATATTCCCAGAACGGCTTTCCTGAAATCTCTCCTCTTTCCAGATCGATTTCAAACAGCTGGATGCTCTCTGAAAAAGTTTCCTGAATATCGTTTAAACGCTCCTTCAGCAGATCTTCCTTTTTCGAAAAGTAATATGTCAAATTTCCCACTGCAATTCCTGCCTCCGCTGCAATCTGCCGCATAGATACCTGTTCATATCCCTCTCTTTCAAATAGCCTCTTTGCACAATCGCAGATTCTTTCCCGCATTAGCTCTTTTTGATCCTGTGCTTTCATTCTACTACCCTCTCTGGTTGATTCCTTTTTTGTCAAAGCCACTATAACATACTCCTTTGGAAAACGCAAATTTCTCATTTCTCGAATTAGTACATAGTACTATTTATTTTTCTATTTATAGTACAGCGTACTACATTCTGTTTTAAAGGAAAATGCCGACAAATCATACTCCTTCATTGTAATTCCATCTCTTTCACCTTATAATAGGAACATAAACCCAAAGAAAGGACCTTTACCATGGAACTACAGAAGTTATTAAGCTATACCCGAAAAGCGGTTGATGAATACAGAATGATTGAAGAAGGCGATCATATTGCGGTCGGAATTTCCGGCGGAAAAGACAGCCTCACTCTGCTCTATGCACTACATGGACTCAAGCGCTTCTATCCGAAGAAATTTGAACTCAGTGCAATCACCGTAGATCTGGGATTTGAAGATTTTGATCTTTCTCCGATTCAGGCACTATGTCAGGAACTGAATATCCCCTACCGAATCGAATCTTCTGATATTTATGAGATTCTTTTTCATGTCCGTAAAGAATCCAATCCCTGCTCTCTTTGTGCCAAAATGAGAAAAGGCGCCTTAAATCAGGCAATTAAAGAAATGGGATGCAATAAAATTGCCTATGCCCACCATAAAGATGACATTATAGAGACAATGCTGCTCTCCTTGATCTTCGAAGGACGTTTTTATTCATTTTCTCCGAAAACCTATCTGGACCGTACTGATCTGACTGTTATTCGTCCAATGATGTTTGTAGATGAAAAAGACGTCATCGGTTTTAAAAACAAGTATCAGCTTCCGGTAGTGAAAAGCAAGTGTCCTGTTGACGGATATACAAAACGTCAATATGTCAAAGAACTTCTCCGTCAGTTAAATCACGAAAATCCAGGTGTCCGCGAAAGGATGTTTCATGCAATCCTTGATGGAAATATCGAAGGCTGGCCCGAACGGATCATTCATCCAAGAGCATAAAAAGTCCCCCTGCAGTAAAAGTCTTTATCTTTTCTGCAAGGGGAACTGTTTTTTAACTTCTAAAGAATTTTGTCATCTCTTTGAATCTGCTCTTTCAGCATTACATACTGCTCGATTGCTTTTGCTGTCCCTTCAATTCCAAGTTCTGAACTTGAGAGACACAATTCATAGCTTTCAGAGTCTGACCATTTTTTATTCGTGTAATAATTATAATAACTTGCACGCTTTTTATCGGTTTTAATGATCATATCTTTTGCCTTGGCATCCGTAAGATTATAAATTCTTGCAATCCTGCGGATACGTGCATCCAGATCAGCATGGATAAATACGTTCACCACATTATCATAAGATTCCAGAGCATAATCTGCGCAGCGTCCTACCAGAATACAAGGTCCTTCATCCGCAATCTTTTTAATCGCATCAAACTGTGCAAGAAATACTTTATGGTTGATTGGCATATCGGAGTAGGATCCGCCCGAATACCCCATAGAATACGTATCCATCACGAGAGAATACAAAAAGCTGTTCGTCGGCTTTTCATCATGTGTTTCAAAAATTTCCTCACAGATACCACTTTCTTTCGCTGCTCTGCTGAGCATCTCTTTATCATACAGCTTGATTCCGAAATAATCTGCGATCTGATACCCGATCTCCCGTCCTGCACTTCCGAATTGTCTTCCTATTGTAATAATCGTGTTCGTCTTCATATTACTCCACGCTCCTTTTGCCTGTCATATTCTTGAAGTTTCTATACGCTCATTATACAACAATCTGCACCAAATAACAATAAAAAGACTGCATTTATCCGTCATTCAATACAATTTTCAAACAGAGCTTTCATTTTCAGGGGTTGCAGCGATTACACGGAGAGTACCCCTGATCGATCAATTCTTCCCTTGTTTCTGATGTTTCTTTTCGATTCTGCTGCTTTGTATCGCGGATACTGCTACAGTCTGGTTTATGGAATTTTTTTGTATTTGTGTTGACTACATAGGTAACTTCTTCATCCTTTTTTTCGCTTTCTGCAGTTTCACTCTCCCTGCTTTCTCCTGTTGCATAATCAATCCAAATCCCCGGCTGCACATTGTAGACAAACACATGAAAACGAATTTCTTCATCTTCCACAGAAGCTGCCTCCATAATGACTCCACTGGCTACCAGGTTATCGCCTTCATAAACCGGTGTCACACGGTACAGGACATGATGATTCGTCTCATGGACATAATCTGCCACCTGATTCTCAAACGGGAGCATTCCCTCCACATTAAAATATCGTGTTCCTGTGATAAGATTTTTTTCATTCGCATTCTCTTCGGCAAGCTGAAATCCGATCAGATGCGCACGATTATACAAATATTTCCCATCTACACAGTCATATTTCACTGTATGCCATCCAGAAGGCTTGATCATGCCTATTTTCCCCCGTTCCTGAGTCGGCATGATCTCCTGACAGATATTGGCATAAGCAGCCTGACAACGCCCCAGTGCATCCAGATCGCTGTATTGTTCAAAAACTTCCGTCGTATACTCTGACTCCTGAAAATCAGGTATGTTATTGTTTAGCTCCACATAAGGTGAGCCTGTATATTCCGGAATATTCTGTGCCGTATAGGTTGTCTTATTTTCACTTGCCGTAACCAATTGATCTTGCCCGGAGACAGCATTATTTTGCTGACATCCACATATGAGCATCACTGTCGCAAGAATCGGAAGCAGCAATTTCTTTATCTGCATAACTTAAATTCCTTTCTTTCTCTTTTCATACCTATTCGATCACAAGCTGATTGAATGAAATCTTTTTACTGACAGCCTCTTTGGCAAGACTGTCTGCACGTTCATTTCCCTCTACGCCGGTATGTCCTTTTACTTTGATAAAATGAAGCTTCACGGATGTGCCATTCATAAAATCGCGATATTTCTGTGTTCCTGCCTGTTTTGCCGCCCAATCTCCGGTCACCCAGGATTCAATGCCCTGATAATCGTAAAATATCGAAAGCTCTGCAATTTTCCTTTTTTCCGCTTCTTTTACTGCTTTGATACATCCCAGAAGCTCTCCTGCCACATTGTGCATTTTCGCAAGATCCGGATGATCTCCTGACCCCTGCAGAACAACTTCCTCCTCGTCAGACAGTTTTAAAAAACCCCCAAACCCGTAAACCCCCTGAAAATAAGATCCATCCACATAGGCATATGGATAGGCAGTATGAGAAATATGTGTCTCTTTTGCCTTCGCGCTCTGCCCCGGATGAAGAAAAGACTGTGCCTCCTCTTCTGTCACAAACCCTTTAAAGACCGCCCCCGGATAGCCCGTCACTTGTTTCTGACATTCGCTCCAGGTACGATAAATTCCCGGTATCCTTCCTTTTCTTACTGCATAATACTTATTCTTCGCCATCTTTTTTCTCCTTATGTTTCATTTTTTGAAATACCGGCACATACATGCACAGTGTCACGATCATAATGCCCATCATTATCATAATGATTCCATTGACTACAGCAGCCTCAAGCTGTGAAAACAAAAACAGGACAAGAAGTCCTGCAAACAGAACTGCAGTACAGACCTTGCCAAACCACATCGCTCCATCCAGCATCTTTCCTTTCTTCAGGAATATGAGCCCCATAACCCCCATGTAACCTTCCTTGACCAGCATCAATGCAATCAGCGCCCACATCATAGGATAGCGGGTTGCAAGGCAGATTGCCAGTGCTGCATGCGTAAGCTTATCAGCGATCGGATCCAATGCCTTTCCCAGCTCTGTCACCATATGAAAGCGCCTTGCAATCTTCCCGTCAAACAGATCTGTCAGGCTGGAGAGCAGAACAACCAGCGCTGCATACAAATATTCGCGTTCCGTTTCTGCCGTGATATACAGGTAACAAAACACCGGAATTAACAGAATCCGAAAATATACCATCAGATTCGGAATCGAAAAAATTTCTTTTTTACTGAATCGTTTCATTCTCTTCTCACCTCATATGTATTTATTTTTTTATTATATAACACAAACATGTGTTTGTCTCCCTAAAAATCAAAAAAGGAATCGAATGTGCACATTTCTGACATATCCGTTTCCTTTTTTCCTAATTTCCTGTCTGCTTTCTCAATTTTTTTAAGAGTTCTTCAAAATACTCCGGCAACGGGGCATCAAACTGCACATACGCTCCCGTAGAAGGGTGTACAAAGCCAAGGATCCTTGCATGCAGCGTCTGTCCCTGCAGTCTGAACGGACACTTCGTCGGTCCGTAAACCAAGTCTCCCAATATCGGATGTCCGATGCTTGCCATATGAACACGGATCTGATGTGTCCTTCCTGTTTCCAGTTCACATTCGATATGCGTGTAGTTTCCAAAACGTTCCAGCACCCGATAGTGCGTCACTGCCTCTCTTCCATGGGGTGCATGGACGCTCATCTTCTTGCGGTCCGTCGGATGTCTCCCGATCGGTGCATTGACCGTGCCGCTATCCTCCTTTAAGTTTCCATGAACGATTGCTTCATATCTTCGGGTGATCGAATGGTCTTTGAGCTGCTCGGCCAGAATCTGATGTGCCCTGTCATTTTTACAGACCAAAAGAGAGCCTGTCGTATCCATATCGATCCGATGTACGATCCCTGGACGCATCACACCATTGATCCCGGAAAGATTTTCCCTGCAGTGATACATCAAAGCATTGACCAGAGTCCCTGTATAATGCCCTGGCGCCGGATGTACGACCATCCCCTTAGGTTTGTTTACCACAAGCAAATCGGTGTCCTCATAAAGGATGTCAAGAGGAATCTCCTCTGGCAGAATATCCGACACTTCCAGTTCCGGAATCTGCAGCTTCACCTCATCCTCACTGCCCAGCTTATAATTTGTTTTTACCTGCTTTCCATTGACTTCAACCAATCCATCTTTGATCAGTTTCTGAATATAGGAACGGGATCTGTCCGGCATCTGCGCAGACAAAAATTTGTCGATCCGCTCATTTGTCACTGTCTCTTCTGCTGTAAAAAAACGTTCTTCTCTCATGATCTGGAGCCTTTCTTTTGCAGTACCCAGTCAAATTCCTGATCTTTATAATAGAAAAGAATCAGGATTCCAAAAAGGATGCAGCCAATTACCACATAACAGTCTGCCACATTAAAAATCGGAAAATCAATCAGGTTGAAATAGCAGAAATCCACTACGTAATTCCTTGCCAGACGATCGATCAGATTTCCGATGGCGCCGGATGCCAGAAGGATCGCACATACTCTTAACGGAACAAATCTTCTTTTCTGCGGAATTCTCCCGTAAATGAAGACGACCGCAAAAAAAATCAACAATGCTCCAACTGCAAATACAATCTGCCGATTCTGCAGGATTCCAAATGCAGCCCCACGGTTTTCCAGATACCGAAACTGAAATACTCCCGGTATTATAATCAAAGGATCCTGATCTTTCAGATAGGTAACCGCCAGCCATTTTGTAAATTGATCTGCGGCCACTGCCAGAAGAAATGCAAATAGTGCCCACAGATAACTTTTCCCTGTTTTTTTTCTTTCCTCCATTGTATTACTCCTGCCTCTGTCTTTGTTAAATATATTTATAAACAGATACATAAATTCTGTTCTTTTTCGTCTTTGCTCCCGTTCCATTATAACGGAATTTGCCATATCCTCTGACGGATATCACATCATTTTCTTTTAATTGATAACTGTTCGTTGTGATCAGTTTTCCGTTCACAAACACTTTTGCCCCTTCTATGAGACCCGAAAGCTTTGTCCGTGATGCAGAAAATGCAAGCGAAAGCAGACTGTCCAGACGAACAGACGCCACCGTTCCCCGGATTTCCTCATATTTGGGTTCATACTGAAAATCCTCTCTTGAAATCTCTTTTACCAGAACCTGTGTATGCCGGACTCTGGTCAATTCCTCCATCAAAAAAGACTGTAATGTGCGATGTACAAAAACAACCGCATCAGTTCCATCTACAAGGATATCACCTATCTTTGCACGTTCGATACCCAGTCCTAAGATCGTCCCCAGATAGTCTCTGTGAGTCAGCTGCTCTGCATATTTCGCATGCAACGGAGAAATCCTTAGAATATCAAATGGATAGTCACCCCATTCCTCCTCGCTGCACCATGACATTTCTCCACGCAAAGAAAGAGCATCAGGGAGAAATGCCGCCATCTGACGCTCTGCCAAGCCATATCCGCCAAAAGTGACAAACTTTGTGTAAAGTCTGTCCTTTGGCATCGAATGTAAAATATTCAGTTCATTCAAATTCAAAAAATCCGAATATGTAACGATATCGCGACTATATGCCAGATTTGACAGCTCTGACAGCCGCTTCTCCAACTGTTGTTCTTCCTTCTGCATATGAATAAATCCTAGTATCTGCCTCTCATGCTTGGTTTTTCCATGGAACCGCCGAGAAGATCCTGCAGATCTCCGGAAATATCTACATTCGTCGGTGTCACAAGGAAGATGTAATTAGAAATCTTCTGCAGATTTCCGCTGATCGCAAAAGTCGCTCCTGAAATGAAATCAATGATACGCTGTGCAATCTCAAGATCCATACCTTCCAGATTCAGGATCACAGTACGTCCTGCAAGCAGTGTCTCGGTAATCTCACGAGAATCATCTACAGAAGTCGGTTTTACAACACAGACCTCCATATTCACACCTCTTCTGGCTGCAGGCTGACGCATTGGTGTCACTTTATTTCCAGAGGATGGAGCAAGATGCTTGTCCTCGTCCATATCGAAATCATCAAAATCATCACTTCTGCTCTTCTTGTTTCCGAAAATTGAACGATGCGGTTTTTCATCGAAATCATCATCTTCAAAATCATCATCATAAAAATCATCATCATCGTATTCGTCATCATTCAATTTCATGATATCCAAGAATTTATCAAATACACCCATGTTTACACTCCTATCTTATGCCGTACCCTTTTTGCATAAAGTTATTTTAAAATTGAAAACGTACCTTCTTATCCGGAAATTAAATCTGATAATTTCTGGCACCAAAGATTCCAGTGCCTACACGCACCATAGTCGCGCCTTCTTCGATCGCAACTTCGTAATCATTGGTCATCCCCATTGAAAGTATGCTTACGTTAACATTATCAATGTTTTTATTCATAATGTCAACAGATAATTTATGTAAATTTGCAAAAACAGGACGATTGTCCTCTGGATTTTCCACAAATGGTGCGATTGTCATCAGCCCTTTTACGCAAATATGTTGAAATTGTGAAATTTTTTCAATGAAGGGAATGACTTCGTCAACTTTCAGCCCAAACTTACTTTCTTCCTGTGCAACATTTACTTCTACCAGAATATCCTGGACACAATTCTTCTTTGCAGCCTCTTTTTCGATTGTTTCTGCCAGCTTCAAAGAATCCACGGAATGGATCAGTGCCGTTTTTCCGACAATGTATTTTACTTTATTTGTCTGAAGATGGCCGATCATGTGCCACTCTATATCCTTTGGCAGAATCTCATATTTTTCTGTCAGTTCCTGCACTTTATTCTCACCGTATACATGTATACCAAGTTGATATGTCTCTTCGATCATTGATACAGGCTTTGTTTTGCTTACAGCGATCAGAGTCACTTCCTCCCGTTTTCTCCCTGCACGGTCACATGCCGCCTGTATACGGTGTTCCACCTCTTTCAGTTGTTCTTTCAACATGTTTCAAGCTCCTTTCCCACTTTAAAATACCACTTCATCCTCTTTTACGTCTTCTCCATCCTGTACGATATGATCATAATTTGACAAGCCGTAAGAATTACCTTCTTTAATAATATAATACTCATCACTCTCACACAGGATCTCAACTGCATTGAATACCGCGTATCCCTGATTGATATTATAAACGCCACTCAACTCTGCCGTTTTTTCTACTGTCATTGTCTCTGATGACTCCGGTTTGATTAAGGTAGTTCCTGCTTTCAGACTCTCCGGATTCACATAGTTTGTCCCGTCATCTGATACATAATAAATCTCAACCTGCTGAAATACCGCGCTGTCCTTATCCTGTATCATCACTCCGGAGTCCGAGCTGTTGCCTCCGGTTGTAATATAATCCTGAGGTATCGCATAACATGATTTTTTGATCACCGAGCTTTTCGGAATCTTCAGTCCGCTCTGATCTTCCAGTATCAACTCTACATTCAAGTAGCGCTTATCTGCATACCGGATCATGGATTTATCAAAATCGAGACACCCATAATATTGTTTTCCTTTTTTCAAAATTGAAAAATCTGCCCATACCGTGTCATTCTCATTATCAAGCCGCACTTTCACAGAATCTGTCTCAGACAGCTCTTTTGCTGTTTGATCCTCCAATGGAATCACAACCGACCAGTCTTCACTGGTGACAAGCTTATAAATCGGTTCTCCGCTTGCTATTTCCATGTTGTCTTCCAGATTTGTACTCTTGTAATTGCTTTTATCAAAATCTGCATCCGTAAAATTGTCTTTTGTCAGACCTTCTTCGCCGTCATATGTCAGAACCATCACACCGTCCCTTGCAGCCGGATATGTTTTTACATCCTGCCCACTCGCAGCGATCACTGCGTCAAGCTGTGCTGTTTTCGTCTGGTCGGATGCATTCTGAAGAGTTTCTGCAACATCTCTTTTCAGACTGTAGACAGAAGAGAATTTCTGTGATGTAAAATTTTCATTAAAATCCTGTGCTTTCAGAACGATCGTTTCCTGCTCCTCTGCGCTCAATGCCGTCTCACCTTGCTCCTGAGACTCTGAAACATCCAGCTTCTGCGGCGAAATCGCGCAAATGTTCATGCCTGTCCTGATTTTACTCTGTCCACTCTGATAGTAATTGACATACCCGTCACTTTCCGCATTTACCAGGGTTTCCTCTCTGAGAATCAACCCCGTATATGAATGATCCTTCAAAATACTGCCTTCCCGTACTTCATACACCGTGATCCGTTTCTCTGTGGCATACGCCACCACCGCAACGACCAGATAAATAAAAATCAGTGCGAAAATCAGCGTTCCGATATTCAATTCTCTCTTTGTTTTATATTTATTAATACTGATTGAATTCTTTTTTTGTTTTTCTGGCAAACTTGATACCTCCTTGAAATCAGTCTTAATCCCCTCTTAAATAACTTGTTAATTATAACATTTCTGTATGTATATTTCCAGTTTTTGCGGAAATAATAAAATTATCCCATAGAAAAGGAGGGAACAGTATGAAATGGCTCGATAATACAGCTCTTGTAATTGTCATCATCGGAGCAGTGAACTGGCTGCTTGTCGGAATCTTCCAATTTGATCTGGTGGCGTTCCTTTTTGGAAATTTAAGCTGGCTTTCCAGAATCATTTACACTCTTGTCGGCTTGTGCGGACTCTATCTGATCAGCTTTTTTGGCAGAATCGGGAATTCAGCAAGTGATGTGTAAGTTTCACCCTCTTACGACTTTATATAAAAACGGCAGTTCCATGCGAACTGCCGTTTCAAGTCTTTATTTTCCATTAATTCCCGAACTCATTAATCTTGTCATATTGTCATAGAGAATCGATTTCTGAGACGCTCCCATCACAATCGAAATATATGGACGCCCTTGCTGATCCTGCTCATACAGCACCAGACAAGAACCTGCTTCATCCGTTGTCCCGGTCTTCCCGCCAATCACCTTGACTCCTTCCGGCGCTGCAGCGTCTCCGGATGCATAATAATTGGTAGGCTCCCAGGTCATCGTATACGGTACTCCGGATGCCGATGTAAGATTCGCAGTATAGGATGTCTGCGAAATCATCTCTACAAACTGCGGATTCTGCAGACAGGCATTGAACATCAGATATAAATCATATGCCGTTGTGTAATGATCTTCGTTCTGCAGTCCGTGAGGATTTACAAAATGTGTCCCGGTCGCCCCAAGGTTTCGTGCCTCTTCATTCATCTTATCCACGAATGCCTCCACACTTCCGGATACATGCTCTGCGATTGCAACGGCACAGTCATTCCCCGAATAAAGAAGCAATCCATTCAGCAAATCTCTCAAAGAAAGCTGATCTCCTGCCTGAAGTCCGCATACCTGCTCATCTTCGGCAAAATCAGTCGCACGCTCACTGACCGTGACCATATCATCCAGATTCCCATATTTTAATGCCACATACGCTGTCATGATCTTTGTTGTACTGGCCGGATACAACGGTTCAAAAATCTGATCTGCATAGAGCACATTCTTCCCCTGCACATCAAACAGACCAACGGCATGAAGGGATGCATCCTGTGTGTATCCTTCCATTGCCACATCTGCATCCGTCACACACAGCTGGGAAGCAAACGTTTCCGCTTTGTAAAGACTCTTGCGATAATGTGTCTTCTCATATTCCGAAACAAAATCCTTCGCGTTGTCATGCAGGATCAGCATCAGAGTACCGATCAATGCCAGAAACAGTAAAACTGCCACAACAATTCCTGCAATTGCGCCTTTTCCAATTCCGGTTCTTTTTTGTACTTTTTTACTCCTGCTTCGCTTTTTACTTGTAGATTTCACGCCAGTCCAAATCTCCTCTGTCCAGGGCCAGAACCAATGCCTCTGCTGTAGCAATGTTCGTAGCCATCGGAATGTTATACATATCACACAGTTTTACAATATCATTTACATTCGGTTCATGCTTCTTTGGTGCAAGCGGATCCCTGAAAAAGATCAGAAGATCGATCTCATTATGCTCGATCTGTGCTCCCAGCTGCTGATTTCCGCCAAGATGTCCCGGCAGAAACTTATGAATGCTCAGATTGGTAACACTTTCTACCAGTCTTCCAGTTGTCTCTGTCGCATACAGGTTATGCTTACACAATATTCCTCTGTATGCAATGCAGAAGTTCTGCATCAGTTTCTTTTTTGCATCATGTGCCACTAATCCTATGTTCATACACTTTCGTCTCCTCTATTGATATTTTTTAGGCTGCAGGCCGACATTCAGAACCAACCCGATTCCTGCAAAAAAGCAGACAAGGGATGTCAGTCCATAACTTACAAACGGAAGGGATATTCCTGTATTCGGAAAAATTCCTGTCGCCACACTGATATTGATAAATGTCTGAATCCCTACCAGTGCGCCAACACCCCCGCAGATGATGCGCCCTCCGGTGTCTTTTGCCCTTAAACCTATCACAATACATTCTATCACAATCAATAATAACAAAATTATGACCACACAACAACCCACAAATCCTAATTCTTCACCAATAATTGCAAAAATAAAGTCTGTCTGCGGTTCCAAAATAAAATTTCCGTTTTTTACTGATGTTGTAGCATCGCTGTTGTATCCTTTTCCGTTCAACTGCCCGGATCCGATCGCCATCACGGAATTCAGCTGCTGATATGCTTCCTCCGTGGCATATGCCTCCGGTTCCAGCCATGCCAGAATACGCTTCTGCTGGTAATCCTTTAAAAACGGCTGATTCGGCTGCACCACAATTCCGATCACCAAAGCGATCGTAGGAATTGTGATCGCCAGCACTGTGCCAATGAATTTATAGCTCAGACCGGCCATAAACATGATCACACAGAACAATGCTGCAATACAGATCGTTGCCGAAAGACTCGGCTGCTTATATACAAGGAGCAAAGATGGTATGATCAGACCGATTGCTTCCAGAATCGTCTTTTTCTTATTGATCTGTTCTTCCCTGTCAGCCAAAAATCTGGCAAAAAACAAGATCGTGATCAATTTTGTCAGATCTGAAGGCTGAAACTGCACAAATCCAAGATCCAGCCATCTTGTCGCACCATTTGCCTCTGTCCCAAGAAAAATAACAGCCAGAAGTAAGGCAATATTTACCACATACATCAGCCAGTAGAAATTCAGGATCCACTTGTAATCGATCAGTGAGATCACAACCATGGCAAGCAGACCTAATCCCACGCCCATGATCTGTCTGGGCTGATACTCTGCATTTGCACTCCCCACCATAAATACGCCGATCACAGAAACTGCCAGTACCAGCAAGATCAGAGTGAATTTATAATCTTTCAAATTGTATCGCTGTTTAAGATTTAAAAATTGAAGTTTCAATTATTTTCTCCTGTTATTTTAATATGTATATCTGAATGTGTTATCTCTATCTGAACCGCTTCCGGTTTTAGTTCTATGTATTTTGAAATCGTATAGTAAATGTCTGAAGTCATTCTCTCAGACATATCGGGTGTACACATAAGCCGATCCGCAATGAGCAGATTCCGGAGTCTGTCTTTCGCAATGTGAACAGATGGTACACTCATATCTGCCCCTCCTAATTCTTTTTGAACAGATCTCTGAATTTCGAGAACAGTCCTTCTGCTCTTCCAAAGTCAGTAATCGGAATTTCCTCCCCGAGAAGCCTGCGGCAGATATTTGCATATGCTTTTCCTGACATGCAGTCCTCTCCCACGATCGGCTCACCCTGGTTTGTCGCGATCACAACCTGCTCATCATCCGGGATCACACCAAGCAGATGAATCGCCAGAATCTCTGTCACATCCTCCACGGACATCATGTCTCCCCGCTTCACCATGTCGATTCGCAGACGATTGATGATCAGATCATTGTTTTTAATCCCGTGCGCTTCCAGCAGACCGATGATGCGGTCTGCATCCCGGATCGCAGACACTTCCGGTGTTGTCACTACAATCCCTCTGTCAGCTCCGGCAATCGCATTTTGGAACCCCTGCTCGATTCCTGCCGGGCAATCCAGCAAAATATAATCAAACTCCGTTTTCAGCTCTTCGATCAGTTTTTTCATCTGTTCCGGAGAAACTGCGGTCTTATCCTTTGTCTGTGCCGACGGCAGCAGATACAGTTCCGGAAAACGCTTATCCTTGATCAGTGCCTGTTTCAGACGGCATCCGCCTTCGATCACATCCACAAGATTATATACGATCCGGTTTTCCAGGCCCATAACCACATCCAGATTGCGAAGTCCAAGATCGGTATCGATCACCACTACTTTTTTCTGCAGCTGCGATAACCCAATCCCTATATTTGCTGTTGTCGTCGTTTTTCCAACACCGCCTTTTCCCGATGTAATGACAATCACTTCTCCCATGTCTATTCTCCCTTTCACACTTAAGTTCATATTTGTCTACAGCGAATCCAGAACAAGTCTGTTTTCACCCATGACTGCTATCTGCGGGTGCTTAAAAGACTGTCTGCAGATGGCAAGCAGCGATCTGCCTGCTTTGACATCTCCGATACGCATATATGCAGGTTTCATGGATAACGCGGCCACATAGGCTTTGTCATCCCCACAGGCTCCTGCATGAACAGATCCTTCCAGTCTGCCAAGAATCACAACGCTGCCCTTTGCGATCACTTTTGCCCCATACTCCACATCTCCGAGTATAAGAACACTGGTATCTGATTCCAGAATCTGCCTTTTTCTGAGAGTTCCCCGATAGAACTGCCCGTCCTTTTGCCGAACATTCGTCATTGTGTGTTCTATCACGCTTTTGTATGCCATTTCTTTTGTCTGATTCCGGTCTATGATACAGACCACATCAATCCCGGCTGTTTTCGAGATCAACTCTAATAACTGATCCTCTTCTGCCTGTGAAAGCAGGCGGTCTTTAAATTCGACCGCCATCTTTGCTCCTTCAAAAAATTTGATCGAAGCCTTCAGCTTCCGTTCCATCTCCCGAAGCAGTTTGGAAAATTCCGCCTGTGGATTCAGATGGATCTCCAGACCGTACCGGCTGCTTTTGAGCATTACCAGCTTGTCCATACACCTCACATCCTTTTTTAGTCACCGGCTGTAACAGCGCCAAGCTGTGCTGCCTTTCCGGTAACAAGTTTATCGGAATCTGATATCTTGTAATAACTCTTGACAATATCTCTTCCGATTTCTGCTGTATAAGCGGAACTATATCCATTTGCAATTCGCACGGCAACTGCGATCTCAGGGTTTTCTGCCGGTGCAAATCCGACAAAAAGTACATGGTCCGGATGGACCTCACTCTGCTGTGCAGTACCTGTCTTACCTGCCATGGAAATCTCCATTCCGTTGAACTGGGACATATCCTGAACCATGGCGATCATTCCCTGATGAAGCAGATTCCATGTATTGTCACTGATATCATCGATCGTGTTTGTCACTTCCGGCTCATATTCTTTGATCACTTTACCGTTCACATCTGTGGTCTTATCAAGCAATGTCAGCTTATATACAGTTCCTCTGTTTGCAACTGCAGCCACATAGCGGTTCAGCTGACTGACTGTAAAGTTGTTTGTTCCCTGACCGATCGCACTCTGTACCGAATATTCATCCGATATCTGCGGTTCGCTCTCCGGAATCTCTACTCCGGATTTTTCACCCAGTCCAAATTCTTTTGCGTATTTTGCAAGTGTGTCTGTGCCTTTATTGCTGTCGTATTCTTGCCCGTTCATGCCAAGCTCGTATCCGATGTTATAAAAATAATCGTTACAGGAATCACGAAGTGCAGTCACAACATTCTCATAGCCATGAGCACCCGGATATATCCAGCATTTTGGGTTCGGTGTGATTTTATCGAAAACTCCGGTACAATAAAATGTCGTATCTGCTGTCACAATCCCTTCTGTAAGTACTGCCGCTGCTGTCAGCATCTTGTACGTAGATCCCGGTGCAGTACGCTCCTGCGTGGCATTGTTATAGAATGGTCTGGACAGACCGGTAACCAGCTGATTGTAGTATTTCGAGTCCATGGTATTGGACAATCGGTTATTGTCATAACCCGGATAAGAAACACATGCCAGCACCTCACCGGTATTGGGATCACTGACTACCGCGGATCCCGTACAAGGCTCCAGAGCCAGCTGTCCCGGAGTAATCTCCAGATTTTCAATTTTCTGACACAGCCAGGTATACGGATTGACACTTCCGTTATTCAGACCATTGTACGCAGCCTCATCCATCGGAAGTACCCCCTGCTCATATACCATGGCACAGATCTGTGCCCCACTGATACCCTCTGATTTTATAAGATATTTATAGAGAAGTTTGTCGAAATCTGCATCTGAATTCAAATATTCTTCTAAAAATTTCAAAATTCCCTGATAAATCTCTCCGGAATCAGAATATTTCTGCTCTGCCACTTCCTCTGACAGCTTGGATGTATCGATCCAATTCTTCGAAATGGCATAATTTAAATACTGGTTCAGATTGATCGTTTCCTCTTTTGCCCACGCAAGATACGTCTCATCTTTTGTATCCACCAGATCCATATTTAAAATCCCAGTGTTCTTAGCAAGCACGGTATCACATACATAATCCATATAGGCCTGCATTTCTTTTGACAAGTCCTTGTAGGCTGTTGCACCCGCATTATTCAATTCTGCCAGAATCTCTTGGATCACACTTGCCTTACGGTTGGTAAAAATTTCATACACTGTTTTTTCCACTGCTTTTGCATCTGCCGCACCGAAATGCGTCTCATCCAGAATCTCGTTCGCAATAAATGCATTGTAGGCATCATCTACCGGAATGATAATCTCACTTGAATCATTTGTTGTACTCGGATCGTAATTCATTACATTACGAAGTTTTGACCTTACGATTCCTGCCAGCTTTTCCTCCAGCAGTTTATAGGTCTGCTCCTGAAGATCCTTATCAATTGTCAGATATACATCATTTCCTGCTCCGGGATCTTTTTTGCTTACCGTATCCGTTACTTTCCCGACATTATCCGTATAATAGCTGATCTCACCTTTCGTTCCCTGAAGCACCTCATCCATGGTCTGCTCCAGTCCAGATTTTCCGACAATATCAGAAAGTGAATACTTTTTCTTCTGCTCTTTTGTCAGCGCATCATATTCCTCCTGGGAAATCTTTCCGGTATAGCCGATGATCGACGCAAAATACTTGCTGTCCGTATACCGGCGCAGGGAGTCCTCTGCAATATCTACCCCATCCATCTGATCCAGATTTTCCATGATCGCCGCCACCGTCTCATCGCTGACATCGGATGCGAGCACTGTCGGAATATACTTCTGGAAACTGTTGAGTCCGATGGCATAACGCATGGTCACAAGCTTTAAAACATGACTCTTGTCCAGATTTTTATCATCGATCCCATACCCGTACGTATCATCTGTACAAAGATAATGGATCACATCTTCCGCAGACTGCTGTTTCTGCGCGTCTGAAAGTTCATCAATTGTTTTCTTTCCATAAACATCTGCAATAAACCGCAGTTTCAATGTCTCATCCGTCTGCAGAAACTGATAGTTTCCCGCAGAATCCAGAACAACACCAAAGTCACTGATCACAGAATCGCCATGCGCTTCTACAATCTGCATAACTTTCTCCAGAATTCCGTTGATCGTATCATTTTTCTTGGAATCATTGGTAATATTGTCCTCAAATGTGACGGAATAGGCAAGCTCATTATATGCCAGAAGATTGCCGTTCCTGTCATAAATATTGCCTCTTGTTCCTGACAGTTCTCTTGTCTTTTTGATCTGCAGCTTGTAGTTGTTCAGATAGTAGTCTCCCTTTACGATCTGAAGATAAAACAGTCTGTTCACCAGGATCGCAAACATTACGCAGAATGCAAGGATCAGAACAGTCAGCCGGGAATTTACGATACGATGAAACACTTCTTTGATTTTCTCAAACAAATTTACTTGCACTCCTTTTTTCTTCTGCTTCCAGTTTCTGGTTGATCCACAGGATCAGCTGATACAAAATGAGCGTAACCCCAACTGTATAGATCAGTTCCGGAATGATTACATGCATCAGATAATAAACAAAATCAAATTCACCTCTGAGCATGAACATCAAAAAGTAGATCAACAGCCCGTATACAAACTCGCTTCCTGCGATCAGCAGTAACGGAAGCTTGATGTCTTCGTCAAAATAAGTTTCACTGAACAGGCCATTCACATAGCCGATCATCAGATAGATCAGTGCATACAGCCCCAGCACCGTTCCAAACTGAATATCGATCAGAAGTCCCGAAAAAAATCCGATCCACATTCCTGTTTTCGGCCCGCGCATAAAACCATAGGCAGCTGTCACAATCAACAGCAGATTCGGCTTCACAGATGCCAGTTCCAGAGATGGAAATAAGGTACATTGAAGAAGATAACATGCCAGCATGATCACAACCGTGATCACAAATCGTTTTAATTTGATCTTTTTCATCTTGGCAGGCTCCTTTCTCTACTCACTCTGATCTGTTCCTGTCATTTCCGCCTTTGTCGTTGTAATGACAAGCACCTCCTGCAGATTTTTAAAATCTACCACAGGAGTGATATAGCCGGAACGGGTCAGATTGTTTGCATCTACATTGATCTCGCTGACATAACCGATCAAAAGTCCCTGCAGATATTTATCACTGATGTGAGAAGTGACGATCTGCTCCCCTACCTCTACATCATGATCATTATTTTCCATCTGTTCAAACCGGATCTTCCCTTCTCCGATCAAAGAAAGGTCTCCTCTTACGATACATTTGTCAGAAGTAGAAAGTGCCATACCGCTGACGTTGCTGGAATCATCAATAATCGCACGTACCGTTGCCCAGGTCGGACCTGTCTGAGTCACGATCCCGACGAGTCCACTTCCTGCCAGCACATTCTGATCTACTTTGATGCCGTCATTACTTCCCTTATCAATCGTAAATGTACTAAACCAGTTTCCGGAGTCCTTCCCGATCACACGGGCTCCCACTTTCGGATATTCTGCATAAGTCTGATCCAGCTTGTACAGATCCTGAAGACGGTCCAGTTCGTATTTTTCCTCCTGAAGATTACTGTTTTCCGTGGTCAGCTGATCCACCTGCTTCTGAAGTTTTTTATTTTCTTTTTTCAGCTGTTTCAATGTCTCAAAATTTTCACTGACATCTCCGATCCATGTGCCGATCTGACTGATGCCTTTCTGCATGGGAATCACCGTGATATCAGCCACTCCCCGGAAGGGCCCTTCTACCTTCTCTGCAAACACAGAAAAAATCATCAGTAAAACGCAAACCAGACTCGTTCCCAGAAGCCAGTACTTATTTGACCTGGATTTTTGATTTTTTTTCTTCATATTATCTCAACCACCTATAATCTTCATCTGACATCTCGTATGCCAGGTTTCTGTAATGTTTATCGGAAATGATCGTGCGCAGTCCCTTCACTGCACATAATTCAGGATTCTTGTGTGCAGTCACAAGAAGGCCGGTACTCTGTCGCAGATATGCCGGGAGACCATGCGAACGTGCAAGACCTCCTGTCAGATAAATCCCTGATTTTAAAATCTCACTCCGGACATCCGGCGGTGTACGCTCGATCATGGACTGGATCGCTCTTACAATCTCCGAAAGAGAATCTTTCATTGCAGCCCGAACCAGACCATCCGAGATCTGCCTGGCCCCTGGAACTCCCATTGCCAGATCTCTTCCCGCCACTGTCAGCTTCCTTCGGTTTGTGTTTTTTAAAATACCGCACTGCCATCTGAGCTGTTCTGCTGTAATCCGTCCGATCAGAAACTCCTTATTGTGCCGCACACTGCCCACGATTGCTTCATCTAAAGCCGCACCTCCCACAGGCAGCAGACGGCTCAGCACCGTTTTTCCGCCCGAAAGAACCGAAAGCTCAGTTGTCTCACCGCCAAAATTGACCACAAATATGCCTTTTGCCGAAAAGACATCCAGTCCTATCCCCACTGCATCCGCAATTGCACGATCGACAATCCGGACTGTTTTTGCCCGTGCAGCTGAATGATGCACCAGATCATAAAACGCTTTCTTTTCCATTTCTGTCACATCCGTTGGCGCTGCGATCACATACTCTGCTCCGTTTGGGTATCTCCCTTCCCGCTTCAGCAATGCGCGCAGAAGATACTGCATCTCATGAAAGCGGGCAATCACGCCGTGATGCATGGGAAATACCACCTGAATATTCTCAGGTGCCTTCTCATACATTGCATAGGCCGCATTTCCGACCGCAAAAATATCTTTTTCATCCCGGATTGCAATCACATTTTTGGCACTGCGGATCCGGTCTCTTCTCTTATCATATATCTTGATCTCATATGTGCCCAGATCCAGGCCATATATATTTCTGAACATGCGTCTTGTCCCCTTATTGCAGTTCTTATCGTACCAGTCCCTTTTCTCTGAGACTGACATAACAATTATCCCCGATCACGATATGATCTAACAGTTCCACACCGATCAGCCGCCCCGCCTCCTGAATCCGTCTGGTGATCAGCACATCCTCTTTACTCGGTGTCGGATCTCCACTCGGATGGTTATGCAAAAGCACAATGGACACTGCATTCTTCTGCAGTGCCTCCACAAACAGCTCCCTCGGTGAAATCACTGCTGAATTCACGGTTCCCTTCGAGATATCCGTCTCCCCGATCAGTCTGGATTTTGTATTCAAAAGCAGCAGTTTCATCTGTTCCTGATTTGCATGTCTTAAATCTTCCATATAATATCTGGCAATGGACGCCGGGTTTGAAAAATTCAGTCCCTCCTGTGCGGTTGCTTTTGCAAGACGTCTGCTAAGCTCCGCCAGACACAAAATCTGGATAGCCTTTACCTTCCCGATTCCTTTGATCTGCATCAGCTGTTCGTACGTCCACTGGTGAAGATTCAGCACACCCTTCTGCGAAAATACAGGATGTAAGATCTTATCCGCCAGCTGAAGCGCATTCTCTCCTCTGGTACCTGTACGTAGCAAAACAGCAAGTAATTCGCTGTCCGTCAAATTACTTGCTCCGAACCGCTCACATCTTTCATAAGGGCGCTCTTCACATGCCATTTCTTTCATATTTGCTTTTTTCATAAAAATATGAATGATAACACAATACAGTGATTTATTTTAGCACAATTTAAAAATCATGTATAGGTCTGACCTCTTAAATTTTTATGAAGATTCTATGACCCGATCTTGTTATATTTTTTCAGCACCGCCTCTGCCACTTTCATTCCATCCATGGCAGCCGAGGTGATTCCTCCTGCAAATCCTGCGCCTTCTCCGCATGGGAAAATCCCCTTGATCTCACTCTCCATATTCTCATCTCTTGGAATTTTCACTGGAGAAGACGTACGGCTTTCTACACCTGACAAAAGCGTATCTCCATCTGAGAATCCTGTGATCTTATGTTCAAACTGCCGCATTCCCTCCTCAATGGATTCTGCCAGCACTTGCGGGAAAATTCCACGCACATCTCCAAACGCATATGCCCCTTTCATCTGAGGCTCTACGTTTCCAAACGAAGTGCTGATCTGATTTTTGCAGAAATCTTCCAGTCTCTGAACCGGGATTTTTCCGCCTCCCGCTCGAAAGGCACGTTCTTCGAGCTTTCGCTGAAATTCCATTCCTGCAAGCGGATGTTCACTTCCGTAATCTTCCGGAGTCACCGTCACGATAATGGCGCTGTTCGCATTTTCTCCTGCTCTTGCATGATAACTCATTCCGTTGACAGCCAGACGTCCTTCTTCGGAGGATGCATTGACTACATATCCTCCCGGACACATGCAGAAAGAGTATACGCCTCTTCCATTTTCCAGTTTTGCTGTCACTTTATAAGGCGCTGCAGGAAGTCCCGGCACAGACTCTGCTCCATATTGAGAGGCATTGATCATTTTCTGCGGATGCTCGGCGCGCACACCTACCGCAAATGATTTTGCCTGCATTGGAAGATTCTTTTCATAGAGCATCTCAAATGTATCTCTTGCGCTGTGTCCCACTGCAAAGATCACGGTATCGGTCTCCAGCTCTTCCTCCTGATTGACCTGCACTCCGACAAGTGATGTCTCATCAAGAACAATATCCGTCACCTGACTGTGAAACCGTACTTCTCCTCCGGCTCCACAGATCGCAAGCCGCATATTTTTTACCACCCGGATCAGAATATCCGTTCCGATGTGGGGCTTCTGTTCGTATAAAATCTCCGGCGGTGCCCCGAATCTTACAAAGGTTTCCAACACAAAACGATTTCGCCCGGATGTATCTTTGACCAATGTGTTGAGCTTTCCATCCGAAAAAGTTCCGGCGCCTCCCTCTCCGAACTGTACATTCGACATTGGATTTAAAATCCCGCTTTTCCAGAATTCCTCTACATCACGCTGTCTTTCCTCTACACAGGCACCCCACTCCAGAAGGATTGGTCTACATCCTGCCAAGGCAAGGATCCATGCACAAAACAGACCTGCAGGGCCGCTTCCTACAACAACCGGACGCTTTTTCGGTGTTTCTCCTTCCAGTTTTGGCATCTGATAGTACACATCCTGTGTCTTCTGAACATTCTTTGGATGTTTTTTGAGTACCTCTTTTTCTTTTTTCACCTGTACATCGATACTGTATACATAGTACAGTTCCGGCTTTTTCCGCGCATCTATGGACTGTCTGCGGATTTCAAATTTCTGCAGCTCTTCCGGACGGATCTTCAATTCCCGTACCAGTTTTTTCTTTAGCTGTTCTTCGCTGTGTCCTACTTTTAATTTTAACTGATTAATTCGTAACATCTGCTGCCTCTCTTCCTGCAATCCATCCGCTGGACCATGCCCACTGCAGATTATATCCGCCGCAGATCCCATCCACATCCAGTATCTCTCCGGCAAAATAAACGCCCGGTACATAACTTGACTCCAGGGTATCTTCCTTCACTTCTTCTGTAGAGACTCCGCCGCAGCATACCTGAGCCTGTTCAAACGAATTTGTCCCTTCCACATTCACCTCAAACTGCTGAATCAGACGGACAAGCGTTCTTAGTTCTTCCTCAGAATATGTTCCCACCGGCTTTTCTTTGGAAATGCGACTACATTTGACCCACAGAGCAATCATTTTTTTGTGAAACAGCCCGGTTAAGAATTCTTCTGCCGTCTTTTGCGGCCGAAGTCTCGCACGCTCTGCCAGAAATACTGTAAACTCTTCCTCAGACATCTGAGGCATAAAATTTAAGACCGCTGTTACTTCCTGTTTGTTGTAAAGCGCCTTTGCTGCAAAACGACTGACCTGAAATACCGGAATCCCGGAAATACCATACTGCGTCAGCTGAATTTCTCCGGTATCCCGACAAACACAGTCCCCATCCACATATAAAGATACACATCCCTGTATGCGCACTCCGGCGATACTCTGAAAGAATTTTCCCTTGCATTTAAGCTGTACCAACGCCGGAAGTACCGGGACGATCCGGTGTCCCATTTTTTTTGCGATCGCATATCCGGAACCGTCAGAACCTGTAACAGGAGCCGCCTTGGATCCTGCTGCCAGGATCACCCGGTCTGCGGTCACATTCCCATTTCCGGTTCGGATGACAAACCGGTTCTTTTTCGGAATGATTTCCAGAACTTCTGTCTCTGTGTGCACTTCCACACAAAGCCGCTCCATCTCCATGCGAAGGGAATCTAAAACCGCACCGGCCTGATCCGAGTTTGGATAGAGATATCCGTTTCTGTTTTTCGCATATACACCGATGTTCTGGAAAAACTCCACTGTCTTTTTCTCATCAAACTGTGTGATGACCCGCCACGGAAACTTAGGATCATCACTGCGATAACACTGAGGTGTCTGTACAAGATTTGTAAAATTGCATCTTCCGTTCCCGGTGGAAAGGATCTTCTTTCCCACCCGGTCTTTATGCTCCAGCACAACTGTATGTGCGCCGTGCTCTGCTGCCGAAATAGCCGCCATCATCCCGGCTGCTCCTGCGCCGATCACAACAACTTTTCTCATGGTCTCTCCTTTTGGTTTTATTTTAATCGTTCCAGTTCAATCACTCCTGCATCGATCATATTCTGCAGTGATTTTAAAATTCCAAGCTTTGCATGCGGCCAGGTCAGTCCGCCCTGGAAATAAACTGCATACGGTGGTTTAATCGGTCCATCTGCACTTAATTCAATAGAAGAACCCTGCACGAACGCACCTGCCGCCATGATCACATCACTGTCATATCCCGGCATTGCCCACGGTTCCGGACTGACATAGCTGTCCACAGGCGCCGCCGCCTGAATTCCCTTACAGAATGCGATCACACCCTCTGCACTGCCAAGCTCCACGGCCTGGATAATATCATGTCTGGACTCTGTTCCGTTCGGAATCACTCCATATCCCAGTCTTTCATAAATATTTGCCGCAAACACCGCACCTTTTACCGCACTGTTGACTACAGTCGGCGCCAGGAAAAATCCCTGATAGAACGACTGCATGACACCGAGAGATGCTCCCACCTCTTTTCCGAGTCCCGGAGAAGTCAGACGGTATCCGCAGTTCTCGATCAGATCTTCTCTTCCCGCAATATAGCCCCCGATCGGCGCCAGACCGCCTCCAGGATTTTTGATCAGGGAACCAACGATCATGTCCGCTCCCACATCACTTGGTTCAATCTTTTCTACAAATTCTCCATAACAGTTGTCCACCATACAGATCACATCCGGCTTGATCTCCTTGATAAAGGCGATCAGCTCTCCGATCTTCTCCACGGAATAGCTTGGTCTTGTCTGATATCCCTTGGATCGCTGGATCGTCACCAGTTTCGTCCGCTCATTGATTGCCTCCCTGATTGCAGGATAATCAAAATAACCGTCTTCCAAAAGCTCCACCTGACGGTATGTGATCCCATACTCTGCCAGAGAACCTTTTGACGGGCGAATCCCGATCACTTCCTCCAGCGTATCATATGGTTTTCCCACCGGCGAGAGCAGTTCGTCTCCCGGACGTAAGTTTGCTGCAAGGGCAAGGGCAAGGGCGTGCGTTCCACAGGTAATCTGCGGACGAACCAATGCCGCTTCTGTATGGAATGTACTGGCGTATACCTGCTCCAGTGTGTCTCTTCCCATATCGTTGTAGCCATACCCGCTGGCGTAGTTGAAACACCCCTCACTGACCTTATTTTCCTGCATGGCATGGAGCACCTTTAACTGATTGTACTCTGCCACTTCATCCATCTGTGAGAACCGTTCCTTTAATCCCGCCTCTATTGTCTGTCCAAACTCGTAAACTTCCTTCGAAATCCCCAGCTTCTCATACATCGTCTCTGTCATACACTCTCTCATTTTATTTCCTCTTCTTTCTGTGGAAAGATCTCCCGAACCTTTAATTCTTTCAGAATTCTCTCCAGTATCTTTTCTTCCTGATATCCATATTCCTGCTTGTTGATCCAGATCACATCCCGTTCCCGTTTAAACCAGGTGATCTGACGTTTTGCAAAATGTCTGGTATCTCTTTTGATAATTTCTTTTGCCTCTTCCAGCGTACATTCCCCGTCCAGATAAGCAAAAATCTCTTTGTATCCCAGCCCCTGCATGGACACCATCCCTCTTGTATAGCCACGTTCTTGAAGCGCCGTAACTTCTTCTACAAGTCCCTCCTCAAACATAGCATCCACTCTTTTGTTGATTCGCTCATAAAGATTGACCCGGTCATCATTCAACACAAAATAGGCAGAATTATAGGCAGATTCTTTTTCCCGTTCTTTGGCATTGTGTTCGGAAATCTTTTCACCGGTCTGATGATAGAATTCCAGGGCACGGATCACACGTTTTACATTGTTGGCATGAATTTCAAGCGCCGCCTTTTCATCCACCTGCCGCAGCATCTGATGCAGCTTTTCTGCACCTTCTTCCTGTGCCAGTTCTTCCAGCTCTTTCCGGTAGGAATGATCCTCCTCATTGTTTTCAAACGAAATGTCGTACAACAGAGCCTGGATATAAAACCCGGTTCCACCTACAACAATAGGGATATGTCCTCTCTGATAGATCCCATCCAGCGCTTCTTTTGCCATCTGCTGGAATTTCACCACATGGAACTCTTCCTCCGGCTCCAGCACATCGATCAGATGGTGCGAGATCCCTTGCATCTCTTTTGGCCGAATCTTCGCAGATCCGATATCCATATGCCGGTAGACCTGCATGGAATCTGCGGAAATGATTTCTCCGCCAATCGCTTTGGCAAGTCCGATTGAAGCAGCGGTTTTTCCAACTGCTGTAGGACCGGTCAATATAATCAATGGTTTCTTCATCTATACAATCCTCTTAAATTTCTTTTCCAGTTCCCGCTGTGTCATTGCGATGATCGTCGGACGTCCATGCGGGCAGTGATATGGATTCTCCAGCAATAACAGTTCCCCGATCAGTGCGTCTGCCTCCTGCGCGGAAAGCCGGTTATTGCCTTTCACCGCTGCTTTACATGACATAGATGCCACTTTCTCATCAATAAGCTCCGGTGTCATGGAGGTGCTGATCCCATCTGCCAGATCGTCCAGCATTTCCAACAGCAGCTCTTTTTTGGCGATTCCAAACAAATTGTCCGGAATGGCGCGCACTGCATATTCCTCTCCGCCAAACGGTTCGATCTCAAATCCGATCCTTGTAAACCGGTCCATATTTTCATTCAGCACCTGCGCCTCCTGCATAGACAGGCTCAGGATGATCGGCGGACTTAAATACTGAGCGGTAAATTCTCTGTTCTTCATCTCTTTTAACGTGCGTTCATATAACACCCGCTCATGAGCAGCATGTTGATCAATGATATACAGACTGTTCTCAAATTCCACCAGCCAGTATGTCTCAAATACCTGCCCGATCAGCTTATACTCTGCTTTCTTCTCCCGTTTCAGAAGATGCTCCTCAAACAAATTTAACTGCTCTGCTTTTTCTTCTGTTACAGGTTTCGTTTCATAGACAGGTGTTTCCCGGATCAATTCCGGCTGTTCTTCTGCCTGCTTTTGCGGCTGCTTCTCCACTTCCTTTGCACGGGCAAGTGCATCTTTGATCCTCTCCGCCTGAGCCTGCGGCCGGAAGATCTGCTCTTTTTTTGCGACTTCTGCCGAAGAATTGCGCTGATGATAGGAAAGAACTCTCTCCTTCATCTTCTTCATGAAATATGCTTCGTCATGGGGTTCTTCTTTTTCTTCTGGCTTTTTCTCCATTGGCCGCGGTGCTGTTTTGGGCTTTAATAAAAACGGACTTTCACTCTTTGGCTGTGAAATTACTTTTGGAGCCGGCGCCTCCACCTGAGGAATGAGTTCCGGCTCCAGAAGGGTTCTGTGAACCCCCTCATACACAATATTATAGACATCCTGCTGCCTCTGAAACCGCATTTCCATTTTGGTCGGATGCACATTTACATCGATCTTCTCACCATCCACCTGAAAGTGGATGACTACGAACGGAAACTTGTGCTGCATGAGAAAGTCCTTGTATGCATCTTCGATTGCTTTGGAGAGCATCGCATTTTTCACATACCGCCCGTTTACAAAATAATTTTCAAAATTCCGGTTTCCTCTGGTGATCACCGGTTTTCCAAGATATCCTTTCATCACCAGACCATCCATGGAATAATCCAGTTCGATCAGATTTGCCGCGGCCTCTCTCCCGTAAATGCTGTAGATTACATCCTTTAATTTTCCATTTCCAGATGTCCGCATTTTTGTCTGTCCGTTATTGATAAAAGTAAATGCAACCTCCGGGTGAGAAAGTGCAAGGCGCATGAGCAGATCCTGTACATGCCCGGCCTCTGTCATCGGTGTTTTTAGAAACTTCCGTCTGGCAGGCACATTATAAAACAACTGCCGCACAAGGAAGGTCGTCCCGTCCGGTGCCCCGGCATCCTCCAGACTCTGCTCCACTCCGCCTTCGATCACATAGCGGGTTCCAAATGTATCCTCCTTCGTCTTGGTGATCAGCTCCGTCCTTGTCACCGCAGAGATACTGGAAAGTGCTTCTCCCCGAAATCCGAGTGATGCAATATGTGCCAGATCTTCCACTTTGCGGATCTTGCTCGTGGAATGGCGCAAAAATGCATTGCGGATATCTTCCCGTTCAATCCCGCTTCCATTGTCCGTGACGCGGATCAAAGAAATCCCTCCATCCTGAATCTCCACGGTAACAGAGGCAGCTTTTGCATCAATGGAATTTTCTACGAGTTCTTTGACGATCGACGCCGGCCGCTCAATCACTTCACCTGCGGCGATCTTATCTATTGTAATCTGATCTAAAACCTGAATCTGCGGCATCTGTGTTCTCCTTTACTTTCTACCAGCGGTTCTTTAGTTTATTCTGCAGACGATAAATGGTATTGAGTGCATCGACAGGCGTCAGATTTCCCACATCAATGCTCTTTAATTCTTCCAGAACGTCATCGTCTTTTACCGTATCAAACAATGACATCTGCGCCATATCCACCTCGTCATATTTTTTCGTCTTCTGTTTTTTCTTCTGCTCTTTTTCTCTGGATGCGATCTCACTGACTCTGGTCGTAATATCCTCATCACTCAGCTCTTCCACGATCTCTTTTGCGCGTGTGATCACAACATCCGGAACTCCCGCCAGCTTTGCCACCTGGATTCCATAGCTCTTATCCGCTCCGCCTTTTACGATCTTGCGAAGGAACACAATATCGTCTCCCTTTTCCTTTACCGCAATACAGTAATTGTTGACATTGTGAATCTTGCCCTCCAGCTCTGTCAGCTCATGGTAGTGTGTCGCAAAAAGTGTCTTCGCACCAAGCAGTTTGTTGTCGCTGATATACTCCACGACTGCCCAGGCAATGGACAATCCGTCAAAGGTACTGGTTCCTCTTCCGATCTCATCCAGGATCAGAAGGCTCTTAGATGTGGCATTTCTGAGAATATTGGCAACCTCTGTCATCTCTACCATAAAGGTACTCTGTCCGGATGCCAGATCATCGGATGCCCCCACACGGGTGAAAATGCGATCCACCAGACCGATATTAGCACTGGATGCCGGAACAAAAGATCCAAGCTGTGCCATTAAAACGATCAGCGCCGCCTGTCTCATATACGTAGACTTTCCAGCCATATTCGGTCCCGTGATAATGGAAATCCGCTGTTTTTTATCATCCAGATAGGTATCGTTGCTGATAAACATATCGTTTGGGATCATCTTTTCCACCACAGGATGCCGTCCGTCCTTGATATCGATCACACCTTGTTCATTGATCTTCGGACGCACATAATTGCTGCGTTCTGCCACCAGAGCAAGCGATGCAAACACATCCACTTTTGCGATCGCTTTCGCAGTCGTCTGGATGCGCTCCACCTGGGCAGCGATCTGATTGCGGACATCACAATAAATCTCATATTCCAGCGCATACAGTTTGTCTTCTGCACCAAGAATGGTATCTTCCAGTTCTTTTAATTCCGGGATAATGTAACGCTCTGCGTTGGCAAGTGTCTGTTTCCTCGTATAATAATCCGGAACCATATCCTTAAATGAATTCGTCACTTCCAGATAATATCCAAACACTTTGTTGTACTTGATCTTCAGATTTTTGATCCCGGTCTTTTCCCGTTCTTCTGATTCCAGCTTTGCAAGCCAGTCCTTTCCTTCTGATTTTGCGCGGCGCAGAGTATCCACCTCTTCGCTATAGCCATCCCGGATAATCCCGCCTTCTTTCATCGCAAGAGGCGGCTCTTCTGCAATCGCTTCTTTGATCAGCGCAGAAATATCCTCCAGCGGATCCAGTTCTTCTTTTATCTCCTCCAAAAGAGGGGCACGCAGATCCTCCATAATACAGCAGATCGGCGGAAGCATCGTCAGAGAGCTTCCAAATGCAGTCAGATCCCTCGGGTTCGCAGAACCATATGTAATCTTCGTCACCAGACGCTCCAGATCGTAAACCGGTGAGAGATATTCCCGGATCTCTTCTCTGCAGATCGCCTGCTCTTTCAATTCCTCCACAGCATCCAGCCGCCGAAGGATTTCTTTTTTCTCAATCAGCGGCTGCTCCACGTACTTTCGCAGCATACGCGCACCCATTGCTGTTTTTGTCTTATCAAGCACCCAGAGAAGAGAGCCTCTCTTCTGCTTTTCGCGCAGCGTTTCACACAGTTCCAGGTTTCTTCTTGTGGAACTGTCCAGCATCATATATTTTCCTGTCGTATATGCCGTAATATGTGTCAGCTGAGCCAGGGAATTTTTCTGAGTTTCGTATAAATACTGCAGAAGCGCCCCGGCACTGATGATCCCACAGTCATAATCTTCGAGCCCAAGCCCGGCAAAAGATGCTACTTTGAAATGCTCCAGCAGTTTCTGTCTGCAGACCGCATCATCAAAATACCACGAATCCAGAGAGTAGATTGTAATTCCCAGGCGGTCTTTTAAATCATCCAGATCCATGCCGCTCATATAATAAGACTCGTTACAGATGATCTCAGACGGCATAAAACGATAGATCTCATCCAAAAGCTTTGCACTTTCCTCCAGCTCTGTTACAAAATAATCTCCGGTCGTTACATCCGCGATGGAAAGCCCATACCGGTCTGCAATGTAGACAATACACATGATATAATTGTTCTTTGTCTCATCCAGTGCCTGGGTGTCCAGATTTGTCCCCGGTGTCACGATCCGTACAACCTCACGCTTTACGATTCCTTTCGCCTGTTTTGGATCTTCCACCTGTTCGCAGATCGCCACTTTATACCCTTTAGACACCAGCTTGTTCAGATATCCTTCCACTGCATGATATGGAACTCCGCACATGGGAGCTTTTTCTTCCTGCCCGCAGTTTTTTCCGGTCAGTGTAATCTCCAGTTCCCTGGATGCAGTCAGGGCATCCTCAAAAAACATTTCATAAAAATCGCCTAATCTATAAAATAAGATGCAGTCCTGATACTGTTTTTTTGTCTCGATATACTGCTGCATCATTGGTGTTAATTCTGCCACACGTTTTTCTCCTTTGTGTATTTTTTCCTTTGCCATTATAGCATCTTTGGAAATTCAGTTCAATGTACCAGATCCAATTTTGTCCGCCTTCCAACTTCCTAAAGCACGTGAAAATGTGGTTTTTCTTCCCCGTATAACCAATAAAGAAGATACCCGGAGAGCAGAATGCCGATCACGCACAGTGCGGAAAAAATAATGGTAAACGGCAGACAGATCTGACCGAACAGCTGCCATTTTCTTCCTGTATAATCCCATACATTCCATCCAAGCCACTGATTCACGATCATTCCCGTGATAAATTCCGCTGCTGTCACAAAGATTGTACACCAGAGCACCTGTTTCCATAACGGCTCCCTCCATCCGGTCCAAAGTCCCTGTTTGGCACAAAATAAAAGACAGATTCCTCCAAGCACGAACATACTCCAGTGAGAAAATCCCCGGAAGAAAACTTCAAATCCATAATAAAGACTGCCTCCCAAAGCCCATAAAAATAAATTTTCGCTCCATTTTTTCACAAAAAGCGCCCTCCCTGTCTGCAGGTCTTTTCGACTCATACAGATAGTTTGGGCGTTTTTTGCCAGATTATACCCGGATGGATGCTACCATTTCACCGAGATAATAAAATCCTTTGCAAGTATCAAGACGGACATCCACCAGTTTTCCAACCAGATCTTTCTCTCCCGGGAAATGAACCAGGAGATTATTGCTCATTCTTCCTGTCACAAGTGAATCATCATGATCATTGACTGACTCTACAAGCACACGCTGTACCGTTTTGGTATGCACACTGCACACTTCGGCGGAAATACTCTGTACTTCTTTTAACAGACGGTCAAAGCGGTCTTTGACAATCTCTTCCGGAACCTGTTCCTCCAGCACTGCTGCCGGAGTTCCGGTCCGTTTTGAATAAATAAAGGTAAATGCGCTGTCATAGCGAACCTTTCGCACCACATCCAGCGTCTCCTGAAAATCTTCTTCTGTCTCTCCCGGAAATCCGACAATGATATCCGTTGTCAGGGAAATATCCGGAACTGCTGCTTTGATCTTCTCCACCAGTCCAAGATAGTGTTCCTTTGTATAGCGCCGGTTCATCTTTTCCAGGATCCGCGTGCTTCCGGACTGCACCGGAAGATGCAGATGCTTGCAGATTTTTTGGGACTGCGCCATCACCTCGATCAATTCATCGGAGAGATCCTTCGGATGGGAGGTCATAAAACGGATACGCTCCAGTCCTTCGATTTTCTCGATTTCCTGTAAAAGCTGTGCAAATGTCATCGGTTCTTCCAGCGTCTTTCCATAAGAATTGACATTCTGTCCCAGAAGCATCACTTCCACCACTCCGTCTGCAACCAGGCTCTCGATCTCCCGGATAATATCTTTCGGATTCCGGCTGCGCTCCCGTCCGCGCACATACGGCACGATACAGTAGCTGCAGAAATTGTTGCATCCAAACATGATATTGACCCCTGATTTGAATGAGAACTTCCGCTCACTCGGAAGATCTTCTACGATCTTGTCTGTGTCCTTCCAAATATCGATCACCATCCGATCAGATTCCAGTCTTGTGGCAACCAGCTCTGCGAATTTAAAAATATTGTGCGTTCCGAAGATCAGATCCACAAACCGATAGCTTTTCTTTAACTTCTCGACTACTTCCGGCTCCTGCATCATACATCCGCAGAGTCCGATCAGCATATGCGGATTTTTCTTTTTCACACGGTTGAGCTGTCCCAAATGTCCATATACCTTCTGATTGGCATTTTCACGCACCGTACAGGTATTGTAGATTACGAAATCTGCCTGATTCTCTTCTTCCTCTTCCACATATCCAATCTGCTCCAGAATTCCGGTCAGCTTCTCCGAATCCCTTGCGTTCATCTGGCAGCCAAATGTTGTTACATGAAAGGTCAGCGGACGTCCCAGGGTTTCCGCCTGGGTCTTGACAAGACGGCGTGCTTTTTCCATAAAATAATACTGGCGCATAGGTTCCTCTGCCGGAGCCGGCTGTTCCAGATCGATTTCAGTTAAAATCTCTTCTATCTTCTTCGTTTGTTTCTTCTCCAACATGAATTGTCTTCCTCTCTATCTCTTCGTATATCTTAGCATTCCATATGAGCTTTCATTATAATCGAATCCATTTGGTTTTTCAAGATAAAACAATCCTCTGTTATCCTTTCGGAATATAATACACTTGTATCTTTTGCGTAATCGGATTTTTCGTGATCTGCGCATGGATTCCAAAAATTTGTAAAATATTTTCCTCGGTAAGAATCTCTTCGGGTGTTCCCGCTTTGATGATCCTCCCCCGATCCATAAGTAAAATTCTGTCGCAGTACATGGCTGCAATATTCAGATCATGAACGGAAGAAAAAATCGTCGCATCCTGTTTCTTTAAGATCTCCATCAACAGATATTGAAACCGGATATCCAGATGATTCGTCGGCTCATCCAGGAGAATCAGTCTGCTCTCCTGAGCAAGCGTTCTTGCCATGAGCACCCTTTGTTTTTCTCCTCCGGACAAGCTGAAAAAAGAGCGGTTTTCGTATCCTTTCAGTCCCACTTCTTCTAAAAAACGCCTGCAGATTGCAAGATCCTCTTCTGTTTCCTTTTCTAAAAACCTACGATGTGCATAGCGTCCATACATAACCATATCAAGCACTTCCAGATCAAATTCGGTCTGATTTTCCTGTGCGACAACTGCTGCTTGTCTTGCCATCTCTTTCGCTGAAAGCGAAACAACATCCTTCCCGTCGATATAAACGGTATCTTTCTGTGGTCTGTACGTTTTGTATATGTTTTTCAGCAACGTTGATTTTCCACAGCCATTGGGACCGATCAGTCCGACAAAAGTGCCTTCCGGTACTTCCAGAGAAACATCCTGCAGAATCTCGGTTCCATCAATACTATAGTCCAATCCGCGAACTGTCAAAAAGCTATGGTTCATGTGCTCTTCCTCCTTCCCCTGCGGATCAGGTACAGGAAAAACGGTGCGCCGGACAAAGCCGCAATAATTCCGATCGGGAGCTCCTCCGGTGCAACAATCACCCGCGAGAGAAAATCTGCCAGTACGGTAAACAATCCGCCCAAAACAATTACAAACGGTAATACTATCGTATGCCGTGATCCTACCAATCTTCTCGCAATATGTGGAACAACAAGCCCGATAAAGCCGATCACTCCACTGACAGAGACCACAATTCCGGTCAATACGGCAGCCATGATGATCACAACCATTTTGATTCTTGTTACATTGACTCCCAGATTCTCAGCAGTGCCATCTCCCAAAAGCAGCATATCCAGTTCTCTTGTAAAAAGAAGAATGATGCAGACTGTAATCAGAAAAGCAGCTGCAACATATTTGACTTTCTCCCAGCTTGCGCCACTCAAAGAACCTACCATCCAGTATTGTGCTGTCTTTGTCTTATCCGATCCGGTATGATACCCGTAAATGATCAGATTGGTGATCCCGCTAAACAACGCAGAAGTCGCAATCCCCGCCAGGATCAGCTGTGTCGAAGTAACGGTTCCCTTATATGTTGCAATCGCCATGGATAATACAATTGCCAGGGCTGCTCCGCAAATTGCTCCAAACATGGTTCCGTATCCGCCCGCAAAATGAAAACAGCCTGTGATGATGGCACATACCGCTCCTGCTGAAGCTCCGGAAGAAATACCAAGTACATAAGGATCTGCCAGAGCGTTTTTTGTCAACGCCTGCATCAGTACTCCGCACACAGAAAGTCCGGCACCTACAAACCACGCAAGCACAACTCTTGGAAGTCGGATATTCCAGATAATTGTTTCCATATTGGTTTCCCATGTCGGGAAAAATATCTCCCGCCCTGACAGATGGTTCATAATAATACGAAATACTTCAAAAGGGTGAATCCTGACAGCTCCAAAGGAAACGGAACAACCTACCGCAAAAACACTGCACACAAATACAGCACAGAGCAGGGATAGGTGTCTTACTCTTTTCTGTCTTTTATTTAATTCTTTCATGTAATAGAAGAACTCCCTTTCCTATTGAAAACAATCTGGATATAACTGCTTTGCAATTTCTTGAACTGCAGCTGCTGATCCGGCAGAGCCCTGCATGTCTGCGCAGCATGCAGAATAGATTTTTCCTTCTTTGATTGCCCTTAAATCTTTTGTTGCAGCATTGGTGCGGAGAAATTCTGCCTTTTCTTCTACATCTCCATCATAATCTAAAATGAGGATTGCATCCGGATCACGTTCTACCACTTCTTCCCAGGAAGGAGTTGCCCACCCGGCTTCAATGTCATTAAAAATAGAGATGGCGCCTGCCGATTTCAAAATATCTCCCGGCATCCCCTGGCATGCTGTAAAAGGGGCATCTTCTCCCGAATCATAGACAAACACTTTTTTCGGGTTCTTGCATGCATCTTCTCCAAGCGCCTCTTTCACATCCTGAAGTGTATCCTTCATTTTTTGTATTTTCTGCTCTGCAGTTTCTTCCACTTGAAAAATCTTGCCCAGTGTCTCATAGTCTTTGTACAGATCTTCAAATGTCGCACTGTCTGAGCATACATATGGGAAATACATGGCAATTCCATTTTCGTCACAGAATTCTGTACTGAAATTTTTATCTGAAAATACGGAATCCCAGCCGATCAGAAAATCACAGCCTGTAGCAAGCAGTTCTTCCTTTGAAACAGATGACAGGTTCACTCCGGGTTCTGCGATCTGTGGTACAAAATCTCTTGCAGGATATTCCGAGACAAGACTCCAGCAACTCCCTTTCGTGTATCCGGCCATCTGCTCCTCTAAGCCCAGATCAAAAAACAAATCTGCCATCTGATCTCCGGAAGCAACCACATGATCCGGTTTTTGCTTAAAGGTATACTCTACATTTTTTCCCAGCCCGGATCGCTCCAGATTCAGCTGAATTGTAACCGGTTCATAATTACGATCTTCTGATTGTACCGATTTTTCTGCATGAGCTTCTTTTTTATCAGTTTCTGTCTCCTTATTGCTTCCACATCCGGAAACAAGAGATATCGTCGCTGCTGCACACAGAATGCAGCTTACTATTTTCTTTTTCATAAACTTTGACCTTTCTTTATCAATTTTATCCCAGTTGCTCTATTGATAAAAGGTCATGATCAGGTCTTCATCTACCTCGTCCCCTTTCTCTTTCTTCTTATCAAGAAATCGTAAGATGACTTCAGCAAGTCTTAGGGCTTGGCATCTCCCGCCATTTCACCTTCTCACAGAATTCTCTGCAATGGTATCTGAAATTTTGTCCGCCTTACCTCAGGGATAAGCTGCCAATGAATTGCACATTGTTCCTTATTAAGCAAAAACACTGAAGCCGTCTGCACATTGCATGCAGTCCGAAGTATTATAGCATTAATTTCCTGCATTTATCCAGTAAAACCTTCTAAGTTTATAAAATTGCTTCATTCTCATATCACCTATGTCATTGTATTGTTTACACTAACGAATTATATATCTGCAACAAATGAACTGGCAGCCCATCTTACCTATGAAATCAATGAGATTGTTGTGCCCTATGAAAGCCGGCTTTCTACTATCCGGCAAACATTGAAATTATGGCTACAATCGCTGTATTACCTATTTTGACAATCGAATGTGAAAGTGTCATAGTCGCTGGTGCAATCACTGCTACCCCCAATAGATGCTTCATGCTCTGCAATTTCCTCCTTTGACACATCACAAAAAACATCACCTTTACAACCATGAAAATAAAGATCTATCCATAAATTTTTCTATGTTTACTTTCTCTTTCTTCCAATGCACGCAGTGTACTATCATGCATTTCTTCTCGGATATCTTTATTCTGCTCTACATAGTAAGCATAAATAATATCCAGCATGACCAAAATTGGAAACTGTGGTGAAATCACATTACCATGATTCAAATGTCTTAGAGAAGATAGAAGTACAACTTCCGAACAATATTCTGAAAATTCTTCTCCATTATTTGTAGTAAAAAGAACTGTCTTTGCACCTTTTTTATATGCTTCACGCAACAAATAGGTAACTTCTTCTCTCTCCCCACTGATGCTAAATCCAAATACAAGTCTTCTTCTGTCTTGAAAAACAGAAGACATCTTCATCATATCTGAATCCGTCAATGAATCAACATCTATCCCTATTCTCATAAATCGAATTTCCATTTCGTTTGCCGAAAGCCCTGAACTACCACATCCACACACTAATACACGTTCTGCTTTATTCAAATATCCTACAATTCTCCCTATCTGTGCTTCATCTACAAGATTGTATGTCTTATTCAACATTTCCTGATAAGCATTTAATACCATCCTGGTATTTCCGGTAATATTCTCTTTCTTTTCTACAAAAATGTTCTCATATTGATAAATAAATTCCTGATAACCATGATAGCCTATCTTTTTAGCAAACCTCGAAAGCGTCGGTTTTGAGGTATACAGCAATTCAGCTATATGACGACTAGAAAAATCCATTTTTTCCTGATTATGAATAAAAAAATCAGCAATTGTTTTTTCTGCTGGTGTCAGCTTATTATAATTTGATTCAATAATTGGTATCACAGATTTCACATAGTATTCCATAATATTATCCTATCCTTTTTAGTGCGAACTACAGAAATGATAGAATGCTCCCAGCATACCTGCATCATTCTGATGCTTCGCAAATGTAATTTTTGTATGTTCTTCAATGCTGGATACAAGATATTTTTTTAAAGCACATTCTATTCTTTCTTTCAAGAAATCTTCCTGTGCCATGATTCCACCGCCAAGTACAACAATTTCCGGATTAATTACATAACAGATATTTGCAATTCCCTTACCCAAAACGTCCGTCATCTCATCAATTGCCTGAAGACAAGTTTTATCTCCTTTTTTAGCTTCCTCAAAAATATGATAGCCATCCCATTTTTCTTGTGGGTCACATTTCCATTCAGCAACTTTCTTTGTCAGAATACTAGCTGCTCCCAATGTCTGGAAATCACTGCTACCCATGTGCATATAGCCGACTTCACACGCACTATTACTAAATCCATGAAATACTTTTCCATCTAATACAATACATCCACCAATTCCTGTTCCAATTGTAAGAACTAAAGCAACGCTGCTTCCTTTTGCGGCACCTGAACGGCATTCAGCAAGCCCTGCGCAGTTTACATCATTTTCTACTTCACATGGAATATGAAACTTTTCTTCTAAAGTTTTTTTTAACTGAGTCCCTGCATAATTCGGTATCAATGGTGCAGAATAGAAAATAGATCCTTTTTCTGTATCGACCATACCAGCTGTTGAAATGCAAATACCGGAAATTTTTTCCTGTCTTCTATTAATCAAATCTTCTACAATTCCAATAATTTTGTTGAGAATTTCCGGTCCACCTTTCTCTGCTTCCGTTTTCATTGATTCTTTCAACATAATTTCGGCATTTTCACAGATTATTCCGTACTTGATCGCTGTACCTCCAATATCGATGCTAATATATTTTTTCATCCTATAATCCTCATTTACTTCCTACATTATATACAATTCCATTTATCTTCTCAAGATATACCTATGACTGTGAAAAGGACAAACCCTCCTGTTTTTGGTTTGTCCTTTCCTTCTACAGGATCTAATCCCGCACTTTTTTATATTCTAACCTTGAAGATCGCTTTTTTTATCTGTTCCGGTTTTTCTCCAGCCTGAACTGCAGTGCGATGTCCGTCACTTGGATAACAAACTAAAAAATCTCCATCTGTTAATACTACAGAAGAATTCTTTTCTCCATTCATTGGAAGAAAATCATCTTTTTCAACAAAATCTTTCAAATTCATGTTCTGAATAAAGTTTAAATCAATTTGTTCATTTCCATGAATCATTACATGCACGTCCAAATAGTTTTTATGTGCTTCCCAAAAACGATCTTCTGCACTTGTCGTTGTGTATTCCACAATATTTACAAATAATCTGTCCCCATCAATCTCATGGCTTCCCTTTTCAAAAGATGCTAAATCATGCGTTTTTGCATATTCAAAGCATTCTTTTATCTGTTCTTCCAGGAACGGAAATTCTTCAATATTATTTACATTTCCAAAAATCACTGTTTATCACTCCTATTAGTTTTTATAAATTGTTGTATTTGCTGCCGGTACAGAAGTATCACCTTTCACTTTTCTATAAATGATACTTGCCGGAATACCAATTACTAACGATACTACAATTGAAATAATTGAATAGGACCAAATTGTCACACGGTCAGCAGGTACAAAATACTTAATATAAACCATTACTGCTGAGGATGCGATAAATGCTGCAACTGCTCCAAATGTATTAGCACCTTTTGTAAATGCACCAAGGATAAATGTTCCAATTAAGATGCCAAGTACCAGTCCCATAAATCCATTGAACCATTCATATGCAGATTTAACTTCACCGTTCGCAAGTACCATTGCTACTACAATAGAGAAAATACCAACAATAAGAGATACTCTCTGTCCGATTTTTGTCTCTTTTTCAAATCCCAGTTCCTTTTTAGAAAGACTAGACTGGATATCCAATGTCCAGCTGGAAGCCACTGAATTCAACCCTGTGGAAAGCGTTGACTGTGCTGCTGCGTAAATTGCTGCCAGAAGGAGTCCGGTTACACCAACCGGAAGTTCAAATGCGATGTAAGATGCAAAAATCTGATCCTGTGCTGCTGCCGGTGGAAGCGCATTCTGCTGATAAAATACATATAAGCCTGTACCAATCAAGTAGAATGCAGTTGCAATAAAAATAGATAAAGCACCGTTTGTAAGCATCATTTTATTTAATTTTTTTGTATCTGTTGTTGTTGTAAAACGCTGTACAATATCCTGACTAGATACATAAGACCCCATTGTATTAAATCCAGCACCAACAATCATAATAAATACACTGTCTTTCAGAATATTCGGATTGAAAACTGGCTGATCTACTGCAAGGAATTTATGTTCTGTTGCAAATGCTGAGAAAACAGCTCCAATTCCTCCATCTAAATGTGCGAGTAGGAAGATCAATGCAAACGTAACACCGATCAGAAGTACTGATCCCTGAATAAAATCAGTCCAAAGTACTGATTTGAGTCCACCTGTATAAGAATAAATGATTGCAATTACACCCATGATAATAATCAGTAGGTTAACACTGATTCCTGTCAAACTTCCTAATACCATGCATGGCAAATACATAATAATAGACATACGACCAATCTGGTATACGATGAACATTACAGCTCCCAGAACACGTAATCCTTTACTTCCAAATCTAAGTTCCAAATAATGATATGCTGTATCAATATCCAGCTTACTGTAGATTGGTAAAAAGAACTTAATTGTAATTGGAATTGCAAGCAACATACCAAGCTGTGCAAACCACATAATCCATGTTCCAGCATATGAATTTCCTGCTAGAGACAGGAATGAAATCGGGCTTAATAAAGTTGCAAAAATTGATACAGAAGTAACCCACCACGGCACAGTTCCATCACCTTTAAAATACTCTTTCCCCTTCATTTCTTTTTTTGCAAAATGAAGACCAGCAAACAATACTGCTGCCAAATATACTACTAAAATAATCAAATCTATTATGGTAAAACCTTGCATTTCATTTTCCTCCTAATCACCCTCATGTACCTTTTTAAAATGATACCCCGTGGTTTTGATTACTATGCCGGGCATCTTTTTAGAAAGACTTGCACCCTATCCTATAAGTATTTTCTCTTAGCATCGCAAATCATCTGTGCAGCTTCTTTTACAATATCCATATCTGCATCAATCAGTGAAGGAAGTGGTTCTCTTACTCCGCCAAGCTCAAGACTTTCATTAATCTTCATGATTGCTTTGATTACTGCATACATATTTCCATGTGCTGAACACATCTTGTAAATAATTTCATCACATACATACTGAATTTCTCTAGCTTCTTCTATCTTTCCAGCTCTTACATATTCGTCCAATTTCAGATACAGTTCCGGCATAACTCCATATGTTCCACCGATAGCTCCCTCTGCTCCAATAACACGTCCACTCATAAACTGTTCATCAGGACCATTAAAGATAATATAATCAGCACCTGCAGCCTGTTTAAACATCTGAATGTCCTGTACCGGCATAGATGAGTTCTTAACACCAATAACATTTGGATTCTTTCTCATCTCTGCAAACAAATTCTGTGTTAATGCAACACCTGCAAGCTGGGGAATATTATAGATTACAAAATCAGTATTTGGAGCTGCTGCACTGATATCATTCCAATACTGTGCAATTGCATACTCTGGTAGATGGAAATAAAGCGGTGGAATTGCTGCAATTGCATCAACACCAAGGGTTTCTGCATGTTTTGCAAGTTCCTGACTATCCTTTGTGTTATTGCATGCAACATGAGCAATAACTGTCAGTTTTCCTTCAGCTGCTTTCATTACATTTTCAAGAACAATTTTACGATCCTCAACACTCTGATAAATACACTCGCCTGAAGAACCATTGACGTAAACACCTTTTACGCCTTTTTCTACAAAGTATTTCGTTAATGCCTGAACTCCTTCTGGACTAATGTTTCCGTCCTTGTCATAGCATGCATAAAATGCCGGGATAACGCCTTTGTACTTCTCAAGATTTCTCATAATTTTTTACTCCTTTTATAAAATAAATATCGTTCGTATTGCTACCTGTGTTATCGTTCCATTTCCGCTACAAATGATTTTGTAATCAACTGTGGTCTTGTAATAATTGATCCAACAACAACGCTATAAGCTCCCAACTCAATTACATGTCGAGCCTTTTCAGGTGTATTGATATTACCCTCTGCAATGACTCTATGCTTTGCTTTGGCTACTATTTCTCTTAAAATTTCAAAATCATTAGCCTCAATTTTGGCACCATTGCTTTGTTTTGTATAACCAACCATTGTTGTTCCAATAAAATCAAATCCCAGCTCATCTGCATGAAGTGCTTCTTCTACAGTAGAACAATCTGCCATCCACAACTGGTCTGGATATTTTTCTTTTACCTCATGGAAAAATTCATCCAATGTTTTATTTCCCGGTCTCTTTGAAATTGTCGCATCCATTGCAATAATTTCCGGTTTTACTTCCATCAGTTCATCGATTTCCTTCATTGTTGGAGTAATATAGATATCACTGTCCGCATAGTCTCTTTTCACGATTCCAATAATCGGAAGATCTATCTGCGACTGTATCTCTTTAATATCTTCTTTCGTATTTGCACGAATACCACTCGCTCCGCCTTCTTTTGCTGCTAATGCCATTCTTCCCATAATAAATGAAGAATGTAATGGTTCCTCTGGTAACGCCTGACAAGATACGATCAACTTACCTTTTAGATTCTCCACCTTGTGATTCATTTTCCTGACCTCCTTCATTCTGATGGTATTGTAAAATCTTTTGAAACGTTTTTCAATACATCACTTCGTTTCAGTAACATGTTTCATCTTTTTTGACTATATATGCTTTTTTACAGATCAAATCACCTATTTCTTTATTAATCATGCACAATTCTATGGTTTCAATTTCAATTTATGAAACTCATTTCTCTTTTTATTCTATCTATTGAAATTTCTATCAAAACTCTTATACTTAATGACAAAACTATAAGAGATAAAATGGAGAAAAAGATGTCCCTCGGCAAGCTTACACTATAGGAATCAAAAATATCTTAATTAATAACCTCTTTTATAATGGATTTGGCTCACAATAGAAAAAGGCTCTAAAAATCGTCCAGACTATTGATATACTCCTCTAAGTAAAACATAAGATATAAACCTACTTAGGGGATTCTATGTCTTGGAAAAGTAAGTTGAGTCAAATTTTTACTTTCAAATTACGCCCATGATGAAAAAATTTTATATACACCATCATTGAGCATATTGGTTCTTATTATCTTTTTGGTTGTATCACTTATCCTGCTTAGAGTGTTCAACAGAAAATATGCGGTGGCTTTGGATTTATGAGCCACCGCATATTTTTACACATATTTACTTACCAACCCTATTACTTGTAACCAGCATAGAGGCATATAATAGGTTTCATTATGCTGAATAAAATGATTTTGCCTCTCTGACAAAGAGATCTGTCAAAAGAGTTTACCCCCTGTACCGGAGTATTTGGCTGATATGTTCCCCTTTCTCACTTCTTTTGTACCTTCATCCAAGACTATTAAAATAGACAAATTTTTTTCATATTTCGTCATAATTTACAAACTTATAATAGCTTCCTTGCATCTTGAAACACTGCCTAGGACTGATTGTAATTGGATCCTTCTCAAAAAAAGCGTATAGGTTCACATTTTACATTCATGATATCTGCCATTCCATCTTCTTCCAATCCCAGTTTGGATTTTTTAATACTCATAAGCACTGCATACCACTTTCTGTTCTTATGCCGAAGTACTGCATTGTCCGGAGATTTTTCCCAGAGATATTCCGGAATGGTTCCGTATTGCCTTTTTACATATTTAAAAATATCTTCCCGTTTCACTGATACCCCCCACTGATTGTATTCCGTATTTTTATAAAAGACAGGGATAATTCCCTGCCTTACATTTCATCCTCTATTCAAACTGATTTTTTCCTTCATCATACTCATAATCAATCGTTTTAAGTTTTTCTGTCAATGCTTCTTTTGAAACGTCTATATCTTCACAGAGCGCATCCAGGCTCGGATAGTAATCTCTCAGTTTTGTATTTACCACGCTCAGAAGAAGCATCGGATCATTCGGTAATCCTGTCAGCATTTCCAGCACCTCTTTTCTGTCATCACGTATTCCATCCGGATGTCATGTGCCTCTGCAGGAATCTGATCTGCCATCTGCACCTCAAACGCAAGCCCGATCGTGTGAACCTCTCCCGCTTTCTGAAGATAGGCATCGTAAAAACCTCCTCCATATCCGATTCGCCTTCCCGACAGATCAAATGAGACACCGGGAACAAGTATCAAAATGTCGTTCTCTCTCCGGCAGCAGTATGCCGCTTTCGCACTCTCTTTTGGCTCTAAAATTCCAAACGCACCGGGTTTCAGATCATCCAGAGACTCTATGTAATAAAACTCCATTTTCCGTTTTCCCGTCACCTTTGGAACAGCTGTCTTTTTTCCTGCTTTGCGCGCAGCACGTAATATCTGGTCTGTACAGACCTCTGTCTGAAAAGATACATAACACCAGATTTCTTCTGCCTGCTCAAACAAAGGATGGGAGACAACTCTTCTGGTGATCCTGTCGCTGTATGTCTCCCGCTCACTTTCTGTCAGCCGGTCTCTGGCACATAACATCTGTTTTCTAATGTCCTGCTTTGTTTCCAAATTTCTCTCCCAGATTAACGATCGTACCGTCTTTTTCTTCCACATCGATATTATTGAGCTGACTTCTCAAATTGCGTTTGAATGCATCAATATATTCCTGTCTGAGAATCTTTTGTTCTTTCTTTTCCGCATCAGTCAGTCCTTCTGCTTTTGATTTTCTATACAGTTCATTGATTCTTTTTACCTTTTGTTCGTCCATGATCTTATCCTTTCCCAAAAATTCTTTCTCCATCTTACACTATTTCTTGATTTTCGTCTACCCCGCTGTTTTTAGCTGGAATAATTTTCCAGAAATGCGTAAAGTTCCTCCTCTGTTTCAACATATTTTTTTTGCTTTACATTTGTCTGCACTTCTTTCGGCAGTTCTTCAAACGGAATGTCTGTAAATTCATAAATTGTAGATTTATCAGACAGATAGACGACCACATACCCATGCAGCTCTGCCAGATAATATCCTTCATTTTTTTCTGCTTCCCCTTTCACGGCAACACTTCTTTGCTGTTTATCCTGCTGCCGCGCCATCTGCCTGTCCATCACATACTGGTAACTCACCTGATATCCGATTCCGAGCAGACTGACAAACACAAACAAGGCCACAAAAAAGCCAATACAGTATTTCTTCTTCATAAAAGTCCGACTCCTTTTTTCATACAGTATTGGCTCTTTGTACCGGTTTTATTCAGTTCACTTGATTTTGTCAATCCAGATATTCAATGTCATCATCGTCGTCCAGGTCTCTCTCCTGTGGGAAAATCTTAAAACGTTTGCAGACTCTTAAGATCCGTCCGCCCATTGGCAGTGCCAGCATATCTGACTCGGAAAGCGTTCCTACCCGGATCACCGCCACTGCGTACACCAGCATGGCAATGATGATAGAAAGTCCATTTGCCAGAAATCTTCCCGGCATCAGGGTGCTAAGAAGCTTGTTGGACACAAACGCCGCCACTCCCATGATCAAAGCTGCCAGAAACGGCTTGATATAACATGTCTTGAAATCCTGTCTGAATCCACTTGCCTTATATACATCCTTCATATTCAGCACACACATACAAAGACTGAAGATCACATTACTGAATACGAGAGAATAAATCCCCCATTTGAAAACAACCAGCATCAAAAGGACTGCCACAAGATGGATTCCCAGTGAAATCAGCGCATTCTTTGCCGGTGCAGTCAGCCGGTCCAGTCCCTGCAAAATCGAGTTTGTAACTGTTGAGGAACTGTACAGTACAACTGTGATCGCCCCGGATGCCAGCATCAGTGCAGGCTCCGTTCTGGAATCTCCGTAAAGGAACTGCATGATCGGCGATGCCAGTACCACAAATCCCACAAAACAAGGAATCGCGATCAGCATGGTGAGACGGATCGTCTGATTGATCTTATTCTGCATCTGCGTCCGGTTTCTGGAGGCAACTGCCGCTGTCAGTGCCGGAATAACAGATGCTGCAAGTCCGTTCGCCATCGCAAGCGGGATGTTGATCAACGTATTGTATTTTCCTGTGTAAATTCCCTGTGGAATGATATATTCTTTCAAGGTGACTCCCTGTGCTGCCATGATCTTTGCAAACAAGGTCAGGTCAATAATCTGATTGATATTATAGATTGCCGTACTGAACAGGATCGGGGCGATCGTCAGAAGAAGAACCTTCAAAATCTGCCCATATCCATCCTGATGTTTCGTGCGGTCTCTTCTCATCTGCCGCATCATCACTTTTTGAAACAGTACAAACACAAACATCAAAAACAACAGTGCGACCAGTGCTCCCGTAGCCGTTCCCGCCGTTCCTCCCGCTGCCCCGTAGGCCGGTTCAAGCAAAGGATTGTCCTGCTTTTTCGCAGCCGCCATCCCCACTTTGATCATGATGCTGGCTCCTACGATATTGACTGTTGCATTGATGATCTGCTCCAAAACCTGGGAGATTGCAGTCGGAACCATAGTTCCCATTCCCTGAAAATATCCGCGCATTACACCGAGCACTGCCACGATAAACAGCGCCGGAGCCAGCACCTTGAGTGTATAGACACTAAGCGGCGATTCCATCAGATGTCTGGAGATCATATCCGCCCCCAGAAAGATTGCCAGTGCCACAAATGCCCCCACGGAAACCGCAAACATCATTGCACATTTAAAAATACGAAATGCGTTTCTTGGCTGGTACATCGCCATCTTTGTGGAGACCAGCTTGGATACCGCGATCGGAAGACTGAAGGAGGACAGCATCAGTGCCATCGCATAAATCTCATATGCATATCCGAGAAATCCATTTCCCTCATCTCCGATAATATTGGTCAGCGGAATCCGGTACAATGCCCCGATAATCTTTACGATCACTGCCGCCGCTGCAAGGATTGCTCCCTGTATCAAAAATTCATTCTCTTTTGACTGTTTTTTTCTTCTTTTGTTCTTCTGTATATCCGCCATCCGTCTCCTCCGTCACGCCCTTAAAATCTGGACTTTTTCCATGATTTCACGCTGCCTTTCTTCCATGACCAGACGCTCCTCTTCTTCCATATGGTCATATCCGAACAAATGAAGCATACTGTGTGCGATCAGAAATGCAAATTCCCGTTTCGGTGAGTGTCCATAGGCCTCTGCCTGTGCAAGTACCTTCTCCTTGGAAATAACAATGTCACCAAGCATCAGTTCTCCAGATTCCGGATTAAATGCTTCGGCCTCCTCTTCCACAAACGAGAAATCTCCCGGAGTCTCATATTCCAGCATCGGAAACGACAAAACATCCGTTGCCCGGTCGATCTGACGAAACTCCTCGTTCATCCGGTGGATCTCATCGTCTGTGGTCAGCAGCAGATTGATCTCTGCTTCATAAGGACATCCCTCATATTCCAATGCGGCTTCCACCACCAGATCTGCCACTTCTTTCGTTTCAAACGGAAGTGTGATTTCTCCTTCTTCTTCTAAATACAAACTCATGATTTTCTCCTTTTTGTACCGCCCTTTGTACGGGTGCTCTTCTTTTCATACTCTTCATATGCCTTTACGATCTTCTGTACAAGCGGGTGCCGCACCACATCCTTGCTCGTCAGTGTGCAGATGCTGATCCCCTCCAGATTTTTTACCACCTTGACTGCTACATCCAGACCGGAAACCGTTCCTGCCGGAAGGTCCTTTTGGGTGGCATCTCCGGTGATCACGACTTTGGAACCAAATCCGATCCTTGTCAGAAACATTTTCATCTGTGCCGGCGTCGTATTCTGTGCCTCATCCAGAATGATAAACGCATTGTCCAGTGTTCTTCCTCTCATATAAGCAAGAGGTGCAACCTCGATCAGACCTTTTTCTGAATTTTTTGCAAAACTTTCCGCTCCCATGATCTGATACAATGCATCATAAAGAGGACGCAGATAGGGATCGATCTTGCTCTGAAGATCTCCCGGAAGAAATCCCAGTTTTTCTCCTGCCTCTATCGCAGGCCTGGTAAGGATAATACGGCTCACTTCATTTCTCTGAAACGCTGTGATCGCCATAGCCATGGCAAGATAGGTCTTTCCGGTTCCCGCAGGTCCCAGCCCAAACGTGATCATTCCTTCCCGAATGGCATCTACATAACGCTTCTGTCCCAGCGTCTTCGGTTTGATCGGTTTTCCCTGCAATGTGTGACAGATCAATTCCCGATCCATCTCCACCATCGCCTCCTCCTGATCCTCATAGACCAGTGACATGGCATAATCTACATTCTGTTCCGTAATCTCATTTCCTCTTTTTGACAGAGCAGCAAGCTGATCCAATACCCGCCTTGCCTTCTCTGCATTTTTATCTTCACCTAATATCTTCACTTTGCCTTCTCTGGCGATCAGTGTCACATGAAACGTCCGCTCCAGCTTTTTTGCATACGCATCAAACTGCCCGAACACATTTCTCTCGTGCTCCGCCGGTATATCAATCATCAGTTCTGAAAGACTCATCCTTCTTATTCCTTTCAATCTCTAATATTTCTGTATCTGCTTTTTTTGCAATGTCTTCATTCAGGTATAAGCTCCCTTTTGCAACCGCAGATTTTTTGCCTATGTGTATTTTAACACTATTTCCCTGTATTTGAATACCTTTTTCCTTCAATTCCTTTGAAAATTGTTTGAAGTTTTCGCTCAATTTCTTTTGAATTTCTTCATTTGTATATCTTTTTTCTTTTATCTGGTATGATTTTGCAACTTTTACCCCATAAAATAGTGGAAGATGAAAATTTTCTCCCAGGGTCACCTGACATTTCATCACATATTGTTCACTTTTCGGAAAAGAATTTTTCACACTTCCAAGATGACATTCCCAGTTTTTAAATTCCACAAAAACCTGCATCCGTTTTTGGTTCTGATACCTCTTTTCTTCATAGTATGTGCTGATTTCATCCTCATATTCTGTCTGCGTGTCTGCCCTAATATCCGCATCTGCCTGCTCATACTGATATTCTACCACCTCTTTTGCATCATTGCACACCTCGATTCTGCCTGACACAAGGATATCCCCCTTTTTCACCTGATCCCCGACATGCACCATGGGAACTCCGGAACGTGTCACCATCTTTGTGATCACCCCGTCCTGTTCTGCGATCAGATCACAGGGTTTTTCTTCCTTTTGCACCTCCTGAAACGTATCTTCATTCTCCTTGATCTGTATTTTCAGCCTGCTTCCATCGATGGAGGCTGAGACCCACACAATATCATCATATTTCTGCCGAATCTTCCGCACGATATCCGCGCAGTCTACCTTCCCTTTTGGCATGGCAGGTGTGATCTTCTCCTGCTCCAGAAATTGAAGCAGTACTTCATCCGTCCATTTTTCATTTCCTTCAAAATGGATATCCCAGATAAACGAAGTGTAGAACATCAACAGGAGTATACAGAGCACAGCTCCTGCGAGAAACCATGTTCTGCTCTGACATCTTGTTAGAAAAAATGGCATGCCGAAGCGTTCCACTAAAACGACCTTCGTGCGCGTTTTTCTCACGATCGGACGGATTTTCCGAAAATCCTTCAGCTTTACATACATCTCATAAGAATTTTTACAGGGCTGAAGTCCCCAGATATCGATCTGATGATGACTGCACAGATTTAAAAAACGCTCCGGGGAGTATCCCTTTATTCTGATTTTTACATATCCTCTCAAAAAACGCAGGATTCTCTGCATTGCTGTTTACCTCACATTTCATATTCAAGGGTATGGATCTTCCCTGTTATTTTCATCTCATCATTCAGATAGTACTCAATCTGCAGTCCCTTTCCGTGTACCTGGATCTGCCCTTTTTTCGTCTGTACCCGGATCAGCTCTCCTGTATATTCTAAAATTCCGCGGTAATTTTCAATACTGATTTCCCCGTTTCCGATCACAGTCACGACAGATGCCCCTAACACCACATCCTTTGGCATATTTGCAGCCGCCGCAAACCGTTCTCTTAACTTTTCTTTTTCTGCTTCTCTTTTCATATTCTGCACTGCCGTTATACGCCTCTTATCCAAAATGTATGCAGAACCTCCTCTTCCTATTCGTTTCCTGTCTTTCCCGGATTTTTTGATTTTCCGCTGAACCACTTTCATTTTCTAAGATTTTCTTGCTTTACCACGCTAAAAATGCTAGAATAGAACGAACGATATTTATATTAGAAAAGAGGTATGATCTATGAATTATAAAATCACAGGATACAAACCAGAAAAATTATTTCACTTTTTCGAAGACATCAGTGCCATTCCTCGTGGCTCTGCCAACGAGAAAGCAATCAGTGACTATCTCGTGGCATTTGCCGAAGAACGAAATCTGTGGTATCACCGGGATGCACTTTTCAATGTGATCATCAAAAAGCCGGCAAGCGCAGGGGCTAAAGAAAAACCGGCCGTTATGCTGCAGGGGCATACGGACATGGTATGTGAAAAACTCGCAGGCGTTGCACATGATTTTACAACAGACCCTCTGGATCTGATCATAAAAGACGGCGTACTCTCCGCAAACGGCACTACCCTTGGCGGGGACAACGGAGCTGCCGTTGCATGCATGCTTGCGATCCTAGATGACGATACACTGACACATCCAGCACTGGAATGTGTGTTCACTACACAGGAAGAGATCGGATTGAACGGAGCAGAAGCACTGGATAAATCCCTTCTTTCCGCTCGTACCATGATCAATCTGGATTCCGAGGACGAGGGAGTTGCCACAGTCAGCTGTGCAGGAGGACTTCGTTTCGCTCTCACCCGTCCAATCACCCGCAGTAAAAAAGAAGGGATGCTGCTCCATCTGGAGGCGACCGGACTTCTGGGCGGACATTCCGGAACAGATATCAACAAAGAACATCAGAATGCCAATCTGTTGATGGCTCGTATGATCAATCATCTGTTCCACAATACCGATGCCCTTTTAGTTGATTTTAACGGCGGTACAAAGGACAATGCCATCCCTCGTGAGACATCCGCAACTCTGTTCTATTCTGATGAAGTTGCTGCAAAAAATGCGGAAAATCTGGCTTTGGCACTCTCTGCTGACTTTTCATCCGAGATCTGTCCGTATGAGCCGGCATTTCAGTTCCTTGTAAGCACAGAAAACGGAACTGCAGATGTGATCTCTGCCGAGGATGGAAAAGCCTTTATCACGGCAATGTGTCTTGCGCCAAACGGTGTACAATTCCGCAACATGAACCTGGACGGTTTTACAGTCACTTCGTTAAATCTCGGAATTGCAGCAACTGATGAGACAAGTGCATCCCTTGTATTTGCACCACGTTCTTCTGTTGCCACACTGATGAGCGCACTCAAAGAAAAGCTCTGTCTTCTGGCAGAAACCTTCGGTTTCGAAGTCAGCATGCACGGCGAGTATCCGGGCTGGAGTTTTGCAGAAGTTTCTCCGATCCGCGATGTTTTTGTGCAAAGCTACAAAGAACTGTTCCACGATGATCTGAAGATCGAAGCCATCCATGCAGGTCTGGAATGTGGACTTTTCTCTGATGCGATCCCTGGACTAGATGCCATTGCAGTCGGCCCTACGATCCGCGGATGCCACACACCGGATGAACATCTGCCGCTGGATTCTTTCGAACGGTTCTATGAGCTCTTGACAGATGTCTTAAAAAAACTTGCATAGACTTGTTACTGTAACCAGTAACATATCCTTATTTTTGATATTATGACATCCCCGCGTTCTCTGGGGAATGCAGGGATGCTCTGATATAATAGATTTTGCTGTAATTTCAGATGGATTGGGAAAGAGATTTTGAGAAAAGAAAGGAAAAATTTATACATGTCTGATAACAAAAATAATTTCAAGCCGTATATCCCGGCCGACCGTGTCGTACCGGAGTTTACGGTAACCTCTCTCCTGATTGGTATTCTGCTCGCCATCGTTTTCGGTGCGGCGAATGCATATCTGGGTCTGCGTGTCGGTATGACGATCTCCGCCTCTATTCCGGCGGCGGTTATTTCCATGGGAATCATCCGCGTCATCCTTCGCAGAGACTCCATTCTGGAAAATAACCTTGTCCAGACGATCGGTTCTGCCGGTGAATCCGTTGCAGCCGGAGCAATCTTTACGCTCCCTGCTCTTTTCCTGTGGGCAAAAGAAGGAACGATCGATTCTCCGAGTATGATCACAATCTTTCTTGTTGCATTAGTAGGTGGTCTTCTCGGTGTTGCTTTTATGGTTCCTCTGCGTCAGGCACTGATCGTAGAAGAACACGGCACACTTCCGTTTCCGGAAGGTACTGCCTGTGCAGAAGTTCTTCTTGCCGGAGAAGAAGGCGGAAGCAAAGCAGGTACGGTATTCTCCGGTCTGGGAATCGCTGCCGCTTACAAATTTATCGCAGACGGACTGAAAGTCTTCCCAAGTGAGATTGGATATGACATCAAAGCCTATGCCGGTTCTTCTGTTGGAGTCCAGGTACTCCCTGCACTGGCAGGTGTCGGTTACATCTGCGGACCGAAGATTTCCAGCTATATGCTGGCCGGAAGTACATTGAGCTGGTTTGTACTGATGCCTGCCATCGCACTGTTCGGTGCAGATGCACAGGCAATTTTCCCTGGGACCGATCCGATTGCCCAGATGGCTCCAAGTGATCTCTGGGGAACTTACATCAAATATATCGGTGCAGGTGCTGTTGCGACCGGTGGTGTGATCAGTCTGATCAAGAGCCTTCCGCTCATTGCGAAGACCTTTAAACAGGCAATGCAGAGTATGAAAAAGAAAAGCAGTGCCTCCACGTTGCGTACAGAGCAGGACATTCCGATGCCATTCTTACTTGTTATGATCCTGGTGATCGGAATTGCCATCTGGCTGGTGCCGGCATTCCCGGTTAGTCCAATCGGCGCTCTGATCGTTATTGTATTTGGATTCTTCTTTGCAACCGTTTCTTCCCGTATGGTAGGACTCATCGGATCTTCCAACAACCCGGTATCCGGTATGGCGATCGCAACACTTCTGATCGCCACATTACTTCTGAAAGCTACCGGTACAACCGGAGTGGAAGGTATGACTGGTGCCATCGCAATTGGTGGTATTATCTGTGTCATCGCAGCGATTGCCGGAGACTGTTCACAGGATTTGAAGACCGGATTTATTGTCGGTGCAACTCCGAAAAAACAGCAGATCGGTGAGATGATCGGTGTCGTTGTTTCTGCTGCTGCGATCGGATTTGTATTGCAGCTTCTGGACAATGCATGGGGATATGGATCTGAAGCGATCCCTGCTCCACAGGCAACGATGATGAAAATGCTGGTAGAAGGTATCATGAGCGCAGAACTTCCATGGTCACTGATCCTGATTGGTGTCTGTGTAGCAATCGTCATGGAAATCCTGAAAGTTCCGGTAATGCCGTTTGCAGTCGGTATGTACCTTCCATTCAGCTTAAATGCCGGAATTATGGCCGGCGGACTTGTCCGTCTGTTCATGGACAAACGAAACGTCTCTGAAAAAGAGAAAAAGGCAAGCGTGGATCACGGAATCCTCTTCACATCCGGTCTGATCGCCGGAGAAGGATTAATGGGTGTCATCCTCGCAATCTTTGCCGTTGCAAAATTAGATAAGATCATCGATCTCTCCAAAAAATTCTCAATCGGAGAAATCGGAAGCTTAATTGTATTTATCCTGCTTTTATTATATCTCGCAAGAGTATGTATCAAAGGCGGAAAGAAAAGCGAATAATTTTTATTCCATTCACTGAAACAGCAGAAAACAGAAGATACGGCCTGTCGAAAGACAGGCTGTACTTATTCTTTATTATTTTAAAAAGGAGACATTATGTCAAAGAAAAAGAAGATTTCAAATCAGAATTATATGGATTTTATTGTCGTCAAAAATCCTGAGATCGAGTATGAAACAAACAACAAAGGACAGGTTACGGTCATGATCGAATGGAGAGGATTTTATCACCGGATCGCACAGCGCTTTTTCAAACGTCCAAAGGTAAGCGCGATCAAGCTGGATGACTACGGCAGCTTTCTCTGGCAGTCGATCAATGATCAGAAAACCGTACATCAGCTCTCACTGGATCTGCAGTCACAGTTTCCAAAAATGGAAAAACCACTTGCCCGTCTGATCCGGTTTCTGGAGATTTTAAAGGATCATCATCTGATCGAGCTAAAGGAGGTTTATTGATATGTCTTTTCTTCAATATATTCCCTTTGTTCTGTTATTCGCCGCTGCCACCGCTCTTATTTACGGCTGGGGACTCTGGCGCAGTCAGAGACAGCAGCAGGACTTATCCAACCTGCTCTTTTCAAAGGGTGTCTCCAGAATTCAGAAAGCTCTGAAAAAACAAAAACAACTGTCACGTCAGGAATTAGAAGAAGCAGTCAAAGATCTGTACGCAAAACAGCCATTTTCCAGTGAACGTATCCAGGTCACCGATCCAAAACAATTTTTAGATTCTCTGCTGCCTTATATGCTCCGGCAGCATCTGATATCTGAAATCCGCCAGAACCATCAAACATATTATATGATCCGAAAATAAAATGTCCGGACAACCTTTCAACAAGGTTATTCGGACATTTAAAATTCTCTCTGATACTAAATCAACAGATATTTCAATACAAACAAGACTGCCAGTACATACATAACCGGACTGATCTTTTTCGCTTTTCCTGTCAGCAGATTCAGGAATACATAGGAGAGAACTCCCATAGAGATTCCTTCAGAAATGCTGTAGAAAAACGGCATTGCTGCGATACAGATAAATGCCGGGATTCCCTCGGCTGCATCTGCAAAATTAATATCTGTCACTGCACTCAGCATGTAAAATCCTACAATCACAAGCGCCGGCGCTGTGGCGAATGATGGAATTGCCAGAAAGATCGGTGACAAGAACAAGGACAGACCAAATAAAACAGCAGTCGTTACTGCAGTCAGTCCTGTACGTCCTCCTTCTGCAACACCGGAAGAGCTTTCTACAAATGTCGTTGTTGTAGAGGTTCCGAGTACTGCTCCTGCTGTTGTTCCAACTGCATCCGCCAGGAGCGCTCCTTTGATCCTTGGAAGCTTTCCGTCTTTATCCAGCATATTTGCCTTAGAAGAAACTCCGATCAAAGTTCCCAGTGTATCAAACAAATCTACAAACAAGAATGCAAATACGATCACAACAAATTCCAGAATCGGCACGCCTTCTAAACTGAACTTTGCAAAAATCGGAGAAAGACTTGGAATGCTGATTCCTGCACTGAAATCAGGAAGCAGTGAATAAAATCCAAGCTCCGGATTCGGAACATACAGTCCGGCAAACTGACAGATAATTCCTAATACCCATGTAATCAGAATTCCCCATAAAATATTTCCTTTTACATTTTTGACTACCATGATTCCGGTAATGATAATTCCGATGATTGCCAGCAGCACTGTGATCCCCACATCATTCATGCTTGCCGCTACGAAATCTTTACCCCCTGCTGCCGCAGCCAGATTCTTATTGTATCCATCTAAAGAGAACAGACTTAAAAGCGTAGAGCCTCCGATCACAACCTTCGCATTTTGCAATCCGATAAATGCGATAAACAGGCCGATTCCGACCGACACCGCCTTTTTCAGATTATACGGGATTGCATCAAAGATTGCCTCGCGCACACTCAGCAGTGATAACAGAATAAAGATAATACCCTCTACCAGTACTGCTGCCAGCGCGACCTTCCAGGAATACCCCATCTGGAGTACAACCGTGTATGCAAAGTACGCATTCAGTCCCATTCCCGGCGCCAGTGCAAACGGATAGTTTGCAAAGATTGCCATACATAACGTACCGATGAACGCTGCCAGAGCTGTCGCTGTAAAGACCGCTCCGTGATCCATTCCTGCCTCTGCCAGAATATTCGGGTTTACAGCCAGAATATAGGCCATTGTCATAAATGTTGTGACACCGGCAAGAATCTCGGTTTTGACATTTGTGTTGTTTTCTTTCAAGTGAAAAATTTTGTCAAGATTCATAAATTTTCCCTCCCTTTTTTATTTTTGACACAGAATTATGTACACAAGTCAACTATACGTTATATCATGCCGGGTGTCAATTCATTTTTTACAAAATTTTAACACTTTCTTTATTATTGTTGTTAGTTTTATATATATTTTTTCTGCTTTCTATGTATTTTTACTGCAAATCTTACAATTCTATTGTAACCTGTTGCTTTGCTTCTGTCACAATCTCTTCCGGGAATTTCATGAATTTCAACAGCTTGATTGCATTGCCGGATGTCACAGCTCCCGGATACAGCCTGTAATCAAAATAAATATCATCCTCTCCGATCCGCTCTGTAAAATGATAGTTTTCATAAGTACCTTCCAGCAATACTGTCAATTCATAATCATGGGACGCAACCATCACAAGACAATTCTGTCTCTGCATATAATCCAGAATCGCTTTGGATGCCGCAATTCGCTCTTTCGTGTTAGTTCCTTTCAGGATCTCATCAATAATGCAGATCGTCAGCTTCTCTTCTGAAAAGCTCTCCAGCATTCTTCTGAGATATTTCATTTCTTTCAGAAAATAACTCTCCCCCTTCATGATGTCATCCCTCACTGCCATGGAAGTCATAATCTGTCCCGGATGCATCTGAAACCGCTTTGCCGTGCAGGTACAGATTGTCTGGGCAAGAATGAGATTGATCGCCACTGCCTTAATCCATGTCGATTTTCCGGATGCATTGCTGCCTGTGATAATACAGTTTCGACTCCAGTCCATGGAATTGCTCACCGGTTCTTCGATCAGAGGATGATACATCTCTTCCATGTGTACAGATCTTTCAGAATGAAACTCCGGCTCAGTATAAAACGGAAGACTTTTCCGAAAAGATGCAATACTGATTGCCGCATCCAGGCGCCCGATCTCTTCAAACAGCTGCAGATAACTCTCTCGTTTGTTCTCCAGCCATTTCACACTCTTTTCATAAGATATAAGCTGCCAGAGTGTAATCCCGAACAGGTAATCCAGAAACACCCCCTGATCGCTGGAATAGCTGTTTCGCCTCATAGCAGACATCTTTCCGATCAGCTTATCCAGTTTTCCCAGTTCTTTTAACTTCTCTTCCAGTTCTTTCTGTACAGGGCCGGCACATTTTTCTTTTGTAAGCTGCTTTCCGGTATCAATCACAAGTACGATCAATTCCATCATGCTCATCTGCTGCTCATATTTCATCCGCGTCATAATATAAACCGCAATATTGACAATTGCCATCACGCCTGCCAGCGGCAGGATCTGAACATTCCACAGTCCGCCCACAACACTTCCCAGAAGGAGGATCTGAAGCAGGCGATAAAAGAACACAGAGCCCACGTGACTTGCCTGAAGTGTATCCACGTATTCCGGAAGATAATACAGCCCTTCTCTTTTCCCAAGGGAAATCAGGATTGCTTCTGCTTTTTTACGCGGTTCCGCCTGCTCCTCATAGTACTTCAGCAATTCTTTCCACTGCGCCTGCCCGTTATCTGTACAGTGCAGCATGTTGTAAAGTACAGCCTCTCCTGCTGCACTGTCACACTGATCAATCCGCTGAAATACCTGGTCCATAGAAAGATCCGACCAGGTTACCTGATCCACATCTTCCCTTCCCTGGTGTTTATGATAGACACTGATCCTCTCGATCGGAAGTATTTCCTCCATATCAGGAATCTCTCCAAACCGCCTCTGGATCTTCATTTTTTGAATCCGTTTCACCTTGATCTGCTGTGAAATCTGGATAAACAGCACTACAACCGCCAAAATAATCAACATTGTAATCGCAAGAACGAGATCCTCATTCATTTCTCTCACCTCATTTGTATTATTGCATTAATATATTGTGTCAATTTGTTTCCATTTTGTCAATTTCATATTTTATTCATATACTCTTTCTATTTCTTAATACCTTTTTTACAAAAGACAGTTTACCATAGAGAAAAGCCTAATAAAACAGTATTTAGAGGAGGAACAACAAATGAATACTTCTGTCTTTAAAGGTTCTGCAACAGCAATTATTACCCCTATGAAATGGATGGTTCTATTTCTTATAAAAAAATGGAAGAACTTTTAGAATATCAGATTTCACATCATACGAATGCCATCGTAGTCGCTGGAACAACCGGAGAATCTGCCTGTTTAAGCGATGAAGAACATCTGCGTCTGATTCAGTTCACCTGCCGAATTGTCAATGGAAGAATCCCTGTAATTGCAGGTGCTGGTTCTAATAACACAAGCCACGCACAACTTTTATGTAAAAACGCGCAAAATGAGGAACTGTTGGAAATTCCAAATGTGACAGCTGTCAAGGAGGCCAGTGGAAATTTTTCGCAGCTTGCAAAAATCACTTCCCGTTATCGTGATCGCCTTGATATCTACTGCGGAAATGACGACCAGGCTGTATCTGCCCTTGCTCTTGGAGCAAAGGGTGTAATCTCCGTTCTTTCGAATATTGAAGCACTCCTGGAATCGCTGACCTCTGACATCAATCCGGTTCCAGTCAAGACTGCCATGAACATGATGGGACTTTCGGTCGGTTCCTGCCGTCTCCCACTGTGTCCAATGGATGATTTTGCTGCACAACAGCTAAAAAACTGTCTGAAACTTTATCATCTTCTTTCGGAATAATTCCAGAATATCTGTAACCAGGAGGACTGTTTATGAAAAAAGAAATTATCATTTTTAAGGATCAAAAACCTACAAAAGAAGAAATCTGCCACAGTATTGAGCACTTCTGTATGGATCACAGTATCGACTGCATCTGTGTTACCAGACGAGATCGTATCCTATATAAAATAGACGGTGAACTTTATCAAACTAAAATACAGGAAGATCATCTGGATCAACCTTCGTATTGGATGATTATCTGCTTTTTAAGCAGATAATCATCCAAAATTTTCTTCTTTTCTATATAATTCATCAATTTTTCGAAATGGAACCGGATGTTCCGGATATGGGTTTAACTGCTTTTCATACCAGCTGACATCCCGCCATTTGCCGTTTTTATAGCCTGTATTTTTCAAAACTCCCATCAGGGTAAATCCCATCGCTTCATGCAGCTTTTCACTTTTTTCATTGGGACGGGTGATCAGACTGTATGCATTGCAGATTCCCTGCTCTGTAAGAATCCGAAGCAACTCTTCATACAATCTTCTCCCGATCCCTCTGGAAACAGCATCCGGATGCAGATACACGGTCAGCTCCACATTCCACTGATATGCAGCCCGTTCCAAATGGCGGTGCGCATAGGCATATCCAAGGATATTTCCCGCATCTTCATAAATGAGATATGGATATTCTTCCAAGACAGTCCGAATCCTTTTCCGAAATTCAGCCTCTGTCGGTAATTCATACTCAAATGTGATTTCTGTATCAATATAATATGCATAAATCGCAAGCAATGCCTGTGCATCCTCTTCTGTTGCAAAACGTATCATCTTATGTACCTCTTTCTACTTTTTATTCCTGTCTAAAGCAGTTAAAAACTTTGTTCATTATAGCACAGATACCAAATGCTTTCCAACGTCTCTTTTTCTTCCTCCCAAGCAGAATCTATGCTATACTGTACTTGAAATCTTTTTTGATTTTCTGAAGATTTTAAATGAAAGAAGAGGAATCTAATATTATGAAAGCAATGATACTTGACGTAGACGGAACACTCTGGGACACAACCGGTGTTGTAGCCGAAGCATGGATGCAGGCTGCCAGTGAGCTGATGATCCCTCTGGATACTCCCATTACCGCGGACCGTCTGAAACAGGAATTCGGAAAGCCGATGGATGAGATCGCCGCAAACCTCTTTCCGACTCTGTCAGAATCTCAGCGCGCTCTTGTGATGGAGTCCTGCTGTGAATACGAAGAATTTTATCTGGAAAATGCCAGAGAACCGCTTCTGTTCGACGGCGTGAAAGAGACCATCTTAACACTGTCACAGAATTATGCTGTCTGCATTGTCTCCAACTGTCAGAAAGGATATATTGAACTCTTTCTGAAAAAGACCGGACTGGAGAACGCCATCACCGACTTTGAATGTTTCGGAAATACCAGACTTTCCAAAGGCGAAAACATTCGTCTTCTGATGGAACGCACTCAGATCACAGATGCTGTTTATGTGGGGGATACGAAGGGGGATGCCGATGCCTGCACCTTTGCCGGAATTCCGTTTATTTTTGCAGAATACGGATTCGGTTCTCCCACTCATTATGCTCACAAAATCACGCGTTTTCCAGAATTACTGGAATATCCCTTTTAAAAAAGTATCGGAGCACTGTCCGCTCCGATACTTTTCTTCTAGTCCCGATAATCCAGACATGCACGCTCTGTCACAAACGGACGCACATATATATCCGCTACTTTGACATGCTCCGGATGTGCAGAATACGCTTTGATATCTTCCGCTTTTTCAAACGTTGTCACAAGCGCCATATCATGCGTGCTTGACGCAAATGGTTCACTCACAAACGATACACTTAAAAGTCCCGGTACCTTTCCAATCAGACTGCTCAGATTCGCTTCCATATCTTTTTTGAGGTCTGCTTTTCTCTCCTCTTCGATTTCCGGTTTGAACTTCCACATTACAATATGATGTACCATACTGTCGCCTCCTTTCCCTTTTGGGCAATTCTCTTACATCGTAAAGCTGACCAGATTCATATCCTCGTCATACGCAAGACTGTAATTGACATTGCCTTCTTCATATTTTACCACAATAATGACTCCGCCGTACTTTTTATTATCTTTTATCTGCCCTAAATACGTACATTTTCCAAACTCTTTGAATTCTCCCTGTTTCTCCAGGATTTTCAAATAGGAATCGTACGATTCTTCTGTCAGACTGCTCTGCAGATCCTTGGTAAACCTGCTTTTCCAGCTCTCATAATCTTTAGACTGCGCGATCTCAATATCTTCCATTGCCTGCTTTCTTACTGTCTCCTTGTCAAACCCTTCCGGCAGTTCTTTCAGGATCTCTCCTTGTTCATTTCCTCCGCTTCCCAGAGAGCTGCATCCCATCAGACTTCCCACTGCCATCACGAAAACGCCGAATCCCACTGCCAGTTTTTTCATATTCTTTTTCATTGTCTTGTTCCCCTTTCTTCTTTCCACTTTCGTTTTGTAAAAATCAAAGCTATCATCGCAGCCACGACCCCAAAAATCAGAACACCCCAGATCAGGATTGTATTCTGAAATGCAATTGAAAAGTCGTATAATCCATGCAGAACTACTGCGATCAGCCAATAAAACAATTTTTTGTGTCTCTGGATTCCTTCCATGATGACCAGTGTCAGCAAAATGTGAAAGGCCATCGCACAAAAACGCTCTGCTCCGGAAAGCAACACTGCCACACTTATGCTGCTATCTTCATTCAGAACATTCGGCAAGACTCCAATCACACCGATCCACACCGCTTCGATCCCGCCGTGCCCAAGTCCAAATGCCACTGCATCCATCCAGCTGGTTTTTCCTTTCCTCAAGACACCAAGTCCCACAACTCTTCCTGTCTCCTCAAACACACCTGCAGAGAATGCCGCAATCGCCATATATATATAATAATGACTGTATGGCAGTATCATAAACCACTCCCAGTTTGTCTTCAGATAACCAAGAAGTGGGATCCGCAGAATCATCTGCGTCACCACAAAAGACAGAATTCCTGTAAGAAACGTAAGAAAATATCCCTTTCCTTTCACCGCAAAATAAATTCCTCCCAAAACCGGTATCCCGATACAGATCAATAAACTGATCACTTCAAACAGCAAATTCATGAGTCCTCCTTTCCCGGCAGCATCACGCTGACCCGATATTCTTCTCCCACAATTTCACACTGCATTGTTCCCTGATACGCTTCTACTGTCCGTCTCACATTTTCCAGTCCCACTCCCATATGTCCTTCCTTTTTCATTCCGGGTCTGCTTGCATTTACAATACTGATCACCCTGAAATGATGCACCTCCTGTATTTTCAGATTCAGATAGGCTCCCTCTCCAAAAGCCTCCACCGCTTCCAATGCATTATCCAGCAAATTGGCGAAAATCGTCGTAATATCAATATCCCGCAGATCCGAAAAATCAACATCTCCGATTTCCACGGATATAGCGACTGCAGGATGCCGCGCCAATGAGAGCTTATCATTACAGATAATATTCAGCATACGATTAGAACTGTAATATTTCTCACCCAACAGATTCAACATATGATACAGATCCTTCACATACGCTCCGCCTTGCTCCTGCCCATCTTTTGCCTGATATAAATGTTCTACAGCCTGAAGGTGATTCTTCATATCATGCATGATCTTTCTGGACTCTCTGTATTTTTGCTCCAATTCCGCATAATATCTGTACTGCAGCTCATTCTGCATCTGAAACTCTGCAAGCTGCCGCTCCAGCTTATGAGAACGGAACCAATATCCAAACAGGTACAAAAAACAAAAATTCAAAAGCACCAGCGCTCCCAGATTGACGACCATCAGACGAACTCCATACAGCTCCATATAGATATGTCCCATTTCTATCAGTGAATAGAGAAACAGTACGCTAAAAAGCGGAAGTAATAAAAGGAGCAGTATCTGCAAGTTTCCCATTTCTGTTTCCTTTTGTCTCTTTCTCCACATAACAGCGGCCGCTGTCACAGGAATCATGAAAAACATTTTGAAGAGCATGGTAACATTCCCGTACCACACAAGATTCTCAAACGCCCCCTGTGCAAGCAGGTAATTCCCCAGAAAAATCCCCACTTCTATGGAAAGAATCAAAAGGATGTTTACAAAAAGATCCAGGAGCAGACTTCCGATTTTTCTGTGAAACAATAAAATTCCAAGAAGCAGCACCCCTGTCAGCTGGATCTGTATACCGATCCACAGATTTCCGGTCAGCCCTGTCAGAAATGCCGCACCGTAAACACTTGCGCCAAGCGCAGTAAATCCAAAGAAATACCAGATTTTTTTCCGGTGGATCGTCTGTGCATTGGCGCTCATAAACAGATACTGACAGACACACATGACCACCTCTTCCAAAACAGAACAGACCAGATTCATCCCCATCTCAAGTGCCATACGCCTTCTCCTTTCATACCTGCTGCGCCAGCCATCGCGTCAGCAATGCCCGAAAATCTGCCGCTTTCTTTTGAGAAAGTGGAACTATCTCTCCTGTCGTCATGAGCAGATCACAGCCCTTTATATCTTTGATATGACGCAGATTTACTACAAAGCTTTTATGAGGAACTGCAAAGTCTATGTTTTGAAAAGACTCTGCCATTTTACTGATACTTCCTCGCATCCATGCTTCTCCATTCTGCGTCACAATCCGGATTTTCCGGTCTCTATATTCAAAATAGCAAATGTCCTGCATATAAAATTCCTGATACCCTGCCTCTGTATGAAGACGGATCCTGGGACCTCTTTGCTCCTCCTGTTCATAGTCAAAAGCTTCCTGAAGGATTTCCAGAATTTTTTCTTTTTCCACTGGTTTGACCAGATATCCGAACGCATGGACACCAAACGCATACTCTCGAAAATCTTCATAAGCTGTCACATAAATGATCTTTGCCTTTTTATCCCGAACTCTGATTTTTCTGGCAGTATCAATCCCCGAAATTCCTTTCATGTCAATGTCCAGAAAGATCACATCATAAAGAACATCCGATTCCAGGAGTGCCTCTCCGCTTTCAAAATAAGAGATGCAAAAAACCGATTCCAGCTCTTTGAAATATGCCTCCATCTGTTTTCTCACTGCCGGCTCATCATCACATATCGCAATTTTTTTCATTTTCTTTTCATTCCTTTGCCCATCATTTTTCTGGCGTAGTTTTAGTATAAAACAGCCTTTCTCCTTCTACAAGAGCTTTTGTCTGAAGTACAGAATTTGTGTCTGAAAGAGTGTTGGTGTGGGAACGGTAACCAAAAAAATGTTATTATAGAGAAAAAGACCTGATCTCCCAGGTCTTTTTCTCTATAACTCAGGCAAAAGTTTCTCTAACAACCTGATGGAATGTTCGATTGCTTTCTTCTCAAATGCCGGATAATCCATAGATGCACTGTTGTCTGCTTTATCGGAAATTGCACGCACGATCACGCATGGAATCTGATTCAGATATGCCCCATGTGCAATCGCTGCACCTTCCATCTCCGCACATTTTGCTCCGAAAAGTGTTACGATTCGTTCTTTTACTTCCTGTGAGGAAATAAACTGGTCTCCACTGGCGATCCGTCCGGTAAATGTATGGATATCCGGATTGGCCTCCTGGTTCGCACGCACAGCCTTTTCGACCAACTGGGCATCTGCGGGGAATGCAAATGTATCCATACGCGGAACCTGTCCGATCGGATCCCCGAAAATACTCGTATCCATATCATGCTGCACCGCATCCGTAGAGATCACCATATCTCCAATATCGATCGCTGCATCCAGAGAACCGGCAATCCCGGTATTGATCACAAGATCTACATCAAAATGATCCGCTAAAATCTGCGTGCAAATCGCTGCATTGACCTTTCCGATTCCGCTTCGCACGACAACTGCTTCTTTTCCATATAAAATTCCTCTATGAAATACCATGGAGGCGATTTCCTTCTCCTCCTGAATCTTCATGGCATGTCTCAATGCCTGTACCTCTTCTTCCATTGCTCCGATAATTCCTATCATCTTTTTTCTCCTTTTTATTCACCAATCACCTGTTCAGGTTACTGTTCATTATACACGAGATTGATTTCTTTTGAAATAGCTTTTCTTAAAAGTCATTCTATGGTACACTATCATGCGGAGAATTTTTTAGGAATGGAGTTATGCTATGAATACGAATGAATCTATTCAAAAACCGGTCCGTCAGTTATTCTTTCATTATCTGATACCGGCTATCTGCGGAACGATGGTCACATCCATCTATGTACTTGCAGATACAATCTTTATCGGAAAGCGGCTTGGAGCCACAGCACTTGCCGCCTTGAATATCTCCCTGCCGATCTACAATATCTTTTTCGGTCTGGGACTTTTATCCGGTGTCGGCGGCTCTGTACTGATGTCCATCTGCCGTGGAAAATCACAAAAGGAAGAAGGAAACACCTATTTCACAACTGCCCTGCTGCTGAATTTTGCACTTCTTCTCATCTCCATGACAGTCTGCGTTCTGTTTATGGAAGACATCGCATGGCTGCTTGGCGGCACAGAAGAAACCCTGCCTTACATCATGGACTATCTTCCTTATATTATCTGGGGAATGGGAACTTATTTCTTTTCTTCTTTTCTTCAGACTTTCATCCGCAATGACGGTGCACCAAAACTTGCCATGAACGGAGTCATTGCCGGCGGAGTGACCAACATTGTACTGGACTATCTTTTTGTGTATCCTATGAATATGGGAATGAAAGGGGCTGCACTTGCCACTGTTCTTGGTTCAAGCCTTACCGTGGTTATTTTATGCACGCACTTTTTTACGAAAAAGAACCAGCTGAAATTTACATTAAAAGGATTTCATCCTTCCTTTTTACAGAAGATCATTGCAAACGGTTTCACCAGTTTTGTCATCGAAGCTGCATCCGGATTTACGATTTTTATTTTCAACCTGCAGCTGATCCGCTATCTCGGAAATACCGGAGTCAGTGTATATGGCATCATCTGTAATACTGCTCTGGTAGTCATCTGCCTCTGTAAAGGAATCGAACAGGCTGCTCAGCCGATTCTGTCGATCAACCACGGAGCAGGGCTTTCAAGCCGGATCTTAAAGGTACAGTCACTTTCATTAAAAACATCTGTGATCATCTGTACCCTGCCAGTCCTTCTGGGATTGTTTGTTCCGAATCTGTTTACTTATATTTTTCTGGAACCAACGAGCGAAATCCTGACTCTGGCAGCTCCGGCCATCCGGATTTATTTTACCGGATTTTTGTTTCTGGGCATCAACATGGTCTTTATCTGTTATTTTCAGTCCGTGGCAAAATCCGTCCAGTCCCTTTCACTCTGCCTGTTAAGAGGATGTATTCTGGTGGTGGCATTTGTTTATATTCTTCCGGTATTCTTTGGAAGCACCGGAATCTGGCTGGCATTTCCTGCCGCTGAATTTCTTACTATGATCGTAGGAATCTGCTTTTACCGTCAGGATCTCAAAGCTTATTAATATGAAAGAAAAAGCGCGTTTCCATTTTAAACGGAAACACGCTTTTTCTTTACTTCTGCAATCCAGTCCATACCGATAGAAAACAGCTGATAAAAAACCAGTGCATAGAAAGCTCCAAATGCATTATTAAAGATACGGTAAAAAATAGCGCCGCCCACTCCCAGAAATGTCATGGCAATGGACATTGCACCCCAGGAATTAAATACTGCCTGCCATCCATAAGTAGCTGAGAGCCCGACTCCGATCCCTCCCAGAATACCGATCAGAGAATACATAGATTCCGGAAGTACCAGATATAACACAATAAATGTCAGGCCTCCTAAGATATTTCCCGGAATTCTTCCCTTGATCCTTCCTTTCATATCTGCATGAAACGGTACCAGTACCGACATCGCCGCAATTCCTGCCCACATCGCTCTCGGCAATCCAAACAGTCCGGCAAAAAAGATCACGCTGGATACCCCCAGGGTCACGCAAATCTGCCATCTGGTTCTGGAGGAATGAAGGTCAAATTCCTCAAAAATATGACGCAACGTCCGTTTGTATTTCTGATGTCTGTGATTGCGGTAAAACACAATCCCTGTCAGGATGCCGCCGACCGCCATCCCTGCAATTCTCTGCAGATACTGTGTGCCTGAAACATCATACCCATACAAAAGCAGATATCCAAGCAGCAGCGTAGACTGATTGAACATCACTACATTATGACATCCCAGAATCATCAGCGTGAAAATACATACCATATTGACGATCAGCTCCGTCACCAGATTTCCTGCATTTGCAAGCCGGGGACCAAATGTCATGATTCCCCAGATCACCATCAGAGAACTAAGTGCATGGGGTGCATGAATCCCAAAATCTGCAAACCGAAATGTCATCACGCTCAACAGCACTACCACTCCTACAATGCTGTTATCACTGCCGAATACCTTTGTGTATACTGTGACAAATGCAACACAAAAAGCCAGTGTCAGTAAAATTTTAAATAGATAAACCGCAATATGACGTGCTTTTTCTTTTTTATCCTGTGTGTTTCGAATCAGCTGCTTGGATCCTGCCTGATTCAACTGTAACTCCTGATATAGAGTCATATCTTCTGCCTCCCTTGTTGTAAACTTACCGGGGAGGCATTATATCATCCGTCTTTCCTCTTGTCAATCACGTCTAATTTCTTAAATTTTTATAAACTCACTGTATACATATACAATTCATGAAGTGCTCTTGTTGCGCAGATGTATTTCGCCTGTGTCATCAAAGGATTTTCTTCCTCTTCAAACACGCCGAAAACCTGATCAAATTCCAGTCCTTTCGCCAGATAAAATGTTGTAACTGTAAGCCCGCGTTCAAAAACAGAGGTATCTCTGTCAATATAAGACGCCTGAATTCCTCTTCGTTTTAAAAGTTCATAGAGTTCTCTGGCTTTTTCTTCTGTCATTGCAATCACTGCCGCTGTGTCATAGCCGTTCTCTCCCACACTCAGATTTTCTCCAATGGCTTTGAGCATACTCTCTTCCTCCGAAAAATACACTTCTTCCACTGCTTTTCCATGCCTATCCAGCAATTCCAAATCCGTTGTCTGGTTGATTGCTCCTGCATACGTCGCGATTTCCACCGTATTTCGGTAGCTCTTATTCAGCACGATCGTGCGCATCTTTTTTCCGAAAATCTTTGGAAGAAACAACAGGACATCCCGCATCGTCTCGTCCAGTGTCTGTGCCTTATCTCCCAAAATCGTCATCCGGCACGAAAACAGTGTGTGCAGGATCACGTACTGGAGATAGGAATAGTCCTGCATCTCATCAATCACCAGATGTTTGATGTTGCGGTGTTCATTTTTCCCTTTCAGACGATATTTCAGATACAACATCGGAAATACATCTTCATATTCCAGAATCCGCCGCTCATAAGGAACATCCGGAAGTTTCTCATACCCGCATTCTTCCATAAGCCAGTTATAAATCACATAGAGATCCTTTGTTACATACATACGATCGAATTTTCTCTGCAGGATTTCCTCTTCTTCCTCTGAAAGGTCTCTGTTATGGAGAGTTTCATACTGGTCTTTAAAATACTCTTTCACCGCATCCATCCTGGCCAAAAGAGGGATCTCCTGAAATTTAAAATAACACAGCTCGATCAGTTCTTCTTCCGTAAGCTGCATTCCTTTAAACTCCACAGAAGTAAAATCCAATAGCCGGTCTTCCAAAACCGCCAGAAAGCTTTCCATCTGCCCTGTCATTGCAAAGGACTGCTTGTCGCGGAAGCGCTTCTGCCTCTTTTTATCCGGAAATTTCATCTGCCGTTCCATGTGATGATACCGGTCTTCACAATCTGAAACCACGTCTTTCAATTCCTTATACGCAAACAGATCAAAACTCATCTCCCGGATATTTTCTTCCCCAAGCTCTGGAAGAATATGGGAAATGTAATCAGAAAACACGCTGTTCGGCGACAGGATCAGAATGTTCGAGGATTTTAAATGCTCCCTGTCATGGTATAAAAGATAGGCGATCCGGTGCAGGGCAACAGATGTTTTTCCGCTTCCTGCCGCTCCCTGAATGACCAGTATTTTATCTCCGGTATTCCTGATAATCTCATTTTGTTCCTTTTGAATCGTGCGCACAATATTTTTCAGCTGTACGTCACCGCTGCTTCCTAACTCCTGCTTCAGGATCTCATCATCGATTTTCGTATCACTCTCAAATGCATAGATCATTTTCCCGTTTTTGATCTTATACTGCCATTTGGAAGCGATTTCTCCCGTCAGGACACCCGCCGGTGCCTCGTAAGATGCCGAACCGCTGTCATAATCATAAAACAGACTGCTCACAGGCGCTCTCCAGTCATAGATCAGAGGTGTAGCTCCTGTCCTCTGTGCAAAATTTCCGATTCCTATATAAAATGGCTCCGCTTCCTCCTCTCCCTCATAGATAAAATCCACTCTCCCGAAAAACGGAGAATCTAACATCTTCTGAAAGCGGTGTTTTAAATCCAGCTTTTCCTGATTCGCATTGATCCGGTGCAGCAGAGCCTGCTGGTTGTCATAATCCTCATATCCGTACTGATCCATCTCTGTATAATTTTCCCAGTAATATTCATGCATACTCTCAATATCTTTTTGTCCTTCTTCCAGTTCCTGCGCGATCTTCCTGATCCTCTGCCTTAAATTCTCCAGCACGTTTTCTAAAAACTGCTCTTCTCTTCTGCTCAATTCTTCTGTCTGACTCATACTTTCTCCTGCTTTTTATGATCTTGTTACTTTCTGACAATATCCAGTGTATGCGCACTTGCCCCCAGCAGATCTTTCCGCTCACAGGTGGACAAATGATACTGGATAAACAACTGATACGTCTCCTCATCCATGGCGTTTAAAACGGTTCGCATATAGTTCGCCGGCCCGTCCGCCGCGATCAGTTTTTCCCGCTTTACGCCAGCCGCCTGGTCAATGGCGTCAATATCCTCGATTCGAACATAATCGTACAAATCCTCCTCTTTCGATCGCACATGAAAACTATCATCCACTTTTTGATTCCGGATGCTCTCTTTCATATGTCCTTCTTTGAATCCATACGTCAAAATACTGTACTCATTCATACAATATGCCACTAAAATGATCCCACCCGGCTTTACCACACGTTTTGCCTCTTTTAACGCTTTTACTTTATCTTCCTTTGTATACAGATGATACATCGGACCAAATACCAGTACCATGTCAAACTGATCCGCTTCAAACCGGGACAGATTTAAGGCATTTCCCTGATAAGCTTTTACACTGCTCTTTTTGGATTTTAAAATCCCCAGATTGTATTTTACCAGTTCCACTGCCGTCACATCATAGCCTTCCCCGGCAAGCTGTACCGAATAACGCCCTGTACCGGCTCCCACATCCAGAATTTTGATCGTTTCCTTCTTCCCCTGAGGCAGATACTCATGGATGTACTTCATAGATGTCACATACTCCACATACCCGTGCCTTCTGGTCAGCCTCTTCTCTTCGCAAAATTTATTATAATATTTTTCCAGTTCTGTACTCATCATTCTCTTCCTCTGTCAAATTGTGATGTTTCGCCAAAAAGAGATGCAGCATTCACCGCATCTCTTTCCTATTATATCCTATCTTTTCTTTTTCGTACAGAATATTTTCCTATTCCTTTTTAAATGGATTCTTCTCATGTGGTCCTTTCAGGATCCAGAGTACAATGATAATCCCCACGATATACAAAATGTTTACAAGAACTGTCGGATTATCTCTCAGCAAAAATACAACGATCACAATAGCTGCCAGAGAAATTAAAAGCTGAAGCATTGTAAAACTTCTCTTTTCCCTTGCCTCTTTGATGCTCTGCATCATCTCCAGTCTTTCATGCTCCATCTCCAGATACTTCATCAAGTCCTCATCTTTAATCCTGGAAAGAATCTGTTCTTCTCTGGACGCTGCCGCTTTTTTCCTTGATCGGATAAAACTTCTCTTCGGTTCCGGCTCAGTTTTTTCTTTCTGCTCCTGTATCTCCACCGATTGTTGAATCTGTGTCACTGTCTCTGCAGCCTTTTTCTCTGTCGGCTGAGAAAGTATGGTCTGCTCTGTTTCCATCTTTTTTTCTTCCGCTACTTTGGTTTCTTCTATATCTTTCGTTTCTTCTGACACGTTACTGCCTCCTTATCCTTCGGTCATTTCTGTGTCCATTATACCCTGTCTTCCTTACAGAAACAATCATTTCCGGATAATTTCTCGCTCTTTTCCTCAAACATCAGCTTCCACTCGCATACAAACTGCTCTTTCTGAAAGCAATACTGTTTTCTAAGTTTCGGTCCACAGCTGTTTGATCCGATTCCATTCTGGGCGTAATCCAGGCAAACAATCGTGCTTCCGCTCTTTTCCAGTTCAAAATGATGTGCTTTTCTTGTCAGTTCTTCCTGTGTATATGGTGATACTGAAAAAGAAAACGAATGCGGAGAAACGACTGTTACGCTCTGTTCTTTGCTTGTCAGCTTCACATAGTCACAATCTGCATGGCTCCCATTTTCCTGTGGTCTGATGTAATCTTCGTGCATCTCATCTACTGATGATCGATAAATCCCATGACTGCTTGCCCTGCATTTATCCACATAACTCTCCTGGGGCCCCATTCCATAATATTCCACCTGATTAAATTCCTGCTTCAAAAAAAGCCGGATTCCGAATCTTGGGAGCTCCGGAAACTCCATTTCCTTTTTTACACGCATTGTTACACAGATTTCACCCGTATCAAAAACCTCCCACACTGCATCTACATCCAACACTTTCTGCAGTGAAACTGCCGCAACAGACAGAATACTGTGAAGAACCAGTTTTGATTTTTCTCGTTTCCACTGTGTATTGTACGCTCTTCCCAGACTTCTGTCATACCCGGCTGCAATCCATTTTCGTTTTAATATTCTGTCATTATCTGTAGGAGCTCTCCATATATTCAGCTCCATAGGAGCATCCAGAATCTTCTTTCCGCCTACGTTCAGTTCTTCAAACATTCCGGTCAGTTTATTGTAAACATATGTAAAATCATCTGACTTAATCTGTATATATCTGTCCGTTTCTGACAGCTTCACTTTTCCTTTCGGTGTTTTGAACGTCTTAAGCAGTGTCACAGCTTTCTGATTTCTTCCATCCTCATTTTTCAGAAGAATCTCATCAAACCCCAGGATCGTTCCCTGCGAGATCAGCTCCGTATCCTGGCGTTGATGATAAAAAATCTTCAAATAACACTTTCCAGTCTCCGGGACAGAAACATCCACATACACCTCTTTGCACTGACGTGGTAAGATGGATTGCGTAATTTCAACCTGCCCCCTTCCAAAAACATCCCCATCACAACTGACTTCGTAACTGATGTAAATATAGGATTTCAGATCCTCTTCGTTCATATAATTTTTCAACACCAAACAGCCGCTTTCCTGCTCAAAAGAAACAACTCTCGCCGGACGGTACACATTTTGATATTCCAAAAGCCCTGTGTGCGGCGTTCGATCCGGATATACCAGACCGTCCATGCAGAAATTTCCGTCATGAACTTCTTCCTTATGATCGCCGCCATAAAAATACATTGCTTTTCCGTTTTCCGCCTGCCCTTTATAGATTGCATGATCACACCATTCCCATACAAATCCACCGCAAAGAGACGGATACTTGTAAATCATCTGAAAATAGTCTTCCAAATCCCCGGGACCATTCCCCATCGCATGACAGTATTCGATCAAAAGAAACGGCTTATCCGGTCCTTTCTCCATATATTCCTCAATCTCTTCCAACTCAGGATACATTCTGCTGTAAAGATCAATATTGGAGTAATCATATCTTCTCCTGTCACTTTTATAAAGAGCACTTTCATAACAAGTCAGCCGGGACGGATCAAATTCCTTTGTCCACTTCAACGCTTCTTCAAATGTACATCCGTATCCACATTCATTGCCCATGGACCAGATTACAACACAGGGACGATTTTTCTCTCTGTACACGCAAAGCCTGGTGCGGTCCATCGTCGCCGGAATAAACGCAGGATGATCCGCAATCCGTTCATTCCATCGTTTACTGATATTTTCCCAACTGGAATCTTCCAGATATTGTGACTGTGTTCCATGACTTTCATTGTCTGCTTCTGCGATCACGTAAAATCCATATTCATCACACAACTGATAAAAATAAGGTGCATTCGGATAATGGCTGGTTCGAATCGCATTGAAGTTATGCTCTTTCATCATCTGCAGATCTTTTTTCATCTGTTCCATTCCGATTACAAATCCGGTTACCGGATCGGAATCATGACGATTTACCCCTTTGAATTTGACCGGAACCTCATTTGCATAAACTACTGCATCTCTGATAGAGATTTCCCGTATTCCAATTCGGTCAACAATCACTTCTCCTGTGTTTTCCAGGACCATTGTATACAAGTATGGCTGCTCCGGATTCCATAATTTAGGGGCTTCTATTTTCAATACCACATGATGCGTATATTCCCCATCCGATATTTCCTGCAGTCTCCCGGATACGCACAACACTCCTTCTTTGTCATAAATTGCAATCTTCACAGGCGCTGCTTCTTTTAAGTACTTTGCCCGCACAGTAATTTCTGCGTTTCCATCCACAATCCTGGTTGTTGTGAAATAGTCATATATGGCATTATCAGGCCGCTGCAGCAGATACACATCCCGAAAAATCCCACTCATCCGAAATTTATCCTGGTCTTCCAGGTAGGTGCCATCACACCATTTTAAGACCAGTACTGCCAGCGTATTGCTTCCGTTTTTCACCAGATCTGTAATGTCAAACTCTCTGGAAGCATGGGACACCTGACTGTATCCTACATATGTTCCATTCACCCAGACATAAAGACAGGAATCCACCCCTTCGAAATTTAAATATACATTTGGTGCATCTTCCTTCTTCTGATACTCAAATGTCCGCACATATGCCCCGCACGGATTTTCCTGTGGAACATACGGAGGATCCAACGGAATCGGATATCTCACGTTGGTATACTGATACGTATCATACCCATAATTCTGCCACATTCCGGGGACATTCACTTCTTCAAACCCGTCAAGTGAATATCCTTCCTCGTAAAACGCATCCTGCAGATCGTAAATACTGTCAAAATAACAAAATTTCCATTTTCCATTAAGCAAAGTCATCCGATCTGATTTTTCTCTGTTCTCCACCAACGGTCCCATGTTGCAAGAGGCCGGAATATAATAGGACCGATATGGCATTGTATTTTCATACATTATATTCAAATTTTCATAATGTCTCTGAATAATCATACTCATTTCTCCTCTACCGTCTGATATGGTTTAATCTCTCCACTCATAAAATGTCTCCTGCAGAGCGGTACATACATATCATTGGCTCCAAGCGCGATCTGCGCTCCGTCCCTTACCATTTTTCCATCAATAACTCTGGCATTGAAATGTGCTTTCTTTCCGCACCAGCAAATGATCGGAAGCTCCTCGATCGCATCAGCCAGCTCCATCAGCCGTTTTGATCCTTCAAATAAGACACCTCTGAAATCTGTCTTCAGCCCATAGCATAAGACCGGAATATCATACTGATCACAGATCTCGGCCAGCCATTCCACCTGTTCAGATGATAGGAAATTTGCTTCATCCACCAGGATTGCATCATACGTGTCCGGCTTCATCGTAAACTCTTCAATCAATTCGCACTTCGCCTGTAAGCCAATGCGTGACTTCACAATATATTCTCCGTCTCTTGTATCCAGTTTTGGCTTCAAAATAACCGGACGTCTCCCCCTCTCCAGAAAATTGTAGTGAACCATCAGCAAATTTGCCGTCTTGCTGCTGCCCATAGCTCCGTACCGAAAATATAGTTTCCCCATTTTAGTTTTCCCTTCACTTTTTTGATTTATAATAACATAAGCTTTAGTGCTTGCTCCTTCTCGACTGTGTCCAATTTCGGTTGGATCCCCCCTTTTTTTCTTTATTTTATCATGAAAAAGGGAATAAAAACACATGTTTTGTGCAAATTTTATTTTTCAAACACACTCTAGTCAAAAAAGTTGAGTACTAAACCTTTTTACCTTTATAATGATGAGCCTATTATCTCATATATGATGATTTTGAAAAGATACTTTCTATTTTGCGGTTACGATTGAACGGTGCCGCTTTTTTTCTATAATACAATTTTTCCTGTTCCAATGTCCCCTTTATGGCAGTTTCATAAAGGACGACATCTTACCCCTTCAAGTCTATAGATCCCCCCTCTTTTGCGGCAAACCATCCCCGCACAGGTATTAGTAATTTTAATGCCTTTTTACCAAGAATATAATTGGATATTACATACTGTACCAGATAAAAAATGTACGCTGCCACAACGCTATAGGAAATATTTTTTAGAAATTCACTATGATGAATAAACCATTCAAATCCTGGCAATGCCGGTATATCACAGCAATAGCTCTCTGCAAAAATACTGAGCAATGTAAGAAATATAAATATACATCTATCTTTTGATACATTTCCTAAACCTTTTCTTAAATTATCATATATACTACACATCTTCACCTCTATAACATTTCATAAAACTCATATTATGCCGAATTTCGGCACAATAAAAATAGGAGATACCTTTTGATATCTCCCATACACTACAGTGTCTCTTTTATTTTCAAAATCTCTTCTTCTGTTTTCTCTGTAATCTCACAAATTTCAGAAATCGGATAATTTTTCTTCAGCATAGAAATGACTGTTTTTTCTACCCCTTTTTCCATGCCCTGCTCGATACCCTGTTCAACACCTTCTGCTTTCAAACGTTCCAATGCGGTACACATATTCGTCACCTCCATCGATTTTCCCATCTCAATCAGTTCTGTGGAACCTGCCATCTGACCAATCAAAGACAGAGCTTCTGAACTAATTCTCTTATCACTGTATTTTTCCCGGATCCCATCAAAATTTCCCGCGAACACTTCTCGTGTGATCTCAAATGCGCTCTGCACATCTTCATTCTGAAAGACATATCCTGCCGAATCTCTTACCTCCAGGAGATTCATTTTATAATCTGAAAAAACGGCTGCAATCTCTTCTGGCATTTCCACGATCATATCTTTCAACGAACACGGTCCATCCCATACTTTTTCACCAGTATAAATGGTTAGTGTAATAATCGGATGCATCCTGTCTTCTTTTCGCATTCTCGATAAAAATTCATCGGAATCTGACAATTTTATATTTGACCCTTTATAATTGCGTGTAATCTCCTGATATTCTTTCAAGTAGCCCATGGCATCATATATCATGTGTCTCAGCGGCATTGCATAATGGATATGCTGTTGATTCTCAATCCCTAACACAACAAATTCTACCCCATAAGCAGTCTTCTTGATCACGTCTCTTGTTCTTGATAATGTTTCCTTATAATCTTTCATCTCGATCACACCGGAAACATCCGTATCCATCTCTTCCAGTATCTCCGGTTTTAAGATTTCTTTTCCATGAAACACTACTGTATTAAACAAATCTGCAAAATGTTCGTTTACACGCCAGAAATCTTTAAATATAACATCTGCTTTTGTACTCTTCACATTAATACTCCATTTCCATCCCGTCTATGAATCTCTGGTTTTAGTATAACACTGCAAAGAACTATTTTGCAAGATTCGATTTTCTCATAATAAATATTCATAGGATCTTATAAAAAACAGAGACATTAAAAAATGTCTCTGTTTTTTATTATTTTACTTGTACTAATCGACTTGTACTAATAGTGTACTAATAATGTACTAATGTACCACTTATCTATACACTCTTACACGTCCTTATACTCTTCAAAACCCACGATTTTCCGCCGTTTCTTAGAATTTTCCTTCTTTTGCTGATTCCTCGATCGCTACTGCAACAGCAACAGTCATTCCAACCATCGGATTGTTACCAGCGCCGATCAGTCCCATCATCTCTACGTGAGCCGGTACAGAAGAAGATCCTGCAAACTGAGCATCAGAGTGCATACGTCCTAATGTATCTGTCATACCGTAAGAAGCCGGTCCTGCTGCCATGTTGTCTGGGTGAAGTGTACGTCCTGTACCACCACCTGAAGCAACTGAGAAGTATTTCTTTCCTGCTTCGATGCATTCTTTTTTGTATGTTCCTGCAACTGGATGCTGGAAACGTGTCGGGTTTGTAGAGTTACCTGTGATAGATACGTCTACTCCCTCTTTCCACATGATTGCAACACCTTCACGAACATCATTTGCTCCGTAGCAGTTTACTTTAGAACGAAGTCCGTCAGAATATGCTGTACGGGAAACCTCTTTTAATTCTCCTGTGTAGTAGTCATACTCTGTCTGAACATATGTAAATCCGTTGATTCTGGAAATGATCTTTGCTGCATCTTTTCCAAGACCATTTAAGATAACACGAAGTGGTTTTTTACGAACCTTGTTCGCTTTTTCAGCAATACCGATTGCACCTTCTGCGGCTGCGAAAGACTCATGTCCTGCGAGGAATGCGAAACAGTCTGTCTCTTCTTCCAGAAGCATTTTTCCTAAGTTACCATGTCCAAGACCTACTTTTCTCTGGTCTGCAACAGATCCAGGGATACAGAATGCCTGAAGACCTTCTCCGATTGCAGCAGCAGCGTCAGCAGCTCTTCTGCAGTCTTTTTTGATTGCGATAGCAGCACCTACAATGTAAGCCCAGCATGCATTTTCAAAACAGATCGGCTGGATTCCTTTTACCTGATTGTAAACATCCAGTCCAGCATCTTTTGTGATTTTTTCAGCTTCTTCGATAGAAGCAATTCCGTAGCTGTTTAATACAGCATTGATTTTATCAATTCGTCTTTCATATGATTCAAATAAAGCCATTTTAAGTCCTCCTATCGCCTATTCCTGTCTTGGGTCGATGATCTTAACTGCATCATCCACGCGTCCATACTGTCCCTGTGCTTTTTCCCATGCTTCGTTTGGTGTATCACCTTTTTTAATGAAGTCTGTGAATTTACCAAGGCTTACGAATTTGTATCCGATAATTTCATTATTCTCATCCAGAGCGATACCTGTTACATAACCTTCAGCCATTTCCAGGTAACGAGGTCCTTTTGCAAGAGTTCCGTACATTGTACCAACCTGAGAACGAAGTCCTTTTCCGAGATCCTCCAGTCCTGCACCAATCGGAAGTCCATCTTCAGAGAATGCACTCTGTGTACGTCCGTATACGATCTGCAGGAATAATTCTCTCATAGCTGTGTTGATTGCATCACAGACAAGGTCTGTGTTCAGAGCTTCGAGAATTGTTTTTCCCGGAAGAATTTCAGATGCCATAGCTGCAGAATGAGTCATTCCTGAACATCCGATTGTCTCAACCAGTGCTTCCTGGATGATACCTTCTTTTACGTTCAGTGTCAGCTTACATGTTCCCTGCTGTGGAGCACACCAGCCTACACCGTGTGTCAGTCCTGAGATATCTTTAACTTCTTTTGCCTGCACCCATTTTGCTTCTTCTGGGATTGGAGCTGGTCCGTGATTTGCTCCCTGAGCTACCGGACACATCATTTCTACTTCGTGTGAATAAATCATGTTAAAACTCCTTTCAACATATGTAATTGTGTATTATTTGAGGTTTCCCTCTGCGGCTTTGATAAATTCTTAACGCCGTATTCGTTTACATTCTCTCACAAATTCCGACATTCGTCAATTATCACTTTCTATTTTTCCAGATTTTCCAGTGCTTCCACAAGCATTTCCAATGCAGTTTCCACTGTATGCTGCCTGTTTTCCATACGGTTTCCATCAAAAACACATCTTTTCGCAGTTGTCTTTCCGTTCACAGAACAGCCGATATAAACCAGACCTACCGGCTTTTCCTCTGTTCCTCCTCCCGGTCCCGCAATTCCCGTAGCGCTTAGAGCAGCCTCTGCTTTTGCCGCCTTTGCTGCTCCATTCGCCATTTCTTTTGCTGTCTGGGAACTGACTGCTCCATAACGCTCTAATGTCTCCGGGGAAACGTTTACAAGACGTATCTTTGCTTCATTGGAATATGTGATATACCCTTCATTCAATACGTCAGATGCCCCTGGAACATTCACCAGCGTTGCTGCGATCAGGCCGCCTGTGCAGGATTCCGCTGTAGTGACTGTCATTTTGTGTTCAGCAAGCAATTCCACCACACGCTCTTCCAATGTCGTCTGCGCTTCATTTTCCTTCATTTTTAAAAGCCAGTCTGTATACATCTTACATGCCTCCGTTGGTCAGTACCTGAATATTTTTTGCCACATAATCAATCAGTGAAATGATCGTAAGTGCCAGTGAAATCCAGATCAGTGCCTGCCCGATCACATCAAAAGCACCACCCAGATCCATGATCAGTACAATGACCATCGCCATCTGAAAGACTGTCTTGAATTTACCCCAGTAGCTTGCCGCGATCACAATTCCATTGTCAGACGCCACCAGACGGAATCCACTGATAATAAACTCTCTGGCAATGATCACGATCACGATCCATGCCGCCAGACTTCCTTTTTCGATCAGACAGATCATTGCTGAACATACCAGCAGTTTATCCGCAAGCGGATCCATAAACTTTCCAAAATTTGTGACCAGATTATATTTTCTGGCAATTTTTCCATCCAGCAGATCGGTCAGACTGGCCACCACAAAAATCGCCAGTGCGATCCATTTGTTCGCCACTCCGCCAAGATCTGTCAGCATAAACAGCACAAAAAACGGTACCATCAGCACTCGCAGAACCGTCAGTTTATTCGGTAAATTCATCAGATAAGACCTCCTATCAAATCATAATCCACTGCTCCCGATACTTTTACCTTTGCAAAATCACCGGACATCAGTTCTTCCTCTGTGTTAACAAAAATCAAACCGTCCACATTCGGCGCATCTCTGTATGTTCTTCCCACATATGCATTTTCATCTGCTACTTTTCCTTCGATCATCACAAGCACTTCTTTTCCGACCATATTTTCCGCAGTATCAAACGCAATTTCCTGCTGCAGTTCCATCAGTTCAGCCTGGCGTTCTTCCTTGACTTCTTCCTCGATCTGCCCTTCCATCCTCGCAGCTGCAGTATCCTCCTCCGGAGAATAAGTAAACACACCGAGTCTGTCAAATTCCATCTCATCCACAAACTCCATCAGTTCCTCATGCTGCTCTTTCGTTTCTCCCGGGAATCCCGTGATCAATGTGGTGCGAAGCGCGATATCCGGAATTTCTCTCCTGAGCTTACTGATGATATCTATCAGTTCCTGTTTTGTCGTTCTTCTTCCCATACGTTTGAGAATCTCATCATTGGCATGCTGGATTGGAAGATCCAGATAATGACAGATTTTTGGTTCTTCCTTAATCGTCTGAATCAGTTCATCATAAATTTCTTCCGGATAACAATATAAAATTCGAATCCAGCGGATTCCTGAAATTTTACACAGCTCTCTCAAGAGTTTGTGCAAAGATTTTTCACCATAAAGATCTTTTCCGTACAAGGTTGTCTCCTGTGCAACCAGAATCAGTTCCTTTACCCCTTGTTCTGCCAGATATTCTGCTTCTGACAGGAGCTGCTCCATCGGCACACTCCGGAAATTTCCACGGATCTTTGGAATAATACAATACGTACAATGCTTGTCGCACCCTTCTGCGATTTTCAGATACGCAAAATGACCGCCCGTAGTCACCAGACGTTTTGTCTCCACTTCCGGAAGGAGATCTGTATCGGCCAATGTCAGTGTATGGTGCCCCTTTAGTGCCTCGTCAATCGCATCTAAAATCTTGTCGTATGCAGTCGTTCCAAGCACTGCATCCACTTCCGGGATCTCATCTAAAATCTCCTGACGATAGCGCTGTGCCAGACATCCTGTAACAATCAGGGCTTTTAATCTGCCCTCTTTTTTATATTCTGCCATCTCCAGAATGTTCTGAATACTCTCCTCTTTGGCATCGTGGACAAAACAGCAGGTATTGATCACGATCACATCTGCCTGTGTCTCTTCCTCTACCATCTGATATCCTCTGGATGCCAGCATCCCCAGCATCACTTCTGTGTCCACCAGATTTTTATCACACCCGAGGGAAATAAAAAGTATATTCATATTTCATTTTTCTCCTTTTTTCAACAGTCAGAAAGGCAGATACCATATGGCATCTGCCCCTTATCTTCTCTTTCTATGCCTATTCCTCTTCTGCGTTTTCTGCCAGAATCTTGAGTTCGCCTGCATTCATCTCTTCAATTGCAATTGACAGAGGTTTCTCTCCTGCCTTTGCATGTACCATCGGAAGATCTCCGTCAATCAACTGTCTCGCTCTTTTGGACGTTGCCATAACAATGGAATACCGGCTGTTTACAACCTTTGATTCCCCTTCCTCAACGTCCTGATTTACGACCTTCATCAAATCTGTATAAGATGGATGTAACATATTCTATCTGTCTCCTTTCACATTCCCTTTTAAATCCTGTTTCATACTCTGAATAAAGCTCTCATTACGGAAACTTCTTTGATGCTCTCCCTGGATGATCTTATGCATCTCGGATACACAGACATCCAGATCATCATTAATCACCAGATAATCATACTGATCCATGTACTCTGACTCCTCCACTGCCCTTGCCAGTCTGGACTCGATCACCTCCATGGTCTCTGTCCCTCTTCCGACCAGACGTCTGCGCAGCTCTTTGGCAGACGGCGGCGTCACAAACAAAAGCAATGTGTCCGGAAAGCGTTCCTTTACCTTGAGCGCTCCCTGAATCTCAATCTCCAGAATCACATCTTTTCCCGCTTCCAGCTGCTGTTCTACATAGGTACGCGGTGTTCCATAATAATTTTCCACGTATCTAGCATACTCTATCAGCTCTTCTTTCGCAATCATTTTTTCAAATTCTTCGGTTGTTTTGAAAAAATATTCCCTTCCGTCCACTTCTCCTTCTCTTGGATTTCGTGTGGTGGCAGAAACAGAAAGTGCATAAGTTTCCTCATAACGCTTCATCAATTCTTTCATCAGTGTTCCTTTTCCTGCCCCTGAAAATCCAGATACAACGATCAAAATCCCTCTCTGATTCATCTCTTTAAAATTTCTCCTTTATCTCCTGGTTATTCAATATTTTGTATCTGTTCTCTGATCTTTTCAATCTCTGTCTTTAGTCCGATGGCATAATTCGAAACTTCAAGATCATTCGCCTTGGATAAAATCGTATTCGCCTCCCGGTTCATCTCCTGTGCGATGAAATCCAGCTTACGCCCGATTCCCTCCGACTCTTCCAGTGTATTTCTCATATGTGCGATATGACTTTTCAAACGAACAACTTCTTCATCTGTACAGATCTTGTCCGCAAACAGAATCACTTCCGCTGCAATCCGGCTCTCTTCAACCTGCGCGTCCGCAAGTAATTCTTTTACTTTTTCTTCCAGCTTTGCACGATACTCTGCCACAATCTGAGGAGAACGTGCTTCCACCTGTTCCACAAGTGATTCCATACCGGAGAGCTTCTGAAGGATATCTTCTTTTAAGTGAGAACCTTCCAAAACTCTGGTTTCCACAAACTGTCCAAACGCTCCCTCCAGCGCCTCTTTGAGCCCGCTCCAGAGAATCTCTTCATCCTCTGTCTGCTCTTCCATTGTAAGTACCTCCGGATAGTGGGACAATGCAGATACTTTCACATCATTTGCAATGTGAAACTCCTCGCTCATCTGACGGAAATAACGCATATATTCCGCTGCCAGTGCAGCATTATACTTCAGCATCATCTGCTGCTGTGACAAATCCTCACAGGAAATAAAAATGTCTACCTTCCCACGGTTGGCATACTGCTTTAAAAGCGTACGGATCGCCGTCTCAAAAAAATTCAGCTTTTTCGGCATCCGGATATTTACATCCAGATATCTGTGGTTCACACTTTTTAACTCTACCGTAAATTTTCTGGACTCTTTTTGAATTTCACATCGTCCAAAACCTGTCATACTTTTTATCATGTCTTTGTCCTCTGTCATTTTCTTGAAATTCTGTTACCAGTATACTCTTATTTATGCTGTTTGGTCAAGCTTTCACTCCAGAAATTCCCGATTTCAGGTACCACTTGTCCGAATTCTGTGATACAATAATCAAGTTAAACGAAACCAACCAAAAGAAAGGATTTTTTTATGGCTTTTGACGGAATTGTCGTGGCCAATCTGGTCCACGAATTAAAAGAACAGCTTTTAAACGGAAGAATTGCAAAGATCGCACAGCCGGAGGCAGACGAGCTTCTGCTGACGATCAAATCCCCTAAGGGACAGAGACGGCTTTCCATTTCTGCAAGTGCATCTCTTCCGCTCATATATCTCACTGACGCGAATAAACCAAGTCCCATGACTGCTCCCAATTTCTGTATGCTTTTGAGAAAGCACATTGCAAACGGCAGGATCGTGGATATCTGGCAGCCCAAACTGGAGCGGATCATTCATTTTACAATCGAGCATCTGGATGAGCTTGGCGATCTTTGCCGCAAGGATCTGATCGTGGAGATCATGGGCAAACACAGCAATATTATTTTCTGTACTTCAGACGGAACGATCATTGACAGCATCAAACATGTCTCCGCCCAGATGAGTTCTGTCCGGGAAGTGCTGCCCGGACGGGACTATTTCATCCCGGACACCATGGAAAAAGCAGATCCGCTCACAATTTCAGAAGCCGAGTTCCATACCCTGCTTCGTGCAAAGCCAATGCCGGTATCCAAGGCAATCTACACCAGCTTTACCGGGATCAGTCCCGTCACTGCTGAGGAGATCTGTTTTCTTTCCAGTATAGATTCAAGGCTTCCGGCCTCAGAGCTTTCCGCAGATGTCTGTGTACACTTTTACAATCAGTTTTGTATTTATCTCTCCGCAGTCAGGGAAGGTCAATTCTCCCCGTCTGTATACTATGACGGAAAAGAGCCAAAGGAATTTGCATCCCTTGGGCTGGAGCATTTGCATGCATACCACAGAGAAACTTTTTCTTCCATCTCACACGTGTTGGAGACTTATTATGCAACCAAAAACCAGATTACCCGTATCCGCCAGAAATCTGCTGATCTGCGCCATATCGTACAGACCGCTCTGGAACGCGCCAGAAAAAAATATGCTCTGCAGATGCGGCAGTTATCCGATACCGAGGATCGGGACAAATACAAAGTATACGGCGAACTGATCCATACTTACGGCTATAATCTGGAACCAGGTGCAAAAGTACTGGAGGCTTTGAATTACTACAACAATGAAATGGTAAAAATCCCATTGGATACCACAAAAACTCCGTTGGAAAATGCACAGCGCTATTTCGAAAAATATAACAAACAAAAACGTACCTTTGAAGCATTATCCGCGCTGACCGAAGAAACAAAAGAAGACATCACATACCTGGAATCCGTCAGCACTGCTCTGGATATCGCACTCAGTGAGGAGGATCTTGCAGAGATCAAGGAAGAGCTGATTCATTCCGGTTATATGCGCCGCAAATTCACCAAGAAAAAAGTAAAGATCAAAAACAAACCACTGCACTATCTTTCCAGTGACGGATATCATATTTATGTCGGAAAGAATAACCTGCAGAACGACTGGCTGACCTTCGAATTTGCAGTCGGCAATGACTGGTGGTTCCATGCAAAAAATACCCCCGGATCCCATGTTGTTGTCCGCACCAACGGAGATGAGCTTCCGGACCGCACATTTGAAGAGGCCGGACGGCTTGCCGCTTACTATTCCAAAGCCCGGGGCGGAGAAAAAGTAGAGATTGACTATATCAAGAAAAAACATGTCAAAAAACCAAAGGGTGCAAACCCCGGCTTTGTCGTATACTATACCAATTATTCACTGATCATCGACAGTGACATCGGCGACTTAAAAGAAATTTCTGATTAAAATGCATTCAAAATGCCCCTGGTACAAATTTCGTTACCAGGGGCATCCATCTATTTTTCTATAATAAAAGACCACTTTTCTTATCCATTGACTGCTTGCTTCACATCTTCAGGAACCTGAATCTGTCCCACATTATCATATCCGTTATACACCAGTTCAATATTGTAAAAATTCACATTGGTTGTTTTCCCGAAGCTTTGGTACAATTCATCCATAACATCTGTCATATCCACGATGATCCTTGCCGGCAGCTTTTCTTTTTTGTAAATATCCACCGTAACCGGAATCTCCAATGTATCCAGCGCATCCTGATCCGGCAGATCCACAAGACCGTAGGCCTGAATCATCTCCTTCCCAAGAAAATCCATCAGCTTCTTTCCCTGCATATCCCCATAGATTTCATAGCACTTCTTTTCCCGGACCTTTACCGGCTGCTTTGCAAGCGTAAAATCTTCGATTTCCGCTCTTGCACTCTGGAAAAAATCTGTTTCTGTACCACCAGAAGAGGAGCTGTTTTCACTCTCTGTCCTCGACCACTGCTCATAAAGACTACTGTACGTCACATACTTATCGCCTTCTTCCACCTGGTAGATTTCCATATTACTAGAGACCAGATTATCATTTAGCTTCACTTCCGCCCTCCCCTTTGCGTGTCCTGCTCTGGGGCTTACCGTGTTCTCCATGTCCATATCCATTCGGATTCTGGTATGATCCAGCACATCCTCCAACTCCACCTCGATTTCCAGTGAACTGGATGCCGAATTGACTTCTTTCATATTTTTGTCTACCGCATCCATCAATACTTCTGGTGTTACTTCCTGCTTTTCCTGCTGTCTGCATCCTGCCGCCGTATTTGTGCACAGCATCAGCAGTGCGCCTGTCAATGCAAGACGGCGCATCCGTTTCTTTCCTGTCATACCAAATTCCTTTTCTTTTTCCGCCTGATGCGGTTATTCCTTCCCAAGAAGGTAATCAATAAACTGCTGTGCAGTTCTTCCCGACATTCCCCCGTGACTCAGTTCCCATTTATTGACTTCCAATAAAAGTTCTTCTTCCGGCATGGAAATATGGTTCCGCTTTGCCAGTTCTGTCACGATCTTCTGGAATGCCTTTTTAGCCGGAGAGGCAAAATAAATCTTGACACCGAATCTTGCCACAAGAGACAGTTTTTCCTGCACCGTATCGTTTGTATGCAGTTCTTCATCCCGATCCTGTTTGTCACGGAAAGTCTCCCTCACCAGATGCCTTCTGTTGGAAGTTGCATAGATCAGAATATTGTCCGGTTTTTTCTCCAGACCTCCTTCGATCACGGCTTTCAGATACTTATATTCGATTTCAAATTCTTCAAAAGAGAGATCATCCATGTAAATAATAAATTTATAGTTTCTATTTTTAATCTGGGCAATCACCTCGTTCAGATCCTGAAACTGATGCTTATATACTTCGATCATGCGAAGCCCCTGATCATAATACTGATTTAAAATTGCTTTGATGGAAGATGATTTTCCTGTCCCTGCATCTCCGTAGAGCAGACAGTTATTGGCTCTTTTTCCCTCTACAAACGCTTTGGTATTATCAATCAGCTTTTGCTTTTCTGCCTCATATCCTACGAGATCATTCAGATGCACATGAGCAATGTTCGTGATTGGAACGATTTCCGCTGCTCCGTCTTTGGTATGTTCCACACGAAACGCTTTGTGCAGTCCCAGCTTTCCGACTCCAAACTCCCGATAAAACTCCGTCACGCACTGCTTAAACGACTGTACGTCCTCTGCCTGCTCCAACTCCCTGCTCAGATTACAGATTCTGTCACGGATTCGTTTATTAAAAACAATCCTGTCATCCTGTGTATTTTCATAGTCCAGAAGAATGGAAAAACAGCCTGCATCCAAAACCCGCATCAATGCAGTGAAATCATAATCGAATAATTCTTTAAAAATCCAAAAATCATGCTCTGCCGCCAGATTCAGGCTTCCTTTTGTCTCTCCCGTGATCTCGCAGGAGGTACTGTAAGCATTTTCATCATTTGCCAGCAGGAAAGTCAGGAAGGTATGCCAGAGATTTTCGAAAAATCCGTGACGCTCTGAGAGTTCCAGCAATTCATTCATACAGGAAAAAAGCAGCCCTTTTAAATCTTCCTGATTATAGTATTCATTATCATAATGTTCCATCAGAAATGTCATATCCAAAAGTAACTCTTCGTATTCCATATTTTTATATAAGATCAGTTCATTGGTACGCATCTTCCTGTTCCTCCCTCATACTCATCAATAATTTCCTAAAATCTTCAAGTTCCGCGCTTCTTCTCTGAGCCCCCGGATCGCATTTTTCACACCCGGCTGTTCGAGATTTCCTTCGAAATCCACAAAGAAACGATACTCCCAGCTTTTCCCTTCCACCGGACGGGATTCAATCTTTGTCATGTTCAGGTCATTGTAAATAAAATGCGACAAAATCTGATACAGTGATCCACTCTGGTGCGGAAGTTCAAAACAAATACTGATTTTCGATGCATCCGGCGTGAAAATCTTCTGATTCGTAACAATGATAAACCGTGTCACATTATTAGTCTCATCATTGATATCCTCTGCCAGAACAGAAAGTCCGTATACCTGTGCTGCATATGCACTGCACACTGCCGCCTGCGAGTGATCCTGCTCTTTTAGGACTTTTTTTGCCGCTGCCGCTGTATTGGACACACTGATCTGCTGCCAGTCTCCATGCTTTTCCAGGAAACGGCTTGTCTGCATCAGAGCTTCTGCCTTAGAGTACACACGCTCAATCTGAGAGAGTGTGGTTCCAGGAAGGCCTGCCAGCGTATTTTCGATTGGAAGAAACGTCTCTCCCACAATATAATTTTCAAACTCTACCAACAGATCATATACTTCATTGACTGCTCCAGCAGAAGAATTTTCAATCGGAAGAACTGCAAAATCTGCCGCCCCCTCCTCGATTGCCTCCATGGCTTCCCGGAAAGTCGTCACATGAAAATTGTTCTCATTGTCCGGAAAATATTTCTTCATGGCAGCCTGACTATAAGCTCCTTCCACACCCTGAAATACGACACGGACATTCTGCTTATCAAGCAACTCCATCTCAATAAACGGAAGTCTTCCCAGTGCACCCGCCTCCACAAGCTGCTGATACTGCAATTTCCGGCTCATACTCATCAGCTGTGCGTACAGCTCCTGAATCCCCTTCTTGTTAAACTCACCGTTCACCTTGGATGCCACATCCAGAAGTTTTTCATGTTCTCTTTGACGGTCAAACACTTTTCGCCCTGCGCCGACTTTAAATCTTCCAACATCCTCGCAGACTTTCATTCTTTCTTCATACAGCTTTGCGATCTGATCATCGATCCCATCCAGCTTCTCCCTGAGTTCTTCCAATGTCGCCATTTTTCTTCTCTCCTTGTCCTTTCAAACTTAAGCTGTATTATAATACATTTTTTTCCGATTGTACAATACCTGATTTTCATCTGCATAAATCTTCACGGAAACGGACATCCTGTTGTTATGAAGAAAAAATTTATTTTATGCGGCATCATCGGCTGGTGCATGGAAATACTGTTTACGGGACTTCATTCCCTTTTGGTAAAAGATTATACACTTGCGGGAAAGACATCCATCTGGATGTTTCCGATCTACGGGATGGCGTGCGTCTTTTCTCCGCTTTCCCAAAAACTGAAAACAAAAAGCACCCTTTTAAGAGGCAGTATCTACACTGCTTTTATTTTTGCCGGGGAATTTTTATCCGGTCTGTTTTTAAAGAAACACCGGATCTGTCCCTGGGATTACAGTCGTGCAAAATTCAATATCAAAGGGGTCATCCGTCTTGATTATGCGCCGCTTTGGTTTACCGCCGGCCTGTTCTTTGAAAAATTTTTGAAAAAATTTTAATTTCTTTCCGTTTTAAATGCCATGCACTAAGTAATGAAACCAATGGAATCGTCAATATCACTCCCATTGTGGAAGCAATTCCCTGAATTAACTCGATTCCTATGGAATACATATTGATGATCTGCGTTGTGGAATAGTTATACACATACAAAAATACTAACGTATTAATCGACGTACCTGTAAAAGCTAAAATCAGTGTATTTGACATTGTCCCCATCATATCTTTTCCAACCCGTATCCCCGAAAAAAATAATTCCCTTGCAGAAAGCAGTGGATTGCGAAAGTGGATTTCATTAATAGTAGACGCTATTGACATCGCAACATCCATAACAGCCCCCAGTGCCGAAATCAAAATGCCCGCATACAACAATTCTCCAATTTTAATATTCGTTGTCTGACCTACATACGTCAACTGCTCAATATCTGCAACATTATATCCGGAAATATGTGTCCATTTTCCAAACAGAATTGCCAGTATCCCTGAAATTCCAACCCCCAGTACTGTGCCGACCACAGCAGTCACACTTTTACTTGAAATCCCTCCCAGTAAATACATGGTCACAACCGTCGTCAGAATTGCAACCAGCACTGCTGCCCAAACAGGAGATACCCCTCTGTAGATAAGTGGCAAAAATAGAAATACAATACATACAAATGTAAAAATCAAAGCGACAACGGAATAGACTCCTTTTCTCCCTCCGATCAGACTTAAGGTCAGCAAAAACAGCAAAACAATCATACACAAAATTGCCGTACGGTCATAACTGTAGACGGTAACATACAACGAATCTTCCCCTTCATTCACTTCCGCGATCACCTTCATGCCCTTTTCACAATGTGTTCCGTAAAGATAACCTGAAGAACTGACAGCCTCCACAACTGTTCCACGAAACTTGCCACTTAATAATCGAAGGGAAACCAGTTGATTTCCAATCTGATTTCCCGACTCTGTTGTATTATCTTTTTTTATCTCCACTACTTTTGCTTTTTCAAAGGTTTTTCCTTCTGTTTCATACAGTCCTTCCCGTTCCACTTGATTTAACTGTATCAAAAATGCAGCAAACAGAATCGTAATTCCGAAAATGATAAACTGCCTTCTCCCTTTTTTCAGCCAATTCATTTTTGGTCACGCTTTCTCCGAGCCACGAGCACTCCGCCTCCGCAAAGTAACGCTGTTAACATCACGATCACTACCCCTGCAATCGGTACAGCGTCTCCTGTTTTTACCGTTGTTTGTGAAGTCACTGGTTTTTTATTGATACCTTCTGTATGCGTAGTCTGGTCGCTCATAGAACCACTTGTACCTCCGTTTTGTGACTGTCCATTGTCCGGTGAATCACTGGATGACGGTGGGTTTAAATTTTCCTGATGTTTCATCTCCAACTGATCCAATGCTGTTTTCAATGCAGTATATGCATTTGTCAGTGTTGCCGTATCCGCTGCCGGATCTGCATTTACAGTTCTGGCGCCTTCCAGAGCCTGCTGCATTGTTTGATAACTCTCGGTTGTATATTCTTCTGGATTTTTACTCCCAGCTTCTTCAATTAACGCGGAAAGTTGTCCATGATCAACTGATTTCACAAGCATAAACTGTGTATCGATCGGTTCCTGTGTATCTGTGCGATATGTATTCACTGTCAATGTTGTTTCCGTAATGTCTACTACCGAATAAGTCGGAACATCCTGCTGCCATCTGTTGGCAATATAAGTCTGTTGGCGAGGTACCAGATCATAATATTTACTTCCTGATGAAGACCCTGCTGTCAGATACATGATTCCATCAGAATTTACCGCCGTTTCCTGATTCTCTGTCAATTCCATTACTGCTTCCTCATCCATCACCGTATGCAGATATTTCAGATATTTTTGTTCGCCCTCATCCTGTGTATCTTCTGAAATATTTCCCGGTGCCTCATAAAGTGTATCAGGATTTTCTCCCGCATCCATATCTTTTTCCAACTGTTCTTCAAATTCATCATCCGAATATTCCATTTTGAACTGACCGCCTTTTAACATTTTTGTTCTGGAATATGCGTGATCATGTCCTGCCAACACCAGATCAATATCATTTTGTTCAAACACAGGCACCAGACTATAACGCAAATTGGTGATTTCTGGTTCATTGGAATGTTCTGCAGATCCATAAATATCCTGATGAAGTGTTACTATTTTCCATTTGCAATCTGTATTTGCCGCTACTGTGGATTCAATAAACTGACGATGTTCCTCCACATTTGTATCCTGCGTATTTAAAATCATAAACAGGGCGTCCCCATATGTGTAGTAATAATCTCCGCCTACTGTTCCATTGTCGCCAAGAGAACTGCTGTTTGCCGGATTAAAATGATACGTATAATTGGCATTGTCTGCATCATGATTTCCTACCGTTGTTGCGACGGGTACACTTTTCATAAGATCCGGACTCAAATATCCTGCATATTCTACCTCACTGATTGTTGTATCCTGCACTTTTTTGGCATTTGTCTGAATCTGATCCCCAGAAGAAAGAACAAAGGATGCCAATCTGTTTGTTTTTTCATATGCTTTTGTCAATGTATCATTCCAGTTAAAGGTATCATTTCTAACTGCTTCTGACTGTGCTGCCGCAAAGGATGGTTTTAAAATATCCTCCGGAGTCTTTGCTTTTTCCGGATTGGAAGAACCAATCTGCGGATCTCCTACGAAAATAAAGGAAAAGGAACTTGTATCTGCATCCGTAGTAAAGGAGCAAATCTCTTTTCCGCCCACCTGATAATAGTACGTAGTTCCGGGCTTCAAATCCTTTATCACCACTTTGCTGCTCTTATAACCTGTCTGCGCTGGACTTTCTGATACTGCTGCACTTTGCCCATCGCTTAGATCCGGAGTCTGTCCATATACAAAGGATGCCTCTTCCCCTTCTTTCGTATACCATGCAAAATTCATTTCTGTTTCATCGGATCCAGGTGACATGGCGACCTGTGTCCAGTCTGTTTTTATTGTTTCCCATTCCTCACACCATGCATCCCATGCCCCGTTTTGTGCCGCTGGTGTTTTGCTTGCGTCTGTCATTCCATCTGGAGCTGCTGCTGCAGATACTGATAATGGCTGGTAAAGCAGTATGGCGGAAATCAACACCGCAATGACTCTCTTCTTCATTTTACATTTCTCCTTCTTTTTTCACTTTTGCATTGGTATTATAACACCTGATTTTTTTGTTTTAAGCTTCTTTACAAACCATTAACAAATTTTAAATTACAATTTACGCTTTCTGTCCAGATTTTTTCTGCTTCTTTCTTAATTTTCATATGAATTCTCTGTTGAAAAAACTCACAGTTTAGTATATGATGATTGAAGAGATTTTGCATAGGGAGGTACATCGAAATGAATACAGTTGATTGTATCAAAAGCCGCAGAAGCATCCGCAGATTCAAACCGGATTCTGTTAAGCATTCATTGATTGAAGAGATCGTTTCCGCAGCTTCTTTTTCCCCATCCTGGAAAAATACTCAGATTACCCGTTATATCGCAATTGAGGATCCTTCCCTTCTGGGAAAAATTGCTGATGACTTTACCCCATCTTACAATTCAGATATCATCCGCCAGACACCGGTTTTGATTGCTGTCACTTATATCAAGGGACGGTGCGGTTTTGAGCGCGACGGCTCTTATACCACTGGAAAAAAAGACCGCTGGCAGATGTTTGATGCCGGTGTGGCCTGTCAGACGTTCTGTCTGGCTGCGCACGAATACGGACTGGGTACTGTCATTATGGGCGTATTTGATGAGAGTGGAATTTCCAGTCTTCTGGACATTCCAAAGGAACGGGAACTGGCTGCATTGATTGCACTTGGATATCCTGATATCGAGCCATCTGCACCAAAACGCAAAACTGTTGAAGATTTATTACAATATCGATAATCAGATTCTGCTCTCAAACAAGATCTGATTTACAAGGAGGTTACATATGAGACATTTGATGAGTCCTCTGGATTTTTCTGTAGAGGAACTGGAAACACTGTTAAATCTGGCGGGAGACATTGAAAAACACCCGGAAAAATATGCACATGCATGTGAAGGGAAGAAGCTGGCTACTTTATTTTATGAACCAAGTACGCGTACACGTTTAAGCCATGAGGCTGCGATGCTCAATCTGGGCGGAAGCATCATGGGATTTTCTTCCGCAGATTCCAGCTCTGCCTCAAAAGGAGAGAGTGTTTCAGATACGATCCGCACCGTTTCTTGTTATGCAGATATCGTTGCTATGCGCCATCCAAAGGAAGGAGCGCCGATGGTTGCCTGTAAGCACGCTTCCATTCCTGTCATCAACGCAGGAGACGGAGGACATCAGCATCCAACCCAGACACTGACTGACCTTTTGACTATCCGTTCCGTAAAAGGACGCCTTGATCATATGACGATCGGACTTTGCGGTGACTTAAAATTCGGACGTACCGTACATTCTCTGATCCACGCTCTGGTGCGCTATGAGGGAATCAGATTTGTTTTGATCTCACCAGAAGAATTACGTCTTCCAAGCTATATCCGTCAGGATGTTCTGGATAAAAACCATATCGAATACAAGGAAGTTGTCCGTCTGGAAGACGCCATGCCGGAACTTGATATCCTATACATGACACGTGTACAAAAAGAACGTTTCTTCAACGAAGAAGATTATGTCCGCATGAAAGATTTCTATATCCTGGACAAAAAGAAAATGCAGCTGGCTCCTTCCGATATGTTTGTACTGCATCCACTGCCACGTGTCAACGAGATTTCTGTGGAAGTAGACGATGATCCGCGAGCAGCTTATTTCAGACAGGTACAGTATGGTGTTTATGTACGTATGGCACTGATTCTGACACTGCTTGATATTCATGTAGAGTAACAAAAATTTGTTTCGCATAAAGAAAGAAGGTATCTAATTTGAAAAATACATTGAACGTAGGACGTATTTCTGAAGGTTTTGTTCTGGATCACATCGAAGCAGGAAAAAGTATGGATATTTACAAATATCTTCACCTCGATAAACTGGACTGCTGTGTTGCGATCATCAAAAATGCCCGCAGCAGTAAAATGGGAAAAAAAGACATCATGAAGATCGAGTGTCCGATCGATTTTATGGACCTTGATATTCTCGGATTTATCGACCACAATATCACAGTCAATATTATCTCCAATGAACAGGTCGTCGACAAAAAAATCCTAAGACTTCCAAAAGAGATCACCAATGTGATCCGCTGCAAAAACCCAAGATGTATCACATCCATCGAGCAGGAACTGGATCACATCTTTGTCCTGACAGACGAAGAGAACCAGGTGTACCGCTGCAAATACTGCGAAGAAAAATACTCCGGAAGATAAACAAAAAAAACAAACGGGAACGTGGTTTTTACAGATCACGTTCCCGTTATTTATCTCAAAATTCTATGGCAGTATATGTCCCGCACTTAAATATAACTGATACCATTCTTCTCTGGTCAGCCGGATATCTGCCGCCAGTGCGATCTCCCGCAATCGCTTCAGATTGGTCGTACCTGCTACCATCTGAATCTTTGCCGGATGTCTGAATATCCATGCAGATGCGATACCAGTCTTTGTTGTCCCGTATTTCTCCGCCAGATCTGCCAGCACCTGATTTAATTCCGGATATTTCTCACTGTCAATAAATACCCCTTCGAAAAATCCATACTGAAACGGAGACCATGCCTGAATCGTCATATCATGCAGTCTGCAAAAATCCAGCACGCTGTTGTCTCGGTTGACGGCACCATCTGTCAGCATATTTGCCTCAAGTCCTGATGCAACCATGTTAGAAAACGGAATACTGAACTGAAGCTGATTGACAAGAAGATCCTGTCTCACACATTTTTTCAAAAGCTGGATCTGCATCGGCGTATGATTGGAAACACCGAAATGTCTCACCTTTCCGGATCCCTCCAACAGATCAAATGCTTCTGCCACTTCTTCCGGCTCCATCAGTGCATCCGGTCTGTGAAGAAGCAGGATATCCAGATAATCAGTACGCAGCCTGCGGAGAGATTCCTCTACCGACTGCAAAATATGTTCTTTGGAAAAGTCATACATCACACCCGGTACAATCCCGCATTTAGACTGCAGGATGATATCTTCTCTGCGAAATTCTGTCTGCTCGAATACACGTCCGAACAGAGATTCGCATGCCCCTTTTCCATAAATATCCGCATGATCAAAAAACTGAATTCCCAGTTCCAGACAGGTATGGATATACTCATCCACCTCTGTCTCATCCATTCCCTGAATACGCATACATCCAGCTGCAACTACCGGAACTTCCAGCATACTTTTTCCAAGCATCTGCCTTCTCATCATGTGCCTCCCTTCTAGCACTCTTCTGCTATTTTATAAATCAATCGCTCTGTATCTTCCCATCCAAGACACGGGTCTGTAATGGACTTTCCGTAAATCTGGTCTGCCCCGATACTCTGACATCCTTCTTCCAGATAACTTTCAATCATCACACCTTTGATCAGCTCTTTTAATTTTGTATTGTAATTCCGGCTGTGAAGCACCTCACTGACAATGCGGATCTGCTCTTTGAACTGCTTGTTGGAATTTGAATGATTGGCATCGACGATCGCTGCCGGATTGGCCAGATGTTTCTCTCCATACATCGCCTGAAGACGGATCAGATCCTCATAGTGATAATTTGGATTACAAGTACCATACTTGTCCACTCCGCCGCGCAGAATCACATGTGCCAGATCGTTTCCATCTGTCGTTACATCCATGCCTCTGTAAATAAAAGTATGGGAACTCTGTGCCGCGATCACAGAGTTGAGCATCACAGAAAAATCACCACTGGTCGGATTTTTCATCCCCACCGGAATATCCATACCGCTGGCCGTCAGTCTGTGTTGCTGGTTTTCAACAGAACGCGCCCCGATTGCCTCATAAGATAAGATATCATCCAGATAGCTTCTGTTCTCCGGATACAGCATCTCATCCGCGCTTGTCAGTCCGCTTTCTTCTATGGCACGGATATGCATCTTACGGATCGCAATAATTCCAGCCAGCAAATCCGGCGCCTGATCCGGTTTTGGCTGATGAAGCATTCCTTTATATCCCTCACCTGTTGTCCTTGGTTTGTTCGTGTAGATCCGCGGAATAATCATCAGGCGGTCTGATACTTTTTCATTCACTTTTGCCAGCCTGCTTATATATTCACACACGGAATCTTCATTGTCTGCGGAACATGGCCCTACGATCACGACAAACTTGTCTGACTTTCCTGTAAAAATGTCCCGGATTTCAGCATCCCTTTTTTTCTTGATTTCTGTAAGTTCCTTTGAAAGCGGATACTCTGCTTTCAATTCTGCCGGAAGCGGCAGCGTTGTATTGATTCTCATTCCCATACTCTTTTCCTGCCTTGTATAAAATCTCTGTTCATATGCAAAATGCTGCCGCAAAGCGACAGCATCAAATTAAGCAAAACGATAAGCCGGGTTATGTCATTGGACAATCATCTATCTAGACCTGACGTTGCCGTCAGGTTCAAGCAACCTACCTAAAGCGCGACGGGCAGCCGCATAGCTTTTATTCGGTCTTGCTTCGGATGGGGTTTACATGTGCCCCTTCTGTTACCAGAAGGGCGGTAGTCTCTTACACTGCCTTTCCACCCTTACCTGCACAAAATACAGGCGGTTTATTTCTGTTGCACTGGCCTTGGAGTCACCTCCACCGGACGTTATCCGGCATCCTGCCCTGCGAAGCCCGGACTTTCCTCGTCTGCGGCCTTTCGGCGCATGCAGCCGCGATTGTCTGTCTTACTTAACACTGTTCTTCATTATACTATGTCTGACTCTGAATGTCAAACACCTGTCCTTCTGTCTGAATCTCTCGGATTCTGCTTCTATATTCTGTTGTACACGGTTCGTGAAAAAGCCTGTCAAACACTTCATAGGATCCCCAGAAATGCATCGGGAACACATTTTTCGTGTCTGTATGACGCATAAAATAGTCCAGTCCCCAGACATACTGCTCACCCAGACGGAGATCCGCCGGCACAAATGCAACATCGATCGGCTGATCCGGAAGCTCTCCAATCGCCTTCTGATAATCCGCTCTCATCTGCTCGTTATACGACTTTGGTTCTCCTTCCCAGTGCCACCAGTTCAAATCTCCTGCGTGATAAATCACGATTCCCTGATATTCTATCCAGAATGCGACTCCTTCATCTGTAGATGGCAGTGTACGCACCCGGATGCCATTCACACGCCTCTCTTCTTCGGGCGACAGCCGGATTACCTGTTTCTGTTCATCCGGCATCGGCACATCATCAGAAAAAAGATACCAGATGTTCTGTCTCTGACGGCGCAATTTCAAAATGTCCGGATTATAATGATCATAATGTACATGACTCACAAATACAAACAATGTTTTTTCCGGATCCATTTCGGGGAGACTGCCCTGATAATAATCAAACAAAAGCAGGGCATCCTCCATCTCCAGAAGAAATCCACTGTGTCCGAGATATGTCACCCGCATCATACGTTCAACATCTCAATCGCACGTTTTAATTCCGGAAGAATAAATTCCAGTGCTTCCTTTGCCTCTTTGGCATCTCCCGGAAGATTTACCATCAGCGTCTTTTTGCACACACCTGCCGCACTGCAGTCCAGAACCGCCTGCTGAGAATCCCGGTTGCGGAATGCACGCAGTGTCTCCGGGATCCCCGGAAGAAGGCGTTCTGCCACATCCATCAGTGCATATGGTGCACAGTCGCTCTCGAGATGTCCTGCTGCTCCTGTTGTCAGAACCAACTCTGCGGTCTGCTCCTCTGCCACCCTTTTTAATACCGATGCCGCCACTTTCCGGTCTTTCGGGATCACACGCACGGCAGCAGTCTCAAACCCGGACTGTTCCAGCAGTTTCTTTAAAACCATCCCTGCCGCACTTGCCTTTCTTGCTTTATAACTTTCTGTATCCAACGTAAAAATAGCCGCTTTCATAGATTCGTACCCCTTTCTTGTACTCCGGTCTCAACTAAATTCTGTAATGCAGAGAACACTCCGCCGCTTTATTGTACCACATCTGAGAATAAGAGTCCAAGCATCCGGCAGAAAAAAACAAAAAAATCAGATAATAATGCAGACCAGCCCTCCATTACTGTCATTGACGATCTTCTGCATCGTATCCTGGAGCTTCACCTGACTCTCCTCGTTGATCATATTGATCTTATTGCGCATCCCATCCAGCACCAGCTCTTCTACAGATTTTCCAAATATGTTGGTTCCCCAGACTCCCTCCGGAGTCTCACTCTCTGCTTTGATATATTCCACCAGATCCTGTGCCTGCTTTTCACTTCCCACGATCGGTGCGATCTCAGTCTCAATATTGGCACGGATCATATGAACAGACGGAGCCTCTGATCTGATCTTCACACCATATTTACTGCCCTGTTTGATGATCGCAGGCTCATCTAACAGAATTTCCTCTTTCTTCGGGCTAACTACACCGTATCCTTTCATTTTCACATCGGCAAACGCATCTTTGATCTGTGTATATTCCTCTTTCATTGCGGCAAGTTCTTTCATCGCTGCGATCAGTTCATATTCTCCCTGAATCTTCGTCCCTGTCAGTTCACTGAGCACCTCATAATAATACTTCTCCTTCAAGTCCATCTGGATCTTTACGATTCCCGTATCCATTTCAATCTGAGAGATCCTGATCTTCTCTATGTACTCGCTGTCACTTACCGGTACCGCCTCTGCCACACTTCGAATGTCATCCATTCCATCCAGCAGATTTCTTACACTGGAGAGCACCTCGCTTTTTACCGGGTGATCCTTTGGCAGCATTTCCACCCACTTCGGAATATAAAATTCTGCTTCTGAAATTGGAAACTCATACAACACCTGCCGCATGATCTGATTAATATCTTCTGTCCGAAGCTGCGCACAGTTGACCGCAAGAACAGATACTCCGTACTTTTCCTCCATTTTCCCCTGAAGACTTTTTGTTTCTTCGCTGTATGGCTTCTGTGTGTTCAAAAGGATCAGAAACGGCTTTCCGATGGATTTCAATTCCTGAATGGTCTTTTCTTCTGCCAAAATATAATTTTCTCTCGGAAGCTCTCCGATACTTCCATCTGTTGTGATAACCAGCCCAATTGTCGCATGGTCATGAATCACCTTCTGTGTCCCGATCGCTGCCGCTTTTGTAAAGGGGATCTCATGTTCAAACCATGGCGTTTTCACCTGACGTTCCACATCGTTTTCTATATGACCGCTCGCCCCGTCTACCATATATCCGACACAGTCGATCAGTCGGATCTTAACTTCCACGTCTTCGGACAGTCTGACAGATGCCGCATCTTTCGGAACAAATTTCGGCTCTGTTGTCATGATCGTTGTTCCGGAGGCTGACTGCGGAAGTTCGTCTTTTGTCCGCTCTTTTGCGTGTTCATCCGTCATATTCGGCAGCACGAGAAGATCCATGAACCGCTTGATAAATGTTGACTTGCCTGTCCGAACCGGACCTACAACTCCAATATAGATTTCCCCGTTGGTTCTTGCTTTCATATCCTTGTATACCTGAAATGCATCCATAAAAAATACCCCCTTGTTCTGCTGATACCAATCTATGCAGAAACAAAGGGGATTATTCCGGCTCTGTTCTCTTGAATTAAAAAAAACTATACTGTCTCATCCGGCCACGGCAGCACGGAATGCTCACTTTTTGATTCTCGAAGCATCAGTTCATCCACTGCCTGTGCAGCACTCTTGTTTTCAAACAGTACTTCATTGATCTGCTCCACAATCGGCATGGACACCTCATATTTCTCTGCCAGCTTTCTGGCTGCCTTTGCAGAATACACACCTTCGACTACCATCTGTACTTCATCCATGGCCTCCTGCATAGTCTTCCCCTGTCCCATAAGATATCCGGCTCTGCGGTTTCGGCTGTGTACACTTGCGCAGGTCACGATCAGATCTCCGATTCCGGTCAGCCCGGTAAATGTCTCGAGCTTTCCGCCCATTTTTACGCCCAAACGCGCAATTTCCGCAATTCCTCGAGTGATCAGCGCAGCTTTTGTGTTATCTCCATAACCAAGTCCGTCTGCAATTCCCGCTGCCAGAGCGATCACGTTTTTCAATGATCCTCCCAGCTCAATCCCCAGAATATCCGGACTTGTATAGACACGGAACACCTTACTCATAAATGCAGACTGCAGGTACTCAGCCGTCTTTCTTGTCGTCGCACCGATCACACAGGTTGTCGGCAGCTTTCTTCCGACCTCTTCCGCGTGGCTCGGTCCGGAAAGAACTGCTACATCCGCCTGCGGAATCTCTTCTTTGATCTGCCCGGAAAGTGTCATCAATGTGGTCTCTTCGATCCCTTTTGCCACATCCACGATTATTTGCCCTTCTGCCACATATGGACTCATCTTTTTCGCAGTCGCTCTTGTAAACGGAGACGGAACTGCCAAGACAAGAAAGTCTTTTCCCAGGATTGCCTCTTGTATCTCTCCGGTAATCTGAATTTCCTCGGAGATGTGCACCCCCGGCAGCTTTGTCTTATGCTCTCTTTCTTTTGACAGCATCTCTATCTCGGCGGGATCGATCGACCAGATCGTTGCCTGATTTCCGTTATCATGCAGCAGGACGGAGAGTGCCGTTCCCCAGCTTCCCGCTCCCAACACACCTATATTTGCCATATTCTGCCTCCTTTTTAATCGTCTCTATTTTTTAGAAAACCCGATTTTGTTCTCTGTTCCATTCAACAGTCTCTTTATATTTGCACGATGCCTCCACCATGCCAGTGCCATCAGTAAAAACGTCACCAGATATAATTCGTACACATAAGGCTGCGCCATCGCAAATCCCCCCATCTGCCCGAAACATATCACCTCTGCAAGAAAAATAATTGTTACCAGAAGTGACCCTGCGGAAACATAGCGGGTGACTGCCACCACAAAAATAAATGCAGCAAGTGGGATCGGGACCATCCAGAGCTTGGTGGAAAGCACAAGCCCGGCCAGAACCGCAATCCCTTTTCCGCCTTTAAATTTCAGATAAAACGGATAATTATGTCCAAGTGTGGCACCTGCTCCTGTATACATCGCAAGCAGCGGCAGACAATCGCTGCCACTGAAGATCTGGCGCACCAGAAGAATTGGCAGGACACATTTTAAAACATCTCCCGCAAACGTCATCAGTCCGGCTTTTACTCCAAGCACACGCAGTGCATTCGTAGAACCCGAGTTTCCGCTTCCTGTTTTTCTGATGTCCACATGATTGAGTTTCCCCACAAAATATCCGGTCTGAAACAGACCGAACGCATATCCTATGATAAGACAGATAATTCGTTCCATATCTACTGATCCTTTTCCTTTCTCTCCCGGATAAAGAATTTCAGAGACGTTCCCCTGAACCCGAACGCTTCCCGGATCTTGTTTTCCAGATAACGGGTATAAGAAAAATGCATCAGTTCTTTGTCATTTACAAAGATTACAAAGGTCGGTGGTTTTACCGATACCTGGGTGATATAGTAAAGCTTCAGACGTTTTCCCTTGTCTGACGGCGGCTGCTGCATGGCAACGGCCTCCATCATAATCTCATTGAGCACACCGGTCTGAATCCGAAGTGTCTGGCTGTCAATGACCATATCGATCATATCATACAGTTTATTCAGACGCTGTCCTGTTTTTGCAGAAACATACATGATCTCTGCGTATGGCATATACGCAAGTGTCGTCCGGATATCATTTTCATATTGTTTCATGGTCTTGTCATTCTTCTCAATGGCATCCCATTTGTTTACAACGATGATCACACCCTTTCCGCGCTCATGTGCGATCCCGGCAATCTTGGCATCCTGCTCTGTAACCCCTTCTGTGGCATCGATCACCATCAGCACCACATCCGCTCTCTCTACTGCCGTTACAGTACGAATGATACTGAATCTCTCCAGCTCTTCCTTGATCTTATTTTTTCTTCGCAGTCCCGCGGTATCGATAAAAATATATTCTCTGTCCTCGTGTTTGATTGCCGTATCAATGGCATCTCTTGTGGTGCCCGCGATATCTGATACGATCACACGGTTTTCTCCGAGAAGCTTATTGACGATCGAAGATTTTCCCACATTCGGCTTTCCGACAATGGCGATCTTCGGACGCTCATCCTCTTCGGTCTCTCCTGCTCCTTCCGGAAAATGCGAAACCACTTCATCCAGCATATCACCGATTCCCAGTCTGGACGCCGCAGAGATCGGAACCGGATCCCCGATCCCAAGATTATAGAACTCATACACGTCCGGCATAAATTTATCAAAATTATCCACCTTGTTGACAACAAGCACAACTGGTTTTTTAGAACGTCTGAGCATATCTGCCACTTTGGAATCTGCATCCACAAGCCCCTGACGCACATCGGTAATGAACACAATGACATCTGCCGTATCAATGGCGATCTGCGCCTGCTCTCTCATCTGTGAAAGAATGATATCGCTGCTGTCCGGCTCAATTCCGCCGGTATCGATCATCGTAAATTCTTTGTCCAACCATGACACATCCGCATAAATACGGTCTCTTGTTACACCCGGAGTGTCTTTTACGATCGAAATCCGCTCCCCGGCTAATGTATTAAACAGTGTAGACTTCCCCACATTCGGTCTTCCTACAATCGCTACTACTGGTTTACTCATATTTTCAACTACCTTTCTCTCCATTCAATCTTACATTTCCTGAAATCTGCCTCTTCTTCTGTCCGTGCTGAAATCATCATTCTCATAAGCACCGATCACTGCATCCAGCAAATCCTGCCCGCTTGATTTTACAATATCTGTCTTCACTTGTAAAGAATTCTCCACTTCCTCCAGCGTAAAATCATCCAGAAAGACTGGTTCTCCGATCTTTAGCATATTACACGGAAGCAGAAGTCTCTCCCCGAGAGGCTGTCCTTTCAGCTGTCCCGTCAGATCCTGCCCTGTGATCAGACCTGATACTGTGATCCGTTCTCCAAAAAAGTCATTGCGGATTGCATATAAATGTGTGGTGATATTCGGGAATTTCTTTCTGATCTCCTCCAAGATCTTTCCGATATAAGGATACATCAGACGTCCCGTAGCCAGAGAAATCTCCCGCTGCCTTTCATCTCCTGTCACGGCAGAGAGAGCCTCCTGTACTTCGTTGAACAACAGACGCATCATTCCCACACCGTTCTCCAGCTGCAGGTAGCCGTCATATCGTTCTTCCTCCGGCACCTCCTCCTCTGCCAGCACATACCACTCGTCTCCCGCATGGATCATGTGGATCCCATGCTCCTGATAGATCTTCTCCTGCCAGCGGTGGATGACAGAAAGCACCTCCCTGGCATCTTCTTTTGTAAACGGCTCCAGAGGATACAGTCCGTCCCGGTATCTTGTCAGTCCTACCGGAACGATCGAAACACTCTTTAAATACGGCAGATATCCTGTCAGATCCCGGATCGTCCGCTCCAGCTCTTCTCCGTCATTTACTCCCTTGCAGAGAACGATCTGCCCATTCATCTCAATCTGTCCCCGGTAGAGAATATCTACTTTTTTCAGCGCCTCTCCCGCAAACCGGTTGTGCAGCATCTTGCAGCGAAGTTCGGGATTTGTCGTCTGGAACGAAATATTGATCGGCTCCAGACGGTACTTTACAATACGCTCCACATCATGATCACTCATATTGGTCAGCGTAATATAATTGCCCTGCAAAAATGACAAACGGGAATCATCATCTTTAAAATACAGTGTCTCCCGCATTCCCTTTGGCATCTGGTCAATGAAACAGAACATACATTTATTTCTGCAGGAACGGTACTCATCCATCAGACTCTGGTCAAACTCGATCCCCAGACTTTCATCCTCATCCTTCTCAATCTCCAGCTCCCATTCTTCCCCGTCCGGCTTCTCGATCAGAAGCAGAAGCTGTTCACTCTCTTCATAGTAATAATAGTCAAATACATCCTGTATCTCATTTCCGTTGATGGCAAGCAGCTTATCTCCCGGCTCGATCCCCAGTTCTTCTCCAATCCCGCCGGGCATCAGAGACTTCACAATATGCTCGTGCTTTTTCATTTTCAAACTCCTTGTACTTCTTCTATTTTTAGACTTTGTCTCCTGCTTTTTACCGAAACAAAGTTCCTGTCTGCTCATACTTCTGGCATATTAACAGTACCAGTATAGCATAATTTTCTTCTATAGCAAAGCCATGCTTGAATTTCCCTGCAAAAAATGATATAACGATATATGAAATCGCATATCCGGAGGTCGGATATGGAAAAACGAAAACACAGGAGAAAATCATGGCAAATATTGAATTATTGGAAAAAACCCTTCCAGTTGCTCCATTGAAACTTGCAGCATTGGAAAGCTGTAAAGTATTGGCACAGAAAGTCAACGACTATATCGTATCTTTCCGTGAAAACACCATCAATGAGGTGACAGAATCCCCATTGTATGTGAATTACCGCACAAATAACTATCTGGTAGAATGTGACTGCCCGCGTTTCGGAAGCGGAGAAGCAAAAGGTGTGATCAAAGAGACCATCCGGGGAACTGATCTCTTCATTATGTCAGATGTATGCAACTACAGTCTGACTTACTCTGTCAACGGACACCTCAACCACATGTCTCCGGACGATCATTTTCAGGATATCAAGCGTGTCATTGCAGCGTCTACCGGAAAAGCACACCGCGTCAATGTCATCATGCCATTCCTTTACGAGAGCCGTCAGCATAAGAGAACCAAAAGAGAATCTCTGGACTGTGCTCTGGCATTGGAAGAATTAAAAGATATGGGCGTTGCAAACATTCTGACATTTGATGCACATGACCCGCGTGTACAGAATGCGATTCCTCTGAGCGGATTCGACAACTTTACTCCTCAGTATCAGTTTATGAAAGCACTCTTCCGTGCAGTTCCGGATCTGAAAGTCAGCAAAGACCATCTGATGATCGTCAGCCCTGACGAAGGAGCAATGCACCGTGCTGTATACTTCTCCAACGTGCTTGGAGTGGATATGGGTATGTTTTATAAGAGAAGAGACTACTCTACTATCGTAAATGGAAAGAATCCGATCGTAGCACATGAATTCCTCGGAGATGATGTGGCAGGCAAAGATGTGATCATCGTGGATGATATGATCTCCTCCGGTGAAAGTATGCTGGATGTTGCAAAGAAATTAAAAGACCGCAACGCAGCCCGCGTATTCGTATGCACCACATTCGGACTGTTCACAGACGGATTTGAAAAATTCGATGAATACTACAAAAAGGGATATCTTGATAAAGTCGTAACAACCAACCTGACATATCTGCCGCCTGCTGTAGACGAAAGAGAATACTTTGTCAAGGCAGACATGAGTAAATTCCTGGCTCTAATCATTGATTCCCTGAATCACGATCTGACAATCGGTGCTGTTATGAATCCAACAGATAAGATCCATAAACTGCTCCAGAAATATCATCAGGTATAGATAAAACAGAACGCATAAACTCCGGAGAGAATTTTTGACTTCTTTCCGGAGTTTATATTTTCTATCAACTTTTTCGTTCAAATCCCTTCACAGCACCCCTGGAATTTACCAGCGTTTCATGTTTTTTTGAAACTTTTCGATATAAGCTTGTTTGAGTTCGTCTTCGGTGATCCCATAGCATAACATCACATCATTATAATACATCAGGACATCCGCCATTTCTTCTATAAGATGTTCTCTGACAGAACTGTCCGCAACTGCGCTTTTATCCCCATTTTTCTTTATAATATCAATGACTTCTCCTATTTCACCTATCATCCATAAAAACTTATTTTTGCCGGTCTCCGGACAGATTCTTTCCCACTTCTCTTTATATTTATCTTGTAATTCCTTCTGCATTGACTGCATTTCATTTATTGAAAAATTACTCATAGCGACCTCCTGAATTTCTTATTTCGCGCTTTGTGTCCCTGTTTGTAAGATGGGCTTACACATCATAAAGCTGGATATGAAGCTGCAGACACTGCCCTGCAAAATCGGGAAATGACATTCATAACATTTATATTATTACAGACGTAAGATTTTCTGTCAATATTTTTCATTGTTTGACTTTCTTATAAAATCCCCTTATAATATTTTTATTACATATGTAAGACTTGGAGGAATGAATATGAGTAAACTGCCACAAATTTCTGAAGCTGAATTTGAAGTGATGAAGGTCATTTGGAAGTATGCTCCCATCAGTACAAATGAAGTGACTGAAAAACTGACTCAGACAACCGACTGGAGTCCAAAGACAATACAAACAATGTTGAAGCGGCTTGTAACAAAAAAAGCGCTTACTTATGAAAAACAAAGCAGAGTCTTTGTATATACCCCTTTAGTTCCGGAAACTGAATATATCCGTCAGGAAAGCAATTCTTTTTTAAACAAATATTACAATGGAAACATCGTTTCTATGCTTACCTCTTACTTAGAAGATGATAAATTATCCAAAACAGAACTTGATACCTTGCGTCATCTTCTCTCTGATACTCACGAATAGGAGGAATTTATTTGTTTGATTTTGGAATCCATTTTTTAATATGCAATATTTTTATTTCCATTTTCATTGGAATCATGACAGGCATAAAACACTTATTGCGGAAATGTTTATCTGCCCGCATGCAGTATCGCCTTTGGTTTCTTCTGCTCAGTTTCATGGCTGTCCCTTTTTTACCTGCAAACATTTTCTCTATCTTGCAGAAATTTCCAGCCTTGCACCTTTCAGATTTTCCGAAAAGACTTTTTCTCTCTGTCCCTGATGGACAGATTTTCATAGGAGAAAATTCTACCATTGGAATAGTAAATGATTTTGCAGTCTCAATCAGCAGTAAAACATCATCTCCTGTTCACTTACTCCTTTTTAGTTTATGGGCTGTCGGTGCTGTCACAATGTTCGTTTTAGCTGCACGTTCTTTTTTAAGGCTCCGCACTTTGGAACAATCTGCACTGCCATTACAAAATCAACAAGTAAAACGGCTCTATGAAAACTGTTGTAAAGAGATGCATTGCAAAAAGAAAATCCCGATATACAGTACCGCATTTTTGAAATCACCTGTTACTGTGGGGCTCATACACCCTCGCATTTACCTTCCGATTCATTTGATTTCAGATTTTAATGCAAAGGATATGCGCTTCATGCTTTTGCATGAATTACAGCATTGCCGTCAAAAAGATACGCGCATTGTTTTCCTTATGAATTTGGCTGGTATTCTATATTGGTTTAATCCTTTTGTCTGGTATGCCTTAAAGGAAATGCGATGTGATCGTGAACTTTCCTGTGATTCGGCTGTGCTGCATCTTCTTGACGAAACAGATTATCAGGCCTATGGAAACACACTGATCAATTTTGCCGAAAAAATTTCTCACATTCCTTTTCCTTATGCAACCGGGATGAGTGGAAGTATGAAGCAGATTACACGGAGGATTCTCAATATCGCTGCCTTTCAAAAAGAAACAAAACGGGGAAAAGCGCGGGGATTTCTCATTTATATCCTCATTGCATTTCTATCATTGAGCTATGCACCTGTACTGGCTGCCGCAGGTTCTCCGCAAAATGAATACCGATTGCCAAACGATATGAAAAATATTTCCATCATTGATCTTTCCAATCATTTCAATGGCTATCAAGGCAGTTTCGTTTTATATGATACAAATCAAAACGCCTGGAATATTTTTAACATCGAAAATGCCAAAGAACGAATCGCCCCAAACTCTACTTACAAGATATACGATGCCTTACTCGGTTTAGAATCCGGTATCATCACTCCTGAAGATTCAGATATGACCTGGAATGGCGAAGATTATCCATTCGATGCATGGGAAGCCAATCAGACCTTATCTTCTGCCATGAAAAACTCTGTGAACTGGTACTTTCAATCCATTGATTCACAATTAGGATTTCACTCTGTAAAATCATTTTTACAGAAGATTCAATACGGAAATCAACAGACCGGTTCAGACATCGACTTATACTGGACAGATTTATCTTTAAAAATCTCTCCGATTGAGCAGGTCAACCTGTTAAAAAAATTCCATGACAACGAGTTTCAATTTGCTCCACAAAATATAGACGCTGTCAAAAATTCCATCCTTCTCTCTTCCGGTTCCAAAAGTTCTCTTTATGGAAAAACCGGAACTGGGCGGATTGAGGGAAAAGATGTAAATGGCTGGTTTATCGGTTTTTTGGAAACCGCAGACAATGTATATTATTTTGCAACAAATATTCAGGGAGAAACCGAAACTACCGGAAGTAAAGCAACCGAAATCACAACTTCTGTGCTCTCGGAATTAAATATTGGGAAATAAAAAGCGAAAGAACCGACAGATTTCAAAAATAACTCCTGTTCGGTTCTTTTTGTTGTTCAATCGGATGTCACCTCGCAATTCGATACTGATATTGTGGAATCTGATGGATTCCATCTTCTAAAACCTTATTTCCCAAATATTGAAAACTTCCATCCTCTCGAAATTTCACAGTAAGTTCATGTGTAATCACTGCGTCATTGGAAATGACCATATCACAAACCGCCTCCACTGTCAAAGTAAGCGCCCCATCTTGATGTTCCTCTACTTTTATTACTTCTGGTAAAGAAGTTCCAAAATGAGTCGGTGCGTAATTGCCACATCCAAGCTTTGCCCATACATACTCTTGTTTTTCTGCATCAAATGTAGCTATATTCCGCAACTGTTCTGCAGTAACAGGAAGATATTCTGACATCAGTTGTTCAAATTCCTCTGCGGGGATTCCATTTTTTCCTTCTTCCATAACAAATCTTTTTTGATATTTCATCTGGTAGAGGTATTCATATAGCCCATTGTAATCCAGCCCCTCTAAATGTTCACGATCCCAATTAGAACATAGTAAATTATTTCCTTGATATCCCAATGGCAACACACATTTTTTTGACAATTCAATACATTCTGCATCTAACGGTTTTACCCTGATCATACAACTTCCATCCACAATTTCTGATACTTCCGGCGGTTCCGGTACACACAATTCATAAGCAAACCATCCCTTTTCTGTGTATCTCCATTCTTTCATTCTTGTGTAAGAGCGATATGCAATCACCGGATCTCCTTCCTCATTCCAAACTGCTCTGACTGCTAACAGATACATCTCTTTCCCGTCATAAAGATATTTTCTTCTCTCAATACTTCCGTCTTGTAAAATATCATATAAAATTACATTTCCTTCAACTCCCTGCTCCGAACTGTGTAAGAAGTTTTCCATCACCTGATAATTTTCCATAACAGAGTATTCCTCAGAACTAATTACCGGAACTCCCCCTCTGCCGAGTATCTTTTTCATCTGCTCCATAACAGAATCTGTAAGAACTACATTCGATGCATCTCCCTTATCCGCTTCAGCGTAAATATCTTGAACCAACTTCAAGGCAGCAATACTGTCTTTTTCTGCCTTCTCACGCTCTTCCTTTTTAATCGGAAGATGATATCCCTTTTCATAAGCCTCTCTCCACTGTTCATCTGTCAATCTTGGTACATACCACCTCGGCTCATCTTCTTCTGGTGACAAAATTGTATTTGACACATAATGAATTTTTCCACCTTCAAGTGGTTCCACAACTAATTCGCTTCGAAATGCCTGATCCAGCATTTCAATTTCCCAAACAGCTTCTACCACAAGTTTTAATTTTCCATCACCCAGTTCTTCATAAGAAATCACTTCCGGATACGGTTCATAAGGAAACTCACAATCATGGAGTCCCCTCGGACGATAACGATATCTCTGCGTATCGGGATTATAAACTGCATTTTTCTGAATCTGCTCACTCGTGATTGGAAAAAGTGTTTGTAATACACTTTCAAACTCTTCTTTCGGTATCTGATATTCCACCCCCTCTTTCATCGCATACGGAATCTCTTTTCCATAGATACTCGGATACTTTAATTCATATAGATCATAAAAATTCAGGTTTGAATAATCCTCTTCCTTCCAGTTTGTGATCAGCATATTATTCAACCTATATCCAATTGGAAGTACATATTTTTGATTTAATTCTCTAAGTTTCTGATCCAACGGTTTTACACGAAATCCTTTCTCTCTCGGCGGTCCGTCAAATCCCGGGGGATGATATTCTTCGATGAAAAAATATCCTTTTTCTGTATATTTCCAGGAATGTACCTTAAATTTGTGATAATAAATCATACAGGGTTTGTTATCCGTCCAGCGAACTGTGCTGACAATGGCATCCATATCATCACCATCTGTATGCAGTTCATAACGAACTACACCACCCTGTTCTATGACAGAATATATCACCACATCTGCCGATTCTCCCCTTTTTGCCTTCTCACAATATGTTTCCACCTGCTCTGAATGAACCATATCAACTTGATCTTTCATATCTACTGCGGCATATCCCTTTTGTCCCAGATAATCAATTACTTGCTTTTGAAACTCCAGACTGTCCAGCAGCTTGTTTTCTGCTGCCTTTTCATATAATTCTCTCGTTCCTTCCATCAACTCTTCAAAATCATCAGCAATCTCCTTCTGCTGAATATCTTGAACAGTTTCCTCGCTCTTTTCTTCCGGAGTTGTCTTACCACACCCAGATAGAACCATCACACATATAACCAGTAGTGCAATCACTTTTCGCTTCATACACATATCCTCTCAAATATTACAATTGTAAGTTTCTATTAAATCTTACAACTGTAATAGATAAAAGTCAAGAAAACTTTATTTGATACCAAGCGAACAATTTGAAATCTAAAAAGAGATAGACGCATTCCTGTAATTCATAAATAGCGTCAATAGACAAAAAAAGAATCTCACAGTATAATTAAGGCATCTTTCCGTATAAAAAATATCTTGGATTAATGGAAGTTAAGGGAGTAATATAGACATGAAAAAATTAATCGTTGACGATAAAATTGTATTAATACCTATGACGTCTCAGTTGTATCATATAGAAAGAAAAAATTATATAGCAGATCCTATGATGTGCGAAACACCTTACATTTATACGCCAGAGATCGCTCAAAAAGATTTTGAAAGAAAAGCAAATAATTGCAACAGAGTATGGTTTGCTATATTATTAGATGATATTGTAATTGGTGATGTATACCTTAAAAACATAGACTTACAAAAAGGTAGTGGCACCCTTTCCATTGTGCTTATTCAAGATTGCTATAAAGAAAAAGGCTATGACACAGCGGTGGAAAGAACTGTCTTAGAGTATGGATTTAAAGAATTAGGGTTATCGGCCATTTATGCTGATGTGGTTTTAAGAAATACTCGTAGCCAACATGTTCTTGAAAAAATAGGATTCGAATATTTACATGAAGATAGTTAGCTGAAATACTATAAATATACCCCAAAAGATACCAGCAATGCATTTTCTGTCAGGCCAAAGTATCCAAAGGAGTGATCCCTCTTTTGCAGTAGCGTTCCATAAATTGGTGCATTTAAGGTCTCGTCTTTTTCCAGCAAAGCAGAAAGTGGGAAACCATCTGTTCATAAAACGTCATCCAACTACCTCCATCGATTTCAATTTTTATTTCCTCTTTCTCGGCTTTGGCGCAGGCAATTCCTCATACATGGCCTTAAATAGACCTGTCAAAAATTGTTTACTATCAACCTCATCTACTAACAGCATTTCTTTTGCTCCTTCATAAGGCAATTCATAAGAAATTGTCGGCATATAGGAAATCGCTGAGCTTACAGGTTTGATCAGCAGTCTGTCGTCGTAGATACCACCAACGATCTTCCCTCTATAATAGAGAATAAACTCTCCCATCATTGCCCTGTAATTGATTTCTTCCAACTCAGACAACTGCCCTAAAATAAATTGCAAATATTCTTTACTTGATGCCATAATCCACCTCTCCGTTTCTTTTTACCAACCTTCACAAAAAAACTTCATTTTAATCCATTCTGTGAAGTTCCCATTTTATATTTCACCAATGTTTCAAGCCTGTTATCTCTCCGAACACATGACTTTACAATGTTTCATATAACAAGCAATCCCATATTTTAATATTTTCTCCACTCCGTTTTCTAAAGGCGTCTCCTCATACTTCGTTTCCTCTACTTGTTTCAGGGCTTTTTCGCAGGCATTCAGAAGATTCCCGTCTCCGGCATACTTGATTTCAATGATGATCCCCATTTCACTGTCCTCTGTTTCTATCATAATATCACTGTACCGGTCCCCGGTTTCCCTGTTTGAGAATACTCCCCAGTCTTCTTTGACACCTAAAATGCCGAGCAAAATTCCATGGTAGAAATTCTCTTTTAATGATTTCTCCACAAATGTATCTCGAATACTGATTGTCTTTTTCAAGTACCCTTCAAAAAGACGTTCTACTTTTTCTGCATCTCCGCCTTTCAGTGCATCACAGAGCTGTTTTAACGTATCTCCGTCTTTTGCAACACCTTCCTTAAAATATTCCATGATCTGCGTTTTAAAAATATCCCGTACTTCCAGATTCGGAATTGCAAGTTTGTAATGACTGGCATCCAGTCGCTGCCTTTGTGTTAGATATCCGGTCATAAATAAAAGACTCCAGATATTTTCCACAGACTGATACATTTCCTGATAAGTAAGTTCCTGCCGAATCTCTTTGACAATTTCTTCTCCCGCCAGCAAACGTTCAATCTCGCGCTTTGTTGTAATATTTCCTGACATTTGAATGATTTTCTTGACTGCCTCATTACTACTGGTATGAACCCAATAATTTTCAGGAAAAGCCGCAGCATTCTCTTTTATTTTATCACAATGATTCAATACATCCCATGGACAATAGACATCTGTACTACCAAACCGATATCCATCATACCAGTTTCTCATTTCTTCATAATGATCTTCCCGATCATAATACCGCAGCATTTCTTTGACATCCTCATCCGTAAATCCAAAATACTCATCAAAACGCTCATCTGTAATCGACAACACTTTCAGGTTGTTCAATCCCGTAAAGATACTTTCCTTCGATATTCGCATACACCCGGTCATTACTGCAAATTTCAGGCTGTTATTGGTCTTCAACGTCTGTTCCAGTAAATTACGGATAAGAAAAACCATCTTGTCATAATATCCGTTTTCAAACGCTTTCGCCAATGGAACATCATATTCATCGATCAAAAGGATTACTTTTGTTTCATAGTGTTTCTCCAAAAGTTCTGACAAATTTTTTAAGCTCCAAAAAAGCGTAGCCTCACTCATATTTTCATCAAGAATCGCTCGATATTCTTTCTTCTCGTCCTCGCCCAGTTTATCACTCATTTTAAGGAATCCTGCCTTTTGCACTGCTCCCTTTATGGTCTTGACAGTTAACTCAAATGCAGCCTCATAAGAAGCAGCATTGATGCCTTTTAGTGAGATGGAAATAACTGGATGCTTTCCCATATATTCTTCACATAACTTTTTATCTTTCGAAATCTTCAATCCATCAAAAATGCTCTTGTCGCCCTCTACAGAAAAAAAGTGTTCCAGCATACTCATATTCAGAGATTTACCAAAACGTCTTGGTCTGGTAAATAAATTTACCATTCCCCAGTTGCGGAGCAGTTCAGAGATCAATCCTGTCTTGTCTACATAATAAAAATCATCTTTGATGATCTGTTCAAAATTTTCTATTCCTATCGGGAGTTTTCTTTTCTCTCTGCACATTCTCTTCCTACCTCCTGACAACTATATTATAACAAATGTTTGCCGAAAATCCTATACTTCAGTCTGTACAATTCGGGTAAATTGTTTCTTGCTATTTTCATAATTCAAAATTCCACAACTCTTCATATGGATTTGTTTTTGCAAAACCGATCCGCACGACCCGGCTGCTGAACACTCCAAACTGCTCCTGCAATACCTGAAACGCTGCAAGCATCTCTTCTTTAGAAAGTTTCTTTCCAATCGTTGCGTGGGGAACCCATTGCATCGGACGATAACATTTGTGTACCTTGACATCCGCTGTTTTCAATAACTCCTTATAAACCTTCTCTGACAGTTCTTGCAGGTAAGTATTTAAAACCGGTGAAAGATACAGCACATTCGGGAAAAACGCTCCCACTGAACACCAGATAATCTCCCCGCTTTGAAACATATCTCTCGTTTCTTCAAACAGTGAGATTACCTGATCTTCGCTTCGCGTTTCAAATGCAGAAATCGTCAAATGCGGAGGTACATTTTTCTCGATCATAAATGGATTTCCGCTTCTTTTTGCAACCTGAGTGATGTATCCCTGCATTCGACTGGTCGTTTTTTCATCAAAATAGATCGATACTAAATACATTTACACTGCCTCTCTTCTGATTTTCCATCCTTTTCATATAAAAAGTGTCCGCTCCCACACAGGTCATTCGGACACTTTAATTTTTTCTTCTATATCGTTTAGTACAGCTTCGCTCCGATTTTCTTCGGCTCATACCCCGCTTCTTTTAACGCATTCAAGATCTTCTGCTTATGCTCGGTTCCGAATGCCTCCATCGTGATACGCAGCTCCACAGCCGCATTCCGGTTGGTGCTGACAAACTGATTATGTTCCAGTTTGATGACATTTCCTTTTTCGTTTGCAATGATCGATGCCACTCTTACCAGTTCGCCCGGCTTGTCCGGAAGAAGCACTGCAACCGAGAAAATACGGTCTCTCTGGATCAATCCATGCTGTACGATAGAAGACATGGTGATCACATCCATATTTCCGCCGCTTAACACGCAGACCGCTTTTTTGCCTTTCAAATCCAGCTGTTTTAATGCTGCCACAGAAAGGAGTCCTGAATTTTCTACGATCATCTTATGGTTCTCCACCATATCCAGAAATGCTCCGACTAATTCATCATCATCCACCAGAAGAATCTGATCTACATATTTCTGCACATATGGCAGATTCTGTTTTCCGACCGCTTTTACCGCAGTACCGTCCGCAATCGTGTTGGCACTTGGAAGTTCCACCACTTCTCCGGCCTTTAACGCCGCAGTCATGCTCGCCGCTTCTCTCGGCTCCACACCGATCACCTGAATCTTTGGATTGAGCATCTTGGCAAGTGTCGCCACTCCTGTGATCAGTCCGCCACCGCCGATCGGAACCAGAATATAGTCCACCGTCGGGAGCTCCTGAATGATCTCCATTGCAATCGATCCCTGCCCGGTCGCCACATCCAGATCATCAAAAGGATGGACAAACGTATAACCATGTTCTTCCGCAAGCTTGTATGCATACGCACAGGCATCATCGTAGACGTCTCCATAGAGGATCACTTCCGCGCCATAGCTTTTGGTACGGTTTACCTTAATCAGAGGAGTTCCGATCGGCATTACGATCGTTGCCCTGCAGCCATAACGTTTTGCCGCATACGCAACGCCCTGCGCATGATTTCCCGCAGATGCCGTGATCAGTCCTTTACTTCTGTCTTCTTCTGACAATGTGCTGATCTTGTAGTAGGCTCCGCGCAGCTTATACGCTCCTGTATGCTGCATATTTTCCGGTTTCAGATAAATCCTGGCACCTGTTTGGGCGCTCAGATATTCGCTGTACACCAGCTTTGTCGGAGTCGTCACCTGTTTTACTACTTCACTTGCTTCTTCAAATTTCTCCAAAGTCAACATCTTCCATCCCTCTTTCTGTCATTTTGACATATTTTTATTCTTCTGTTTCTTCCGTCTTGGAATCACTGTAAAACAACGCATTGACAAATTCATCTGCATCAAACTTCTGCAGATCATCAATAGATTCTCCAACCCCGATATATTTGACCGGAATTCCAAGTTCTGACTGGATTGCCACTGCGATTCCGCCTTTGGCTGTTCCATCCATCTTCGTCAGGATCACCCCTGTGATATCTGCAACCTCATTGAACTCTCTTGCCTGAGCCAGTGCATTCTGTCCGGTGGTCGCATCCAAAACAACCAGCGTCTCTCTGTACGCTTCCGGATATTCCCGGTCAATCACGCGGTTGATCTTTTTCAGTTCTTCCATCAAGTTCTTTTTATTGTGAAGGCGTCCTGCTGTATCGCACAATAAAATATCCGCTTTTCTTGCGCGCGCTGCTGCCACTGCATCAAATACAACAGAAGCCGGATCTGCACCTTCCTGGCCGCCGATCATCTCTACTTCTGCACGGTTGGCCCATTCTTTTAACTGCTCTCCAGCAGCTGCACGAAATGTATCTGCAGCTGCCAGAATGACTCTTTTATGCTGCTCTCTGAATTTCCCTGCCAGTTTTCCAATGGTGGTCGTCTTTCCCACTCCGTTGACTCCGATCACAAATACAACGGACTGTCTCTCCTCAAATTCGTAAGCAGTCTCTCCCACATCCATCTGCTCTTTGATGCTGTCAATCAGAAGCTGTCTGCAGGCAGCAGGTTCTTTGATATGCTGCTCTTTCACTTTCCGGCGCAGATCCTCTATAATCTCCGTCGTAGTATGTACTCCAAGATCTCCCATGATCAGAGTCTCTTCCAGCTCCTCATAAAAGTCCTCATCAATTTTGGAAAATCCGTGAAAAATACTGTCCATTCCGGATACGATATTATCTCTTGTCTTTGTCAGACCTGAGACAAGTCTTCTAAAAAACCCTTTCTTCTCTTCCATATGCTCTCCTTCCTTTTTTCTGACATCAGGTCAGATCTTCCTCCAGCAGATCTACAGATACCAGTGTGGAAATTCCTTTTTCCTGCATGGTGATTCCATAGAGCCTGTCTGCTGCCGTCATCGTTCCTCTTCTGTGAGTGATGACGATAAATTGAGTATGTTTTGTCAGCTTGTGCAGATACTGCGCAAACCGGTCTACATTACTGTCATCCAGTGCCGCCTCGATCTCATCCAGAAGACAGAACGGAGACGGTTTCAGATTCTGGATCGCAAATAACAGCGAAATGGCTGTCAATGCTTTTTCTCCACCGGAAAGCTGCATCATATTCTGCAGTTTTTTTCCAGGCGGCTGCGCAATGATCCGAATTCCTGCCTCCAGGATATCCTCGTCCTCCATCAGTTCCAGCGTTCCCTTTCCGCCGCCGAACAGTTGCTTGAAGACCGCATCAAACTCTTTTGATATTCTTGCAAACTGTTCCTCAAACTGAGCACGCATTGCCGCGTCCAGCTCTGCAACAATCTGAATCAGCGTTTCTTTTGCCTCGACCAGATCCTCATGCTGTTCTTTTAAAAATTCATAACGCTCGGCAACCTGCTTATAATCCTCAATCGCATTGACATTGACGTTTCCAAGCTTACGGATCTCTCCTTTTAAAAACAGAATCTGTTTTTTCATAAATGCACGGTCTGTCAGTGTCTCATCCCGCAGCTTCAAAGCGCCATTGTAGGTAATCTCATACTCTTCCCACATATAGTTCATTTGTTTTTCGGATGCTTCCTCGCAATCCTCTTTCTGGCTTTCAAGTCTGAATAACTCTTTGTCCAGCTCTGCCATATGACCGGACAGCGCTTCTCTTTGTTCCAGAAACGCCTTATGCTTCTGATTCAGCGCTTCTCTGTTTTCGGTCTGTCCCGTGATTTCTGTCTCAATTTCAGAAAATATCTCTGTGGATTCTTCGATTGTTTTTTTCAGATCCTGAATCTTCTCTTCTCTCTGACTGATTTCTTCCGCTGTATTTCCTTTATTCTGATCCAGCTCTCCGGCTTCTTTCTTTAAACGAAGCATCTCCTGATCGATACGTGCAATATTCTCCTTGATAAAAAGATCCTGTTGCTGCAAACCTGCCAGCGATAAATGTACCTCTTCAGACTGTTTCAGCTGTGCAGCTTCTGCCTCGCGGTGAATTTCCAACTGCTTCTGCAATTCTTCGATTTTCTGATTCAGTGCAGCTTCCAGTTCTTTTGACGCTTCCAATTCAACCTGAATCGACTCCCCGTTTTCACGGATCTCCCGCAGCGTTATTTCCAGTTCTTCCTGTTCTTTTGCATAGCTTTCACAACGTTGTCTGGATTCCGTCTGCTGCCTTTGCACCTGTTCCACATTCATCCGTGCCGTATTCTGACGGACAGATGCTTCTGTGATCTTCTGCTGGATCTCATCAATCCCGGCATAACATTCTGCTCTCTGTGCCTTAATCGCACTGATCGAGTGCTCCATCTCTTCCATGTCACGCTTTAACAGCTTTACTGTTTTTTCAAACTCCTCGATCTCGCGGCGTCTGCTTAACAGATTACTGGAGTTCTTAAACGCACCTCCGGTCATGGAACCTCCCGGATTGATCAGCTCTCCTTCCAGAGTAACCAGTCGGAGGGATTGCTTATATTTTCTTGCGATCCGGATTCCACAGTCAATATTCTCCACCACAATAGTCCGGCCGAGAAGCTGTTTCGCCAGTCCGAGAAAACGCTCTTCCACATGCACCAGCGTATGGGCAAGTCCGATCACGCCTGTTTCTTTTAGTGCATCCATCTGCCACAGCTCTGCGCCGCCCTGCATACTTGTCAGAGGCAGAAATGTCGCGCGTCCGTACTTATTCTGCTTCAAATATGCGATCATCCGCTTTGCAGTCTCTTCATCGTCCGTCACAATATTCTGGATACTGCCTCCAAGCGCTGTCTCTACTGCAATTTCATATTCTTTTTCTACCTTGATGATGTCCGCCACAACACCGATCAGACCTTTTTCCCGGTCCTTGCAGCTCATAACACGACGGATGCTGTTTCCGTATCCGTCATATCGTTCTGTAATATTTTTCAGCGACTCCAGTCTGGAGGATTCTCTGTGATATGCAGTCTGACCGATCCGCAATTTTTCCTGCTTCTCATCCAATTGGCGCTGAAACTCTGCGATGTTCTGTTCATTGACAGAGATCAGATCCTGAAACGCCTGAATCTCCGCTGTGATCTCTTCGAATCCCCGTCTTTGCTGCTCTAATTCCCGTCCATACTGCTCTGCCTCACTGGACACTTCCAGAATCTCTCTGTGGATCTGAGCCCTTCTGGTCGTGATCTGCTGCTGTGTGGTATCAAAATGCTGGATCTTCGCCTGCGTCGATGCCCGGTTATTCAAAAGCCGCATAATCTCTTCTTTACTCTGCTCGATCTCCATCGTCTCTTCTGCAATCTGTGACTGCACCTGGATCAGCTGCTCTTTTGCATCCGTATCCTGATTGGATATCCGCTCCAGCTGTCCGTGGATCGCTTCGCTGTCCTTTACAAATCCGGCTTTCTGCTCCTTCTTGGCATCCCACTCCTGCTGGATCGTACGGCGGCGATTCGCATAATGTTCTTCATTGATCCTGGCTGTATTGATCTGCTCTTTTAAAACATTGATCTGTCCTTCCAGCTGCTGCTTCAAAAGCGTTGTCTCATTCAGCTGGTTCTTCGATTTTTCGATCGCTGCATCAATCTCTTCCACCTGTGTCTCCACAGCCTGATATTGTTCTTTTGTTTCTTCATAGCGACTCTTTGCCGCTTCCATCTCATCAGAAGTAATCCGGACTTTTTCTTCCAGACCCTGAAGCTGATCCTTTAAACGCTCTGTCTCCAAAAGAAACATATGAATATCATAAACCTTCAGCTCTTCCTTCTTCTTCAGGTATTCTTTTGCCACTGCAGACTGCTTTTCCAACGGTCCGATCTGTTTCTCAAGCTCTGAGAGAATATCACTGACCCGGGTCAGATTGTTCTGTTCTTCTTCCAGCTTTTTCAGGGAAAGCGTTTTGCGGCGCTTGAATTTTACAATTCCGGCTGCCTCATCAAACAATTCTCTTCTCTCTTCCGGTTTTCCGCTCAGAATCTTATCGATCTGTCCCTGCCCGATGATCGAATATCCTTCTTTTCCGATTCCGGTATCATAAAACATCTCATTGATATCTTTGAGTCTGCATCCGGTTCCGTTGATCAGATACTCACTCTCACCGGAGCGGTATAGCTTTCTTGTCACTGTCACTTCCGAATAATCCACAGGGAGCTGATGATCCGAGTTGTCCAGTGTGATGGCTACCGAAGCATAACTCAACGGCTTTCTGTTTTCCGTTCCGGAAAAAATGACATCCTGCATGGAACCGCCTCGAAGCTGCTTTGCTCTCTGCTCTCCCAGCACCCAGCGGACTGCATCTGCCACATTGCTCTTTCCACTTCCGTTTGGGCCCACGATTCCCGTAATTCCATTGTGAAACTCAAATTTAATCCGATTGGCGAAAGATTTAAATCCCTGTACCTCAATACATTTTAAATACATAAAACACCCGCTTTAGTTTTGTTTTTTCAGCTTCAGAATTGCCTTGTAAGCGGCTTCCTGTTCCGCTGCTTTTTTCGTCCGTCCGCTTCCTGTCCCATAGACAGTCTCCCCGATCTTCACTTCCACAGTGAAAGATTTGTTGTGGTCCGGACCTTCTTCTTTAATCAGGTGATAAGAGATTCCCTCTTCCATATCAGCCTGTACGATCTCCTGCAAAATAGTCTTGCTATCATAAAAGAGTTTTTTGTTCTCCAGATCTGTCAGGATAAACCGATGAATAAACTCTTTTGCATTAGTAAAACCACCGTCCAGATAAATCGCGCCGATCAGAGCCTCCATCGCATCCGATGTCACAGACGGCCTCTGACGTCCTCCTGTCGCTTCTTCTCCCTTTCCGAGAAGCAGATAACTGCCCAGTTCGATCTCCCGTGCACAAAATGCCAGAGAAGGCTCACACACCATACTCGCTCTTGTTTTTGTCAGCTTTCCTTCCGATACTTTCGGTGATTCAAGAAATAAAAATTCACTGGACACCAGCTCTAAAACTGCATCCCCTAAAAATTCCAGTCTCTCATTGCAATGATATTTTTCCAGATGCTTTTCATTTGTATAAGAACTGTGCATCATCGCCTGCTCCAGCAATGAAAAATCCTGAAACTCATATCCTATCTTTTTTTCCAGCTCTTTTAAATTTTTCTTCATATTTTTCCCTTTATCTAAAACTTTTTGTTCCGGCCTGAATAATACAGTTTGGGTGCGCGACAGAATCACGCACCCAAACCGATCGCCAGAGACAAAAATCTCTTCTTGCCTTTTATTCTACTACTTTTTTAATCTGGTCTACTGCATCCTGCACTGTTGAAATCTTTTCAGCCTCATCGTTGTCGATCTCAATGTCGAATTCTTCTTCAATTCCCATGATAATCTGGAAAATATCCAGTGAGTCAGCTCCTAAATCATCCACAAATGTAGTCTCCGGATGAATGTCATCCTTAGAAACGTTCAGCACGTCTGCGATAATATCCTGTAATTTTTCAAATTCCATAGTTTTCTTTCCTTTCTTTGTCCCATTAATCTTCTTTTTTTTCTTCCTGTGCGGACTGGATCGATTCGCGGATCTTCTCGTTGATCTGCTGATTTTTAAATGTCACACACTGGATGATTGAATTACATACTTCTTTTGAAGTAGAACTTCCGTGAGTCTTGACGACCAGCCCATTCAACCCCAGAAGAGGAGCTCCTCCATACTCGCTGGCATCAAAATCCTTTAATGTAGCTTTCAGTGCCGGCTTCACAAGAAGCGCACCGATCTTACTGCGCAGAGACGTCATCATGCCGGCTTTGATCTTCTTCGTCAGAGCTCCGCCGACACCTTCATACAGCTTCAGGATCACATTCCCTACAAACGCTTCCGAAACGATCACATCCGCAGCTCCGTACGGAATATCTCTCGCTTCTACGCTGCCGATAAAGTTAATATCCCTGCAGTTTTTTAAAAGCGGAAATGTCTCTTTTACAAGCGCGTTTCCCTTTTCCTCTTCCGCACCGATATTCACGATTCCAACTGTGGGATTCTTCTTTCCTACCACATGTTCCATGTAAATCGATCCCATCTTCGCAAACTGCACCAGATGAGACGGTCTTGCATCTACATTCGCTCCGCAGTCAATCAGGAGAGATACTCCCTTCATCGTTGGGATCAGCGGTGCAAGCGGAGGTCTCTCCACGCCCTTAATCCTTCCTACGATCACCTGTCCGCCGACAAGAATCGCCCCGGAACTTCCTGCAGATACAAATGCATCTGCTTCGCCCTTTTTCACCAGATTCATCGCTACTACGATAGAAGAATCTTTTTTTCTCCGAATCGCCATGACCGGCGGCTCTGCCGTTTCGATCACTTCCGATGCCGGAATGATCTCAATCCGGTCTTTGGGATAAGTATATTCTGATAACGCCTTTTTCAGCAGTGCTTCCTGCCCTGTAAGCAGAATCTTAATATCATCTCTTTTATTAACAGCTTCTATCGCACCTTTTACCATCTCTGCGGGAGCATGATCGCCTCCCATGGCATCCAGTGCAACTCTTGTAATATCAGACATTTCTCTTCCTCCTAACGCTACTGCATACATTCTACTAAACATCATCCCAAAAATCAATATAAAAGGCTGATTTTAAGATACGAAAAATGGGGACTTTTTTGCAAAGTCCCCATTCCTTAATATCATTTTCAATTAGTCAACTGAAACGATTTCACGTTTGTTGTATGCTCCGCATGCTTTACATACTCTGTGAGGCATCATAAGCTCGCCACATTTGCTGCATTTTACCAGGTTTGGAGCACTCATCTTCCAGTTTGCTCTTCTCTTATCTCTTCTTGCTTTAGAAGATTTGTTCTTTGGACAGATAGACATAGGTTACACCTCCTTAAAATTCTTAAACAAATCACGGACAACTGACATTCTTGGGTCAAGAGCTGTATCTTCACAGTTACAGGTACCCATATTTAGGTTCTGACCACAAACGTTGCAAATGCCCTTACAGTCTTCACTGCATAGAACTTTCGTCGGCCATCCTATCAATATCTCATTATAGAGCATTTTGTCCACGTCAAGATGATATCCGCTTATGAAGTTTGATTCATCTAATCCTTCTCCCAGATCAGCATCCGAAACATTCAAATCAACATGCTTCGTAAAGTTCAGGTCAAACTCCTGCTTCACATCTTCAAGACATCTGTCACATGGAATCAGAATACATAACTCTGTATCCACATGAATAAGAAGCTCTCTGCCTTTCACATGCTCTGCAACAACATGAACCGGTTCTTTACTCACAATCGGAAATGTACCTGTTCTGGACTGAAACGTATCCATCTCCAACTGCACCGTCTCATCAACTGTCTTATGCTGTTCTGACAAAACGTCTGATAGGTTAATTAACATAATCATTACTCCTATTCATACCTAAACTATTATATCATGTTAATCCTATTTGTCAACAAGATTTTTATATTTTATTCACCGGCTGCTGTAAACAGTATCCTCCGCTGAAAAGGGCTGTCCGCTTTTGCGGGCAACCCTACTGACTTTTTAAAATTTTCAGAAGCTTATTTGCGCACCAGTTCCAGTGTCTCGCGTGCAATCGCAAGCTCTTCATTTGTAGGAATTACAAACACTTTTACTTTGGATCCCGGCATTGAGAGCTCTGTTTCTTTTCCTCTGAGTCCTTTGTTTAATTCTGTATTGAATTCGATTCCAAGGTAACCCAGGTAGCTGCATACCTGTTCTCTTACGATATCATCATTTTCACCGATTCCTGCTGTAAATACAATGTCATCTACACCATTCATAACAGCTACGTATGCACCGATATATTTTGCAACTCTGTATGAGAATACTTCCATTGCGATCTGTGCTTTCTTATCGCCTGCCAGAGAGGCATCTGTCAGATCACGGAAATCGCTGGAAAGTCCGCCGGAAAGTCCGTATACTCCAGAATCCTTATTCAAGATCTTCATAACGCCGTCAACATCCAGATCCAGCTTGTGTGCCAAAAATTCCATAATTGCAGGATCGATATCTCCGCAGCGTGTTCCCATTACAAGTCCTTCCAATGGAGTCAGTCCCATGGATGTATCTACGGATTTACCGTTTAAAACAGCTGTTACGCTAGATCCGTTTCCAAGGTGGCATACGATCGTTTTTGTCTCATCATATGCTTTTCCTAACAACTCAGCTGCTCTCTTAGAAACAAAGCTGTGGCTTGTTCCGTGGAAACCGTAACGTCTTACTTTGTATTTCTCATAGTATTCATATGGAAGTCCGTACATGTATGCTTTTGGAGGCATTGTCTGATGGAATGCGGTATCAAACACTGCTACCATCGGTGTGTTCGGCATCAGATTTTCACATGCTGCAACTCCGATCAGGTTTGCAGGATTGTGAAGTGGTGCAAGATCATTGCACTCTTCTACCGCTTTTTTCACTTCATCTGTGATCACTACAGAAGAAGCAAATTTTTCTCCACCGTGTACCATACGATGTCCCACTGCTCCGATCTCATCCAGGCTGTTTACAACACCTGTCTCAGGATTTGTCAGAGCCTCGATCACAAACTGGATCGCCTCTGTGTGAGTCGGCATTGCTTTTTCTGATTTTTCTTTTTCTCCACCTTCCGGCTGATAAGTCAGACGTCCGTCAATTCCGATTCTTTCACAAATTCCTTTTGCCAGAACCTCCTCAGATTTTGCATTGATCAGCTGGAATTTCAAAGAAGAACTTCCACAGTTGATTACTAATACGTTCATTTTTTTCCTCCTGAAAATTTTGTCATTTTATTCATTCTGATTTTAAGTTTTCTAAACAATTACTGTGCCTGAGCCTGTACTGCTGTAATCGCTACTACACCTTCGATATCCTCTGCGCTGCATCCGCGGGACAGATCGTTGACTGGTGCTGCAATTCCCTGTGTCAGAGGACCATATGCTTCTGCTTTTGCAAGTCTCTGTACAAGCTTGTATCCGATATTTCCTGCATCCAGATCAGGGAAGATCAGAACATTTGCATGTCCTGCAACCGGGCTTCCAGGTGCTTTGGACTCTCCTACTGCCGGAACGATCGCTGCGTCAAGCTGCAGTTCTCCGTCCAGTTTCAGTTCCGGTGCCATCTCTTTTGCAAGTCTTGTAGCCTCTACAACTTTATCAACATCGGCATGTTTTGCACTTCCTTTTGTAGAATGTGAAAGCATTGCCACAACCGGCTCTTTTCCTGTCAGAGTTCTGAAAGATTCTGCGGAAGAAAGTGCGATATTTGCAAGCTTTTCAGGATCCGGATTCTGCTCCAGTCCGGAATCTCCAAAAATAAATGTACCGTCTGCACCCATATCGCAATCCGGCACTACCATTACAAAGAATGCGGATACTAATTTTGTTCCCGGTTTTGTCTTCAGGATCTGCAGACACGGACGAAGTGTATCTGCTGTAGAATGACATGCTCCGGATACCATACCGTCAGCATCTCCCATCTTCACCATCATAACACCGTAGTACAGATAGTTTGTCAGAAGAATCTCTCTTGCCTGCTCTTCTGTCATTCCTTTTTTCTGTCTGAGTTCTACCAGTTTTGCAATATAGCTCTCTGTCTTGTCGCTTGTAGCAGGATCTACGATCACAGCTCCTGTGAGATCAAATCCGGCTCCGTTCTTTTCGATCTCTTCCTTGCTTCCTACAAGGATCAGGTCGGCAGTCCCCTCTCTTAAAACTGCCTCTGCAGCCTGGTAAGTTCTTACGTCTTCTGTCTCAGGAAGAACGATTGTCTTTTTGTCAGCTTTTGCTCTTGCTTTAATTTCATCAATAAACGCCATTGTTTAAAGCCCCTTTCATTTGTTTCACTTGCTTTATTATAACGCAAATAAATTTTGTATACAAGTAGCTCTTATGTGCATTTTTAAGTACAATTTTCTCTATTTCTCTATGCTTTTCAGTAATATCGTCAAACATTTAACGAGTATTTTACTTATTTTTTTCAGGACTTTTCCGTTTTTTCAAGAAAAAACGGAGCTTTTTAGAGTCCACTCCAAAAAGCTCCGTTATACATCGTCTTTTTTCTGTCAATATATCTCAGATATGGAAAAACGCAGTTACGATCCGGAAATATACCAGAATCGTACAGGTATCCAGAATTGTAGTGATCAAAGGTGCCGCCATGATCGCCGGATCCAGACCGATCTTCTTTGCAGCCAGAGGCAAAACGCAACCGATCGTCTTTGCCATAACAACAACAGCAATCATCGTAATTCCGATCGCCACTGCCAGCATCACATCCTGATCGTACATAATATAGATGCGAAGCCCATTGACCATCGCCAGAATCAAACTGACTACAAGTGCAATCCGCACCTCTTTGAAGATCACCCGAAAAATGTCCTTGAACTCAATTTCACCTACTGCAATTCCCCGAATTACCAGTGTAGAACTCTGGGATCCGCAGTTTCCTCCTGTTCCCATCAGCATCGGGATAAATGTGATCAGAACCGGCATTACTGCCATCGCACTCTCATATCGCCCCAATATCTCTCCTGTCACAGTCGCTGATAACATCAGAAGCATTAACCAGAGACTTCTGTTCTTGGCATGTCGAAATACCGAGGTTCCGAAATAAGAGCCTTCACTCGGACTGACACCGGCCATGATACTGATATCTTCTGTCGCCTCATCCTGCAAAACGAACATAGCGTCGTCTACTGTTACAATCCCGACCATACACATCTCATGGTCAATGATCGGAATCGCGATCAGTCCGTACTTCCGGATTGTCTCTGCCACTTCCTCCTGATCATCCAGCGTCTTTGCGTAAATGACATTCTCATCCATGATCTCTTCAATCTTTCTGGATTCACCGGATGTTAAAATGTCCTTCACATCCACAACACCGATCAGCTTTTTCTTTTCTGTCACATAACAGGTATAGATTGTCTCTTTATTAATACCAACCTGACGGATCTTCAAAATGGCATCTGCCACAGTCATCTCTTTGTTCAGACTGATATAATCGATATTCATAATACTTCCGGCACTGTCTTCCGGATAATTCAAAAGCGCATTGATCTTCTGCCGCGTCTCTTCATCTGTCGCCATCAACAGTCTGTCCACCACATTAGCAGGCATCTCTTCCAGAACATCTACTGTATCATCCACATACATCTCTTCCATGACTTCTTCCAGCTCGGAATCCGTCAGCGCATTGATCAGTACCTCTCGAGTATCACTGGTCATGTCTGTAAACACTTCTGCCGCCTCTTCTTTTGCAAGCAGTCTAAAGAGCAGGATCATCTGGCGTTTATCGATCTTTCCATATTCCAGTCCATCCTCCAGCATTTCCACAATATCTACAGGGTGCATGTTTTCCAGTTCATCTTTTAATTCTTTAAACTCCCGCTTTTCCAGCATTGATAACAATACATCGTATTCCATAATCACATCCACCTTTTTTGATTTGTTCTTGCCGTCCTTTTATAGTATAATAGGTAATAAAATGATATACAAGGAGATTTTTATGAAAATTGTCGGTTTAATCACAGAATACAATCCTTTTCACAACGGACACCAGTATCATATCCAAAAATCACTGGAAGTCACAGGCGCCGATGCAGCCATTGTCGTGATGTGCGGAGACTACGTGCAGAGAGGGACTCCCGCCATTATGCCAAAGCATCTTCGTGCGGAAATGGCATTAAAATGCGGTGCCTGTGCAGTCTTTGAGCTGCCTGTCTGCTATGCGACCGCCACTGCAGAATTATTTGCGTTGGGAGCTGTCTCCTTTCTGGATCAGCTTGGCGTTGTAGATTACCTCTGCTTTGGCAGTGAATGCAATGATCTTGACGGACTGACAAAAATTGCTGATATCCTCTGTGATGAGCCTGACGAATATACGAAGTTTCTCAAAGAAAATTTAAGAGCAGGTATGTCGTTTCCTGCTGCCCGCCAGGATGCGTTGTCTTCCTACATGGGCATTTCAGACTGTTCTTTTTTATTAAGTGATCCGAACAACATTCTGAGTATCGAATATTTAAAAGCATTGCGACGTGTGAAAAGCAGGATACAGCCGTTTACTATCAAGCGCATGGAATCCGACTACCACGATCAGACGCTGCGCTCTACTTACAGTTCGGCTTCTGCTATCCGTTCTCTCCTTGCATACTCGAGTTCTGTACTCCAGACACAGCAGGTTACCGGAGAGACTTTCGAAAATACACCATTTTCCAGTATTTTAAATGAACTGGAAGATCAGGTGCCCAAAAGCTGCCTGGCACTTTTAAAAGATTATCACAAAGTGTTATATCCGGTTTATCAGAACGATTTTTCGCTTCTGATGAAATATAAGCTTTTGAACAAAACACCTCAGAGTCTCATTCGCTATATGGATGTTTCCGAAACACTTGCCAACCGGATCCAGAACAATCTGAATGATTTCTTTAACTATAAGCAGTTCTGTGAATTATTAAAGACCAGGGAGCTGACACAGACAAGAATCAATCGCGCACTTTTGCATATTATGCTTGGTCTGAAAAAAAACAACGTGAGAGAATATATGGAAAACGGCGGACATTTCTATGCCAAACTTTTAGGTTTTCGAAAAGACAGACAAGATCTGCTTTCTATCATTGCCAAAAAAAGTGCTCTGCCGCTGCTCACCCGCCTTTCCGATACTGACAGTATCTCCGAAATCGGTCAGAAAATGCTCCGACATGATATTTTGGCATCCAATCTGTATCAGTCTGTGATCACGGATAAATATAAGACCGCTTTTCGAAATGAATATAAACAGCCAATGCTGAAGATATAGAAAAAGTCCAGCGGTGTGATGTCAAGAGATAGATAATAAAAAAATCATATATTTTTGTATAAATCTCATGAAGACAAAAAACACCCACCTAAGCCCTGTCGACCAAATAAAAAAATGAGCAGGGCATAGCTCATCAGCAAGCAGATGGAATCTACTTTGCTGGAACATATAGGCGATTGTCTTTCAGCAGTCGAAAGACTAAACGCACAAATTTACGGGCAGTTAATGCGAGTGCACGTTTGTGTTGGCATCTGTTCACCTCTTTATATTTGAGGTGGTAGAAGTCGCTGTATTCTTTGTCGCATCTTACAAGAGAAAATGCAGCTTCATACAGATAATACTTTAAAAATCGGTTGCCGGAAGGAATGAGCCTTGTAACTTCGGCTTCAAAACTACCTGACTGGTGTTGCTTCCAGGCAAGACCTGCATATTTAGCAAGTGCAGCCTGATTATCAAAACGATTGATATCACCAATTTCAGCCATGATTCCGGCTGAATATACAGGTCCAATACCTGGAATGGATATCAATACATTTGGCAAGAGTTCCATCTGGGCTTTGATAGCTTTATCGAACTCTTTGATCTGAGATTCCAATGCCTTCATGGAGGTTATGGATATAGAAAGCACCTGATTGACAGAATCATTCACCGTTTTGGGCAAACGGTAGGAACTGCGGGCAGCTTTCTGGATGGCTTTGGCTACTGCATCCGGATCAGGAAAACGATTTTTTCCTTTTTCAATGATGAAGTCAGTAAGCTCATGTAAGTCCATATTTGCCAGTGCTTCTGCGGAATCAAATTCATCGTAGACAGCAAGGGCAGTAGTGCTGAAGGTATCGCTGAATACCTTCTCCTGTGTCATCGTAGAATACTTCTTGAACAGCACATTCATGAATCGCTGCTTTTCTTTGATAAGATTCTGAACAGCGAAGAAACGTGCCCGTGTGAGGTTCTGGAGTGCTTTGTAGCGATAGTCTCCCAGATATACCTCTTTGTTGATTCTACCGAAACGCAGGCAGTCAGCAATAACAAAAGAGTCCACATAATCATTCTTTGGCAAGTCATTGTAAGCATCATGAAACTTTTTCACTTGCTTAGGATTGAGGACATGAATCTTTCTGTTAAACGGTGCCAGAGTGGCATCTTCCCTTAAGAAGTACACGAGATTGTCTCCATAAACAGAGGTTGCTTCAAGACCGATCAGAACCGTGTCAAGGGAATGTGAAGTTAAAGCAGAAAGAATTCTTTTTACCAACTGGGTAGAACCTTCATGAGAATTAGCAACAGAAAAGTTACTGTGCTTATCCCCATTCGGGAGCATTAAGTAAACGACATTGGATTTGCTGCTTACATCAATACCGACGTAAAGAGTGTTCATT
>OFCL01000011.1_pt1 | contig 193386 bp, 155 predicted proteins | sample 1520811 | NCBI WGS metagenome assembly OFCL01 (sample SAMEA2699030, study PRJEB24076) | metagenome | biome: Human gut stool | place: Spain | collected 2012-03-22 | reverse complement strand
TGGTATACGGGTGCATCATCGACGTCTTCAATACAGAAAATATCAGTGCGGAATGTACGGATTGCTGCCGTATCCTTAGTAATTAAAACTGTCCGTTCAGTAGTAGGGGCGCGCCGGCGTTAGCCGGTGCGCCCCTACTTTGGGAAACATAAAACTCGCTTTTAATCGGTTGCCTGCGTAGCTCAAAGCGGGAACAACCGCCATGACGATGCATGCGATACCGAGCAGCGGTGCGCGGCAGCTATAAGCGCTGCTCCTAGCAGGAATAGCGCTAATGAGGCGGCGATCCAGTTGCTGTCGGCGGTCTTGGGGAGCGTGGCGGTGGCGGCGCCGGCAGCCTTGGCCTTGGATGGCGTGGACACCGTGGTCCTGTTTACTGTCGTTTTGGTTGTCGTGATCGTCTTGGGCGTCGCAGTCGCGGGCTTCAGGGCGGGATCCGTCGCGGACCCGGCACCGGGCTGCCCACCGGCAGGACCGGCGCCACCGGGCACCTCGCGCCCGTCGGTCTCCCCCGCCGGCGCCGTCGCGCCCTCGGGCTCAATCACCACATGCGGAGCCATGGCCCCGGAGGCATCCACCACGCCGCCGGGGCCAAAGGCCCCACCAACAGGCGTCACAAACCGCGCAGACACAAGCGATCCGCCCGCGCACGCAACGCCGCCGTCGGTGCCGGCCGCATCAAGCCACGAGGCATCGACGGAAAGCCGACAGCCGGCCGCACCATCGCCGAGGCCCGCATCTTGCAGATACACGCCGTAGGCGCGCACGCCCGCTCCGGACCCGGCGCCCACGGCAACGACGCGCCCGCCGCCGCGCACGGCCATGTCGCCTGCGATCACGCCGGCGACCGCCTCGTCCGTAATATCGGCCCCGTCCGCCCGGGCATCGACGGTGCAGCCGTCCACCACGAGCGCCTGCGAAACGTGGATCCCGCACTGCGAGCCCGTCGCCGTCAGGGTCCCGGTGCCGCGAAGCGTCAGGTTGCCCCACACCTCCATGCCACACAGCGTGATATCCGCATCGGGCGCATGCGACTCCGTCACGGAGTTTTGCCCGGCAAGCGTCAGCACTAGGTCGCCCTCGGCGCCGATGGCCTCGCCCGCGTAACCGTTAAGCTCCAGGTGGTCGGCATCGGTCCAGGCCCAGCCGGGGCCCGACACGCCCGGCTCGTAGTACGTCGCGCCCGCGATGATGAGGCTCTCCGCGCCCGCGGCATAAGAAGGCCCGCCCAGCAAAACGCATAGGCAGGCCATGGCAACAATTGCAATGTAATGACGGCTGGTGTAGGACTCGGCAGCAAACATACCCGCTCCGATCTTCGCAGAGCCAATAGAATGTGCACCAGAAAATGCCCTGGTAGCAGCAGCTATTAGTTTAGCGAGATCAAGTCGAAAACAAAGAAAATGTCCCCGAACAGTGCCAATAATTAGGCGTAAATCGTTTTGCCAGTCGGTGAAAGGACGGGTCAAATTTTGTCGAGGCGGACGCAGAACACCAACTATTATCGAGCAGTCTTCTGCTTGGCTTTTCAATGAGTCATCGATAGCCTTTTCGATACTGTACGGAATCTAAAGGGGTCTAAAGCAATCCCTTCTCCTCGGCCTTTTTCTTGATCTCCATAAGTACTTTCTCTTTCTCAGAGTCATCTTTACAACACTGATTAATGTAGTAATGAGGGTCAGAAACTATATCTTCCGCCAGCCAAGAACCCCAAGATTTGACGGCAGCCACGATTCGAGGCAAATCACATGCATACAGTTGCGGCAAGTTGCTCCAGTCTTTAGCCGGGTTTTCACGGAGCAATTTCTTGAGAATCTTCCTTCGGAAATTCCAATTGCCGCCATCTAGGTATTCGTAGACAACTCCCAGTGGGCCAATTAGCCCATGATCAGCTAATGCGACTACGGTTGACTTATCGAAATTAATTTCGCCAATGGTGCCGCTATCGACCGTGATGGGAAAGGAGTCTTCTTCAATTTCCTTTAGCCTTAACATAGCTTTTAATAGCTCTTCGGAAGATAGGCGGGTCCTGTATAGCAATCCGTTTGCAAACTCGCCAACGCCCGAAATTCCGCTGGTTAAGTTATTTAACAATTCACCAATGCTGCCCCGGCCCATGAATCCATCAAATAGATTATGGCTGCGGCAGTCACCATCAACATTTTCGAGCTTCAAAATATAGATGGCATTTCTATACGTCTTTGCAGCTATTTTATTGAGAATGAGCTGGCGTAATAATGCTCGTCCCATTACATTAAGCTCGTCGACTGAATCATGAGGGCAGAAAACATCTAAGTTAACAGCTTCAGCATCCGGATTAATTCGTTCGATAATAGTTCCTGCAAGACTGTCGACGTCAGCAGACTTTTCCCATGACTCAAATCTTCGACAAAGCCCGTTAAAAACAAAGGGTGCAAACTGTGTAGCGGTGTACTCCGTAGGCCCCATGGCATTTAAATACGAAGCCAGGGCCTCTTCAGAAGAAGTAACCTTTTCATAGACAACGGGGTAAACCTCATCAAGAGTGTCCAGCGAAGGCACTCGGCTAGTTTTGCATGCGAATAACAAATTGGCTCGTGTAACGTCATAGTTTCCAAAATCAACGACGGACATTCCAAGCTGATCGCCAAGAGGGCTAAGTTCATGGATGGTGAGCGAGCATTGTTCGAGATAACTTGCAATCGCGATGGCCCTCGTTTCGCCTACGGCCATGCGGGAAATTGACATTGATTCGATATTCTTTGAAAGCCAAGGCGAACTTAATTCATACGTATAAGAACAATCTGTGTTCATGTTCGCAAGGGCGTAGGACATAAGCTCATACTGAGATCGCTGCGAACACGTGTCTTTAGACGAATCGACAAGGATGTCGAAAGCGCGTTCGGTTTGGGTAAGCAGTGTCGTAATGAGCGTCTGCACTTGGTTCCGGTTGTTTGGATAGCCCTCAAGCAAGCGCTCTATAAGCTGTTTACCGGATCCAGGAAAATTGTCGATTATGCCATCAACCATTGTGGTAATGGCGTTTTGAGCATTGATAGATGACTTCACCACCTTTCTACTCAGAACATAATCAAACAGGTAGTGATTAAAGCAACAAGATTTGGCTAGATGGGTAGTCGGAACGATATTTAAGACGGCTTGACAGTCGTCGTTGTCCATTGCGTAGTCAAGATCTTGAACGCCGCGCTGATAACAGTGGTAGACAAAGTTCACAACACGGGGCTTAGCATCGGAAGGATATTTGGATATGTAAAGATCGAAATCTTTTCCAATGAAGCCTTCAAGAATTAGTTCAGATATAAGCCCCTCTCCCATTATTCGATTTACGATTGAGGAAAACGGCTCTAGGAAATATCCTTCTGCAGAATTATTGGTTGGGCACACCATTTCTGGTTTAGTGAAAAAGTCGGCCGTTCTTATAGATTCTATTTCTAGATCAAAATCGATGATCGCAAGATTGTTAAGCCCCTTGTTCAGGACATCTCTAATTCCAACGTTAGGTATATCGACATTTATCAAGTTGAGAAACTCGGTTTTAGATAGCATCACTCCTGCACCGCTTGCTGAATGGCTTTGACCAATATAGAGGCAGTCGGCAGGGCTAAGCGTGAGGAACCGATTCCAAAATTCTGGTTCAAAAATGTTATTTGAATTATTCCGATTGGTATAGAAGTAATCTGAGCCTATCGTAAGGTGCGAATTTGAACTAACGTGTTTATCAAGCGCTTCTTTAAGCTCACCTCCAAGCGCTTCTGCTACATCATCCGTTACCTCATTAGAGTCTTTGTAGCGTTGTAGTAATTTTTTTGCAGCTGAATGCTGGGAAAGCAATCGATTAATGCCACTTTGATGGATGTCATACAGCTCATTTAGCTTTCCCTTGTGAATACGAAGGTCTTCGTATTCCAGAGGATACAAATTCTTATAGATGGCAATTGCCAATATTCCAGTGCAGGTTAACCCCAAAGAAGATGGCTTATCGAAAGACGGGGAACCCATCTCCTGAACCATGATCAGGTAGTCATTGCGAATGCTAATAATCAAGCGCATATCCGCAATATAGGGAGCCGCAAGCGAAAGCAGATCGGAAAAACGATGACCTTCTTTTGTGGACTTAGCTTGCCCTAGTTCCGACTCAAAGACTTTTGCGGCCATCTCGTTGGCATTAAACTTCGAAATGAATGGGACAACAGAAATTATCATGTCAAAGAATTTCACACGTCCCGAACCAAGAACTTCTCTAGAGTCTTGGTCCAACTCCCTGTCTAAAGCGAATATGCTGTCTTTTACGGCATATACAAAGCTAACAACTTTATTGCCTTCTTTGCCAACAACGCCGGGCGCCATATTCAGAAGATCGTTCAGTTTTCGAAGTTCTTCGAAAATAGCAAGATCATCGAACCGATCAATGTCTTCGAAAATCACCGTGTCGAAGTTGTTCACTTCAAACAGGTAAATCAGCTCATCTCTGTATTTATTGAAATATGAGGCGCAGTCTTCGTCTGCGGCAATGGATAAAGTAATTCCCGAAGCGGAAATTGACTTAATGCGCGCCTTATCAAAAACCCAGAGGACGTATCCACATATAAGCGAAATAACTGAGTAGGCAGCAGCTAATAAGAAGACAGCAAGTGTCATAAGCATTTGGAGTTGTTCTTTGCCTGTGTCAGCTATGAACGTAAGACACGACGCAAATGTGACAGTTTTTGAAAGATGAAATATCAAAGCACATATAAGGGCGATAAAGATAATTAGAGAGACGGGCATCGCCGATTTAACCTTGCACCACAACGATGCGTTATGTATTTGATTAAAGGAAGACTTAGGCGCTTTAGCAGGATCTCCTTGATAAAGAAGCTGGCCTAAAATCTCTCGCTCAAGCAATGCTGTTATCGAAGAATCCGCACAATCCCCTTGCCGATATGGATCAACATTAAAAGTTGCCAAACTGACTTTAGCGACAGAGTGGCCATCTTCCTTAGCCTCTTTAACAAATTGTTCCAGAATGCTACTTTTGCCGCTTCCGTAAGATCCAGAAAGAGCCACACTCTTACAATTCTGCTCATAAAGAGCGTTTCTAAGACAATCAACGTATCGTTTATGCTGACTCTCATCGTACTTTGGAGTCATTGGTTTCAGCTTGCATGCATTATCGTCGGACGAAAGCTGAGATTTGTCTGAAATGCTCAAGTTGAATCAAACCTTCCGATGAAGAGCCGTCGTTTCTCAATGCGTGGGCTGTAATTTCATGCCATAAAGTGTTATTGCCGATGTAACTGACACACACAATGGCAGTCACTTAATTGAATTCAATGGTACCAGCTAGAAGTCAAATAGCGGAGCGTGCAATTGGCTTAGACAATTGAGCGGCAATTTATTTGCCTAAAAAGGGATGGGGGCCTATCGGCGTTAGCCGATAGGCCCCCATCCTCAACACAGTTATATAAACGGGAGGCGATACGCGCCCGTCTCAAGCGATCAGCTACTCTCCCCTAGACCCTCTTAAACAAATCCCTAGTGTACGCCTTGTCCGCCACGTCCGCGAGCTCGTCGCTCCAACGGTTGGCGACGATCACGTCGCAGCCGGCCTTGAAGGCCTCCAGGTCGTGGGTCACCTCGAAGCCGAAGAACTCCGGCGCGTCCAGCGTGGGCTCGTAGACCACCACGGGCACGCCCTTGGCCTTCACGCGCTTCATGACGCCCTGGATGGAGCTCGCGTACGGGGCATTGGAGCCGAGCTTCATTGTCAGGCAGCATCTCGCCCGCCGCAAAGTCCTTGCGGATGGGGTTGGCCTCCACGATGGCCCCGGTCAGGTTCCGCGGCACGTACTTGTAGTTCGTCAGCGGCTGCTTGGCGCCCTTTGGCAGGCAGTAGCCGCCGCAAGCGAAACTAGAATCAGGTGAGGAGAATCCGAATCAACGACTGTGCTATAAATAATCACTACATAATGATTCAGTTGCAACAAAATCAGTTAAATTGAAATGAATAGACCCTTTTGAATCAGGGTTATGAATAAGAGTTTTATCCAACCTTGAATGTCGCTTCGCCAAGGCTTCATCGAAGCTCAGTTAATGAATGAAATCAACCTTAATGTCATCGAGGATGTCGACAGGATAGCCGGCATCCTCCCCTGCGACTAAATGGGCCTCGCAGTTATAGTGCAAAGGTCGACGGTAGGTTCCTGAAAAACAGTGCAAGGGCGCACGTTATCCACATCTCACCATAGGTCACTTTCCAATCAGTTTCAGCAACTTGTGCTTCTTGGTGCGAAGCCAGAATCGTTTCCAGGCCCAAGTCTTCCGAACGGCCGATTCGAACCCAACCTTTCCATATGCCTTAAGGAACCGAGACCTGTCCCTTGTCATTGGGGAGGGTTCGTGGAGGTTGGTCTGTTCCACATTGTCGGCCTCGCTGAAGAGACGCTCCTCGCGGTAGACGGTCTCAGGCAAATCGGCGAGAGCGTCGATGCCAGTCTCCGTATTGCACAGTACTACGGAGACCTTGCCGGGCGGCTCAGACCCAAGTGTCGACTTATCTAGGCCCCAAAAGTCTCCGAGTGTGATGTCTCCCGCCCGCTGGTTGCACGCGTAAGGACATTCGTAACAGACCTCACGATGGATGACGCCTGTTACGAAGACGGAAAAATACTCGTCTTCGTAACAGGGCTCGTCGAAGACGAGCTCACCGTCGCGATATGCGCACATGTGGAAATCGTTCGCCCCACGAAACGAGAACGAATCCCAGCTCCCTTTGACCTTAAGGTCCAAATGTTCGCGAAGGAATGCAATCGGAGGGGTGCCGTGGCATATGAGATCGATGCAAATCAAGCCCTCGCGCGTATCGCCAACGATAGAGCGCAAGGCAGCGACCTGGCATGGTGTCGAAATGAAGAGTACTTTCCTGCCGTCTGCGAGATGCTTTTTAACGTCCTTGTATGCGCCGCCGGGATCGCTGTAGACGTACTTGGATCCTCGTAGGCTCTCCAAGTCGACTTCTCGATCGACTGAAACGCAGCGCGCCGCCCCGTTTACAGAAGCCGTCCCGTATACGACGCCGCCCCCGTTGATGACCTTCCTTGCAAGCGCTGTGGCAATGCCGCCCGATGAAGAGAGCGCAACGTCACTCGGTTCACTGCTCCAAGCAGCATAGGTCTTTAGGGGCTTCCTGAGCTCGACGGGAGCGCATGCGGGACAAACAGCATGACATCGACCGCAATCCCTGCAATTTGAGGGGTCGACAGTCGGCACGGGCTCGCCACAAAGGCCGCTTTCCTTCATACTAAGCGCATGGAAGGGGCACGCTTCGACACATGCCCCGCACCCAGAGCACTTCAAGTCACCGCAAACGAAGTTAGCCGGCATTTCCTCTCCTAAAGCCAAGTTTATCTCGCATGATGTCGAAAATTACAAAACGTTCTCCCTTGTCAAACAAAGTGAGCAGCTCGAAGGTATAACCGATGACGGCAGCAGCAAAAGCAACGGCTACGAGCGTAGCCCAATTTGTGCACAGACCAATCTGGTCAACAAGTGCGTAGCCGAGCCAAAGGACCGCGAAAACGAAAATCTCTCGCATAAGCGGCTTGTAGAACGTCCGTCTGTGTACATCGATGACAACCGCACAATAAAATGGTTGGACAAGTGCATGACGGACAAACATCAGAATCGAGCTTGTCCCGGCGATGACGGTGAGCTTGTCGAGCGAGGTGAATAAGATCAAAGGGAACTCTATGGCGAGCGTTGCCAAGCTGAATCCGAAGGCGATGAGAACCGAACCCTTAATTTTTGTGGTCAGCGTGTTCGCATAATATAAGGGCTCGACAAGAGCGCTCGCAATGAGGGTAATGACGGTCAAAACAGAAAGAAGCTGAATATCGCCTAATTCGGCAACAGAACGGCCAGGCAGCCATAGGGAGTAGAACGACGGCCCGAAGCCGATGAACCCGGCAAGCGGTACGATCATGAACGCTGAGGTGAAACGCATAGCGAAATCGAATCTGCTCACCAGCTCTACCTTGTCCCCACGGGCATAGGCTTGGGCCATCTTAGGGTAAAAGAGGTTCGCTATGCTTCCGGAAAGATTAGTCAAAGCCTGGGGGACCGTCTTAGCAATGGACAGGAGTCCCATGGCGGCCCCGCTAATGAAGATATTGGCAACCAGGAGGTCGAGGCCGGTCTGGATGAGGTTGTTGACGTTCTGGAGGCTGTTCCACACGCCGATTTTGAGAAGCTCCCAGACTTTGCTGGGACTGAACCGCGAAAGCGACAGCTTGAGTTCGGGAAGGAGCCTGCGTGTCACAGCAACTTGCGCCGCGCCGGTCACGACTGTCGCCACGAGGCCCGCGACGCTGAAGTACCACATATGAGGGAAGGCTACCCAGAACAGGACGAACAGGAAGATGACACGAAGGACCGAACCGAGAAGCTGGCCGATGGAATTTAGGAATAACTCGTTTTTTATGAACGCCGCAACACCAAATACGACCGTAAGCAGCCCTATCCCAGCATTCATGAACGCGAGCAGAACGGTGATTCTCAAGTCGCTGACCAATTCCGGCGTCACACTGACAAGGGTCTCTATGTTAGCGGCGAGGAACACCGATCCCACGAAAATTGCAAACGCCATAATACAGTTCGAGAAAAAGACCGAAGAGAAATACTCTTCGGTCTTTTCGGTATCCCCCTCATGGTAGGAGACCGTGATGAACCGGCTTGCCATGGCATTAAGTGCTGCAGTGATGATTGCGACATAGCTGACGAAGTTGTTGACCAGCCCTACGAACCCATATGCCTCGTCGCCGAGCTTCTGGAGCACGATCGGCGTGAGAACGAAGCTAATGATGAACTGAGTACCGAGTACCGCGATTTGCGCGGCGAAGTTAAGGGCGAATTTCTTTTTGTCTCCCATCGGTTTTGGCAGAACGCCTAACGCACCCCCCTGCCAACGGAAATGTTGCACCTTAAATAAGACAGGGAGCTTTCGCGAGCGGCCGCTCTGACGGCATCGGCAACTTCAAACTCCAAGGGCTTGTCGAGAATAAACGAGAGGTCTTCTGGTGTCGTCGCGAGTCTCTCCTTGAGCGACAACCTGTCGAGAAGGTCAACAAGCTTGTTTGCATTCTGTCCGCGCTTTATCACCGCGAAAGGGACGTGCGTTATGGCGGAGAATATCGTTCCGTGGAAGGTGTCAGTCGCCACGAAATCGGCTCCTTTGAAGTAATTCAGAATTTCATCAGGACCGCAATCGACGTTCTCATCGCAGAAATCTTGATGTCCGTAGACCGCAAGGAGCTTGACGCCCCTTTTCTCGGCGATGGCCCTGATGGCCTCGGCCTCGTCCTGGGTGAAACGGTTGCCGTATCCGTAAACTAGGGCATAACGTTCTGGTGTCGCTACGGGCTTCCATTCAACATTTTCGACACCGGAGACAAGAACTGGGTCGAGATGCGTGCTAACGCCATCGATTCCAAGGGCCTCGAGGATGGCACGGGAGTTTGCGTCCCTAACGGAAATGGCGTCGAAGCATCGGAAGCAATTCCTCACGTCGTCGGCCACGTGGTACTTCTCAAGGTCGGACAAAGTCGTGTGCCCGAAAGACCCGGCATAGCTGATTACGGATTCGCAGTTGTTCCCCCAACCAAGAAGCTGGCGGCAGAAACCGACATTTGGTCCCGCCTGTGTACAGTTGAAGACCTCATCGCTTCCGATGACAAGAACGTCGACATGCTCCCCGATGTTGCGCTTGCACGGGTCGACGCCGAGAAGACCGAGGCATCGCTCATATTCGACGTCCATCGGAGTTCGCTTATAAATTCCTGCGGCAATGAGGGCACGCCTTCCCGCGCCAGTAAACCTGACATCGGCCTTAATCCTTCCAAGAAAGTCCTTGAGCCTTCCTCGTGCGTCCCTGAGCCCCGGCACGCACGAGGAAGGTTTGTAGTCAACGAAAAGGACCTCGTGTCCCAGCGACTCGATCATTGACTTTAATCCGTATGCTTGCATGAAGGAGCCGTGGTTCACGACTCTCTGCATTGACATAATGCCAACGCGCATGTTTACCTCCTTGTGAGCGCCCCATTGACACAACAGACACTCTGCTTCTCGTCTTTTTCGATTCCTCCACTCTGGATATCCTCGCTAGCCACGAAAATAGCCATGAGCGCAATGAAAAAGTAGTAGTTGTACGTAATTTCGACGATAGATCCTGCGATCATCGCGTAAAGCATGATGTACATGCCCCAGCTCCAAGAAGGCTTATCTCCTTTTACGCTAGTCCAGGCCATATAGAAGACGGCGAATAGACCCACGACACCATAGTTGACGAGCGTCTCCATGATAGAGTTCTGAGCGTTTCCATACCCGACGTACATGGCCACGGCTGCGTTTCCATAGCCGTACCCGAAGATAGGAGATTCGCTGATGACGGCTCGAAGCCCACTGTAAATCAAATCCCTGCCCGTCAACGTCAAGTTCTCACCGAGGACGTCTACGACAATATGCTTCACAAACGGCACCTGGAGGAGCTGTAATAAGAAGGCAAGGATAACGCCCGTCAAGACCATTGCCGCTATGACGACTGCAGGCTTTTCTAGAATACGCTGGGCTTTCCGTGGGAGGATCACTAAAGCAATCAAGAGGGCAGACATTGCGACGGCCGTCGAGCAGTAGACCGTATGAGCCACGACGAGGGCAAGCAAACCAAGGCCCGCGGTGACCAGGACAACTAAATCTTTGCTCCTGCCTTCGCGACGAAGCTTGGCGTAAGCCAGACATGCCAACATGATGAAGTAATAGCTCGTTGAGAACTTGTTGCCTGCAAAATAGTAGAGCAGGGGGCCATCGGCTGTACCCACCCTTGCAATGAATACAATAGATAGAACGCAGTAGATGACAGTCATCCAGAAGAAGACGCTCATGAAAGTCTCGAGCCTGCCACGTCTGCTGCATGTCGTAATTAGAAGGGCGAGGGCGTAGAGACAGATGGCGTAGAGAAGCGCGTCGGTGCAGTTGGAGGAGTCTACGTACCCAGCCAGATAGCCCGCGATGCTCGAGATCACGACCATGATGCAAAACAGGGCCGACGGGTGTTTGTACTCTCTTCCTTTGAGGTTGGTGATGAGAAAGAGAAGGACGAAGAACACGCAGCTGACTTTAAGGCCTTGCTGCAGCACCTTCGGGATGCAGACCAACTTGAAGACCGCAAAGTAGATAGCAACGAGCGACGCCGTGAGCCAATCGAAGCGTATCCGTTTCGACAAGATAGAATCTCGCGTCCACGACAATTGATGATGCATATGCCGGCCCACCTAAAGGTAGCTGTAGAAGCGCGGCGAAGCAGCGAACAACAGCGCCTTGGCCTTCTCTTTTGTGTTCATGCCGTATTCGAACAAAAACTTCTTGTCTACGCCCGGCACCTCAAGGCCGCCCCGAAGTCCAAGCTCGCGGCAAGTGTGTAGATAGCACTTCGCAAGATAGCCATATAAAGCGTGGCGAAGCTCCAAATCGTTGATTGCGTCAAATTGAGTCTTCCAGCGCCTTAGGATCTCGCACATGGAAATCGCACGTTCGGAAGAATTCTGCGATTTCATGATGGAGCCCGGCCGTTGAATGTAGTTGTAGAACTTGTATTTCAGGCAGACGACGGTATCCGCTGCAAGAAAGACTCTAGGCTGCATCTCCATGTCTTCATGCAGCAGCCCCACGGCAAACCTGAGCCCGTTTTCATTAAACAACGAGAGCTTACAAAACATGAAGCATGCGCACGGGTACCATTCTCCCGCTTTTAGAGCTGTGAGAATGAAATCCTTAGTGGGATACGCCTTTCCCTCCTCAAGCGACGCGTAGTGATCTGGCCTGTCCGGACCCGGGGTTACCCTCCAATCCCCAAGGACGATGTCAGCGTGGGAATCGGTTGCCAAACGCAGCAGCCTCTCGCAAGCATCGAGCTCGATAGAATCGTCTGAATCAACGAACATGATGTAATCCCCAGTCGCCTCGGCCAGACCGAAGTTGCGCGCATCCGAAAGCCCTCCGTTCTGCTTGTGGACAACTTTTACCCTCGAATCCGCAAGGGCGTAATCATCGCAGATTCGAGGGCAGTCATCCGGACTCCCGTCATCGACGAGAATCACCTCGATATCGCCCAACGTCTGGCAAAGGACACTGTCAACGCAGCGGCCAAGTTCTTTTTCGACCTTATAGACTGGAATAATTATGCTTACAAGCGGCACAAGCAACCTCCGTTTATATCTTGTCCCCAGGCCCAACGTCCTTCGTAACTATTCGGGCCGCCTTCACAATCGCGCCGTCCCCAACGTATATCGGTCCGAAAATGCAGGAGTTCGTGTACACGATAACGTTGCTCCCGAAATGGGGCTGCCAGAAGACCCCCCCCCGACCATCTTCGCGATGACGTCCATGAGAGCCGCCGATGGTCACACCCTGATACACTGTGAGCGGCCCCTCGCTGACGACCCCAGCGCCTATAACAACGCCGAGCCCGTGGACGAGGCGAAACCCCGGTGCCAACTTCGCTTTGTAATCCAAATCGACGTGGTAAAGCATCCTGTTCAAACACCAAACAATCTTTGCCAGTGGCTCAAGATGGCAACGGTAGAGCAGGGCGGACAGGCGGAAAAGAGCCACAGCGTGGAAGCAGGGGTTCAAAAGAAACGTCCCGAGCGAACGAGGGAAGCCTTTTCCACCGGCGGCTTCGGCAAAGTCGACGTTGATGTTCATTCCCGTCCTCCTTTACGATCCAATGCGGCCTCGTATGCGCCCTCAAGAAGGTGGTAGCTCGAGGAGATGTCGAAAGGCTCCAGGCTCCCCGCACGGAAGGAGCCTTTGCTCCTATCATGTGGCCAAAAGGCCATCGCAGCTATCTCGCCCGCCCATCTTTCAGCGGTTTCTGTAAGGGAAATCGCGTGAAACCTGTCACTCACGCAAGCGTCCTGCGGCACATTGGACGATACGAAGCATTCAAGGCCGGCGAGTTGTGCCTCCACGAGGACGATACCAAGTCCCTCGTGAATCGAGGGAAACACAAAGCAATCCATCGCCGAATAGAGCTTGGCTGGGTCTTTTACGTTGCCAAGCAGCATAATCGAATCATGGGCAGGCGATGCCTCAACCAAGGCCCTAACATCCTTCTCTCCAGGTCCCCCGCCAGCAATCATCAGAATCGATTCGGGGTTCTCAGCATGAAATGCCTCGAAAACCTTGATTAGGAACGCATGATTTTTCTCGGGGTTCAACCTCGCCACGTTGCCAAGAATATAGACGTCCTCGTCGATACCGTAGGCTCTGCGCAGCTCGAGGCGAGCTTGCGGATCGAACCTGAACTTGTCAAGGTCGAAGGAATTAGGGATGACGGAAAAGCCAGCATTTCCAAAAAGCCATTTGCCCGCCTCGTCACTGCACGCGAACATGCAGTCACAAAGTCGAGGCACGAAAGGCCTCAGCACCCTGTGCAGCACGGGATGTTCGCATCCCGTGCTGTGACAGTGGCAGGCCACCACTACAACACGGGAGCACTTTGCTATAACCAACTCAGGGAAGACCATACCACTGTTGCCGTGGACATGGCAGATGTCGAATTGTCCCTCGTCGAGGGCTTTGCTCAGCGCCTCGAAATAGCCAAGGGTGTCGGACCTCTTATCGGGAAGCTGTGTGACCGCGATGCCGTGAGCTACGGCCTCATCAACTTTCTCTTGTTCGCATGGACCACCGACGAGCAAGGTCACCGTGTGCCCATGCCGGATAAGTTCGAACGAATATGTGAGCACTACCTTGCCAATGCCATTATTGACGAGATTGTATGTAATCATGCAGACGTTCACTTGGCTACCTCACCGTAGAGCAGCTTCAACCAGGCTTCTGCAGCATAATCCAGGGCAATCATTCGCTTTTCGCAACATGTTCTTGAATGTTCCAAGCCCATGGGATTTATATCTTTCATTCCAAATGCAATCTTTGATGTAAGCCAGGGCTTACTGAGTGAATTAGATCGGGCGGAGTCTGGACCATGCTCTTCTCGGGATTATCCACACTCGCTAGATAACACTACCTACGCCGCTACATTAGCAGTTACGAATTCTGCTTTGGCAAAACGAATAGCTCTCCGAGCTCGCAATCGAGCCTGTCCGGCTGCTTCTCATCAGCGTAGAAGGGGTCGAAACCGCCCCCGGTGTAAAAAGTCATCTCGCCGAAGAAAGGATTGCCCGCGATGTTGTAAAGATCGACTCGTACATGCGGAAGATCCGACGCCAACGTCTCAGCAAGTCTGAGCATCAAATCGTAGTTCTCGGGCTTTTCGGTGGGTTTACGATTGGATACTTCGTGATTGATGTCTCCACGTTGCTCCCAGCATGGAGTGAAATACTGCATATCGTGCGCGGTAAAGCGATCGGCATCGGTCTGCACGAGCGCCGCCTTACCATCGAAGCAGTAGAACTTATAGTCAGTCGGGGTCTGCCTACCCGGTTCGTCGAGGTACGCCTCGGCAACCACACGAGGAGCTATATCCTTGTAGGCCCACTCCCGACCCTGCCAGTACCAGTTCCGTTGAAGTGCAGTACGCAGGCGTTTCTTAGCGACCTCAAAATCGAATATTGATTTGTCCGTACACACGATTGTGCTCTGCGAGTCGTGAGTGCACTTCAGCACGAACTTTTCCGGCAACTCATCAATGTCGATTTCTTCCACCGAATCGTAGACGCCATAAAGCGGAACAAGGTACTCATCGCCGATACGCTCCCTTACAAAGGATCGCACTTCAAACTTGTCAACAAGCGTGGTCAAAACTGGATTGTGATAATGCAGCTTGCACCACTGGAGCTTCTCATTAAAGGTCCTGGGATGATCAAGATCGAGCTTATAGTGCAGCTTTGCTCTGAAGCATATGCGAATAAAATCCTCGTCGGGGATAAAGCGCAAGTTGTTCCTCAGAGAAAGCGCGAATCTTTTCTTAAGTTTCATCGTACGCCTCCAACGCCATCGATGTAATCGGAAAGGTCGGCGCAGAACCGCGCCGCGTTGCTCTTATAGGGCAGGTAATCCTTGGAAAGCACCCGCGCATAAGCGGCGGGCAGGTCGGCAGGGTCCATACACGGCTCAATCAGCCCCATGTCCCCGAACTGTCGAACAATCTCAATCTGGTGATCATCCACATGTTCGCCGTATTTTGCTAGACGCGGAACAGCGATGACTTTCTTGTTGTCCTTAACGGCGCCGATGATGGCGCCGGTACCTCCATGGGTTACCACGACATCGCAAGCATCCATATGAACGCGGAAGGAATCACGATCGAGAAATGCCTCGTGTTCCAAATACTCAGGAATGTAAGTGCACACACCCGTCTGAGCAAAAGATCCATCCTCAGCAACACCGCTCGCGACGAGAGCATCTACCGCCCTGACCAATCTGTCGAATTGGAACTTCTGGGAGCCTACGGTAACGAATATCATGCGACCACCTCCCTAGTACACGCCGCCGACAAAGCGGGCATTGGGGTACACGGATAGCATCGACTCCCACTGCACGTAAAAACGATCGGCGCGTTTGCTCAGCAGCTTTCCCGTCATGGTTGGTGAGTCAGTTTTCGCGAAAGACTCGACATACACAAGCTTGGCGCCCATTGCATGCCCGATCAGGCAAAACGGTATGGTAGCCAGTACCCCCGTACACACAATCACGTCGGGGTGTTCAGCGAACCAATAACGAAGAGACGTCACGGCATTGAACGCCATTCGAGGAAGAAAGCTTGCCTCGTGTCGATTCACCTGGCGCACATAGCGAGCCCGCACAGGTAGCTTGGCATCGTAGGCAGTCTTCTCGGTGAGGATGAAACTGTCGTAGCGCTCCATCAAAGGCTTAAGCGCAAGTAACTGCTCCAGATGCCCACCAGATGACGCAGCAAAGCACACTTTTATGTCCTTGCGACACCCCGTCATGAACTAATCCCTCTTAAACAAATCGCGAGTGTATACCTTATCCGCCACGTCAACGAGCTCGTCGCTCCAGCGGTTGGCAACGATCACATCGCAGCCGGCCTTGAAGGCCTCCAGGTCGTGCGTGACCTCGGAGCCGAAGAACTCCGGCGCGTCCAGCGTGGGCTCGTAGACCACCACGGGCACGCCCTTGGCCTTCACGCGCTTCATGACGCCCTGGATGGAACTCGCGCGGAAGTTGTCGGAGTTCGACTTCATCGTCAGGCGGTAGACGCCAACGACCGGCTTCGGCTTGCCCTCGTAGACGCGGTCCCACACCATCTGCAGCACCTCGTCGGCCACGAAGTCCTTGCGGGTGCGGTTGGCCTCCACGATGGCCTCGATCAGGTTCTGGGGCACGTCCCTGTAGTTGGCCAGCAGCTGCTTGGTGTCCTTGGGCAGGCAGTAGCCGCCGTAGCCGAAGCTGGGGTTGTTGTAGTGGCTGCCGATGCGCGGCTCCAGGCAGACGCCGTCGATGACGTCGCGGGTGTTGAGCCCGCGGACCTCGCAGTAGGTGTCGAGCTCGTTGAAGTAGGCGACACGGAGGGCCAGGTAGGTGTTGGCGAAGAGCTTGACGGCCTCGGCCTCGGTGGTGCCCAGCACGAGCTCCGGGATGCCGATGGAGCCGTCGGGGTTCACGCGCTCCAGCTCGGCGGGGTCGGCGCCCTGCGCGAGCAGGCTGGCGAACCCTTTCGCCGCGGCGACGGCATCGGCGTCGTCCTTCGGCGCGCCAACCACGATGCGGCTGGGATGCAGGTTGTCGTAGAGCGCCTTGCTCTCGCGCAGGAACTCCGGGCTGAAGAAGATCTTGCTGTCGCCCAGCCTCTCGCGCAGGCCCGCGGTGTAGCCGACGGGGATCGTCGACTTGATGACGATCCAGGCGTCCGGGTTAACCGACCGCACGGCGGCGATGGCGGCCTCGACGGAGCTCGTGTCGAAGAAGTTCCTGTCCGAGTCGTAGTTGGTGGGCGTGGCGATGACGGCGTAGTCGGCACCTGTGTAAGCCTCGGCGACATCGACGGTAGCATGAAGGTCGAGCTCGCGCTCCCCCACCTTGGCCTCCGCCAGGAAACGCTCGATCTCGTAGTCCTGGATGGGTGACACGAAGTTGTTGATCTTCTGGACCTTCTCGGGAACGATGTCCAGCGCGTGCACCTCGTTGTGCTGCGAGAGCAGGACGGCGAGGGACAGGCCGACGTAGCCGGTTCCGGCGACGGCAATCTTCATTTTCTTCTCCGATTCGAATCGGGTATTAAGGTTAGGCATTAGTACGCATCGCTCCCGTTAAAGACCTCCAGAACAGTTAGGAGGACGATCTTGAAGTCCATGAGTATTCCGCGCTTGGCTATGTATTCAAGGTCCCGGCGGACCATGCCATCAAAACCGGTTGAGTTGCGCTCCGTAACCTGCCAGAGCCCGGTAATCCCGGGCTTCACAGCAAGGCGCTGCAGGTCGAACTCGGTGTACTCGGCCACCTCGTTGGGCAGCGGCGGGCGCGGGCCCACGACGGACATCTGGCCCAGGAACACGTTCAGGAACTGCGGGAACTCGTCGATGGAGTGCTTGCGGATGAACTTCCCGATCCTGGTGACGCGGGGGTCCTCCTTCATCTTGAACATGGCGCCGGCAATCTCGTTTTGCTCCCTGAGCTCGGCGAGGCGATCGTCGGCGTCCCTGTACATGGAGCGGAACTTCCACATGCGGAACGTGGTCAGGCTGCCGTCGGGGCGGGTCTGGCCCACGCGGATCTGGCTGTAGAACGGGTTGCCCTCGCTCTCCAGACGGATGGCCGCGGCGAGCACAAGGCTGGGTACAGCGATGACGACGAGCACGGCACCGCTGAACGCGATGTCGAAGGCGCGCTTCACGGCCCTATAGGCCAGGCGAGAGCGGTCCCAGTCCATGATGGATTGCATGGCCTTGTAGCGGCCGTCTCCCTCACGCCGGTCCATAGCCTGAGCAATCAACGCTGCACCCGCTGGCGCATCCGTTGTATATTGAGTTTTTTCCGACACGTTCTCTTCCAATACTTCGTCCCCAGGTTGGAGATCCTCCCTGTTCTGTGTAGCGACCGCTTGCAGCTAGACAATCGCCTTTTTGAGATTCCGCATGACGCGCTGCTCGTTTGAAAGCACAGCAAGACCAACGCGCGTAGTTACGCGTCGACCGCACAGGTCGAGCTCCAAATAAGCAGTGCTCTTGCGTCTGTTAATGGTTTTGATAAGGCCTTCGTGGCCCAACAGTGGACCTGCCGTCACTATGACCTGGTCACCGTCTTTTAGGGCCTCGCTCATGGGCACTACGCGGTCTCCCCTATGCGTAAACCCGCCAATAAGCTGGACCTCTTCTTTTGCCAGCGGCACAAACTGACCGTCCTGAGATAACACCCGGGCAAAGTCGTCCATGCGAAGCAGATACTGTTGCACGGTACGGGGATCTGCCGTGTCGCAGATAAGATAACCGGGAAAGAGCGGCTGGGTCGTATCGACCCATTCGCCGTGTACCTTGATCTCGGTTTGAAATTGGGCATAAAAGAGCTCCTGCATGGCACTCGCCGGCACCACATGCTCGATGCGCTCGCGCATTACGTCTTCGCGACCGTTAATGACCTGGATTACATACCACACGAGCACCACCCCCTTGCTGTCTTACGTGTGGCTCACGGCGTTTGGGTATGGCTTCGCCAGGGCGCTTGTGCGCGAAGGCGCTCCATATTCAAACACTGAGCCCAGTCAGACAAGCACGTGGCTCTGCCCCACCGTGAACGGTATGTACAAATGCAGTTGCTAGAGTCGCGGACGTGTATCGCAAAAATGACCGTGACCCCAGCTGGCTGCGTGCGAACCAGTCAAGCGGGAACAAAACTGGACCGCACGCAAACAGCTGAAGAACTGCTGTGGTTTGCCATAGCAGTTCATTGCACCGTCTTATGCAAACTTAAAAGTAGCCACAAAAGCAAGTGCAAAATCGCGCATGACAATCGATATTGGAGCTCGTGGTTTTTCTAACACCGCCGTTACGGCCGGATGCTGATCGACCCTGCGCTTTTTGGCTTGCTGGAGCCGCGAGCACAGTTGAACTCATGTAACGTTAGGTATTCTAGCACAAGCTGTTAGCGAAACTGATTTGGGCTGCGTTGGACAACATATCGTTCATTTAGCGTGCTTAAGGGGGTTATTTTGGGATGTTGTTCACGTTGATGCAGGTTAATGGGATGCTAACGGCGATTAGGCGCTTTCCTGAAGCCCATATGGAACGGCGATGTACACTGATAATCGCGTTTGTATAACAAACTATGTACAGACATGGGAAATAAATTGTGCAACTTTTTGTTGATGTGGAAGGGGTTTATGCGCGAGGAATTTTGGCATGAAAAAGGCCTTCGGAATTCCGAAGGCCTTTGCATTCACGATGGTGGAGACGAGGGGAATCGAACCCCTGACCTCTTGACTGCCAGTCAAGCGCTCTCCCAGCTGAGCTACGCCCCCGTGACGCCGAAATACTATAGGGGAAGTTGGCGCGGCATGCAAGGACATTTTTGGGTCAAACTCTAAATGCCTATTGATATAGGTAAGCGATGGCGGTACCGGTGTGGACTTGGATTGTGGCTGTTGACTTGACGACGTTGCTGATGCCCGTGTCGGCTAACAAGCCCAGGGGAGTGTGATCTAGCTCCCACTCTAGGCCGTGCTCGGTTGCCACCGTCCCAGGCGCTATGGCGATGATGGAAAACGTCTTGCCCTCGGCACCTTCGATGGTCCACGATTCTCCTGCGCGAAGGATGCGGGAGACCACCTTGTCCTCGGCAATCCAGACAGGGGCATCCTCGTAGCCTGCAAGCAGCCCCAGTACGGATAGCGCCATATCCGGGCGACCGCCGGTGGCGCAGGTCGCAATCACTTCGGCACCCGGCCAGCGACGGCGGACGGAATCGAGCGCCAGCGCCAGATCGGTATAGTCCTTGTACGGGTCGTGGCGCTCAACTTCAAAGTCGATGGCGGCTTCGACCAACGCACGACCCGCATTGCTCACCGTGTCGGCATCTCCCACAAACACGTCGCAGCCCAGGCCGGCGCCCAGCAGCGCGTCGAGTCCGCGGTCCACGGCAGCAACGTGATCGCACTCCCCTGCTAGCCTACGCAACAGATCCGTGCTCGCCACCAAGGGCGAGCCGCAGACCACTAATACCTTGCAACCCACAGCCCTCGCCTATCCCTCAAACGCCAGCACGCGGGCCAAGTCAAGTTCCTCATAGCTGTCGATAAAGATATCGCAGTTGGCGCGCACATCGTCGCGCTTCATGCGGCCGTGCGGGTCATAGATGCCCACGCGCTTAAAGCCGGCGGAGCCAGAGCTTTTTAGGCCAAAAACGGCGTCCTCAAACACCCATGCGCGCTCAAACTTGTGCCCATGGCGCTCCCCCAGGCGGCGCAGCGCCAGCTCGTAAACATCGGGGAACTGCTTAGAGCGACCTGCCTCGCCCGTGGTGGTCACAAACTCCATGTAGGCATCGAGCCCGGCACCCGCAAGCGCAGACTTAACCAGCTCGGCTGGCGTGGACGTGGCAACGCACATGGCAATACCGGCCTCCTGCGCCTGCTCCAAAAATGCCAGGAGGCCCTCGCGCGGCGGCACCTTGGAGTACCCATCAATCAAAATCTCACCCAGCTCGCGATACAGCTCCTCGCCATTCGCGCCAATGCCCCACGTGTCGTGGTAGGCCTGGCATTCGTCCTCGAGCGAAAGATGCTCAAACTGGGCAAAATCGTCTACCGTCACGTCAACTCCGTGGCGGTGCAATAACTCTGGCTGAGCATAAGCCCAAACGGGGGTGCTATTAACCAGCGTGCCATCGCAATCGAAAATAAAAGCAACCTTGGGAGTGGCGGAATGGGGCATAAATGAACCTTTCAATATCAAATGGTAAACATCCTGCTAAAAACGTTTTACCAAACGTCAGCCAAACAATTTTGAAACCCAAATTGGTAAAACTGTCAAGAGTTTTACCACGGCAATTCTGCCAGTGGTATAAACATGTCGCTTACCGATTAAACGCCCACGCAAATCCGCTTTCGGCCATAAAACTAACGCACAGGTGTTATCGTAGTTTCTGCCGAAAGTTCCACCGAGCACGCGAGGTGGAACGAATCACAGAAACTTCGCCGTCCCATCGATTCGTGCAGCCTTGGACCTTTCGCATCTAGTCACCAAGGCAACACGCTGCCGCGTCATGATGGGATCAAACGTGAGCGATACAAAGCTAAAGCCAACGGCTAAAAAGCCCGCAACCCGCAAATCGGCTCCGCACGCACCGGAGCTCTCCAAGGACGATGTCTATCTGTTTGGCATTGGAATGTGGGAGCGCAGCTGGGAAAAGATGGGCGCGCACCCCGACACACAGAACCGTATGCGCGGCTGGCGCTTTTGCGTTTGGGCGCCCGACGTAAAAAGCGTCCATGTCATTGGTGAATTTAACGACTGGGATGAACAAGCCAACCCTCTGGTGCCCGTGCATACGAGCGCTATTTGGGAAGGCTTTATTCCTGGCGCCGAGCAGGGCCAGCTCTATAAATACCTCATCGAGACCAACGAGGGCGAGAAGCTCTATAAGGCCGATCCGTATGCCTTTAAGGCCGAGTGCCCTCCGGGTACCGCAAGCGTGCTGTGGACCCTCGATGGCTACAAGTGGAACGACGCCGCATGGCTCAAGCGCCGCGCCGACCACAACCACATGTCGCAGCCCCTTAACATCTATGAGGTGCATATTGGCTCGTGGAGGCGCCACGGCGACGCGCCGCAGGGCGAGCCGGACGAGTACGGCAACTATCCCGGCCCCATGGATCCCTTCCCCGCGCAGCGCGGCGAGTTCTACACCTACGACGACCTGTCGGTGGAGCTCGTGGACTACGTGCGCGACATGGGCTACACGCACATTGAGGTCATGCCGCTGATGGAGCATCCTTTCGACGGCTCCTGGGGCTACCAGACGACCGGCTACTACGCCGCCACCTCGCGCTACGGCAACCCGCAGCAGCTCATGCACTTTATCGATGCGTGTCACGAGGCGGGCATTGGCGTGATCATGGACTGGGTGCCCGGCGGCTTTTGTGCCGACTCCCACGGCCTTGCCACCTTTAACGGCCACATGCTGTTTGAGCACGAGATTCATCCCAACTGGGGTACGCACAAGTTCGACTTCGCCCGCGGCGAGGTTCGCTCCTTCCTGGTCTCCAACGTGCTTTATTGGCTCGAGAACTTCCACGTTGACGGCATTCGCATGGACGGCGTGTCCAGCATGCTGTACCTCAACTTTGGCATCGACGATCCCGGCCAAAAGAAGTTCAATAAGTACGGAACCGAGGAGGACCTGGACGCCAGCGCGTTTATCCGCCAGGTCAACTGCGCTGTTGAGGCTCACTACCCCGACGTGATGATGATGGCCGAGGAGTCCACCGCGTGGCCGCTCGTGACCTATCCGCCGCAGGACGGCGGCCTGGGCTTCCATTACAAGTGGGACATGGGCTGGATGAACGACACCCTGCACTACATGCAGACCGATTTTCCGTGGCGCCCCGGCAACCACGGGCTGCTCACGTTCTCCATTATGTACGCCTTTACCGAGAACTTCATCTGCCCGCTAAGCCATGACGAGGTCGTTCACGGTAAGTGCTCGCTGATCGGACGCATGCCGGGCGACTGGTGGCGTCAGTTTGCCGGCCTGCGCACGCTGGCCTTCTACCAGATGACGCACCCCGGTGCCAAGCTCAACTTTATGGGCAACGAAATCGGCCAGTTTATCGAGTGGCGCTACTACGAGTCCATCCAGTGGTTCCTGACCGAGGAGTACGAGACCCACCGTCATCATCAGGCGTTTATCAAGGCGCTCAACCACCTGTACACCGCCGAGCCCGCCCTGTACGAGCGCGGCTACACCGACGACGGTTTTACCTGGATCGACGCGGACAATTCCAAGCAGTCCATCGTGAGCTTTGTGCGTCAGGGCGAGGACGTCGATGACGATCTGGTGATTCTGATCAACTTTGACCCAGCGAGCTACGAGAGCTTCCGCGTGGGCGTGCCGCGCGAGGGCGACTGGGAGGTCATCTTTGATTCCGACCGTCCCGAGTTTGGCGGAAGCGGATACGCCGGTGAGGAGCCCTACACCTGCTCGAGCGAGCCCTATCCCTGGAACGGGCAGATGGACTCCATTGAGATCAAGGTTCCCGGCCTGGCAGGTGTGGTGCTTAAGCGCCGCGGTCCCAGCAGCTATAAGCCGCCCGTGGTCGATGAGCCCAAGAAGGCGACGCGCAAGCGCACGTCCTCGGTAAAGCCAAAGCCCGCGGCTGCTAAGAAGGCTCCGGCTAAGGCGAAGGCCGCCAAGCCCGCTGCCAAGGCTTCGGCCAAGTCCAGCACGGCCAAAAAGGCAGCCACTAAAAAGGCTGCTCCCAAGGCCAAGGCAGCTGCTGTTAAGCCATCTGCCAAGGATGCGTAACAAAAGCGTTACAGCTGTAATTACCCGCCCCGCCGGGGCGTAGGATACAAGTCATAACCGTTCCGGGAGAAACATCCCCGGGGGAAAGGAACGTATGAATAAGATCTTCGACAACAAGCAGGAGTTTACCGAGCTCTATCGCGATGCCGTCATGAGCATCAGCGGCAAGAGCGTCGAGGCTGCCAGCGATCTGGACCGCTTTAACGCCCTGGCCAAGCTCGTGGCCGAGAAGGCACGCACCGTTGCCACCAAGAGCGACGCCCGCGTCACCGCCGAGGGCAAGAAGCGCGTGTACTACTTCTCGATCGAGTTTTTGATCGGCCGCCTGCTCGACAACTACCTGCTCAACTTTGGCGTGCGCGACATGGTCGCCGAGGCGCTCGACGACATAGGCTTCGAACTTTCCGTCATCGAGAACCAGGAGCCCGATCCGGCACTGGGCAACGGCGGCCTGGGTCGTCTGGCAGCATGCTTCCTGGATTCCATGGCAGCCGAGGGCATTGCCGGCTACGGCAACGGCATGCGCTACCGCTACGGCCTGTTTAAGCAGGAGATTGTCAACGGCAGCCAGGTCGAGGCCACCGACGAGTGGCTCACGCACGGCTATCCCTGGGAGGTCCGTCGTCAGGACAAGGCCGTGACCATTAAGTTTGGTGGCCATGTTGAGGGCTTTGAGGAGAACGGCCGCACGTTCTACCGCACGGTGGACACGCAGGACATCCTGGCCGTCCCTTATGACATCCCCGTGGTGGGCTATGCCGGCGAGACCGTCAACAAGCTGCGCGTCTGGGCCGCCGAGCCGGTCGAGGAGCACTTTGACCTTGAGGCCTTCAACCGCGGCGACTATGCCCTGGCCGACGCCGAGCGCGCCGAGGCCGAGGCCATCAGCGCCATCCTCTACCCCAACGACGCCGGCGAGCACGGCCGTCTGCTGCGCCTGAAGCAGGAGTACCTGTTTGTCTCGGCCGGCATCTACAGCCTGCTCGACACCTTTGAGAAGGAGCACGGCAAGAATTGGGAGCTGCTGCCGCAGTTTGTGGCCATCCACACCAACGACACGCACCCCGCCATGTGCGGCCCCGAACTCATGCGCATCCTCATCGACGAGAAGAAGCTCGAGTGGGACGACGCCTGGAACATCGTGACGCAGGTCGTGAGCTACACCAACCATACCATCCTGCCCGAGGCTCTGGAGAAGTGGCCCATCGGCACGTTCTCCAAGCTCCTCCCCCGCGTGTACCAGATCATCGACGAGATCAGCCGTCGTTGGCACGAGTCGTTCGACACCACCCAGGAGGGCTGGCAGGAGCGTCTGCGCCAGACCGCCATTCTATGGGACGGCGAGATTCGCATGGCCAACCTGTCCGTGATCTGCAGCCACAGCGTCAACGGCGTGGCCAAGATTCACTCCGACATCATCAAGAACATCGTGCTCAAGGACTTCTATGCCCTGACGCCCGAAAAGTTCAACAACAAGACCAACGGCATCTCGCACCGTCGCTTCTTTGCCGAGGCCAACCCCACCTACGCCAAGCTCGTGACCGAGGCCATTGGCGATGGCTGGCTTAAGGACGCCTTTGAGCTGGAGAAACTCAAGGAGTTTAAGGACGACACCGAGTTCCTGAAGGCCGTGGGTGCCTCCAAGCGTGCCAACAAGGAGCGCCTGGCCGCCTACGTTAAGGCCGAGACCGGTCTGGTCATCGATCCCAACACCGTCTTCGACGTTCAGGTGAAGCGCTTCCACGCCTACAAGCGCCAGCTCATGAACATCATGAAGGTGATGGACATCTACAACCGTCGTATCGCCGATCCCAACTTCCACGTGACGCCGACGACCTTCATCTTTAGCGGCAAGGCTGCCTCGAGCTACACCTTCGCCAAGGAGACCATCCGCCTCATTAACTCCGTGGCCGATGTCATCAACAACGACCCGCGCGTCAACGAGGTCATGAAGGTCTGCTTTATCCCCAACTTCCGCGTGAGCAACGCCCAGCTCATCTACCCCGCCGCCGAGATCTCGGAGCAGATCTCCACGGCCGGCAAGGAGGCCTCGGGCACGTCCAACATGAAGCTCATGATGAACGGCGCCATTACGCTGGGCACCCTCGACGGCGCCAACATCGAGATCGCCGATCTGGCCGGCCGCGAGAACGAGGCCATCTTTGGCCTGACCGCCCCCGAGGTCGAGCAGCTTTGGGCGTCGAACAGCTACTTTGCGTGGGATACCCTCAACGGCGACCGCGAGCGTCTGGGCCGCGTGATGGACGAGCTCAAGGACAACACCTTTGCGGGTCTTTCGGGCAACTTCGAGAGCATCTACAACGAGCTCATGAACAACAACGACCCCGACCTGGTCATGGCCGATTTCCGCAGCTACGTGGATGCGTGGGAGAAGCTCACCGGCAGCTATGGCGACCAGGAGACCTGGAACCGCAAGGCTCTGCTCAACACCGCCTCGAGCGGCTGGTTCTCGAGCGACCGCACCATTCGCGAGTACCGCGACGAGATCTGGCACGCGTAAAGGCGCGCGAGCTCCCCTATGCCAGCACGGCATTACTCGACGGGCGCGACGTTGCGCCGCGCCCGTCGCTAATGGGTTTAGGAACATCGATGACAGAAGGAGAAATCGATGAGTAAGAAAGAATGCATCGCGATGCTCCTCGCAGGAGGACAGGGTAGCCGATTGGGGGCACTCACCCAGAAGATCGCTAAGCCGGCGGTTAGCTTTGGTGGCAAGTTCCGCATTATCGACTTTTCGCTCTCCAACTGCTCCAACTCGGGCATCGACACGGTGGGCGTTCTGACGCAGTATCGCCCCTACCTGCTGCATGCCTACGTGGGCTCCGGCGAGGCGTGGGATCTGGACAGCCGCGACGGCGGTGTGTCGATCCTGCCGCCGTACGAGACGCAGACCGGTGGCGCCTGGTATGCGGGCACGGCCGACGCCATTACGCAGAACCTCGACTACATCAAGGCCAACGACCCCAAGTACGTCCTGATTCTTTCGGGCGACCACCTGTATCGCATGGACTACCGCAAGATGCTCAAGACGCACATTGAGAACAACGCCGACCTTACGGTGAGCGTTATGCCCGTGCCTTGGGAGGAGGCCAGCCGCTTTGGCATCCTGACCACCGACCCCGAGGACGGCCGCATCACCAAGTTCACCGAGAAGCCCGATAAGCCCGATTCGAACCTCGCCTCCATGGGCATCTACATCTTCTCGGCCGACGTGCTGATCGAGGCGCTCGAGGAGGACGCTCTGGACCAGCGCTCGAGCCACGACTTTGGCAAGGACATCATCCCCAAGCTGCTCGGCGAGGGCAAGCGCCTGTACAGCTACGAGTTCCACGGCTTTTGGAAGGATGTCGGCACCATCGCCAGCTTCCACGAGACCTCGATGGACCTGTTGGGCAACAACCCCGAGTTCGATCTGTTCGACAAGCACTTCCCCATCATGTCCAACATCACCACGCGTCCGCCGCACTACATTGGCCCGGACGGCCGCCTGGACGACTGCCTGGTCTCCAACGGCTGCAAGATCTACGGCACCGCTCGCCACTCGATCCTTTCAACCGATGTCATCATCGAGGAGCGCGCCGTGGTCGAGGACTCCGTGCTGCTGCCGGGTGCGCACGTTAAGAGCGGTGCGCACATCTGCCGCGCTATTTTGGGCGAGAACTCCACGGTCGAAGAGGGCGTGAAGCTCGGCTCTGTCGATACCACCAAGGATACGGCCGTCGTTGGAAATGACGTCGTTATCGGGAAGGGGGAATGATCCGATGATCAATCGCAAGGCCATCGGTTATATCACCGCTAACTACTCTTCGACCTACGGCAGTGTGCTGCTCAAGGACCGCCCCATCGCGTCCGTTCCGTTTTTGGGCCGCTACCGCCTGATCGACTTCCCGCTGTCCAACATGATGAATGCCGGCATTAAGACCGTCGGCGTCGTCATGCCGGGCAACTACCGCTCGCTGATCGACCACGTGGGCTCGGGCAAGGACTGGGGCCTGGACCGCAAGAAGGGCGGCCTGTTCATGGTGCCCGGCAACGCGTATGGCACCACCAAGGGCGGCATGCGCTTCCTGCTGCGCGACATCATCTCCAACAAGACGCTGTTCCAGCGCTCGGATAAGCCCTACGTTGTGATGATGGGCACCAACATCATCTTTAACATGGACCTCAACACCATCATCGAGGCGCACGAGAACTCCGGCGCCCAGATGACCGTGGTGTACTGCAAGGCCACGCACAACGTCGATGACGAGACCAAGCTCGAGATTAACGAGAACGGCCGCCTGACGGGCGTGAGCGCCGGCGTCGTGTACGGCGACAACGCCTCTATGGACTGCTGCATTGTCAACCGCGAGACGCTGCTCGAGATCATCGACCACTACCAGGCCGCCGACTATCTGGACCTGCTCGAGGCACTTCAGGGCGACTTTGGCAACATCGACGTATGCAGTTACGAGTACAAGGGCGAGGTCGTGGGCGTGTTTAGCGAGAAGTCGCTGTATCGCCGCAGCATGGATCTGCTCGACCAGACCGTGGCCGACCAGCTCTTCGATCCCGAGCGCCCGATCCTGACCAAGGCTCACGACGTGCCGCCTTCGCGCTATGCGACCGGCAGCCACGCATGCAACTCGATCATCTCGGCCGGCTGCATCATAAAGGGCACCGTGCGCAACTCGATCCTGTCTCGCGGCGTCGTGGTCGAGGAAGGCGCCTCGGTGACCAACTCGATCATCAACCAGAGCTGCATTATCAAGAGCGGCGCCCGCGTTGAGAATGCCATCCTGGACAAGAACAACGTGGTCCCTACCAACACCGAGCTTCGCGGTACGCCCGAGAACATCTTGGTGCTGGGAAAGGCTCCGTTAACTTCCGACACCACCATCGTACGTTAACGTTGGCACCGCAACATCGCTCGTAACATGTAGAATAGCCGCCCGGTTAGCGCCAGGCGGCTATTCTCGAATTGCAATATGGGAGACAATATGGCAGATTCCAGCAAAAAGATGCAGATCGTGTTTGCCTCGGCCGAGTGCGCACCGTTTGTTAAGACCGGTGGCCTGGGTGACGTGGCGGGCTCGCTGCCTGCGGCGCTTGTGCGCGCCGGCGCCGAAGTCATCGTGATGGTGCCCAAGTACGCCACCATCAAGGACGAGTACAAGGCGCAGATGGAGCACTTTGCCGACTTTTACGTGAGCCTGGGCTGGCGAAACGAGTACTGCGGGCTGGAGAAGCTCGAGCACGACGGCGTCACCTATATGTTCGTGGACAACGAGCGCTACTTTGCGCGCGACTATCCGTACGGCTTCTTTGATGACGGCGAGCGCTTCGCGTTCTTCTCCAAGGCCATCACCGAGAGCCTGCAGCACCTGCCCGAGGGCTTTGAGTGCGACATCCTACACTGCAACGACTGGCAGACGGCACTTGCGCCCGTGTTCCTGCGCGAGTTCTACCAGGGCCTGCCGCTGTACGACCGCGTCAAGACCGTGTTCTCGATCCACAACGTGGCGTTCCAGGGCCAATTTAGCGACACCGTGATGGAGGACATCCTGGGTGTGGCGCATATTCCCGCGGCCGCCTCGCAGCTGCGTTGCGACGCCTGCAGCGTCAACTACATGCTGGGCGCGCTGCGCTATGCCGACGCCATCACCACGGTAAGTCCCACCTATGCCAACGAAATCCAGACGCCCGAGTTTGGCGAGGGCCTGGACGGCGTGCTGCGCGAGCGTTCGTACGCGCTGCAGGGCATTTTGAATGGCATTGACGTTGCGGGCTTTGACCCGGCAACCGACAAGCGCATTGCCGCCAACTACACCGTGGAGGACCGCTCCGGCAAGGCCGTGTGCAAGGCCAAGCTGCAGGAAGAGCTGGGGCTCGAGGTTCGTGACGACCGTCCGCTTATGGTGATGGTCACGCGCCTGACGCGCCAGAAGGGCATGGACCTGGTCATGTACGCGCTCGACCGCATCCTGTCCGGCGGCGTGCAGGTGGCCGTGCTGGGTACCGGCGACCGCGACTACGAGGACGGCCTGCGCTACTTCCAGGACAAGTACCCCGGCACCATGGCCGCGCGCATCGAGTTCGATCCGGCGCTGTCGCAGCGTATGTATGCCGCCGCCGACATGTTCCTGATGCCTTCGAAGTTTGAGCCCTGCGGCCTGTCGCAGATCATCGCCATGCGCTACGGCACCCTGCCCATCGTGCGCGAAACCGGTGGCCTGAAGGACACGGTGATCCCGTATAACGAGTTTACCGGCGAGGGCACAGGCTTCTCGTTTAGCAACTTTAACGGCGACGAGATGGGCGACGCGGTGTTCCGCGCGGCGCGCCTGTTCTGGGATAACCGCGAGGCGTGGAACCAGCTGGTAACGCAGGCCATGAGTCAGGACTTTAGCTGGACGCGCTCGGCCGACAAGTATCTGGACCTGTACTTCTTTATGCATCCGGAGATTGAGAGGCCGGCGGCTGTTGTCGACGAGCCCAAGGCTGTGGCCGAGCCGGTGGCCGCTGAGGAGCCCAAGGCCGAGGAGAAGCCGGTTGAGGCTGAGCCCGTTAAGGCCGAGCCTGAGGTGAAGGCTGAGGTTGCTCCTGAAGCAGAGGCCGAGGTCAAGCCCGCTTCGAAGCCTGCGGCAAAGAAGACCACGACCCGCAAGACGACGGCCAAGAAGGCTACGACAACCAAGGCTGCCGCGACTAAAACAACGACTGCCAAGACAACGACCACGCGCAAACGCACGACCGCCACTGCCAAGAAGGCCGCCGAAGCCGAGGCTGCTCCCGAGGTAAAGGCTGAGGTCGCTGAGGCCAAGCCGGCCACCAAGGCTCCGGCAAAGACTGCTGCCAAGAAGACTACCACGACCGCCAAGAAGGCAACGGCAGCCAAGAAGACCACGGCAACAAAGTCGACGACCACGAAGACCGCCACGACCAAGGCAGCCGCAAAGCCGGCCGACAAAGTCGAGGAGACACCCGCCGAGCCCAAGGCTGAGGCAGCCGTCGAGGCCAAGCCCGCCGCCAAGACCACCACGCGAAAGCGCACGACGACGGCCAAGAAGACCACGGCAAAGACCACGACTCCCAAGGCAGAGGCTAAGCCCGCTGCTGCCAAAGAGGAGCCCAAGGCCGAGGTAAAAGCCAAGCCGGCACCGAAGGCTACGGCCAAGCCCAAGTCCACCAAGGAGGCCTTGGGCTCCCCCGCCGCCGCGACCGAGGAAAAGGCTCCGACCAAGAAGACATCCGTCCGCAAGGCAACGGCCACCCGCAAGCGCCGCTAATCCGAACGATTAAAACTTAATCCTCAACGCAAAAGAGGGCGCCCCAACCAGGCGCCCTCTTCTTGGTTGAACTTCTGTATTAAAAAGAGGGCCGGTTTACTACGACAAAATGGCACCAGCCGACCACGGCAAGTAATCTACGAAATTGGCAATGCTTCTACCTACGGTTTTAATATTACAAAAATGACTGTGGTTGAGATCATTCAATTCGCCGTAGTAAACCGATGTACTTTTGTTTGGCTACAAATAGTATCAGTCTAGACTTTTTCGAATATCGCGATAATTTTGATGGTAAAACGATTTTCTAGGACAACCGTTCGCCGATGGTAAACGGATGTTGTTTATACAGCCTGTGTACAACAGATATACTTACATCCTGTGCGTAAAGCCCATGGCCCGCAGGCCATGATTCTATTGAACTGGACCGTACTATGAGATTGATACACAACAGCCGTCTTCCGCAGTTTCGCACTCCGTTTGGCGCTGTGACCACAGGAACTACCCTTTCGCTCTCGGTGATTTTGGAGGATGCCGATCCCGCGCAGGCAACGCTTACGCTGCGCACCTGGGTCGATGAGATTGGTGAGTCTCGATATCCCATGACACACGAGGGCGACGGCATCTTTACCGCCGAGCTTGAGTGCACCGAGCCATGTCTTATCTGGTACAGCTTTATATGCAATATCGAGGGCCAGCCCGAGGTCCGCTTGGGCGCACCGCAGGGACGCACCGGCGGCGAGGGCGTAACCTACGACTACGCCGAGGTGCCGTCATTCCAGGTCACCGTCTACAAGCACCGCGAAGTTCGACCCGAGTGGTACGAGCGTGGAATGGTCTACCAGATCTTCCCCGATCGCTATGCACGCGATGAACACTGGCGCGAGCGCACGCTGGCTCAGGTCGAAAAACCGCGCAACGGAATCCAGCGCCGCATGGTCGAGGACTGGAACGAACCGCCCGAGTACGAGCGTGCCGAAGACGGCTCCATCAAGACCTGGGACTTTTACGGCGGATCGCTCAAGGGTATCCAGGAAGACCTGCCTCGCATCGCCGAGCTTGGCTTTACGGCCATCTATCTCAACCCCATCTTTGAAGCGGCGAGCAACCACCGCTACGACACCGCCGATTACACCAAGATCGATCCGATTCTGGGCACCGAGCAAGACTTTACGGAGTTGTGCAAGGCGGCCGAGAAGCTGGGCATTTCCATCATTCTGGACGGTGTGTTCAACCACACGGGCGACGATTCGATCTACTTCAACCGCTACGGCAACTACCCCGGCGTGGGCGCGTGGCAGAGCGAGGACTCTCCGTGGCGCGATGCGTTTTATTTCCACGAGGACGGCTCATACGACTGTTGGTGGGGCGTGGGCAATATGCCCGCCATCAATGAGAGCTCCGAACTGGTACGCGAGCGGCTCCTGGGCAAGGACGGCGTCATTCGAAAATGGCTGCGCGCCGGCGCTCACGGCTGGCGTCTGGATGTGGCCGACGAGCTTTCCGATGACTTCCTGGCCGAGATCAAAAAGGCCGTGCTCGCCGAGAAGCCCGACGCGCTGCTGCTCGGCGAGGTATGGGAAGACGCCTCCAACAAGATCAGCTACGGCCATCTGCGTCGCTATCTGCAAGGCTCCGAGCTCGACTCGGCCATGGATTACCCCTTCCGCGACATGGTCATCGGCTTTTTGATGGGCTACAAAAACGCCTACCAAGCTGCCGAGGACATCGAGACGCTGCGCGAGAACTACCCGCGCGAGGCACTGTCCTGCGCGCTCAATCTGCTTTCGAGCCACGACCGTCCGCGTATTATCTCGGTGCTCGGCGGCGGCCCTGACGAGTCACAGCTGCCTGAATGCGAGCGCAGCAAATGGCGTCTGGACGAGAACGCGATGGGCCTGGCCAAGAGCCGTTTTTGGCTCGCGACGCTCATGCAGATGACGTTCCCGGGCGTTCCCTCAATCTATTACGGTGACGAGTACGGCTTGGAGGGACTCACCGATCCGGGCAATCGCCGCACCATGCCGACCAAGGACCAGCTCCACGACTTCGATACGTTTGCAATCGTCAAGAACGCATCTGCTGTGCGCCGCGCGCTGCCGTTTATGATCGACGGTGAAATCAAGGCCTTCGCGCTCAATGACGAGGTGCTAGCCTACAACCGTACCGGTAAAGACGGCGAGTCCGCGACCGTCATCATCAACCGCAGCCTGCGCAATTCGCATCGCGTGACCATTCCGGCGCTCGGCGAATGCGCGAGCGATGTGATTAGCGGTCACGAGTGCGAGATCCACAACGGTACGGTCACGCTCGACCTGTATCCGCTGGGCTCGTCGATCATCTATCACCACGCCGAGCAGCGCCTGCAGGAGCCGCTCGATCATGGTGCGGGTGTTGTGTGCCATATCACATCGGTGCCGACCGACGACGGCAAGCCCGGTACGATCGGCGTGCCCACGCGTCGCTTTATCGACCATCTGGCCGCCATGGGCATGCGCTACTGGCAGGTTCTCCCCGTCAACCCCACGGACTTCTTCCGCTCCCCTTACGCCGGTCCTTCGGCCTTTGCAGGCAATATCGACCTGCTACCCGAGAGCCACGAGGAGCTGGCAGCCGACTTTGAGACCTGGAAGGCCCGCGGAGGCGAGGATGCCGATCCGCTGTACACCGCGTTTAAACATCGCAATGCCGATTGGCTCGAGAAATACTGCGTCTACATGGCCGTTAAGAAGTACTTTGAGGGCGAGTCGCGTCATGATTGGCCGGCAGATGTCGCGCGCTACAACGAGCATCTGATCGACGACAAGCGCTTCCACAACGAGGCCGAGCTTCAGGCGTACATGCAGTACCGCTTTGACCTGGCTTGGTGCGAGCTCATGAACTATGCGCACAAGAAAGGCATCGAGGTCATCGGCGATATTCCTATGTACGTGTCCGACGATTCGGCAGACGCATGGAGCGAACCCGAGAACTTCTGGCTGTCCGATACCGGCAAGGCGATTGAGATTTCCGGTGCGCCGCCCGACAACTTTGCGCCAAAGGGCCAGGTGTGGGGCAACCCGACGTTCCGCTGGGACCACATGAAGCAGAACGGCTATAGCTGGTGGATGGATCGCCTACGTCGTGCGTTTTCGCTCTACGACCGCGTGCGTCTGGATCACTTCCTGGGCTTCCACAGCTACTTTAGTATCCCCGCGGGCAAGGCTTGCGCCGAGGGCCGCTGGCTGGCGGGCCCGGGTAAGGACCTATTCCAGACCGCCTATGACGAGCTGGGTCCGCTCAACTTTATCGCCGAGGACCTGGGCTATTTGACGCCCGGTGTTCGTGCCATGGCTTCGACCTGTGGTTTCCCCGGCATGGACGTGCTGGAGTTTAGCGACTACGACGTTCGTTGCGGTGTGCATCCCACGCCCGGCAAGATTCTATACACCTCGACGCACGATACGTCGACGCTGGCCGGTTGGTGCACGCGTTCCTTTGCGGGCGGCGACGAGCCGAGCGGTGTTGAGGTGGCGGCCAAGCTGATGAGCGACGCGCTGGCAAGCGACGCTCCCCTGGTGATGATGCCGCTGCAGGATGTCCTGGGGCTTGGCGACGACGCGCGCATGAACGTTCCGGGCGTGGCCACGGGCAACTGGACCTGGCAGGCTGACGAGGCAGACATTGCAGCCGCCGAGAAAAAAACCGCACAGCTCCTGCGCAACAACCATAGATTCTGGGGCGAAGCGTGATAAAACCCCCGATATAGGGTACAGTTACAGACGTTTGAATTTTTGCGGGCAGAGTAATCTGCCCGCTTTGTGCTGAAAAGGAAGTATTATGGCGCGCTACGATTACAAGTGCTCGAGCTGCGGCAACGTGTTTGAGGTTGAGCATCCCATGTCAGAGACTCCCGAGGTCGTGTGCCCCAGCTGCGGTGCCCCGGCGGCCAAGACGTTCTCTGCCAGCGGCATTAAATTTGAGGGCAGCGGTTTCTACAACACCGACCAGCGAAGCGGCGGCTCCAGCACCAACGCCACGAGCGGCTGCTGCGCCAACTGCCCGCATAGCCACTAGAAACCAAGCAGCCCCGCGACCGGCACCGATCACGGGGCTATTTCTTTGCTCTATGGGTAGTTAATTAAGCTACCCAGGTTTCCTTGTGAGTTGCGGTGAAATAAGGACTGTTTGGCAGGTAGAAGCCGCTATTCAATCCCTATTTCACCGCAACTTAGTAGTTACTTGCGAATCAGGCGGGCGCAGAAGTGACCGTCGTAGGAGTCGGCGTTTACCGGTACGCTTTGGAAGAGGCCTCGATCGTTCTGGCGTACGGAAACGAGCTTCTTGGCCTGATCGAACTCGGGGAGTTGCAGAATCTGCGCCTCGGAGAGCGGTGCGACGCTAAAGTCGGTGCCCTCGGGAGAAGCCAGGAAGGCATCCACGACCTGCGTGTTCTCTTCATCAAAAACCGAGCACGTCGCATAGATGAGCTCGCCGCCGGCAGCCACGCGCGAGGCAGCTTCCTTGAGCATCGTCAGCTGCAGTTTGGGCAGCTCAACCGTCACGTCCTTTTCGGTCAGTCGCCAAGGGATCTCGGGATGACGGCGCATGGTGCCGGTCCCCGAGCACGGCGCATCGATAAAGACCGTGTCGAACTTAACCGGCTCCCCAAGCATGGCATCAAACGATGTGAGCACCTCATCAAGCTCACAGGCATCACCCGAAACCGTACGAACGCCCTGAATACCGGCCTTATGCAGGCGAGCGAGATTCAGATCGCACTTGCGATCATGCAGATCGAGCGCCGTATGCTGACGCTCATAGCCCGCACGCTTGGCCTGACACATCATCACATAGGTCTTGGTGCCACGACCAGCACCAATCTCAAGGCAGCTACCAGGGCGCATGGCAGCCGTGGCGATAAGCTGCGCGTTGAGATCAGACGCCACCGCGGCAGCACGCTCAAACACACCAGAAGCAACGGTAACCTGGGCATCAACCGGGGCATGGCAGCCCGGGAAGACAGGCGCGACGAGCTGCGAGATATACGGATCGGGCTTGGTCGTAAAGGCGTTCTCATGCAGGGCCAGTGGCGCGGGGGCCAGATTGCCGGCAAAGTTAAGCGCACCCTCTGGCGTGTCGAACGATGCCATAATGCGAGCGCACAGCCAACGCGGCAGTCCCATCAGGCGCGACAGACGAACCAGGCGTCGCTCAGACTCATCTACATCGGACGCCGTGGCAAAGTCCTCAACGTTGTCCGCGACCTTGTGCAGCACGGCATTGGCCAAACCGGCGGCAGACTTAGCTCCGCTGCGCACCAGCTCAACGCCCTGACTCACCGCAACGCGACCAGGCGTATGCAGATAGAGCATCTCGAAGGCCGAGATACGAAGCGCCATGCGAACACGCGGCGCAACCTTTTTAGGCTTATCGAGAAACTGATCGACCAGTTCGTCCAAAATACCCTGCGTGGCGGCCACACCAAGCGCCAAGCGAGCTGCAAAAGCGGAATCGCGCTGGTCAATAGCCTTGGCCGATGCGCGAGAGGACAGTACGTCGCGCGCATACATGCCGCGGCGATCGGCCTCCATCAGCACATCGAGCGCAAGTTTGCGCGCGGGAGACAGCTTGCTCATGACAAAACACCCCACGAAAGATCGGCGCCCTGCAGGCCAGCAGCCCAAGCAGAAGCGGCCATGGCACGCTTGCCATCGGGCTTAACCTCGAGCAGTTCAACCGCACCATCGGAAAGGCCAAGGAAAACACGCTTATTCTTAACGTCAACGCCGCCCTTGCCAACCGAAACATCGGCCAGCGCAGCATCGAGCACACGCACGGTCTTGCCGGCAATCACGCAACGAGCAGGCGCGGTATCGGACGAAGCGAGCACATGACGCACGCAATCGAGCGCAGCCATCTGCGGATCCAGACGCATCTCCAGCTTGGAAATCTTGGCAGCATGAGTGACGAGCGACTCATCCTGCTCAGTCCAAACAGCCGAGCCATCGGCAAGCGAGGGAAGCGTATCAGCCAGCAGTTTACCGCCAAGCTCACCAAGCTCCATGGTCAGCGCCTCAGCATGCTTACCGGCAACCGAAGTCGAGGCCTGGGCACAATAAGCACCAGTATCCACGCCATGCCCAATACGCATAATGGAAACGCCAGCAACCTCATCACCAGCAAGAATGGCACGCTGAATAGGAGCAGCCCCACGCCAACGAGGCAGCAAGGACGCATGAACATTCACGATGCCAAGCGGCGCCATATTCAGCACGTCATCAGGTAAAATGCAGCCATAAGCAGCCACGCAGAAAATATCGGCATCCGCAGCCTGGAGCGCCTCAACAACCTCAGGCGTCATACGATTGGCCTCAACGACCGGCAACCCCAGCTCAAGCGCCTTGGCCTTAACAGGAGACGGCTCAAGCTTCTTACCACGCCCACGAACAGCATCAGGACGAGTAACAACAAGCGCAATCTCGTTGCCAGCCGCAACAAGCGAAGTCAACGAAGGCACAGCAAAATCAGGCGTACCCATAAACACAATACGCATAAAGGACGTCTCCCCTCAACCAAAGCCGAGACGGCTACAAATAACAGCGGAAAGCCAAGTACCCAGCCCATCCGCAATAACAATTCAACAAGAACAAATATACCCAAAACCAAAGAAAGAGCCGCAATAAAAGCAGCTCTTCCAACAAAGCAATTATCAGAGAAGACGCCCCTCCCTGACCCAACGGCACCCGGGCGAACCGAGCCAGAACAACGCAGTCCCCGGTGCTGAGCGCCCACATATCGTCCCGCGCGCAGTTTCGCAGCAAAGCGAGAATGTTTGAGCACGGGATGATATGTGGGCGCTCAGCACCGGGGATGGTGGGGTCTACTCCGTCTCGCCCGGTCGAGCGCCGCGGGCCAGGGCGTCCTGGTACTCCTTGACTGCCTTGATCCTCTGCATGGGCTTCAGTCGCTCGAACATAGTGTTGCCGTGCAGGTGATCAATCTCGTGCTGCAGGCACACGCAGAACAGGTCGCCCGTGGCCTCATAGCGAATCAGGTTGGCATCCAGATCGTACGCCTCGACGACGACATGGTCGGGACGCTCGATCTCGCAGCTAATGCCTGGGATAGACAGGCAGCCCTCGCTAAAGGGCACCAGATGCTCGCTCTGCTCAACAATGACGGGATTGATGAGCACGTACGGGTCGTAGTCGTTTTTGTCGCTGTAGTCGCAGTCGATGGTGACGAGCTGAATGAGCTCGCCGATCTGCGGGGCAGCTAGGCCGCAACCGCCGTTCTCGAACATCATCTTCTTCATCTTCTCGGCAAGCGCCTCGATCGCCGGGGTGATCTCCTCGATGACGGCGCACTCCTGGCGCAGACGAGGGTCAGGCGACAGTACGATTCCGTTGGCTTCCATGGCCATCCTTTCGGGTTGTTACATCAAATCATAGGCGTCGACGTCAACGCTCACGCTCACGCCGCGCACAGAGCCCACCTCTTTGAGACAGGCGTCGATATCATCAGAGACATGGTACCCCACGGGCGACTTCACAAGCAGATGGAAGCGGTAGCGGTCCTTGGCTCTCTCGATTACACACGAAGCCGGGCCCAGCACCTGCGGCACGGCACTCCCCGCCCGCAAAAAGTCGGGCGCGGCAGCATGCCAACGGCGCTTGAGGAGCTTTGCAATGCGCCCAATGTAGTCCTGCGCTTCGTCTCGGTTCGCCGACCACACCAAGATGTTGACCAGGCGAACAAACGGCGGGTACAGCGCGTCGCGGCGCTGGTCCAGGTCGTAGTCGGTAAAGATCGAACGGTCATGCTCAGCGACGGCGCGAATGACCGGGTCCTCGGGCAGGTAGGTCTGGATGATGACCTCGCCGGGGCGATCACCACGACCAGCACGGCCGGCGACTTGCTCCAGCAGATCGTAGGCGCGCTCCCCCGCTCTAAAATCGGGCAGCTTTAGCGCAAAGTCGGCATTGACCACGCCCACCAGCGTGACCTCGGGAAAGTCAAGGCCCTTTGCAATCATCTGGGTGCCCAGCAGCACCGCGCAATCGGCGGCATCGAACTGCTCGAGCAGCTTTTTGTGCGCGTCCTTGCCGCGAGTGGAATCGGCATCCATACGAATAATGGCGACGTCCTCGGGCAACATCTGGTGCAGTGCGTCCTCGATCTGCTGAGTGCCCAGGCCCATTTTTGCCAGGTAGCGACTGCCACATTTGGGGCAACGGCTCGTGGCCGCCGGATAGGGCTGCACGCGCCAAGACGAACCGCATGTGTGACACTGCAGCGTGTGTGTGCGCTCGTGATACGTAAGCGCGGTGGAGCAGTGGTTGCAGGTGGGGACGCAGCCGCACTCGCGGCACATAAGGAACGGCGCAAAGCCACGGCGGTTATGCAGCAACACGGCCTTCTCGCGGCGCTCGACCACACGCTCCAGGCCTTCCATCAGCGGTTTTGAGAACATAGAGCGGCTGCCGTGCGAGAACTCGCGGCGCAGGTCGGCAATGCGGACTGTCGGCAGCACGGCGTGTCCCGGGCGCTCGGGCATCTCGACGCGCGTCCAGGTGGCACCGTTATACGTGCCACGGCGGCAGCGATCGAGGGCCTCAGCAGAAGGCGTGGCGGAGCCCAACACGAGCGGGCAGCGGTAGCGCCGCGCCATCTCGGCCGCCACCTCGCGCGCGTGGTAACGCGGGCTGGAGCCTTGCTTATAGCTGGTCTCGTGCTCCTCGTCGATGATGATGAGGCCCAGATCGCTGAGCGGGCAAAAGAGCGCCGAGCGGGCACCCACGACCACACGCGCGGCACCGCTGGCAACCATATCCCACTGGTCCAGGCGCTCGCCGGCCGAAAGGCGCGAATGGAACACGGCGACCGTCTCGCCAAAGCGCGAGCGGAAGCGGCCGACGGTCTGGGCCGTCAGCGAAATCTCGGGCACCAGCACGCAGGCCGAGCGGCCGGCCGCGAGCACGCGCTCGATGGCGGAGAGGTACACCTCGGTTTTGCCGGAGCCGGTGACGCCGTCGACAAGGACCACGTCTCCGTGGGCGTCAAGACGGGCGCGCTCAATCTGCGTGAGCGCCTGCTGCTGGCCGTTGGTAAGTGCGACCGGCGCCTTGCCGCTTGCCGAGGACAGCGTGGTCTGCTCGCTGCATCCACGCCAGGCGCGGCGCTCCTCCACAACCACGACGCCGCGTTTTTCGAGCGACTTGATGGTCGCCGACATGCTGTTGTAGAGCAGGTTGAGATCGCGCGTCGTGACCGGGCCGCACTGGAGCGCCTCGATGAGCTGACGCTGACGGACCGCGGTCTTGGGCGGCGTGTAGTCGAAACCCTCGGGTGTGAGCATGACCCAGCGGTTTTGGATAGGCTTGACGGCGGGACGTTCAACCGTCCACATGCCGTCGTCGCCCTTGACCACCCGCGGACTGCCGCCCGGGGGCAAAAACAGGCGCAGGCACTCGGAAAGCATCGCAACATACTCGCGGCTCATCCAGCGTGCGATACGGGCGGCCTCTGCGGTAAAGAGCGGCTTACTGAGGATAGCCTCGATAGGCTTGATACGCGCGGGATCGAGAGCGCTGTTGCCCTGCAGGTCACCCAGCTCAAACGCAATGTCGACGATATAGCCCGCGGCCGCACGGTTACCAAAGTGGACCAGGACCGTGGATCCGATCTGCGCCTCGTTGGCAAAGGACCGGGGAATGCCATAAGCAAACGGCTCGGACAGCGCACGCGTCGGGATGTCAAGGACCACGCTCGCATAGGCGGCGATGGGCTCAGGTGCAGGCTTAGGCTGAGCCGAGGCAGCGGCAGGCACAGGCTTCGCCGGAGCCCGCTCGGGTTCAGGCGAACGAAACAGCGAAAGTTGCTCAGCCATGGCCCCAGCACCTCCTATCCCATACGTCTACAGAAACAAGAGCCCCGCTCTGAGTGAACGGGGCTCGGATACAAACGTTTGCGCAGCGATTACAGCGCCATCGTGCGGGCGCGATCGATGCGCGCCAGGCAGTCGTCGCGGCCGACGAGCGCCATGGTCTCGCCCAGCGGAGGGCTCACCATGTTGCCGCAAACGGCGACGCGCACGGCCTGGAACACCACGCGCTTCTTAAGGTCCATCTGCTCGGGCAACGGCTCAAGCGCAGCGTCGATGTTGGCAGCCGTCCACTCGTCCACGCCCTCGAGCGCGGCCTTGGCGGCATCCAGAATGGCACCCATGCCCTCCTTGGCCAGGCCCTTGTTGACGGACTTCTCGTCATACTCGAGCGTCTCGGCCGTAGCGAAGATGGGGGCGGCGACGGTCACGGCGTCGGCCGGCATCTTGGTGCGCGGCTTAACGATGGCGGCAAGCGCGTCGATCCAATCCTCGCCGTACTCGACATTACCCTCGATGAGACCCGCCTCGTGCAGCTCGGGAACCATGATCTCGTCGGCAAACTGAGCATCGGACATGCCATTGATGTACTCGGCGTTGACCCAGTCGAGCTTCTTGGGGTCGAAGGTCGCCGGGTTCTTGGAGATGCGGTCGAGCGAGAACTTGCTGGCCAGGACATCGCGCGGGATGATCGTGGTCTCGCCGTCGAGCGACCAGCCGAGCAGCGCCAGGTAGTTGACGAAGGCGTCGGACAGGTAGCCGGCGTCGCGGTACTCCTCCACCGAGGTGGCGCCGTGGCGCTTGGAGAGCTTTTTGCCGTCGGCGCCCAGGATCATGGAGATGTGAGCGAACGTGGGCACGGGAGCGCCGAGGGCCTCGTAGACCATGACCTGACGCGGAGTGTTGGACAGGTGGTCGTCGCCGCGGATGACATGGGTGATCTTCATCATGGCGTCGTCGACAACGGTCGCGAAGTTGTACGTGGGCGTGCCATCGGAGCGGAAGATGACAAAGTCGTCGAGCTCCTTGGCGTCGAAGGTCACCTCGCCGTGGACGGCGTCGTGGATAACGACGTCGCCGCGGTCCTCGGGCACCTTGATGCGCAGGACGTAGGACTCGCCGGCCTCGATGCGACGGCGGGCCTCCTCGGGATCAAGATCGCGGCAACGGCGCTGATAGCCCTGGAAGGGGTCCTTGCGCTCCTGCGCGGCCTTGCGGTCGGCTTCGAGCTGCTCCTTGGTGCAGAAGCAGGGATAGGCCTTGCCCTCGTCCCAAAGCTTCTGGGCGGCCTGCTTGTACAGGTCCAGGCGCTCGGTCTGGGCGTAGGGGCCAAAGTCGCCGCCCACCTCGGGACCCTCGTCCCAGTCCAGGCCCAGCCAACGCATGGCGCGCAGGATGATCTGCGTGTTCTCGTCGGTGGAGCGGGTGGGGTCGGTGTCGTCGATGCGCAGGATGAACGTGCCGCCGTTTGCGCGGGCGAAAGCCCAGTTATAGATAGCGGTGCGGGCGCCGCCGATGTGCAGCTTGCCCGTCGGTGAGGGTGCAAAGCGGACGCGAACGTCTGATGCCATGGAAATCTCCTCGATTGCAGGATGGATGTCTAACCGCACCAGTATAAAGCATCAAAGCAACCTCCGCACAAAGGGCACCGACCTACTCATTGGGGACAGACTTAAATGACCAGTCGTTGGAGACGTTCTTAGTTTAAGGCTGGTCATTTATGTCTGTCCCCAATGAGTAGGTGCGGAAAGGGTGTGAATGTTTGATTTACGCGCTATGATGTCCCTCTGCATAGAGAGCCCAGCGGAATGGTAACGGTCGCCGGGACACGTTTTTTGAAAGGACAATCATGTCAGAAGAACTTCGTTCCATCCCGCCCCAACACGGGTCCTTTGTTTTTACGTCGGAGTCGGTGACCGAAGGTCATCCCGATAAGATCGCTGACCAGATCAGCGACGCCGTCCTCGACGCAATCCTCGCCAAAGAAATAGAGCTCCAGGAGCAGGGCTACATCGCGCCCAACGGCGTGCCCGCCAACGTGGAGAACGTCCGCTGCGCCTGCGAGACCCTCGTGACCACCGGCACCGTCATCGTCGCCGGCGAGATCCGCACCCAGGCCTACGTCGACGTACAGGAAATCGCCCGCGGCGTTATCCGCCGCATTGGCTACAACCGTGCCAAGTTCGGTTTTGACTGCGACACCTGCGGCGTTATGAGCCTCATCCACGAGCAGTCGCCCGATATCGCCCAGGGCGTCGACGAGTCCTTCGAGACCCAGACCGGCGCTACCACCGACCCGATCGACCTGATCGGTGCCGGCGACCAGGGCATGATGTTCGGTTATGCCTCCAACGAGACCAAGACCCTCATGCCCATGCCGCACTACCTGGCAAGCCGCCTGGCCGAGCGCCTGGCCGCCGTGCGTCACGACGGTACCCTCGCCTACCTTCGTCCCGACGGCAAGACCCAGGTCACCGTGCGCTACGAGGAAGGCAAGCCTGTCGAGGTCACGACCATCGTCATCTCCACGCAGCACGCCGCCGAGATCGAGGACATGGGCAAGATCAAGGCCGACCTTATCGAGCACGTCATCACCCCGGTCATGGCCGCTGAGAACATGCCGTGGGACACCGCCGACATCTACGTGAACCCCACCGGTCGCTTTGTCGTGGGCGGCCCCATGGGCGACACGGGCCTCACCGGCCGCAAGATCATCGTCGACACCTACGGTGGCTACGGCCGTCACGGCGGCGGTGCTTTTAGTGGCAAGGACTGCACCAAGGTTGACCGCTCCGCCGCGTATGCCGCGCGCTGGGTAGCCAAGAACGTGGTCGCCGCCGGTCTGGCCGACCGCTGCGAAGTCGAGCTTGCCTACGCCATCGGCGTTTCCAAGCCCCTTTCAATCATGGTCGACACCTTCGGAACCGCCAAGGTTGCCGAGGACACGATCGTTGAGGCCGTAGAGAAGACCTTCGACCTGCGCCCGGGTGCAATCATCCGCGACCTAGACCTGCGTCGCCCCATCTACGAAAAGACGGCAGCCTACGGTCACTTTGGCCGAGAAGACGCCGACTTCACCTGGGAGAAGACCGACCGAGTCGAAGAACTCAAAGCAGCCTGCGGCCTGTAATTAAGAACCGCTAAGGTCACAACATATGCACTTTCAAAAGAAGTACCGGTTCCAACCGGTACTTCTTTTTTATTTAACCGGTGATGAAGATGAGCCACCGCGGGACATGGAATAGGTCACCAGCCAATGAATTTTGGAGCACACGCGCCTCTACCATGTATCCTTAGTCCCGAGGGCGGGGCATAAGGTCGATCGCGAGTTCCGCACGAGCCGGAGAGCACTTAATGTGCTCTCCGTGCGAGCAGGACTGTCCGAGCAGGCGACCTTATGCCCCGCCCTCGGGACGATGGGACAAAACAAAGGAGCACCCATGGCAGGCAAGCCGCAAACACTAGCTACGACCTCGGCATTCGAGATCTTGGGCCCCGTCATGGTCGGCCCCAGCTCATCGCACACCGCCGGCGCCCTGCGCTGCGCCCAAGTTGCCGCCAGCCTGCTGGAAGGCCGCATAACCAAAGTCACCTTTGGCCTATGGAACTCCTTCGCCCACACCTACCGCGGCCACGGCACCGACCGTGCGCTCGTCGCGGGCATCCTAGGCCTTGATACCGATGACGAGAACATCAAGCAGGCCTTCGACCTCGCGCACGAGCAGGGCCTCGAATATCACTTTGACATCAAGGGCGACGACGCCTCCATCCACCCCAACACCGTCGATATCGACATGGTCGACGACACGGGCGCCACGGCACAGGTCCGCGGCGAGAGCCTGGGCGGCGGCAAGATGCGCATCAGCCGCATTAACGGCGTCGGCGTCGACATCTCGGGCATGTATTCCACGCTCTTCGTGGCGCACAAGGACGTCCCCGGCGTGCTCGCAGCGCTCACCAACCTGCTCGCCTACGCCCACGTAAACATCGCCTTCTGCCGCACCTACCGCACCGAAGTGGGCGGCCAGGCCTACTCCGTCTTTGAGACCGACGGCGCGCCCGACGACACCGTCGTCCCCATGCTGCGCAAGCTCGACAATGTCGATTACGCGACCTTTATCGAGCTCCCCGGTTCTGCCTCGTCGCTCTCTCCCGGCGTCTCGGCCAAGGAAATCTTCGACGACGGCGAGCAGTTGCTCGATGCGTGCGAGGAAATGGGGCTCAGCATCGGCGCCGTCATGGCCGTTCGTGAGGCGCGTCTGACCGGCGAGGCCCACGCCGTCGCCGCCATGCGCCGCGTGCTCGACGTCATGCGCGAGGAGACCACGGCCCCCCTCGCCAATCCGCAGCGCTCGCTCGGTGGGCTAATCGGCGGCGAAGCCAAGCTCGTCGAAGCCACCGGCCGCAACGATTTGAGTGCAAGCCTGATGGGCCCCGTTCAGACCGATGCCGTGGCCCGCGCCATGGCCGTGCTCGAGCGCTCCGCCACGATGGGCGTGATCGTCGCCGCCCCCACGGCCGGCTCCGCGGGTGTTGTGCCCGGCTGCGTGCTGGCGCTCGCCGATCGCCTGCAGCTCGACGACGAGCAGGTCATGGACGCGCTATACTGCGCAGCCGCCATCGGCCTCAACCTCACCACAAGCGCCTGCGTTGCCGGCGCCGAGGGCGGCTGCCAAGCCGAGGTCGGAAGCGCCGCCGCCATGGCAGCCGCCGCGCTGGTACAGATGCTCGGCGGCACGCCCGAGCAGGCGCTTGACGCCAGTTCCATCGCGCTAAGTAACCTGCTGGGCCTCGTTTGTGACCCCGTCGGTGGCCTCGTGGAGGTGCCCTGCCAAAACCGCAACGCCATCGGCGTGGCAGCGGCCTTTAGCTCGGCACAACTCGCCCTCGCAGGCATTAAGAGCCTGGTGCCGTTTGACCAGATGGCACATGTCATGCTCTCGGTGGGTCACGCGTTGCCGGCCACGCTGCGCGAGACGGCAAAGGGCGGCATCGCGCAGGCTCCGGCCGCACTTTCGGCCTGTGCAAAATGCGGTGTGTGCGGATAGCGGCAAAGAACGACTCAAAGGTGGGACAAATGTCCCACCTCTTTTGAATGCCACCGTTTCCGTACCACAAACAGCAGGGCAATCGCTATAATGCAAGCCCAGTAAAAACACGATGAACCGCAAGGCGAAAATCGAAGGATATGCATACGATGTCGCAAAACGATCGAACTCAACTGATTCCCGATCCGCAGCAGCCGAGCAGGCACACCGGCGGCGTTCAGTCGCCGCGTCCTATCGCGCCGAGCCACGGTCAGCAGCGTAGTGCAGCAAACGCTTCCCAACACCCGAACCAACAGCGACAGCAGCGTCAACAACGTCAGCAGCGCCAGGCAAACGGCAATGCGCCCAAGCAGCCCCCCACGCACGCTCGAGGCGATCGCGGCCCCGCGCGCAAACCCGCCGAGAACGATAAGTCGGGCAAAAAGACGACGTTATTTGTCGTCCTGGGCCTAATCGTCATTGTCTATATAGTAGGCGTCGTAGCGTTTTCGCAGGTAGCCTACCCCAACACCACCATCGCCGGCGTCGACGTCTCGTTCTCCAACGCTTCGTCTGCCGCCACCAAGGTCAATTCGGCATGGAAGCACTATAAGCTCGCCGTGACAGGCGATGACTTTAGCTGGACCTATCAGCCCGAGTCCGATGAGCCCATCGTCGACGGCGAAGCTGCCGCAAAAGAAATCATCAGCCACAACGAAGCCTTTATATGGCCGGTCCGTCTTGTGGAATCCTTAAGCGGCAAAACCAAAACAACCGCTACCTCCAACGAAGTCGATCTTGATCAAGACGTCGACCTGTCCATGCTCTCCGACACCTTTGACCAAAAGCAGTTTGAGGAGGACCTGGGCGCCGCTATCGACGAGTTTAACGAGGGCCGTTCGGGCACGTTCGAGGCCAATAGCTCCTATGACGAGCAGGCCGGCAAGTTTACCGTCGAGAAGGCGCGCTCCAACGAAAAAATCAACCGCGAGCATGTCATTAAGTATGCCGAGCTCGAGCTTTCCTCGCTGGCCGAGACCGTAGATCTTTCCAAGCTCGGCAACGATGCCTATGAACCGCTCAATGGAACGCTGACCGATGATCAGATTCAGGCCGCATGCGATGCCGCCAACAACTTCCTGGGCGTCAACGTGACCCTCAAGCTCAACGGCGAGGATGCCGGAAAGGTCGACGGCAGCTCCGTGTTGCAGTGGATCAGCTTTGCCGATCCGGCCAACCCCACGCTCGATACGTCGCAGATCAGTAGCTGGGCAGCCGAGCTCGCCAACGGCTTTAATACCGTGGGCTCCACTCGTTGGTGGACGCGCGCCGATGGCAAGCAGTGCGCCGTCGAAGGCGGCGACTTTGGTTGGTCCATCGACAGCAGCTCGCTCGCCAAGCAGGTCGAGGACGCCATTAACAACAAGCAGACCGGCGAAATCGAGATCAAGTACTCCCAGAAGGCCGACACCTTTACCGCAAAGGGAGAGCCCGACTGGAAGGCATACATCGATGTCGATCTGTCCGAGCAGCACGCGCGCTACTACGACGAGAACGGCAATATCGTGTGGGAGGCCAACTTTATTTCCGGCAAACCGGGCGAAGACGCCACCCCCGAGGGCGTGTGGCAGATCAACAGCAACGACGGCGGCAGCACCCTGATCGGAGCCAAGGACCCCGAGACCGGTAAACCCAAATATGAGAGCCCGGTGAGCTACTGGATGCCGTTTGAGGGCAACATGATCGGCTTCCACGACGCCACCTGGCAAAACGACAAGAGCTTCGATAATGCCGAGTCGTACAAGTGGTGCGGCAGCCACGGTTGCATCAACCTGCGCCTGGCCGACGCCAAGGCACTTCACGACTGCATCAAAGTCGGCCTGTGCGTGGTTGTCCACTCGTAGTGCAACGCGCGCATTCCTACAACGTGGAACCGCTGCGACCAATCTAACAGTTCCGAAAGAAACCATCCCATGCGCCCGCCCCAACCGGTGGGCGCATATAATTATCGAGGTTCTTTCTATAAAGGAGACGCTATGCCGAATGTCCCCACGATCACCCCGGGCCCAGATGATACCGAGAACACGCCCGAAGGTGCCACCGAAACGATTCCTCTGATTACAAACGTACATGCCGATAAGCAGAACGGACGCGCGAACGATGCGGCCGAGATTTCCGATGAAGAGGCATACGCCAAGCTCAAGGCAAAACGTGCCGAACGTCGGCGCAAAAAGCTGATTCGACGCGGTATTGCCGCCGGCGTCGTGGGCGCCATCGCGCTCATTGCCATTGTCGCAACCCTGGTTATCAATGCGCAGCCACAGGGCGCTAGCGAGCCTGTGACCGACATGGTGACCGAGGGCACGTTTACCACAACGGTCGAGGCGAAAGGCCAGCTCAAACCCATTTCGTCCTCAGTGGTCTCCCCTTCTGTCGACGGCACGGTCGATTCGATCAAAGTTCAGCCGGGCCCATCCGTTAACGAGGGCGACGTGCTTATGACCATTAAAAACGACGAGCTCGATCGCAACGTTGCCGAGGCGCAACGTGCAGTTGCAGCCGCTCAGGAAGACCTCGCCAACGCGCAGAAAGCCGCAGCTGCCGCGCAGGCCACCCCAACGACGGACGTCGAGGGAGCTTCCGCCGCAGCGGCAGGCGCCCCCACTGCGTCCGGCGACACGAACGCCGTATCTGCCGCGCAGCGCAGCCTCGCAACGGCCCAGGCAAACCTCGATCAGGCGAACGCCAAGGCCGCCGGCCGTACGGTTACAGCACCGAGTTCGGGCAGCATCGTGGAGCTCAACGCCAAGGTGGGCGCCACGGTAACAGGCGGCATGATCATGGGCGAAAGCGATACGAGTGGCGGCAAGCAGTGCATGCAGATCGCCGACCTATCTAAGATGAAGGTGACCGTGCAGGTGGGCGAAAAGGACATCGCCAAGATCGCTGTTGGGCAGAGCGCCAACGTCACGTATCCCGCGTTTCCCGATATCGTGAGCCAGGGCACCGTCACGGCTATCGCGTCGGTGGCAAACTCCGACGCCGCCAACGGTGGCGGCGGCAGCGTAACCTTTAACGTCGACATTCTCATCGAGGCGCCCGACGCGCGCTTGAAGCCGGGCATGACGGCCGAGGTATCGGTGGTGACCGAGCAGCTCGACGACGTGGTAATGGTGCCGACGATGGCGCTCATGACCGAAGACGGCGAACACTATTACGTCAACGTGGCGACTGATGACGAGGGCAAGCAAACCCGTCGCGTGAAGGTGACCGTCGTGACGCAAAACGACAACGAAGCCGTAGTCGGCAAGACGCAGGTCAAGCGCGACGACCAGGGCAACGAGATCAACCCCAACGTGCCGGTTACCAAGCTGCGCGATGGCGACAACCTCGTCATGGACACCGGAGCGGACGCAACGGCTGACGGCGGCTACAGCACGGATTCGGGCAGCATGTCTGACGACGAGGGCATGTAATGCGTCCCGTTATCGACATCCGCAACGTGCACCGCATCTTTGAGAGCGAGGCGGGGTGCGCCCACATCCTGCACAACGTGAGCCTGGCGGTAAATCCCGGCGAATTCGTCGCTATCACTGGCCCCTCGGGCTCGGGCAAATCAACGCTCATGAACATCCTAGGCTGCCTGGATAAGCCAACGGCAGGCGACTACTACCTGCAAGGGCTCAACGTGGCCGAGCTCGATGATGACGAGCTCACCGAAGTCCGCGCCCTGAGCATTGGCTTTGTCTTTCAGAGCTTCAACCTGCTGCCGCGCCTGTCGGTTATCGAAAACGTGATGCTGCCGCTGGCCTACACCAATGTGCCCCGTAGCCAGCGCGAGATGCGCGCCGTGCACGCGCTGCAGGCCGTCACGCTACCGGTCGACCACTGGGACCACCGCATATCCGAGCTCTCGGGCGGCCAGATACAGCGCGTCGCAATCGCGCGCGCCCTCGTCAATGACCCGCCCATCATCCTGGCCGATGAGCCGACGGGAAACCTGGACTCCGCTACCGGAGCGCTTGTAATGGAGACCTTCCATAGACTTCAGGAGCGCGGCAAAACCATCGTGCTCATCACACACGACCCCGGCATCGCCGCCGAGGCCGACCGTGCCGTGACCATCCGCGACGGTCGCATTCACGACGGCGCGTATATTCCACATGCACCGAAGACCCTGCGCAGCGCCGTAGATAGCCTGCCCATGATTTCCGCCTCCGCCAACCCGCCGAAAGGAGTGGTGGCATGAGCGCCCGCGATCTTATCCAGGAAGCCCTTCACTCGCTCGAGGCCAACAAGGGGCGCAGCCTGCTCACCATCCTGGGCATTGTCATCGGCATCGCCTCGGTTATCGCCATGACGTCGCTCATCGGCGGCATCCAAAACAGCCTGGTCAACAGTCTGGGCCTCAATGCGGCACGCATGGTGCAAATCTATTCGTCGCAAGAACTCACCGAGTCGGACATCGAGAAGCTTCAAAAACTGGTGCCGCAGATAGAGCAGATTGGCATTGTCGACAGCGCGTACACCGAGTACAAGACCGGCGATAAAAGCTATACCGTCATGGCGCAGGGCGTCGATAGCGACATGCTCGACGCCGTGGGGGCCAGCAAGCTCGTTGCGGGGCGCACCTATTCCCAGGCCGAGTCCCAATCAGGCTCGCGCGTGGCGCTCATCAGCCGCAACGGCGCCGATCAGCTTTACGGCAACGAACAGGATGCGCTGGGGAAAACCATCAAGGTGTCCAACGGCGAGGTGCAGATTGTAGGCGTGATTGATGGCGGCAGCGACTCCATGGGCTCGCTCACGCTGTATATGCCACGCGAAACCATCTCCGGGCTGTTTGGCGACGAGAATCCTTCATTCCCCAGCGTGACGGCACTTGCCGCCGAGGGCACGGACATGGATGAGCTTTGTAAGACCATCGAGTCCAAGGTGCGCGCGATGAAGGGCATCGCGGAGGAGGATGAGTACGACAGTGTGTCGGCGACATCCATGAAAAGCGCCATCGATGCACTCAACTCCTTTATGGGCGCGTTCTCGCTCATCATGGGTGCTGTCGCCAGCATCTCGCTGCTTGTCGGCGGTATCGGCATTATGAATATGATGCTCACCAACGTGACTGAGCGCATTCGCGAGATCGGCATCCGCCGCGCTCTGGGCGCCAGTCGTCGCGATATCACCGCCCAGTTTTTGGCCGAGTCCTCGGCGCTGTGCGTCACCGGCGGACTATTGGGTGTCCTGATTGGTTATCTGCTGGCATGGGCTCTTGCGATGTTTGCCGCAGGATCAGGGGTTCTCGGCGAGCTCGGTGCCAACGGGCAAATCACACCGAGCTTTTCAATCGCCACGGTGCTGCTGGCCTTCGCCGTCTCCGTCGGCATCGGCGTAATCTTTGGCTTCTACCCCGCTCGCCGCGCCGCAAAGCTCGACCCGGTGGAGTGCCTACGCTACCAGTAAGCCACCACCAACAAGTTGCGGTGAATTAGGGACTGAATATGCTATCAAGCAGCAAAAACAGACACTATTTCACCGCAACTTATTGAAGGACTGCTTGCGCCAGTTCCGGGCGTCGTCCTCGAGCTATTGGCGGATGACAGGCTTGTACGGGTCGAGCTTGCTCGGGGCGCTCCTCCTCGCGGGCGGGAGGCCGCGCAGGGGCGGCGAGCGCCTAGCGCGCGAACTCCCGTAAGAGCGCGTCTTCCACTTCCCGAAGCGAAAGGGCCCCGCTTCCCTCGGCGGGACGGGTGACCACGATGCAGCGCGCTCCCACGTTGCGCGCGGCGGCGAGCTTCTCAGCCGTGCCGCCTACGGTTCCCGAGTCCTTGGTCACAAGCCACTGGGCGCCCACCTGCCGAAGCATCGCCTCGTTGAGCTCGCGGGTGAAGGGCCCCTGCATGCCGATGACGTGCGACGGCGAAAACCCCGCGTCGATGCACTTCGTTATAGCACCGGGCAGCGGGAGCACACGCACGAAGAAGCGCTCCGCGAAATCGACGACGCGCGTGTAGGGAGCAAGCTCCTTGCTCCCCGTCGTGAGAAGAGCACGACCCGGGTTCTCGGAGAGAAAGCGCGCCGCGCAGGCGATCGACGCGACCGACACGACGCCTTTGGGCAGCGCCTCGACCGGGCGCGCAAGGCGCAGGCATCGTGCACCCACGGCGAGCGAAGCGGCCCGGATGTTGCCGCTTGCGAGCGTAGCGAAGGGGTGCGTGGCGTCGACGACGATGCGCACGCCGGAAAGCTCGCGCTCCATGTCGGCCTCGTCGAGCCTGCTCGCATGCACCTCGATGCCCGGAAGCTCGCCCAAAAGCTCACCTCCGTACTCGGTTGCCGCGTAGGCACGGGCGGGGATGCCCGCCTCGCTCGCCCATTCGCACAGAAGGCGGCCCTCGGTGGTGCCGGCGAAGATGCGCAGCGCCGGCGCGGATGCGGGCGCCGTCACGTCGGGCCGCCTGGGCGCGTGATCTGGTAGAGCAGCGCGTTCATAATGGCGGCCGCCACGGTCGAGCCGCCCTTGCGACCCCTCGCGACGATGGTCGGCACGCGTCGCGCGAGTAGCTCCTCTTTCGCCTCGACCACGTTCACAAACCCGACCGGCACCCCAACGACGAGCGCGGGCGCGATCTTCCCCGCGTCCATGAGCTCGGCGAGGCGCAGAAGTGCTGTGGGAGCGTTGCCGACGGCCACGATGAGCGGACCCTCGATGCCGCAAGCTTTGTCCATGCTCGCAACGGCGCGAGTCGTGCCCGCGGAGCGCGCAGCCGCGGCGACATCAGGGTCTGCCATGTAGCACACGGCCTTGCAGCCGAGCTTCGCGAGCGCGGGCTTGCTTATGCCTGCGAGCGCCATGTTCGTGTCGGTGAGCACCGTGGCCCCTGCGCGCAGTGCGTCGAGCGCACAGTGCGCGGCGTCATGGGTGAACACGAGGGAATCGGCGTACGAGAAGTCGGCAGTGGTGTGGATGACGCGCTTCACGACGGGCTCTTCGAGCGGCGGGAACGTGCGGCCGCCGAGCTCTTCGGTGATGATCTCGAAGCTGCGCCGCTCGATGTCGCCGGGCGCCATCTCCTTGGAATCCATCTAGTACTCCACTCCTTCCCTTGCACATATCCCCTGAGAGTAGGGGTGTTTCTCGCACCGCATCTCGGTTATGTAGTCGGCCTTCTCCACGATCTTGCGGGAAGGCGCGCGCCCGGTGAGCGCTACTTCGACGCCGCGCGCGGACATATCGAGCGCGCAGTCCACGAGCGCCTCGTCGACAAGCCCCTTCGAAAGCGCGTCGAGCGCCTCATCGAGCACGAGCAGCCCCTCATGCGCGCCCTCGAGCTCGGCGAGCGCGGAAGCTAGGTTCCCATCGTGCAGCTCGCACGTCGCGGCAAGTTCTTCCGACGTCATCGACCAGGTAAACTTGTCCGACACCTTCCCCGCGAACACGGGCACGCCGAAATGCTCGGCGAGCAGGCGCGCCTCCCCGCTTTCGCCGTCTTTCAGGAACTGCACGACGACGACGCGGCGGCCTGCGGCGAGCATGCGAAGGGCGAGGCCCATCGCCGCCGTGGTCTTGCCTTTGCCGTCGCCATGATACACGTGGATCATACGCCCTCCTCGATAATGCGGTAGACATACTCCATGTCGAGCGCCCCGCGCACGACATCGGCCAGGCGGTCGAACTCGCGCGCACGGTGATCGGCTGCGGACGCTGCGCCCGCAGCACCCACGACGCTCTCGGGCAGGCCGCGCATGCGCGCGAGCGAGCGCGCGAGGACGAGCGCCACCCCCGGTTCGTCGAACAGACCGTGGAGATAGGTTCCGAACACGTTTCCGCAGGCCGCGCCTTCTGGTTTGCCGCCAATCGTGCCCGCAGGGGCGCAGGAGACGGTCGTTTCGCCGTCGTGAATCTCGTACCCGCGCGCCGTCATGCCGTTCCACACCGAGAACGCGCCTTGGGCGCCCGTGATGCGCAACTCCGACTGGGCGAGGCGCTTTTCCTCCTTGAACACCGTACTTGCAGGGATGAGCCCGAGCCCGCGCGCGGTGCCAGCGCCTTCCCTGCCGTGCGGGTCGGAAAGCTCGTCTCCCAAAAGCTGGTAGCCTCCGCATATGCCGAGCACCGGCGTGCCCGCGCCCGAAAGCGCGCGTACGCAGACTCCGATGCCGCTATCCGCAAGCCAGCGCGCGTCGTCGAGCGTGGTCTTCGAGCCGGGAAGCACCACCAGGTCGGGTCGGCCCAGATCGGTCGCCGAGGAAACGTAGCGCACGCCCATGCCGGGCACGCGCGAAAGCGGGTCGAAGTCGGTGAAGTTCGACAGATGCGGAAGGCGCACAACGGCGACGTCGATGACGCCGCGCGCCTCGCGGGCAGATAAGCGCGGCGCGAGCGAGTCCTCGTCGTCCAGGTCGAGCGTAAGATACGGCACGACCCCCACGACGGGAACCCCGCACATTTTCTCGAGCGGGGCCAAACCCGGGCGCAGGATTTCCACATCGCCGCGGAACTTGTTCACCACAAGCCCCCGTAAAAGCGCGCGATCCTCGGGCGCAAAGAGCGCGACCGTGCCGTAGAGCTGGGCAAACACCCCGCCTGGGTCGATGTCACCTACGAGCAGCACGGGGGAGGACACGGCGCGCGCGAGCCCCATGTTGACGATGTCGTTTTCGGCAAGATTGATTTCGGCGGGGCTGCCGGCGCCCTCGATGACGATGACGTCGTTTTCCTCCGCGAGCGAATCGAACGCCTCCAAAATCTGCGGCATGAGCGCCTTCTTTCGCGCGAAGTAGTCTCTCGCAGCGAAGGCTCCCTGCGCCTTGCCGGCCACGATGAGCTGGCTTCGGTGGTCGCTTTCGGGCTTAAGAAGGATGGGGTTCATGCGCACGTCGGGCGCGATGCCGCACGCCTCGGCCTGCATGATCTGGGCGCGCCCCATCTCGAGCCCATCGGCCGTGACACCGCTGTTGAGCGCCATGTTCTGGCTCTTGAAGGGAGTCACGCGCAGGCCGTCCTGCGAAAGCACACGGCACAGCCCCGCCGCAAGCAGGCTCTTCCCCGCATTCGACATGGTGCCCTGGATCATGATGGGCTTCGCCCTACCCACGGGTATCGACCTCCTTCGCCGAGCCTCGGCCATCCGCGCCCGCCATAGCGCCGCTGCAAGAAGCGCCGCCCCGTTCGTCGGGTTCGCCTTCGTCCGATGCACCTTCCGCCCGAAGCGCGCGGCTGAACGCCATCGCAAGCCGGGCGTTCTCCTTGCGCGTGCGCACCGCGACGCGGCACCAGAAACGGGACAGCACCGAAAACGAGTCGCACGTGCGGACCAAAACCCCCTGGTTATACAGGCGCTCGGGGATGTCTTTCGCCGGCGTGCGGACTAAAAGGAAGTTCGCATCCGACGGCACGACAGAAAGCCCGAGCGAGGAGAGCTCGTGGGAAAGCCACGCTCGCTCGCCCGCCAATACATCGCGCGTGCGCGAGACGTATTCGACGTCTTCCAGGGCGGCGATGCCCGCGGCCTCGGCGACCGAGGAGACGGGCCACGCCTGCCCCGCCCGGCGAATCCCCTCGATGAGTTGGGAGTTTCCGCTGATCAGATATCCCAACCGCAACCCCGCCATTCCGTAGAGCTTGGTGAACGCGGAGAGCACGGCCACATGGCGCGAACACGCGGCGCGTGCGGCCACGCTCCTTTCGCGGGCGTCGGGCGCAAATCCGAGGAAGCACTCGTCCACGACGAGCAACGCGCCCGTCTGCTCGCAGCGGCAAGCCGCGGCATCGATCACGCGGGGGTCGACGAGGCGCCCCGTCGGGTTGTTCGGATTGCAGAGGTACGCCACGTCTCCCGGCCCCTCGATCGCGCGGGCGAAGGAGGCGGGCACGTCGAAGTCGTCCGCTTCGGAGAGCGGGAACTCCTGCACGCATGCGCCGTAGTACGATGCCGCCTCCGCATATTCAGAGAACGTCGGCGCACACACGACGATGCGTTTCGGGCGCACCGCCGCGGCGAGCCGCCAGATGATGTCAGACGCGCCCGCGCCGCAGACGATAGTATCTTCGGGAATGCCCTGGGCGCGCGCTAGGGCGCGAACGAGGGCGAGGCTTTCCCTATCGGGGTAGGCGTCGATTCGAGAAAGCGCCTTGCAAGCTGCGGCGACGGCACGCGGCGAGGGGCCTGCCGGATTCACGTTCACCGAGAAGTCAATGAGGTCGGAGGCGCCCCCTTCGCAAGCGATGCCGAGCGATTGCGTGCTACCCCCATGCGCACGGGCGCGCAGGATTCCCCCAGCCGCCCGGGGCGCGGCGTGGTCTTCCCTCATGCCATCGCCCCCACGACGAGCACGACCGCCGCGCGCGCGGCGCCGAAGACGACGAGCGCGCATACGGACGCGGCGAGCATGAGCCTTGTCGCCCGGGCGATGTCGCCCCACTCGATTTCGCGGGACGCGTCGCCTATCGTCGGTTTCTCAACGAGCTTACCGAAATACACCGCGGGTCCTGCCAGGCGCAGCCCGAGCGCGCCCGCGCACGCTGACTCGGTCTGCGCCGCGTTCGGGCTCGCATGGCGACGCCTATCGCGGCGCCAGATGCGCGCCGCCCCGCGCGCGTCGAGCCCGACGATCGGGCACACGGCAATCATGAGCAGGGCCGACAAGCGCGAGGGAATCCAATTCACCGCATCGTCGAGGCGCGCCGAGGCGCAGCCGAAGTCGATGTAGCGCTCGTTTTTGTAGCCCACCATGCTGTCGAGCGTGTTCACCGCCTTATACGCCATGCCCAAGGGCGCACCCCCGATAATAAGGTAGAAAAGCGGCGCGATGACGCCGTCGCTCGCGTTCTCCGCCACCGTTTCCACGGCGGCGCGCGCAACGCCCTGCTCGTCGAGAACAGACGTGTCGCGTCCCACGATGAGACCGACGGCTTCGCGTGCCGCGACAAGGCCGCCCTTCGAGAACGCGCGGGCCACGGCCAGGCTCTGGCGGCGCAGCTCGCATGCCGCGAGAATCTGATAGCTCGCCCATGCCTCGGCCACAAAGCGCAAGACGGGGTGAACCATGCCGCAAAGATGCAGGATTCCCCAGGTCAAAAGCCCACACGCAAGCGGAAGCGCCACGGCGAGCACAAGCCCTGCGGCGCGCGTGCCCGCGGACGTTTGCGGGAATGCGTCCCGCAGGCGGCCTTCGGCCCACGTGATCGCGCGCCCCATGGCGACAACGGGATGGGGAAGCCAGCGCGGGTCGCCAAAGGCAAGGTCGGCCGCGAACCCGGCGGCGACGGCAAGAATCGTCATCACCGGGCATCGCCCCCCGAAGCGGGGCGAACGTCGCGAAGGCAGCGCCCATCCCAGGTGGCGGCCCATGCGCCGCCCGGCTCGGTATGCACGTCGAAGTATCCCATTTTCGGGACAGCTAGCTCGGAGAGTAGCGCTTTCACGGTACCCGCGTGAACGACGAAGACGGCGCGACCACTCCCCTGGGCGCGCTCTGATTTGCACGCCTCCCGAAACGCCGCGACGACGCGGCGGGTGAAATCGCTCTTGCCCTCGCCATGCGGGCAGCGCGTCTCGCACCAGGAGTCTACCCAGGCGCGGTAGCGCGCATCCTCTTTAAGCTCGGCGGCGCTTCGCCCCTCGAAGTCGCCGAAATCCATCTCGCGCAGACCGGGGCACGCCATAAACTCCGCGTTCGGGAAGAGGATGCGCGCCGTCTGGTCGGTTCGGGCCATGCCGCTCGTGATAACACGGAACACGTCACGATCGCACGCGAGGTCGCGCAAAGCGCGCTCGCCCGCGCTCGACAGGGGCTCGTCGGTGCCCGCCCCGCTGTAGCGATGGTCTTCCGTGCCCGCCGTGGCACCATGGCGCACGAAGACAACTTCCAAAGGCGCGCCCGCGCCCTGCGTCCCTCGAGGCGCATCGGCAAGGTTTCCTTTGATGACCTGGGGAATCCCGCACGTCATGCGCACGACGACGTCGGCGCGCGCAGCGAGCGCGCATCCCAGGCGCCCCGCGCGCTCGCGCCATTGGGCGTCTTCCGCACGCATGGGGACGACCCCCGAGCCGACCAAGGACAGAATCACTGCGTCGAAGCCGATCAGCCGCTCGAGCGCCCGGTCAGCGTCGAGCGCTCGTACGAGTTCCTCTGCACGGTACGCGACGCGACCGACAAAAGCCGCGGGCACGCCGCCCTCCGCAAGCTGCGCCGCGTCGACGAAATCGTCCGCCGCGAACCCGAGCTTTTCGCGCACGAAGGTCCTCTTCCCCGAATGCGCGCCACCTACCACGAGAATCATAGGAGCATGCCCCCCCCCGCCACCAGCATGGCAAGCATCGCGAGCTCGGCCCATTGCAGAAACCATCCGGCCAAATCCCCCGTCACCCCGCCGAAGCGGGACAGGGCAACATGGCGGTACCACGCGAGCGCCAAAAGCCCCGCCACCGCCATAAGGGCGCCGACGGCCCGAGCGCACGCGACCATCCCTGCAGCCGAAGCCGCAGCGAAAGCACAAAGCGGCACGACGATCGCCGCGCGCTTCTTCGCAGGCGAGAGCCCCGCGGCCATGCCGTCCGCCCGCGCGGCAGGCCAGCATTCTACGGCGAGCCCCGAAAGCGCGCGGGAGAACACGAGCGAGCACAGAAGCGCGAGGAACGCCCCCGCCGTAAGCGGCATCGCGGTGAACAGGGAAAACTGCAGAATTAGGTACACGACAACGCCAATGACCCCGAAGGCACCCGCCCGCGGGTCGTGCATGATCTCGAGCTTTCGCTCGCGCGGGGCCCAACTTGCAAGCGCATCGGAGGTGTCACAGAGCCCGTCTAGGTGGATGCCTCCCGTCACCGCCACAGGCAGCGCCACGAGCACAGCCGCGACGATGGTCGCGGGCACGCCGAGCAGGTTCGCCATGTGCCCCCACGCCGTCATGAGGAAGCCTTCCGCAAGGCCCACCAGAGGAAACGCGGCAAGCGCATGGGTTGATCCGAAATCGGTCCAGGCCGATTTCGGGACGGGGATGCGCGAGAACGTTCCGAACGCCGCGCCGATTGCCTCTGCTATCTTCACCTTGTAGGTCCTTCGCCTTTCATCCACACGGGAATCCCGCATACCACTTCGACTGCGCGGTCGGCCAGCGCCGCCACGCCCGCGTTCACGCGCGCGAGCGCGCGCCTCCATGCCTCGGTCCCCTCATCGTAGCGCATCCCATCGGCGAACACGTCGACGGTGACCACCACCGTATACGCAGCGGCCTGAGCGAGACGTTCGATGCCTCCGAGCACCTCGCGCGCCGCAGCGTCGGGGTCTCGTGGGGACAAGCCGCCTTCCGCGAAGAGCTCGTTCGCAACCAGGTTGCCCACGTCCTCCAAAAGAAGCGTGCAGCCGCGCGGAAGCCCGGGCGCTGCGGCGCCCACGTCACGCGTGCGCTCGAGAGTGGAAAACCCCTTGCCCTCGCGCAGCGCCCGATGGCGCGCGATGCGGCGGGCGCCCTCTTCCCCGAAGGGCTCCATCGTTGCCAGGTACACGCGAGGGCCGTCGTGCCCGAGGCACAGGAACTCGGCATAGGCGCTCTTGCCGCTCGCGGCGGCGCCGATAACGAGCGTCACCGTCATTTCCCGGCCTCGAAATGCTCGTAAGCAGCCATGCCAGTCGCCGTGAACGTCTTCCCATCCCGGTACACGCGCAGCGCCGAATCCAGAAGGGGCAGATACGCCATGGCGCCCGCGCCCTCGCCCAAGTGCATGCCTGCGTCGAGGGGTGCCTTTATGCCGAGCTCGCGAAGGAGCTTCTGGCTTGCGGGTTCGCTTGATGCGTGGGTGCCCACGAGGTAGCCCAAGGCGTTGGGGCACAGGCGCGCCGCGCACAGGGCCGCCGTGCAGGATATGACCCCGTCGAGGAGCGCCGGCGCCTTCGAGGCCGCGGCCCCCAGGTAGAAGCCGCACATCGCCGCGATGTCGAAGCCGCCCACCTTCGAGAGCACGTCGATCGGGTCGGCGGGATCGGGCGAGTTCGCGTCGATAGCGCGCTCGACCACGTCGCGCTTGCGCGCGAGCGAGGCGTCCGAGAGCCCCGCGCCGCGGCCGACGAGGCTCCGCGCGTCCGCCCGGATGAGCACTGCGGCCACCGCCGCCGAGGTGGTCGTGTTGCCGATGCCCATCTCGCCCGCGGCGAGAAGGCGCACGCCGGCGCGAGCAAGCCCGCACGCAACGGCGATTCCGACCTCGATCGCGCGCACGGCCCCATCGCGAGACATAGCGGAGCCGTGCGCGATGTTGCCGCTCCCCCGCCGCACATTCGCGCGTACCATGCGCGCGTCTTCTATGCCCCGGGCCATACCCACGTCGACGGGCACGACCTCGGCACCCGCGAACGCCGCCATGCGGCAGGCACTCGTGGCCCCCTCGCACATGTTGCGCGCGACGGCTCGCGTCACGTCTTGCCCGCTTTGCGACACGCCTTCGGCAACGACCCCGTTGTCGGAGAAGAATACCGCGAGTGCACGGGGGAACTCGGCCACCTCGGCGCTCCCCTGAGCTGCGGCGATACACGCGACGGCGTCTTCAAAGTCGCCCAATCCCCCCAAGGGGTGCGCGATGGAGTCCCACGCGGCGTACGCGGCGGCGCGGGCGCACTCGTCTGCGGGCGCGATCCGGGAGAGCGCGGCTTCGAGCACGGCGCCCGGCGCCGACGAGAACGTGCGCTCGACTTCCTCGCGGATACAGGCAAGCGCGGTTTCGGTTGCTTCAGCCATGCCGTCTCCTCTCTGCGAACGACGCTGCGGCAGACGCGAACGCGCGCGCAACGTCGGGGTTCGCAGGATAGTACACATGCGGGAAGCCCGCAACCAGGGACGGGGTGGTAGTCATGCACGGCCAGCCCTTGTCGCGCCAGGGCTTCTGCGCCCAGAAGTCGCCGCCCGGGCAGGTGGACTGCCAGTAGTGGAACTCGTGCGCGCGGATGCGTGTGCCGCGCGGCCCGTAGAGCCCGTCGCGTTGGGAAGCGAGCTCCACGTACCCGAAATGGGACAGCCTTCCCCCGTTCTCGCTTGCGCCCTCAAGGGCGCCCGCAACAGGCCAGCGCCGCCCCTCGCTATCGGCGATTTCGCGCTGCAGGTACAGAAACCCACCGCATTCGGCGACCGTCGGCATGCCGGATTCCACCGCACGCCGCACCGCCTCGCGCATCGGCGCGTTCTCGGAGAGCTGCCGCGCATGGAGCTCCGGGTAGCCGCCTCCCAGATAGAGGGCGCTTGTCCCCCGGGGCAACTCGCTATCACACAGGGGGCTGAAAAAGGCCAGCTCGCAACCCAGGTCCTCGAGCGCGCGCAGGTTCTCCTCGTAGTAAAACGAGAACGCCTCGTCACGCGCGACGGCGATGATGGGCCGCGCTCCCGCGATCGGCTCCGACCGGTAAGGTTCCTCGCGGATATCGGGTGCCGTCGCCGCTATTTCGAGCAAGCGGTCGACGTCGACGCTCTTTTCCACCAGCTCGGCCATCTTATCGATGCGCGCGGAGAGCTGCTCCACCTCGTCGGCGGTCACAAGCCCCAGATGCCGGCTTTCGAGCGAGAACGCCTCGTCGGCGGGGATATTCCCCAAAACCGCGACGCCCGTGTGCTTCTCGATCGCAGGCGCCGCATAGGCGCAGGCAGCGGCGCTCGTCTTGTTCAGCACGACGCCGCGCACGTTCGCACAAGGCAGGAACTCGGCGATGCCACGGATTACGGCGGCGAGCGATAAAGACGCCCCGCGTCCGTTCACCACTAAAACGACCGGCGTTTCCGTTTCGCGCGCAACCTGGTAGCTGCTCGCGTCGGCCACGCCGGGCGCCATGCCGTCGTAGAAGCCCATGACCCCCTCGAGCACCGCGACATCCGCGCCCGCTGCGCCACGTGCGAGCAGGGCGCGCAGCGTCGGGGCTTCGGTGAAGAAACCGTCTAAATTGCCCGAGCGCGCACCCACGACGCGGCGATGAAAGAGCGGGTCAATGTAGTCGGGGCCGCATTTGAAGGCCGCGCATGCAAGGCCGCGACGCGCGAGCGCGCGCAGGAGCGCGCACGTTACGACCGTCTTGCCGCTCCCGCTCGAGGGCGCAGCGACCATGAAGCGCGGGATGGACGTGCTCACCGGGCGCCGCCTTCCCCACCTGCACCACGCGCGCTGACGAGGAACACGGGGTTTTGCGCCTTCATAAGATGGTGCGAGCCTACAGCCTCGGCGCGGGCGGCCGACACCTGGCACGCCTCGAACCCCTTAAAGCGCGAACCCGAGAGGAGCGCGCACGCCTCAGTGAGTGTCTCAATGGTGACGCATGGCACACACAAGCGAACCTGCGAATTCTTCTCGAGCGCCGCCTCCACGATGGAGGGAAGCTCGCCCGCGCTCCCGCCGACGAACACGGCGTCGGGGACGGGCAGTTTCGCGAGCGCTTCGGGAGCGACGCCGGGGACCGCATACACGTTGCCGCACCCGAATGCATCCGCGTTCTCTCGGATGAGCCGCACGCCGGCCGCGTTGCGCTCGACCGCCCATACCGACCCCGCTCGCGCGACGAGCGCCGCCTCGATCGACACGCTCCCCGTGCCGGCGCCGACGTCCCACACGGTGTCGGTCGCGGTAAGGCGCAGCTTCGCGAGCGCGACGGCTCGCACCTCCTGCTTGGTCATGGGAACGTCACCGCGGATGAAGAGCTCGTCGGGAATGCCCGAGGAAGCGTACGGCCAGCGGGAGCTCGCGGCGCGGGATGCGCCCGCAGAGTCCACCGCGGAAGAAGCCGCCGCGGGCGCAGACGCGCCGGCCGGCGCCTCGGAGGCTGCGCTAGAGCCCGCAGGCGACCCGGCGCCGCCTGCGAAATCGATAAGCATCACGTTCAAGTCGTCGAACGTCTGACCTGCGATTTCACTTGCGGTCGCACAGGTGATGCGCTCGTCGGGGTACGACAGGCGCTCGGCCACCGTCACGCGCGCGTCCCCGAAGCCCGCCTGCACAAGCTCGCCGGAAAGCCGCGAGGGGTCTTCCCCGCCCGACGTGACGAGGAAGAGCTCACCTGCGCGCTCGGCCTCGGCCACGATGTCGTACGCCACGCCGTGAGCGCTCGCAAAGCGCCAATCCTGCCATGGACGCGCGAGGCGCGCGGCGAGATACGACGCTGAGCTTATGCCGGGAATGACGCGCACGTCCACCTGCGCATCGCCGGAGAGCGCCTCCACCAGGCGGCGCGCGCCGCTGAACAGCCCCACATCGCCCGTCATCACGACCACGGCGCGCTGCCACGACGCCGCATCGGTGAGCGCGGCGACGATGTCCGCCGTCTTCACGAGCTCGCATCTCACCACGTCGGGCGGCACGTCGATGCCGGCAAGCGCGCGATGAGCGCCGATGACCACGTCGGCGATGTCGATCGCGTCGAGCGCCGCGCGCGAGAGCAAGTCGGGGTTTCCGGGCCCCGCCCCGATGATCGTTACCTTTCGCATGGAATCTCCCGATACCCGCGCGGCGTGACCATACGGCCGCCTACGAGCTTCGTGTCCGCGTTGCCGACGAACACGGTGGTGAACATGTCGGCGTCGATCTCCCCCAGCTCGGAGAGCCTGCACATGCCCGACTGCTGTCCCTCGCGCCCGATGTTGCGTACCCAGCCGCAGAGCGTGTCGGGGGCCTTCCATTCGAGCATAATTTTCGCCGCGCGTGAGAGCCTGTCGGCGCGCTTTCTGCTGCGCGGGTTGTACAAACAGATGCAGAAGTCGGCGCTCGCCACGGCGGCGAGCCTGCGCTCGATGACCTCCCATGGCGTGAGCAGGTCGGAGAGCGACACGACCGCGAAGTCGTGGGCAAGCGGGGCGCCGAGCACCGCCGACCCGCTCTGAGCCGCGGTGGCCCCGGCGATAACTTCCACGTCTACATCGGGGTAGTCCTCCGCAAGCTCCAGCACGGGGCTCGCCATGCCGTACACGCCCGCGTCGCCGCTGCACACGAGCGCCACGGCTTCTCCACTCTGCGCGCGCGAAAGCGCAAGACGGCACCGTTCGACCTCGTGCATCATCGGCGTCGCGAGATGCGCCGCGTCGGGCACGGCGGCGAGCGCGAGCTCCACGTATTTCGTGTACCCCACAACGACGTCGGACGCCTCGAGCGCACGCCGAGCCGCAATCGTCATGCCGTCGGGGCCGCCCGGGCCGATTCCCACCACGAAGAGCTTTCCCATCACCGCTCCTTAAACGAAAGTTTAATAGTTACCTTGGAAAACGCGACGGTCACGCCGCCGTGAGCGAGCTTCGGGAAGATAAGTTTGCCCCCCTCCGCGAGCGCCGCGCGCTCGCACACGTTGTCGACCCCCACCGTCGCGCGCACGAAATCAGATGGCGAAACGCTGCCTTCGACCTGCGACAACTCCTCTGCGGAATACGTCGCAAGCGGGATATTGCGCGCGCGGCAGAAGGCGAGCAGACCCTCCTCGTGCGCCTTCACGTCGATCGTCGCCGCCTCGCGCACGGCCGAAGGCGAGATGCCCGCCTGCCCGCACGCGAGAAGAAACGCCTCCCCGATCGCTTCGGCGCACGCACCGCGACGACACCCTATGCCCGCAACGATGCAGGGCACGACAAGGCGAAGCGGCTCGGGCGCAGGCGCCTGCGCCCGCACACCCGCCGGCTTCCCCGTCTCACCGGCGGGCACGACCTCGCCCGTTGTCTCCGCCGCGCGATCGGACGCACCTGCATTCGCACCAGCGAACGGCGACACGACGATATCGGCCCGAGCGCGGTCGGACGCAATGTCAACCCCCTCAGGCGGTTGTCCCGAAATCGGCATGTCGGAATAGAGCGCCACGCGCCCGCCAGAAAGCAGCCGCGCCGACACTCGCTTGATGGCCTCGGGATTCGAAACGGCGAGCCCCGCACAGCGCGCCCACGTATCCACCGCCCACACGCCGCGGACGTCGGTCGCCGTGGTGATGACGGGGATGGCCCCTGCCGCGCGTGCCACAGTTTGCGCAAGCTCGTTCGCACCGCCCAAATGCCCAGACAAAAGCGGGACGGCAAAGCGCCCCGCCTCGTCGATCGCCACAACCGCGGGATCGGTTGCCTTCGAGGCGACATGCGGCGCGATCGCCCGCACGGCGATGCCCGCCGCGCCCACGAACAGAAGCGCGTCCGACGCTTCCCACGCGAGTGCCGTCCATGCGCGCAGGTCGGCCTTCCCCTCGCCGAACCCGCGCGTAACGGAAACGTCCCAGCCAGGGTCATCTTCACCTGTCTGCGCGCAACCGGAAAGCGCGCGTGCGGTGCGCTCCGCCAACGCATACCCCCTCTCAGTGAACGCTATGCAGGAAACCCTCATCTAACGCACCACCATCGTCGAGAAGTAGCTGCCCCGATCGGGCACATCGTCGAGCGAGCGGCACACGCGCTCGCCCGGAAGCCCACAGTCCTCTACGAGCTCGGCACCGTCGAAGGCGCCCTCCTCGCGAAGGATGCGCTTCGTGTCCGCAAGCGAGCGGCGCGCCTTCATGACCACCTTCGTCCCCGGCCAGCCGATTGCGCGGCGCACCCCGTACAGAACGCCTTTACTCATACGTCGCCCCCAATTCCCCGATAACTGCATCGGCGCCCGACGTGCGGAAAAGCTCGCGGCGCTCGGCGTCGAACACGACCGCGGCGATGACGCATGCGCCCGCCGCGCGGCGGCGCAACCTGTCCTCGATTGCCGCAGCGAGCGAGGCGCGCGCAGCGTCCCCCACGCCGGCGGCCTCGATTACCTCGAGCGCCGCCGTGGTCGTGACCGACGACATGATCTCGCGCACGGTCTTCGCGCCCGCGCCGGCCAAGGCCGCGTGGGCGGCCAGAATCTCCGCGCGGCAGTCGGCGGTACGCGAATGGGTGTCCATGATGCCGCCAGCGACCTTAACCAGCTTGCCGATGTGTCCCACAAGAAGGACATTGGTGAATCCCTCACGAACGCAGCAATCAATCGCATCGCCCACAAAGTTGGAGATGAAGACCACCGGCGCACCGTTTAGGTGGAAATGCCCCGAGATGAACTGCCCGCCGTAGTTGCCGGGCGTGAGCACGACTCCGCGCCGCCCCATAGCCGCATGCTGCCGGATCTCGAGCACGATGCTGTCGCGCAAGGCAGCGAGGCTGCGCGGCTCGACGATGCCCGTCGTGCCCAGGATGGAGATGCCGCCCTCTATCCCCAGGTGCGGGTTGAAGGTCTTTTCGGCAAGGGAAACGCCCTCGGGTACCGAAATCGTCACAGCAATATTTCCAGAAAAGCCGTGCGCGGCGCACACCTCGCGCACCGCCGAAGTGATCATCGCGCGCGGCGTCGCGTTGATGGCGGCCGCCCCCACCGGCTGCTCGAGCCCGGGCAACGTCACGCGCCCCACGCCCACGCCGCCATCGACGGAAACTTCCGATTCGCGCGTGGGCACGCCCTTGCTGCCCACAGCGCCCGTGCCCGACCCCGCATGTTCCACGCGCGCGTACACGAGCACGCCGTCGGTCACATCAGCATCGTCGCCTGCGTCCTTTCGCACGGCGCACTGGGCGCACCCCTCGCCGATGCACGCGTCGACCACGTTCGCTTCGACGGACAGCCCGCCGGGGGTAACGATCGACACGAGGCCGACCGGCTTTCGTGACAAGAGCATCTCGCAGGCCGCCTTCGCCGCGAGCGCGGCGCAGCTCCCCGTGGTGTAGCCGCAGCGCAGGCGGGTCGTCCCGGTATATATGTAGTGCTCGAAGGCCACGCTAGCTGCTCGCCTTCCGATACCCCGTGGCAAACGAAGGGTCGTAAAGCTTGCTGCGCTTGTACGACTCCGCTTGCGCGCCGTCGTGCGCAAGTCCGCCGCGAGCTCCGAGCACGCGGCCCACCACCACGAGCGCCGTGCGGTCGATGCCCTCTCGCGCGCCCGCATCGGCGAGCGTGCCCACTGTGCAGCGCACCACGCGCTCCTCAGGCCAGGTCGCCTTGTACACGAGCGCCGCCGGCTCGTCGGAGCTGCGGCCCGCGGCCAAAAGCTCGGCGGAAAGCTCGGCGAGCATACCCGAGCTCAGGAAGATGACCATAGTCGAGCCGCTTTCCGCCATGGTGCGCATGCTCTCGCCCGCGGGCATGGGGGTGCGTCCGGAAAGCCGCGTGATCACGACCGACTGGCTGATTCCCGGCAGCGTGTATTCCTGGCGAAGCGCCGCCGCGGCACCGCAAAAGCTCGACACGCCGGGCACCACCTCGTAGTCCACGCCGCGCGCGTCGAGTGCGTCCATCTGCTCCTGGATGGCGCCGTACAGGCACGGGTCGCCCGTGTGCAGGCGCACCACTTCCTCGCCCCGCGCATCCGCCGCGCACATCACGTCGAGCACTTCCTCCAAGGTCATGTGCGCGCTGTCGTAGACGATGCAGGATTCCTTGCACTCAGCGAGCAGCTCGGGGTTCACAAGGCTTCCCGCCCAAACGACCACGTCAGCCGCGCGCAGAAGGCGCGCCCCGCGCAGCGTGATAAGGTCGGCGGCACCCGAGCCTGCGCCAACGATATGAATCATCCGAGCCTTCCCTTCCCGTTTCTCATCGCAACCGTTTACGCCGCCCTTCGCGCAGCGGGCAAAACACGGCGTCTGCGGCGGCAATCGGCGCAAATACGCAGGCAGGAGGCGCAATGCCGCCCGCCCTGGCTTTGACACGTTCACAAGTGCCCACTATCATAGTAAATGTTTCGGCAACGAGCATATGACAATCGGATAAAAGGAAATGACCGGCGCGGCGCCCGCACAGCCCGCGCTGGCTTGCGGAGGGAACCAGGTGGGAATCCTGGGCAAGGGACATTACTGTATAGGACGCGCGGGCGAACCGCCTCGCGCCCCAAGCCAGACTGCTTCGCCTTTTCCTCACGGCATCGCCGTGGCGTTAGCTCCTTGTGAACCCCGAGGGGTGCGCTTTTCTTTCGCTTGTGCCGACAAGCAACTGTCGCCGGGGAACCGGCAAACCGAGGAAAGGAAAAACCATGTCCGACCAGATGTCACGCCGCGGCTTCATGGGCGCCGCAGCAACCGGAGCCGTCGCGCTCGCCGGAGTCGCGCTCGCGGGCTGCTCCAACACCTCCGCGAGTTCCGAGAAATCGAGTGAAAAGGAGAAGGCCGTGAAGCCGGTCATCCTCGTCACGAGCTTCGGCACGAGCTACAACGACTCGCGCCACATCACCATCGGCGCCATCGAAGACGCTATCCGCGAGAAGTACTGGCAGGACTACGACATCCGCCGCGCCTTCACCGCGCAGATCATCATCGACAAGCTGAAGAAGCGCGACGGCATCACGATCGACAACATGACCGAGGCGCTCGACCGCTGCGTGGAAGACGGCGTGAAGGAAATCGTCGTGCAGCCGACGCATCTCATGGGTGGCCTGGAATACACCGACGTGAAAGACGAGCTCGACAAGTACGCCGACAAGTTCGACAAGATCTCGCTCGGCGACCCGCTGCTCACCTCCGACGACGACTACAAGAAGGTGGCCGCAGCCATTAAGGAGAACATGGCGTCCTTCGACGACGGCAAGACGGCGCTGTGCCTCATGGGTCACGGCACCGAAGCCGATTCCAACGCCGACTATGCCAAGATGCAGGAAGTGTTCAAGAACGAGGGCTTGACGCAGTTCTTCGTCGGCACCGTCGAGGCTGAACCGACCTGCGAGGATGTTATCGCCGCCGCGAGCGCCGCAGGCTACAAGAAGGCCGTGCTCGCGCCGTTCATGGTGGTCGCGGGCGACCACGCGAACAACGACATGGCAGACGAGACCGACCCCGACAGCTGGGCTGCGAAGTTCGTGGCCGCCGGCTTCGAAGTAACGTGCCTGCTCCAGGGTCTGGGACAGAACGTCGCGGTCGACGACATCTACGTCTCGCACGTGGACGACGCCATCGCCAAGCTGTAAACTCGCCGCGCACGGGGGCGCCGGTCGCGTCCCCGTGCAACGGGCATGCGCCTTCCCCGACCGACGGCGCATGCCCGTTGCATTCGCATCCCGCCCGCCCACCGCACGGCGCGGGCGGTCGAAGCGATTGAAAGGAACCCCCTCCATGTTGAAGAAAACCCTCGCCTTCGCCCTGTCAGCGGCGCTTTTCGCGTTCTCGCTCGCCGGCTGCGCCGGAAATTCAAGCGACAGCGCAAAGGCAAGCGATGCCGATTCCCAGGAAAAAACTGAACAGGTGGCCGATGCGCCCGAGGCCGCAAGCGCTGCCCCCATCACCGCCGACAAGGTGGCCGACGGCACCTATCCGATCACCGTAGATTCCAGCTCGAGCATGTTCAGGATTGTGGACGCCCAGCTCATCGTGGAAAACGGCTCCATGCACTGCGTGATGACGCTTTCCGGGACGGGCTACGGCAAGCTCTTCATGGGCACGGGCGACGAGGCTGCCGCCGCGAGCGAGGCCGACTTCATCCCCTATGTGGAAAACGCGGAAGGCAAGTACACCTACGACGTGCCCGTTGAAGCGCTCGACGAGGACACCGCCTGCGCCGCGTGGAGTATTAGAAAAGAGCAGTGGTACGACCGCACGCTCGTGTTCGAATCCGCCGGCGTCGATCTGCGCGCCGACGCACTGAAGTAACGCCATGCGGTCGATTCTTCCCAAGGGGGAAAGCAGGAAGCGCCGCAGCATCGCGGCGCGCGCGATCGCCTGCGTTCTCGTCGCCCTGCTCGCGCTTCCCTTCGCGGGGTGCAGTGCGAGCCCGAACGCGACCGGTGGCACGGCGGGCACTCAGGAATACACTGTGAGCGTCTCGCTTTCCGGTGGGTCAGGGCGTGCAAGCATCGCCTCGCCCACCACAATTGTGAAGGATGGCGACACCTACACCGCGACCATCACCTGGTCGAGTTCGAACTACGACAAGATGACCGTCGACGGCGTGGACTACGCGCCCGTAAACGACGGCGGCAACTCCACGTTCGAGATACCCGTCACGCTCGACGAGGACATCGCCGTGTCGGCCGAGACCGTCGCCATGTCAACGCCGCACACCATCGACTACACGCTCCACTTCGACTCATCCACCATGAAGGAGAAATCGGGCGACGAAGCAAGCGGCGGCTCCCCTGCGGGAACGGCTTCAAGCGCCGCGGCAGACTTCCACAACGCCGATTTGGGCTGCGGCTGGAAGCCGACGGGGACGCTTCAGCTTGAATACGCCGAGCACTTCACTGTCGACGAGTTCGAAGGCGGCCTGCGGCTTATCTGCATTTCGAACGGGGAGCGCTTCCTCGTGGTGCCACAAGATGCGAAGGTACCTGATGGGTTGAGCTCCGACATCGCGGTCATAAGGCGCCCCGCCGACAAGGTGTACCTCGTGTCGTCGGCGACGATGTGCCTGGTCGACGCGCTCGATGCGAACGACAATATCCTCATGTCGGGCACGAAGGCTAACGATTGCTCGGTCGCGGGCTTCAAAAGCGCGCTCGAAAGTGGGGCGATCGCCTACGGCGGCAAGTACAGCGCGCCCGACTACGAGAGAATATCGGCCTCGGGCTGCACGCTCGCCATCGAGAACACCATGATCAACCACACGCCCGATGTGAAGGAAAAGCTGCAGAAGCTCGGGCTCGTCGTGCTTACCGAACAGTCGTCGAGCGAGCCCGAAGCACTCGGGCGCGTCGAGTGGATTAAACTTTTCGGCGTCCTGTTCGACAAAGAAGACGAGGCCGCGCACCTGTTCAACGAGCAGAAGGCCCGCGTCGAGCAAACGTCGGGGCTCGCGTCGTCAGGTAAAACCGTGGCGTATTTCTACATTAACTCGAACGGGGCCGCCGTCACGCGGCGGGCGGGCGACTACGTGGCGCAGATGATCGAGCTTGCGGGCGGCAGCTACGCGCTCGATGACGCGCAGACGGCGTCGACGTCAGGTTCGTCAGTAACGCTCGAAATGGAGCGCTTCTACGCGACGGCGAAGGATGCCGACATCATCGTCTACAACGGCACCATCGACGAATCGGTTGCCACCTTGAAAGACTTCGTAGGCAAAAACGCGCTATTGTCGCAGTTCAAAGCTGTAAAGAACGGCAACGTCTGGGTCACAAGCGCCGACATGTACCAGCAGATGACTTCTACCGCCGACATTATCGACGAGCTGCACGGGGCGTTCACCGGCGATGACGCGAGCGACTTCCATTATCTGAGGAAGCTCGGCTAGCGTCATGAGAAGCCGGCTTTCCATGACATACGACGAATCGGGGCGCGCCGCGCGGTGTCGCGTCGTGACGGCGCTGCTCGCTGTTGTCCTCATCGTGCTCGTCGGGGCCAACCTGTGCATCGGGAGCGTGCTCGTGCCCGCAGACCACATCCCCGGCATCCTTTCGGGCGGCGCGGCCAATTCCATGGAAAGCCAAGTCATCTGGGAGATTCGCCTGCCGCGCGTGCTTTCAGCCGTGCTTCTCGGCGGGGCACTTTCGCTCTCCGGGTTCCTGCTACAGACGTTTTTCAACAACCCCATCGCCGACCCGTTCATCTTGGGCGTCTCCTCGGGCGCAAAGTTCGTCGTCGCGCTTACGATGATCGTACTTCTGGGCGCGAACCAGGCCATGTCCTCGCCAGCCATGGTGGCCGCAGCATTTCTGGGCTCGCTTATCACCATCGGCTTCGTGCTCCTCATCGCACGGCGCATAAGTTCCATGGCCATGCTCATCGTGGCGGGCGTCATGGTGGGATACATCTGCTCGGCGGCGACGAACTTCCTCATCGCCTTCGCCGACGACCAGTCCATCGTAAACCTGCACAACTGGTCTTTGGGTAGTTTCTCGGGTTCGAGCTGGGACGACGTCGCGGTCATCGCGGTCGTGGTGATCGCCGTGAGCGCATGCGTATTCGCGATATCGAAGCCCCTTTCCGCCTTCCAGCTGGGAGAAGCCTACGCGAAAAGCGTCGGCGTGAACGTCGCACGTTTCCGCGTGGTGCTCGTCCTTCTAGCGAGCATGCTCTCCGCCTGCGTGACCGCGTTCGCTGGTCCGGTGTCGTTCGTAGGCATCGCGGTTCCGCATCTCGTGAAGTCGGCGCTGAAGTCGTCGAAGCCCATCCGCGTGATTCCTGCGTGCTTCTTGGGAGGCGCCATCTTCTGCGCGGGCTGCGATTTGATCGCGCGCACGCTGTTCTCTCCCGTCGAGCTTTCCATCAGCGCCGTCACCGCCATCTTCGGCGCGCCGGTGGTTATCGCGCTCATGTTGAAGAAGCGGGTGAGGTAGATGGGGGAATTCGTGCCGCGGCCCAAAACGCTCGGAGGGGAGTCGAACCTCGAAACCCCGGTCGAAACGCAGGCTGACGGAGCGCCGCTTTTCCGCATAAGCGACCTGTCGGCGGGCTACGACAAGAAGGTCGTAGTCGAAGGCGTCGATCTGGAGGTTCGCGCGGGCGACGTCGTGGCGCTCATCGGGCCGAACGGCTCGGGCAAGTCGACCATCTTGAAAACCATCACACGCCATCTGGCACCGCTTGCCGGCGCGGTCGAGCTCGACGGGCGGGAGATTTCCCGATGGAAGACGGCGGAGTTCGCAAGGAACCTTGCCGTTATGCTGACAGATCGCCCCCGGACCGAGCTCCTCACCTGCCGCGATATCGTAGAGGCGGGAAGGCATCCCTACACCGGGCGAATGGGCACACTCTCGCCCGACGACCATAGTCGGGTCGATGAGGCCATGAAAACCGCACATGTGGAAGAGCTCGCCGAGCGCGACTTCATGCAGATAAGCGACGGGCAACGCCAGCGCGTCATGCTCGCACGCGCCATCGCGCAGGATCCGCGTGTGCTCGTGCTCGACGAGCCCACGTCGTATCTCGATATCCGCTACCAGATCGACCTGCTGCGAATACTTCGCCACCTTGCGAAATCGCGGAATGTGGCTGTCATCATGTCCATCCACGAACTCGAGCTCGCGCAGAAAAGCGCCGACAAGGTGATTTGCGTGAAGGACGGCCGGGTCTTCCGCGCCGGCGCACCCGAGGACATATTCACGCGCGAGACGATTGGCGAGCTCTACGGCCTTCAACATGGCACCTTCAACGAGCGCTTCGGCAGCGTGGAAATTGGGCGCCCACACGGCGATGCGCACACGTTCGTCATCGCCGGCGCAGGTACGGGGTCGGCTGTGTTTCGCCAGCTCATCCGGCAGGGCAAGGCGTTCTACGCGGGCGTTCTGCACGAAGGGGACATCGACTGCGAGCTCGCGCGCGACCTGGCGACGGAATGCGTGGCCGAGCGCGCCTTCGAGCCGATCGGGGATAAAACCATAGCCCGCGCCAAAGAGCTCCTCGTCCACTGCGTGCGTCTTATCGTGTGCCCCACCGCCTTCGGCACCATAAACGCCCGCAACGCAGAGCTCGTCGAGTTCGCACGCTCGCATGGTATCGAGGTCATGCAAGCGTGCGAAGGCGCATCGGAGGATTCCAATGGATACGCCTAGGCGCGGCCCAAGAAATCGTCCGCATCCCCATCTGACACTATTTCACCGCAACTTAGAAGGTGTCGGCGTATAACGCTTCACCCCAAATTAAATTGATTCGTTGAATAGACACATTACAAATTTTTAGACTTCGTTTAATCCACAAGTGGGTATTATCACACAGTAAGCACACGTGAAAGGATATACCCATGTCGCTTACACAGTCAGCAGAGCGTGCAGCGCTCAACAAGCTCATCGATTATCTCGACGACAACCCGCAAGAAAACATCGACAAAATCATGGACCTCGTGAACAAGCTGGTCCCCAATCGCGTATTTCCCGTACAGCGCGAGGCATTCACCAATGTCATCAAGAGCCGCGGCAATTGGTATGACCTAATCATGCGTGTGTTCAGCCTTAATCCCCAGATGCGAACCAAACTGCTTAAGACCCTCATTGTCGACGCCAACCTGCTTGCTTGGCCAGAGCAGGAATAGAACCGCGAAAAGTACCAGTGCAACGTTCCGTGGGCCATCCTGCTCGATCCCACGAGCGCCTGCAACCTGCATTGCACGGGCTGCTGGGCCGCCGAGTACGGCTACAAGCAGAATCTCTCGTTCGAAAACATCGATTCTATCGTTACGCAGGGCAAAGAGCTCGGTACGCATATCTACATCTATACCGGCGGCGAGCCGCTCGTCCGCAAGCACGACCTGATCAGAATTTGCGAAAAACATCAGGACTGCGTGTTTCTCTGCTTTACCAACTCCACGCTGATCGACGAGGCCTTCTGCGACGATATGATTCGCGTAGGTAATTTTGTCCCCGCCATCAGCGCCGAGGGCAATGAGCACACCACCGACGCCCGTCGCGGCGAGGGTACCTACGCAAAGATCGAGCACGCCATGAAACTCCTGCGCGAGCGCGACTTGCCATTTGGTATCTCCACCTGTTGGACCAGCGCCAATGCCGATACGGTTGCTACCGAGGAGAACATGGACTGGATGATCGACGAGGGAGCACTCTTCTGCTGGTACTTCCACTTTATGCCGGTTGGCCGCAATGCAACCTCCGAGCTCATGCCCACGCCCGAGCAGCGCGAGCACATGTATCACTTTATCCGCGAAATGCGTGAGAAGAAGCCGCTGTTTACGCTCGACTTCCAAAACGACGGCGAGTTTGTAGGCGGATGTATCGCCGGCGGCCGCCGCTACCTGCACATCAACGCCGCCGGAGACGTGGAGCCGTGCGTGTTCATCCACTACTCAAACGCCAACATCCACGATGTGAGCTTACTCGACGCGCTGCGCTCTCCCCTCTTTATGAAGTACTACGAAAACATGCCGTTCAACGACAACTACCTCAAACCATGCCCCATGCTCGAGAATCCCGACGTGCTGCCCAAAATGGTCGCCGAGAGTGGCGCAATGAGCACCGACCTCATCGAGAAGGAGTCACCCGAGCAGCTGCGCGAAAAGACCCAGGCTGCCGCCGAGGCATGGTCACCTGTCGCCGACCGCATCTGGAACGACTCCGACGATCCGCTATACGCCAAGCGTCACGAGGATAAGTCACAAGGTATGGCTGATAGCGACATGCACAAGTTCGAAAAACAGGGCCGCACACTCAAAAACAGCGATTAATGCTGCCCTACATGACAAACGCTCAGAAATGAAGCGGAGCAGTCTCGAGGCTCATCTTCGAGGCTGCTCCGCCTTACCATCAAAACAGTTTTACTAAGTTGCGATGAAATAGGGACTAGATCGGCCTTCCAATAACCAAAACAATCCCTATTCCACCGCAACTTCTTTAAGTTGTTGAATTATCGATGCTATTCGAAGCGAGATTCCAGGCTCGACAGGCCGTTGAGCGTGAGGTCATTGGCGACCTCAGAGACGCGCTCGATAGGAACCGAGCCGTCAGACAGCGCCCACGTGCGATAGATACCGATAATACCCGACAGCAAAAACGCCAGATAGTAGTCGAACATCTCGTCCTTGAGACCTTGGGGCAGCAGATCGCGCTCGGCAATTTCGTGTTCGAGCGGCGCACGAAGACGAGCCATAAAATCATCGAGCGGAATGTTCTCGATCAGCTGACGATTGAGCACCAAGTTGTTGCACAGTGCCTCGTTAACGGTTTTAAAGAAGGTCGCCGCCGCGCCCAGAGCGCGCTCGTTGGTGTCGCCGTCCATGGAAGCAAGCGTTTTCTCGACCGAGTCGACAATCATCTCCACCACATCGACGGCAATGGCATCGAGCAGGCCGTCAACCGTGCCAAAGTGCACGTAGAAGGTTTTGCGGTCGACATTGGCCTCGCGCGCGATGGCACTCACCGTAATGTCTGCCAGCGGCTTTTCCATGAGCAGGTGCTCGAAAGCGGAAAGGATGGCATTACGGCTGCGAACGATGCGGCGGTCAAGACGCGGTTTGCTGGTAGCCATGGGCGTGTCCTTTCGATATACGAGTATTCATCAACAGATGAGAGATAATCTACGTAAGAGGATTATCCCCCATACAGCACAAATATGCCCCGCATCATGAAGAATGCACGACTGCCCTACTGAGACTTTGGGTGCTTCTTCTTATTGAGCGCCGACGGAGATACGCGAATACCGTCGCCCGTCTGGCGCACATAGGCTTTATGAGCCGACTTAGCGGTCCCAGAAGCCTTCTGAGCGTGCTTCTTGGGATCAACAGTAACAGCAATCGCGGGGTGCGGCTTAGTGGGCGCAGAGGGCGTCTGAGGCGTGCGGCCGAGCTTGCGCATCAAGCGATCCCAGCGCGCATGGATGCTCTCGTTGTGGGCGCTCTTAAGTCCCAGCAGGGGCGCAGCCAAAATGGTCGGCGCAATAAACGTAATGAGGCGCCACAGCAGATAGCCGGCGGTCGATGCCGACCCAAAGAAATGACCCAAGAACAATGCAAAGCCGCCCTCAGCGCCACCAGTTCCACCGGGCAAGGGAACAGCAGAGCTCAGCAGCTGGACAAAGGCGCTCGCGGCCATGACCGAGAAAAAGTCGACCTCGTGGTGGCCAAAGGCAAGCATCAGGAAATACGGCACCAGATAGAAAAACGCGAGCTGCAGCATGGTGATAAACACGGTGAGCAGCATGGAAGAAAAATGTCCGGCTGAAAGCTTGAACTTCTCGGAGAAGGAGTAGATCTCGCCATCGACAAACGTGCGCCATCCCTCGATCTTAGTGGCCGAGACACCAATGCGCTCGAGCCAATTGATGATGCAATGGGCGACGCGCGTGACGGTCTTAGGCATGAGCGCGACGGCGAAGATGCCAAGCAAGATGCAGCAGTGTCCACCAAAGCTAAAAACGCACAGCAGCGTCATGTCGCCATAGCGCTCGGCAAAAAACGGCATGCGAGCAAGCAGTAGGATAGCGCCCCAGGCAACGAGGCCAAACTGATACACGATAAAGCGCGTAAATTGCGTGGCTCCGGCCTCGCCGACATTTTGGCCCGCCTTGGTCAGGCGGTAGATCTGGGCGGGAGTCGATCCCATCATCATGGGCGTCAGGTTGCCAAAGAAGATGCCACTCGCCTCGACCGAGATCAGGTCGCGGATGCCGACGGGCGAATTGGGATCGAGCCAGACGGCGATCGCATAGGCCACAATGCCAAAGAACAGGTACATGAACATGCAAAGACACGCGACAACGAGCCATGACGCCTGGACGCTCGACATAGCGGCCCAGAACTGCCCCATCTGCCCGGTTACCACCAGATAGACGATATAACCTACCAGCACGACGCCGATAAAGATGGCGCCGCGGCGTGCGCTCTTATTGTCATCTCCGCCCGAGGCCTCAACCTCGACCTGGGGCTTAGACGTATGCTGAGAGGACTCCGTCATGAGACTCCTTCTAACAGTCAAAATATCTTGGATATTGTACCCGTAAGGGCCATAGGCAGAACGCAAAGCTCTGGTTCAAACGGGAATTGCAGACGGTTGTTTGAAAATAAAAAACCCGGCCTTCCATAGGAAGACCGGGTATCAGATGCGTGGTAGCCCGTACCAGATTCGAACTGGTGATCTCCGCCTTGAGAGGGCGGCGTCCTAAACCGCTAGACGAACGGGCCATAAGCCTCAGCAGAAAAGAAGTGGTAGCCCGTACCAGATTCGAACTGGTGATCTCCGCCTTGAGAGGGCGGCGTCCTAAACCGCTAGACGAACGGGCCACATGACATCTGCACTGCCGTGCTGCGAGGAAATATATTACGGGACAAAAAACGTTAGCGCAAGAAGAAATTCCAAATTGCCGAAAAATTGTCGGCAGGTTATGGAACACACAGGTAAACTGGGTAGCTAATTCAAGTTGAGATGGACCAAAAGAGCTTCGCGCTCGTTGGGGATGTTGTCTTCGATCACGGCGTCGAGGGCGGAGTTGAGTAGCTGCCCCAGTTCCGGCCCGGGCTTGACTCCGGCACGGATCAGGTCGCCGCCGTTGATGGCGAGCATCTTGAGCGTATAGGGCTCCCCCGCCTTCAGCAGCTCGTGCGCCATCGCGCGCATCTCCTCAATCGTCTCAACGTAATAGAAGCACGATGGGGCCTTGCCAAGCGTGTCAGCACGCTTGAGGTCCATGAGCTCGTCAATCAGGCGGGCCGTGTCGACGCCCTCACCCGAAAGTGCGCGCATCATATTGAGCAGGCAGGAGCGCTCGGGGCGCAGCGCCTTATCGTGATATTTGATGAGCAGGCAAACGTCGCGCACCAGGTCGTGCGAGAGTGCCAGGCGATCCATAATGACGCGCGCTTTCTTGGCGCCGAGCTCGGGATGACCGTAGAAGTGTCCGCTGCCGGCGTGATCGACCGTAAAGCACTCGGGCTTGGAGACATCGTGCAAAAACGCCGCCCACATAAGGCTCGACGATGGCGCGACGCCGTCGCACAGCGCCAGCTCCCCTGCCACCGTCAGCACACGGGCGATATGCTCGTAGACGTTAAACGCATGATAGACACTTCGCTGATCAAACCCGCGACCCGCTGCCAACTCGGGCACAGCGGCGCAGATGAGCTCAGGGTAGCGCAGCATGGCGTCTCCCCCGTGACCGGTCGAAAGAATGCCCTCGAGCTCAATACCCACACGCTCGCGCGCCACGGCATCGAGCAGCGGCGCGCACTCGGCAAGCGCACGCTTGGTCTCGGGCTCAATCATAAAGTCCAGGCGGCAGGCAAAGCGCACCGCGCGCAGCATGCGCAGGGCGTCCTCGTTAAAGCGACGCTTGGGATCGCCGACAGCGCGAATCAGCTTGCGCTCCAAGTCACCCTGGCCGTCGTAGCGGTCGACAAGCCCGCGCTCGGGATGCCAGGCCATGGCGTTGACGGTAAAGTCGCGGCGCGCCAGATCGTCCTCGAGCGAGGCGGCGCGCTCGACGCTCTGAGGATGGCGCCCATCGGTATAGAAGCCATCCAGACGGTACGTGGTGACCTCGATACGCTCGCCATCGGAAATAGCCGTGATTCCGCCAAATTTAATGCCCGACTCCACAACCACGATGCCGGCGGCCTCGAGCGCCGCCTTGGACTCCTGCCACAGGCCGTTACAGCACATATCAACATCGTGGCTGGGGCACCCCATCAGGGCGTCGCGCACCCAACCGCCCACGTACCAAGCCTCAAGACCAGCCGCCTCAAGCGCGCGCAGGACGCGCAGGGACGCATCGGACGGTTGAGTACCGTTGAGCGAAACATTGCACATGCCTATGGCCTCCTGCGACTATCAAATTGGCTATCGATTGCGTCTGCAAGAAGTCTAGCAAGAAACAGCCTCCACTGCACACGCAAGTCCGATAAACAAAAACGCATCCGTCCTAGTCTAAGACGGATGCGAAATAATCAAACTATTCAGACAAGGTGCCGGAACTAGCAGACCTGGCGAACCTCGATGTGCTTCTTATATTCGTCCACCTTGGCAAAATCACCCAGACCGGGGCACTCGACCACGTTGGCGCCAGTGGCCATCGAAAGGCACAGGGCGTCCCCGACGCGCTCGGGGGCGTCGTGCCACACGGACAGGAAGGCAGCGAGCGAGGAATCGCCGGCGCACACCGTCGACAGCAGCTTGACGTCGAAGGTGCGGTTGGCAAACCAGATATGCTCGCCGTTGGAGAAGTACGCACCGGCGCCACCAAGGGTCAGCAGCACGTTCTTGGCGCCCTTGGCGTGCAGCTCGGCCATAGCGCCCTTGACGGACTCGTCGTCGCCACCGCTCACCTTGATGCCAAAGATGTCAAGCAGCTCGTCGTCATTGGGCTTGATCAGCAGTGGCTCCAGAGCAATGAGGTCTGCCAGCTGATGGCTCGAGATGTCGAGGACGAACTCGGCCCCCTTGGCCTTGACACGGCGCAGGACCTCGGCCAAGAAGCCCTCGGAAGTGTTGGGAGGCAGCGAGCCGCTGATGACCAGGCAGGTCATGTCATCGAGCGAATCGATAAGTTCAAACATCTCCTGCTCGTTGGCCTCATTGATGGCGGCACCGGCATTGACCATGTTGTACTCGGTGTCGGGACCGGCGTTGAGGAACACATTGACGCGCGTAATACCGTCGGTCCACACGGGCTTGACGGGCACGCCCAGGGCCTCGGCGCCCTTAACGATAAACTCACCCGAGAAGCCGGCGAAGAAACCCAGGATCGTGGTGTCGACACCATAGTGGTCAAGCGTAAACGAGACGTTGAGGCCTTTGCCGTTGGGCGTGTAGACGGCATTGCGGGTACGCGTGACGGTATTGGCAGTAAGGCCGTCGCAGGCGATGTTGTAATCAATGGCGGGATTAGCAGTGAGCGTGTAAATCATGAATGTTCCTTTCACGAAGCAACGTGTTAATGAAAGTATATTCCACGCATCGGTAAAAGGCTAGGACAACTCGGTGAACGGTGTGGAAGCGATGAAGTACGGCAGGACACCTCTCCCCCATGGCGGAACAAAAAAGGCGCCCCGGCCGAAACCGGGGCGCCGCATGCGCACGAATATGTCGCGTTTCGATTACTGACGATCGAGCTTGCGGACAGCAACGCGCTTGCTGTACTCGTCGACGTGACCGAAGTCACCAATGCCGACGGACTCGGCAACGTTGGCGCCGGTGGCCATAGCGAGCTTCATGGCCTCCTCGACGTTGTCGCGATCCCTGTACCACTTGTGCAGGAACGCAGCGAGGGTGCAGTCGCCGGCGCAGACGGAAGAGACCAGCTTGATGTTGAACTCACGCTTGGCGTACCAGATGTCCTCGCCGTTGGAGAAGTAAGCGTCGCCGCGGCTACCACGGGTGAGCAGCACGTTCTGAACGCCGGCGTCGTGAGCCATCTTCATGGCAACGCGGACCTCGTCGTCGGTGTCGACCGGCACGCCGAAGATGGCCTTCATCTCGTGATGGTTCGGCTTGATGAGCAGCGGCTTCTTGTGAGCGAGCTCCTTGAGCTTGTCGGAGGACAGGTCCAGGACGACGTCAGCGCCACGAGCCTGAGCGTGCTCCATGACCTGAGCCAGGAAGTCGGGCGTAGCTTTGGGAGGCACGGAGCCGGAGACAATCAGGCACTCGAGATCGCCCGCGGTGTCCAGGATGTTGTAGAGCTCCTCCTGGTGCTGCGGCGTGATCGGAGCACCCGGGTTCAGGATGCCGTACTCGTGCTGGCCATCGTTGACGTAGGTGTTAATGCGCGTGATACCGTCGGTCCAGACCGGGCGGCAGAGGCAACCCAGGTTCATGACCTCCTCGACGATGAACTTGCCCGTGAAGCCAGCGAAGAAGCCGAGCGCGACGGTGTCGACGCCCATCTTCTTAAAGGCGAAGGACACGTCGAGGCCCTTGCCGTTAGCCGTGTAGCTGGCCGAACCGGTGCGGACGTTCTCGTCGGGCTCGAGCGGAGAGCTCGAAACCGTCATGTCGACAGCCGGGTTAGCGGTTAGCGTGTAGAACATTTACAGTACCCCCTGTATATGTGAGGGCCGCGTGGCCGGCCCATTCCAACCACGCGGTTACCTCTGATACCAAATTAGCGAGCTGCGGACTCGAGCAGTGCCTTGACCTCGGCGGCGGTGTTGCAGGCAAGCGCCTTCTCGGCGAGCTCGTCGCACTCGGCCTTGGTCCACTGGCTGATGGTCTTACGGGCGCGCAGGATCGACGGAGCACTCATCGAGAACTCCTCCAGGCCCCAGCTGATCAGCAGCGGCTCGAGCAGCGGATCGGCAGCGGCCTCGCCGCACATACCGACCATGATGCCGGCCTTCACGCCGCTCTCGATGATGTTCTTGAGCGAGCGGAGCACGGCGGGATAGTAAACCTGGTACAGGTTGGAGATGGTGTCGTTGCCACGGTCGGCGCACATGGTGTAGCCGATCAGGTCGTTGGTGCCGATGGAGAAGAAGTCGGCGACCTCGGCAAGACGGTCTGCGAGCAGCGAAGCGGCAGGCGTCTCAACCATGATGCCGACCTCGATGTTCTCGTTGAACTTGCGACCCTCTTCAGTCAGCTCGGCCTTGCACTGCTCGACAAGCTCCTTGACAGCCAAGACCTCCTCGACGCAGGTGACGAGCGGGATCATGATCTTTACGTCACCGAAGGCGCTAGCGCGCAGCAGAGCGCGGAGCTGGACCTTGTACTGGTCGGGATTGGCCAGGCAGTAACGCACGGCGCGGAAGCCCATGAAGGGGTTATCTTCCTTGACCATGTGCAGATACGGAATCTCCTTGTCGCCACCCACATCGAGCGTGCGGATGATGACCGGAGCGCCCTTGAGCGCGCTGGCGACCTTACGGTAGGCGTTGAACTGCTCCTCCTCGGAAGGAAGCTCGGCAGAGTCCATGAACAGGAACTCGGAGCGGAACAGACCGATGGCCTCGGCATCGTGATCGAGCGCGTTGGGCACGTCATCAGGGTTACCGATGTTGCAGGCGATGATCTTCTTGATGCCATCGGCAGTCACGGACGGCTTGCCACGGAAGGCCTCGAGGGCTGCCTTCTCGGCAGCGAAGGCCTCGGCCTTGGCAGTGTAGGCAGCGAGCGTCTCCTCGTCGGGATCGGCCTCAACGATACCCTTGCCACCGTCGACGACAACGGTCATACCGTTGCGCAGCGCGGTGCAGCTGTTGGAAACCGAAAGGACAGCCGGGATCTCGAGGGCACGCGCGATGATCGCGGAGTGCGACGTGCGGCCACCGGTCTCGGTGACGATACCGGCAACGTGGGCCTTATCGATCGTGGCGGTCATGGACGGCGTGAGGTCATGCACGACAACGACGGTGTTCTCGGGCAGGACGGAGAGGTCGACGACCTCCTTGCCCAGCAGCTCGGCCAGAATACCGGTGCGGATGTCGGCGATGTCGGCCGCGCGCAGACGGAACATCTCGTCGTCCATGGACAGGAACATGTTCTCGAACATGGTCGAGGTGTCCATAAGCGCCTGCTCGGCGCAGGTACCACCGTCAATGGCGGCGTTGATGGCGTCGGTCATACCCGGATCCTGAGCCAGGACAATATGTCCGCTCATGATCTCGGCCTCGGCCTCGCCCACCGTCTCCTTCATGTGGTCGGCCTGAGCCTGGGTCTTCTCGCAGAAGACCGAAAGAGCGGACTGATAGCGCTCCTTCTCTGCTGCCGAATCAGCAACCTCGTGCGGCTCAAACGTCAAGTCGGGATCGACGGCGACCATGACGGTGCCGATACCGATGCCCTCGGAAGCGTTGACTCCCTGATACATTCCCATTCCTCTCTCCGTGTCATGTGATAAAGCGTTTTGCCATATCCATGACAAAAGAGCGCAGTTACCTTACAACAGGTCACTGCGCCCCCAAATATGAACTTAGTTGTTCAACATGCGACCCGTTTGAGTTCTACTCGCCAAGACCGCTCTTGATGAGCTCGATGGCAGCAGCCAGAGCCTCGGCCTCGTCAGCGCCGTCGCACTTTACCTCGACCTCGGTGCCGCAGGGGATACCAGCAGCCATGAGGGCCATCGGGGACTTGCCGTTGACCTCCTTCTCGGGGGTGACGACCGTCACGTCACAGGCGTACTTGCCCATGGTGGAGGCGAACAGACCAGCCGGACGCATGTGCAGACCCTGAGGATTAACGAGGGTAGCCTTCTCAGAAACCATAGTTGACTCCTTTTTGTGTTTAACCCCTGTCATGCATGTGGCAGGAGTCAGATTCACGACGTTGTTTATATTAACTCACATCAAACGGTTTTTCATTGTGTTTCACACGAATTGTTGGACAGATGTCGTATCCCTGCGCTCGCCCGCCGGGCGGGACGATTAAGTTTGCTGCTCTACAGTCCTGCGCAAGACGGAAAGCACATTAAGTGCTTTCCTTTGCGTGCGGAACTCGCGACAAACTTAATCGCCCCGTCCGGCGGGCGAGCCGCAGAAACTCGGTCGGTCCAGAGCGATATCGTGCGAACGGAATTCTGGCTGATGATCTGTTCGCGACAAAGACTCGATAGGTAGCCCCCTCTATGCCCTTTTATAAGTTGCGGTGAAATAGGGACTGAATTTGGGGTTGAATCGTTTAAACAGTCCCTATTTCACCGCAACTTATTTGGGGATGAAAAAGGCGGAGGCCCTGGAGAGGGACTCCGCCTTATATACAGGGGGCGATGTTATTCGCGGGCTGGGGGATTAGACCAGGCGGGCGTTGATCGTCTTGGCGATCTCGGCGGCGTCGGTGGAACCCTTGACGGTGGCACGGAAGTCCTCGTCCATGAGCGCCTCGGCGACCTTGGACAGGATCTTGAGGTGCGTGGTGCCAGCCTGGGCACCCGGGATGAGCAGGGCGATAGCCACGTTAACGGGAGCGCCGTCCATGGTGTCCCAACCGGTCACGCCGGACTCGTCCTTAACGACGATGACGGCAGCCTCGGTAATGGCGTCGGACTTGGCATGCGGGATGGCGAAGCCCTCCATCATGCCCGTGGTGCCCTCGGCCTCGCGAGCCAGGAAGGCGTTCATCACGGCGTCGGCGTCGCTGGCGATACCTGCCTTGACGGCCTGGTTGGAAACGAAGCTCAGAGCCTCGTCACGAGAAGCGAAGTCCTCGGCGACAAAGACATTCTCGACCTTCACGAAGTCGGCAGCCTCGGCCTTGGGGGCCTCGACGGCAGCGGCCTTGGGGGCCTCAACGGGCTTGGCTACAGGAGCGGCCTTCTGATTCTTCTCGAAGTCGTACTTCTTGAAGGCCACGAACAGGATGCCACCGACCACAGCGCCGATGAGGATCGCGAGGACCCACAGCGGACCGTTCTCGACAACAGGCAGGACCAGGAAGCCGCCGTGAGGCGCCGGATCGTGAACGTTGAAGAAGATGGTCAAGATGGAAGCGATGGAAGAACCGAGCATCATGATGGGCATGACGGGCCAGATGTTCTTGGTCATGAACGGAATGGCGCCCTCGGTGATGTGGGTGCAACCAAGGATGAGGTTGACGATACCGGCGTCATGATCCTCCTGGCTGAAGTACTTCTTGCCGACAACGACGGCGAAGGTGGTGATCAGCGGCGGAACGATGCAAGCGGCGGAGACGGCAGCCATGAAGTTGGTGCCGAAGTTGTAGGTCTCGGTGCCGACGCCAGCTTCGAGAGCGGTACCGAGCAGGAAGGTGCCAGTAGCGTAAGCAGCCTTGTTGACCGGGCCGCCCATATCAAAGGCGCACATGCAGCCGATGGCCAGGCCAAGGATCACCGGACCGGAGTTACCGAGGCTCTGCAGGAAATCCATCATGCCCTGGTTAATGGCAGCCATGGGGCCGGAAATACCGAGCATGACCAGGCCGACGATGGCGGTAGAGCACAGCGGATACAGGAAGATTGCCTTCAGGCCATTAAGGCTCGCGGGAATTTTAGAGAAAGCCTTCTCGAGCAGCAGGATGACATAGCCAGCGAGGAAGCCGCCGACGATGCCGCCCAGGAAGCCGAAGCCCACACCCGAGCCTCCAGCGTCGATCATGCCGGTATCGGCGTTGATGGGAAGACCCTGGATGGCAATCATACCGGCAACAAAGCCGGGGACGAGCGCCGGGCGCTTGCCGATGGACTCGGCGATGTAAGCGGAGAGCACCGGAACCATGAGGTTCATGGCGATACCGCCGATAATCTTGAGCATCGCGGCAAAGCTGTTGTAGTCGGCAGCCGTCGAATCAAAGGACGTGATGCCCCACAGGAACGAAATGGCGGTCAGAACACCACCGGCAACGACGAAGACCAGCATGTGGCTGACGCCGTTCATGAGGTGCTTGTAGATGACGTGACCGATGGACTCCTTCTCCTCGACCTCGTCCTCGACATCGGCGGCAGCGGCAACCGTGTCGTCGCCCTTGGCGGCGAGCGCGCGGTCGATCAGCTTTCCGGCGGCCTCGACGGACAGGGCCTTGGAAACACCGACGGAAACCATGGGCTTGCCGGCGAAACGCTCAGCCTGGACATCCTTATCGGCTGCGACGACGACGGCCTTGGCACCAGCGATCTCACTCTTGGTGAGCTCGTTCTCGACACCGACCTGGCCATGTGTCTCGACCTTAATGGTCAGACCACGCTCGGCAGCAGCCTTCTCCAGCGCCTCCTTCGCCATGAAGGTGTGCGCAATGCCGGTCGGGCAACCGGTCGCGGCGATGATGTCAAACTTAGCCATGTGTCCCTCCTTCTTGAGTACAGCGCCCGCGGGCGCTCCCCTACACGCGCTTCGATGCGCGTTTTTCCACAACTGAAAGATACCAACCTACCGTCCGCGTGAGAAGAGCTAAGGTGCAAATCTCCGGTGAAAGGTTCTTTCATAACCGTAAACGGTAAGTGAAAGTTTACCATCAACACTTGAAACGGCAAGGTGTATCTTGTAATTGAAAATGCCCGTATACTATGGCATTGCAAATCAAGCTAGATTTTCATGCCAACCAGGAGCCATCCATGACCGATAGTAGCAAGAGCGCACTTTCCCTCATTAGCACCCATCAGGGATACAGCGAGTCCGAGCAGCGCATTGTCGACTATATATTGGAGCACCAGTCCGAGGCGCCACGCCTCACGGCCGCTCAGCTCTCGCGCGCCGCCGCCACGTCCGAGGCGACCGTTTCGCGCTTCTGCCGCAAGCTTGGCTTTGGTAGCTTCCGCAGCTTTCAGTTTTCGTTGGCGAGGGATTTGGAAAGCCAGCGTAACGAGGGCCTGACTGACGAGGTCTCGCTCGACAATATGGAGCAGAGCCTAAAAAATATCCTCGCCGCCAAGGTGAGTGAGCTTAATGCGACCATCGACGGCATAGATCACGACACGTTGGCCGCAGTTGTACACGCGCTTAAGAATGCCGGCGTTATTGAGTTCGCCGCCGTGGGCAATACGAACGCGGTCGCGCTCGATGCGACGTTTAAGTTTTCGCAGCTGGGCCTGCGCTGCATGGCGAGCACCATTAGCGAGACATCAATCGGCTTTGCGCTCACGTTACGCCCGGGTGACGTCATCGTGCTAATCTCAAACTCTGGCAAATCGCGCCGACTGAATCGCATGGCAAAAGCGGCTCACAACTGCGGCGCAACCGTAGTCGTCATCAGCAGCGACAGTAAATCCCCGCTCGCGCGCCTGGCAGACTACACTTTTAACACCGTCAACCACGAAGCGCTGCTGACAACGGGCGACTTTGCGTTCTCTAAGATCAGCGCCACGATGATCATCGAAGTCATCTACAACTTCCTGCTGCCCGAGATTGAAGACGCTCGCGAGCATATCAGCTACTACGAGGAGCTCATCCAGCCGGATAAGGTCGTTGAGTAAAACGCGTAGTGGGACAAAAAATTCAGTCCATTTTGTCCCACCAACACCGCTGATACGACCTAACCTCGAGCTTCTTCGAGCATCTGCTTCGCGTGGGCCAAGCTTGCCTCGGACTGATCGCCGCTCAACATGCGGGCGATCTCGGCGGTACGCGCTTCACCGGTTACCTCGTCCAAATGCGTCTGGGGAACATCGCCCGGTTCCTTGCTGACGACATAATGCTTGTCAGCCATGACGGCGACCTGCGCCAAGTGGGTTACGACAATCACCTGATGCGTAGCGGCGAGATCTGCCAGCACGCCCGCGAGCGCACGCGCCGTGGAGCCACCGACGCCAGCATCGACCTCGTCAAACACCAGCGTATCGACACCGTCCGCGTTACCGAGGACAACCTTACTTGCCAACATGACGCGGCTGAGCTCGCCGCCCGACGCAATGCGGCGCAGGGGACGCGGAGTCAAACCGGCACCGCTGCGGTATAGCAGCTCGTAGCTCGAAGGACCAACGGGCGTCCACTCAGCACGGGGAAGATCGCGCGACTCCCAGACGAGCTCGGCGCCGCCCATCTCCAGGCGAGCCATCTGGCGGCCAACCTCGTGACAGAAGCGCGGGGCCGCCGTATTGCGGGCGCGCTTAAGTGCCTTGGCAGCGGCAAACAACTCGCGCTCAGCGCTCCCGAGTGCCTCACGCGCCTTTTTGATCTGTTCATCGCCATCATCGACCAGGGACAGCAGCTCTTGCGAGCGATCGCGCATGGCAAAAACATCGTCCATGGTGGGGCCCCACTGACGCAACAGGCCCTTGAGGTCGGAATACCGCTCACGCATGCGAGCGAGCTCGCGCGGGTCGAAGGCGACGCCATCGCGATAGGCACGAAGCTCGTTCGCGCAATCCTCAAGTGAGATACAGGCATCCGAAAGCGCATCGGCAATGTCGCCCAGTTTGCGATCGACGGTAGCCATTCGGGAAAGTTCTGCCACGGCGCTGTTCACGGCGTCGAGCGCTCCCCCTTCGGAGGCAAGCGATGCATGGGCATCGTTAGCTGTGGCAACCAGTACCTCGGCATGTTCGGAGCGCGGCAGCAGTTCCTCGAGTTCCTCATACTCGCCCGGTTTGGGGTCGACCTCGCCGATGCGCTCGAGCGCAAAGCGCGCTTCCTCGACGCGACTCCCCCGCGCACGTGAGGCCTCCTCGACGCGACGGACCTCCTTGGCAGCCGCGCGCGAGGCTTTAAAGCAAGCACGGTAGTGCTCGAGCGCCTCGAGCGCAGAGCGTCCCGCCCAGGCATCGACCATCGCAACGTGATGCGCCGGATCGAGCAAGCGCTGGTGCTCGTGCTGGCCGCACAGATCCATCATCACGCCGACGCGCTCCGAAAGCTCGCGCACACTGGCAATGCGACCGTCAATCTTCACGCGGCTGCGGCCCTCGGCAGAAAGGCTGCGCTGTACGGTGAACCCCTCCGTGTCGTGCGGCCCGTCGAAGAGTCGCGCCTCGACGCTCGCCAGTGCCTCGCCCTCGCGCACCGTCGACGAATCCGCACGCTCGCCCAAAATTAGCTTGAGGGCCGAGAGCAGCGCGGTCTTGCCGGCGCCAGTCTCGCCAGTCAGGACAGTCAGGCCGGCACTCGGCACCAGCGTCGCCTCGCGAATGAGTGCAATGTTATAAACCTGCAGCTCATCGATCATGACGGACTCCGTAGAATACGCGGCTCACCGAGTTATAGAAGCTCTCGGGGCCGTAATCCAGCAGCAACACATCTCCGGGCCCGCGGCGCACCGCCACGCTCTCAACGGTGCCATCGCAGGTAATAAACTGTCCATCGATAGCGATCGCCGGAACGCTCGGGCGATCATCGGACATAAAGATTTCGACGACATCACTCGGCGAGGTCAAAAAGGCACGAGCCTGAATGGTGTGCGGCGCAATTGGTACGCAGACCATGCCCGTATAGTCGGGGCTCACGATGGGGCCACCGGCACTGAGCGCGTAACCCGTAGAACCAGTCGCCGTGGACACGACCACGCCGTCGCCACGCAGACGGTCGATATGATGGCCGGACACCGTGATGTCGAACTCGACCATATCGGACAGCGGACCGCGGGTAAGCGCCATGTCGTTGAGGGCGAAGGTGCGCACGACATCCTTCGTACCGTCTTCGCGCACGGACACGATATCCGCGGCGATGGTGGCGCGACGGCTCACGTGCAGCTCACCGGACAGGGCGTCGCTCACGACCTGCAGGATGTCGCGCTCCTCGGGGCTCGCAGCAGTTAGAAAGCCCAGGTGACCATAGGAAAGACCGAGGATAGGAATCTCACGATGGTTGAGGATGCGGGCAGCGCGCAGCAACGTACCGTCGCCGCCGAGCGTAATGACCAGATCGGAGCCGTCAATATCAGGCGTGCTCTGAATCTTGGATCGCTGGTCGGCAGCCCATGCGACCTCATAGCCCTGGCGAGTCAGCCAAAGCTCGAGCATCAGGCCGCTCTCGACCGCCTCTTGCTTGTAGTAATTGGGAACCAGAAAGACCTTCATAGCGTTGCAGCTTTCTCGCTCATAACCGATACCTGGGATTGCAGCTCGTCTTGCGAGCGATCGCCGGGGTCAAATCTCGTGCCGTACAGGAAAAACTCAACGTTGCCCTTGGCACCATGAATGGGCGACACGCACACATCGACCGGGAACAGGCCCTTGGCAGCAAAGAGTTCAGCCGCCGCCACGAGTGTATCGCGGCGCACGGCGGGATCGGTCACAATGCCGCCCTCGCCCACCAGCGCCGCCGGAGCCTCAAACTGCGGCTTTACGAGCGTGCAGAATGCACCCGTAGGCGCCAGGCACGCCAGTACCGCATCGATAATGTTCGCGATGCTGGTAAACGAGACATCACACACAGCCAGGTCGATAGTGCCGGCATAGCCAAGCTCAGGCAGCTGCGTCACGTTTGTGCGCTCATGCAGCGTCACGCGATCGTCCTGGCGCAACGACCAATCGAACTGGGCGCGACCCACGTCCACCGAGACAACGGTCGCAGCTCCGCGCTTGAGCAGACAATCGGTAAAGCCGCCGGTAGAGCAGCCCACATCCAGACAGGCAAGGCCCGTCGGATTGATGCCAAACGCATCAAGCGCGCCTTCGAGCTTAAGACCGCCGCGGCCAACATAGGGAATGCGCCCCTTCACATGCAGCGGCAGCCCCGGGATCACCTTAAGGCCCGGCGAAGTCAAGCGCTCACCGCCACTCGAGACCAAGCCGGCCATAAGAGTGCGAAGGGCATCCGCGCGATCGGCGCAGATGCCCTGTGAAATCAGTTCGTCATCAAGACGCACGCGTTTCATGAATGCCATCAACCATTCGTATCCGGAGATGCGGCCTAGCTATCCTGGGATTCGTTTGCCGCATCCTCATCGTATTCCTGCTCGAGCTTGTCGGCCTCACGCGGCGTCAACTCAAACTTGTCGACCATATCGACCGCGCGGGAGCCCAGCTCAATCGCTTCGTCAAACAGATCGAGTGAACGCTCCAAGGACGTATCCTTGGAGCGAACGGTAGCGATGATCTGATCCAGACGGTCCGAGATCTCGTCGAAGTTGCGGACGGAACCCTCTGGCATGGCTACTCCTCGACGGAGTCGACAACAGCCTCGGCGGCGTCCGCATCCTCGGCCAGCACGCCAGCCTCAGCCTGAGCAACCGCAACCTTTGCGGCAGCCTCGGCAGCCTGTGCCTCCTCGCGAGCGCGATCTTCGGCCAGCAGCTCCTGGTACAGGTCCTCGCCCGGCAGCTCCTCGCTGCGAGCGATCTTGCCCAGCACGCCGTTGACGAACGACGCGGACTGGTCGGTGCCATAGGCCTTGGCAAGCTCGACGGCCTCGTTGATCACGATGGCGTCCGAGACCTCCTCGTCGGTGAGGAAACGCATCTCGTAAACGGCGATACGTAGCAGATTGCGGTCGGCGCCGGGCATGCGCATAAGATCCCAGTTCTTGGCAACGGAACGCAGAGCGCAGTCGATGCGGTCGATATGCTCGTAGGCACCGCGGCACAGCTCCAGCGCATAGGGGTCGAGGGGACCCTTCGAGATCAGGAAATCACCCTCGAGGACGCGCTCGAGCGGGCTGTCCGTGGCCTCGGCCTGAAACAGCAGCTGCAGCGCCTGACTGCGGGCAAGAGTACGCCCGCGATAAACCTTAAGGCTCAAAGGTTACTCCTTGGGGAAAACGAGGCCGTCGATGCAAACGTCAACACGCTCAACCTCAACGCCCACCTGGGCATCGATGGCGGCGACCACGGCGGCGCGAACGGCCTCGGCGAGTTTCTTGAACGGATAGCCAAAGAACACCACGACACGCACGGTGAGTGCGAGCTTGTCGCCGACGACCTCGGCCTCGACCGCCGGCTCGGAAGCCGGGGCCTTGGACGAGAGCATCATGGAGACAAGGTTGGTGGCAAGGTCCTTGACGCCAACGGAGGCGATGCCCTCGACATCGGACACGGCGCGCGAGACGATGGCGGTCAGAACATCGGGCGAAATGCCGATGCCGTCAATCTTGATTTCCTGGGGCATGAGTCCTCCTAGAAGATTTGGTTGCTAGACGCGGGAGACGAACTTGCCGTCGCGGGTGTCAACCTTGATGACCTCGCCCTCGTTGAGGTACATGGGGACCTGGATGACAGCGCCGGTGTCGATCGTGGCCGGCTTGGTGGAACCCTGGACGGTGTCGCCCTTAAAGCCCGGGTCGGTCTGGACGATGGTGGTCTCGATGAACATCGGCGGAGTCACGCCCATGAGCTCATCGTCGGCGAAGAGCAGCTGGCAGATGTCGTTCTCGCGCAGCCACTTGGAGTTCTCGCCCACCATGTCCTCGGGAACGGGAACCTGCTCATAGGTCTCATTGTCCATGAAGATGTAGTCGGCGCCATCGTTGTAGAGGTACTGGAACTCACGGGTGGTGAGCATGACGCTCTCGAACTTGGTGCCGGCGTTGCAGGTGTTCTCGACGACGCGGCCGCTCTTGATGTCGCGGGTCTTGTAGCGCACAAACGCGCCGCCCTTGCCCGGCTTGACATGCTGGAACTCGACGATGGTGTAGACCTTGTCCTTAATACGGAGACCGAGGCCGTTCTTGAAGTCGGCGGTAGAAATGGTAGGCATAGCGACCTTTCTTGTTATGGGCAGAACGCACAAGCGTCCAAATTACATACGACCGAAATTATACACTTGCAGACGGCGCCTGCAGCGAGCGCATAAAAAGAGAACGCGGGGCGTCCGAATTGCTCCGGACGCCCCGCCCAAAAAAATCTATCGAAATGGGCTAGCAATCGATGATGTGCAGGTCGTGCGGGGTCTTGGTGAAGGGCTCATAGCCGTTCTCGGTGACCACGCCGTAGTCCTCCAGGCGCACGCCGCCCACACCGGGCAGATACACGCCGGGCTCCATGGTGATAACCGAGCCGACCTCGATGGTGTTCTTGCTGCGGTTGAAGTTGGGCAGCTCATGGATGTCGATGCCCACGCCGTGGCCCAGACCATGGTTGTAGTAATCGCCATAGCCGGCATCACCGATGATCTTCTTGGAAAGCTTGAAAATGTCGTTGCCCTCGACGCCCGGATGGATGGCGGCGACGCACTCCTCGTGCGTACGGCGCACGAGCGCGTACAGGTCGAGCTGCTCCTGGGTAGGCTCGCCCATCACGACGGTGCGCGTCATGTCGGAACGATAATCGCAGTAGCCCGCACCGTAATCCATGAGGACGAAGTCGCCCTTCTCAATCACGCGGTCGCTCGGCACGGCATGCGGGTTGGCGGTGTTGGGGCCGCTCGCCACGATGGAGCCGAAGGCCAGGCTGTCGGCGCCGTTGGCGAACATAAAGTTCTCGAGCTCGTTGCGAACCTGCTTCTCGGTCATACCAGGCTTAATAAAGCCGAGCATGTGCTGGAAGGCGGCGTCGGTGATCGACTGTGCGTGGCGCATGAGCTCAATCTCCTCGGCATCCTTGATGGCGCGCATCTTGCGGATGTCGTCGTGCATCAGCGGCAGCATGCAGGCGACGGAGCGGTCCTCCAGGCCGCGCTGAATGCCCTGGTAGAAATTAATCTGCATATCATCCTCGACAGCGCAGACGCGGCACTTGTTGGCCGCGATCTTGCCGGCGACCCAACCGGGGATGGTGCCCTCATCCATGTCGTAGACCCAGGGGCTGCCGGCGGGCGTGTTCTCCTCAAAGCTGTTGAGGTAGCGCGAGTCGGTGTGGAACAGGCACTGGTCGGCCGTAATAAACGCCGCGTGCGGGAACTCGAAGGTGTAGTCGAAAACGCCCTTCACGCCCGTAAGCCAACGAAGGTTGGCCTCGTCGCGCACCACGATGGCGTCGTAGCCACGCTCGGCCATAAGGGCACGGACACGCTCGATACGACCGGCAGGACCGGCAGCAAACTCAGACATGCAGATTCCTTTCTTGTTGTCTCAATATAGACGGGACGGGTCTCAACCGAACGACGGAATCGCATGCGATCCGCAACCGATTGGAAACCCGCCCCTCAACATGATACGAAAGACGATGGATGTCAATAAATCTTAGAGAAGTTCTTTGCGAGCAGCCAAGTAGGCGTGAGCATGGCGCTCAAGAACCTCGTCCTCAACGCTCGTTAGACGAATGGCGCCGAGTGCAGCGGGCAGCGGCAACATACTGCGGTTCGAGCGAACAAACTGCTGCCTACGGAACTCCTCGATATAAACGGCAGGCTCCAGATCGAAGGCAAGCTCCTCGATGCCAAAGTCCTCCAGGCAGTCATCGACCTCAAAGACGTAATCGATATCGAAATCGCAGGCATCATGTGCTAGGCGCGCCTCAAAGCGCATGCCCTCGGACAACAGCTGGTAGGCAGGGACCTGCGAAGCGGCATCGCCCAAGCAGGCGCGCAGGGTACGCTCCCCCGTTTTGCCAAAATCGAGAGCATGGCGGGCGCTCGGGTTCGTTGCCGTCAGCACGTCTTTACGGGCAGTCTGAGACCATTGAACGGCATTGACGAGTGCGACCTCTTCGCCCGCGAGAATCTCGGGGACGGTCTCAGTAAACTGATTCCAGCGGGACTTACTGCTCGAAAGCATGGTGCCAACAAGTACCACATAGCCGAGCTTGAGGTCCTCGGGGTCCGTCTCGCGAACAAGGTCGAGGTCACACACGACCAAGCCCGGTTCGGGACGGAACGCGATGGCGGGAAGCGCATTCGCCGACGAGGCGACGAGCGGCTTCATGGTCGTCGCGACCGTGAGCATGGCGTCGAAGGTCGTCGGCAACAGCGCGCACTCGGTTCGGCCGCACCACTGGTTGGCGCACCAGCTAACAACCGAGCAGGTTGCGGCATCGCCAACGGCGACAACCAGATCGTCGCAGGTAATGCCGTTGGCAGACAGGGCGCCAAAGATCGCATCGGCATCGGCCAGCGTGGCACCAGCAGGCGAAAGCTCAAGGACTAGCAGCGACACGGCAAAGCCGGCGTCGACCAGCGCATGCTCGACGACCTCACCAAAACGCTCTGACGTGTCGTCGTTCCAAACGACCATCGCGCGCTTAGGCTTGCCCACAGCCGAGGAAAACATGCGCGACAGCTCATCGAACGCGCCCAATCCGACGCGGACATCGACACTGCGGTTTTGGAAATTGATCAGTTGACGGCGAATCATAGCAGCCCACGCTCCAAAAGCATCTCGGCACAAAGGTAGGAAACGTCCTCGAAGGACTTGTTGCGAATATCAAGGGTAAGGTCGGCGGCCTGGCGATACAGCGGACGGCGATGCTCAAACAGGCGCGCGGCATGCTCGGGAGAGCGAAAATCGGGGCGCGTGTCGGACCGACGAATCTGGCGAATCGAATCCTCAAAGTCGCCCTCGAGGTACACGCACGTACCCATTTCGTGCATCAGCTCAATATTCACCGGCGTCTCGACGATACCGCCCCCGCACGAAACCAACAGGCTGCGCTCGCTTTGGAGCGAACGGAGCGCCGAGGTCTCGAGCTCGCGAAAACGACCCTCACCCTCAGTCTCAAAAATCTCGGTTACCGACTTGCCGCAACGGCGCACGACCAGGCGGTCGGTATCGATAAAACGCCGCTTGAACATGGTTCCGACGTTGCGCGCGAGCGTCGATTTGCCCGCGCCCAAAAAGCCGATAAAGAAGATATGGTCGCAGCCGTGTTTGGTGTGCTGGGACATAGCGAGACCTATTCCTCGCAGGGAAGGTCGCGCAGGGCCCGGCGCTCAAAGATACGGAAGATCTGCGTATACCACAGGTCCTGCGTCGCCTGCGGCTTAACCAAGATGGTATCGACGCCGGCGAAGTTGCCGCTCCACACGTCCGTGTAGAGCTGATCACCGATCAGCACCGCCTCGTCGGCCGTGGCGCCGAGGCGCTTAAGACCCGCCTTGAGGGCAAACGGCGCCGGCTTCATAGCGTGGCTGATGGCCTCGAGTCCCAGCTCGCGTGCAGAGCTCATGACCTGGTCGCGATGCCAGTTGTTGGACACCATGCACAGCTTAAAACCTTTGGCGCGGGCGGCGTCGAGCCAAGCGGAAACCGCGGTGGGAACCTGCTCGGTGTCGCGCGGCACGAGGGTGTTATCGCGATCGAGCAGAATGGCGCGTTTACCGTCGGCCCACAGGGTATCAAGGTCGATGCGATCGACCGAGGCAACGTATCGTTTGGGGCTAAAAATCCTCATGTTAATTCCAAGACTGTTGATGCTCTTCGTAGGTTTGCGAGAAGTACTCCTCGTCCTGCGTAATGTAGAAATACAGGTCCTCGGAGTCGGTCGGCTCAAGCGTGGCCTTGAGTGCCTCGAGCGACGGAGAGCAGATGGGCGTGGGCGGCAGACCCTCGTGTTTATAGGTGTTATACGGACTATCGCTCTGCAGGTCGTCGGCGGTAACCTCGCCACCGGTGACATACATCATGGTCGCATCGCTGTTGAGATAGCGCAGACCGTCGAGCTTGCCGGCAAGGCGGTTGTAGAAGACCGAGGCCACGTGCGCACGTTGATCGGCGTTGAGGCCCTCGCGCTCAACGATAGAGGCCAAGTTGACGATGTCGTAGTCGGACATCTCCACACCGTAGCGTTCCTTGATCTTGGCTTCGCAGCTCGCAAAGTCAAGCGACTTGTACTCGGTCTTAAACTGATCGAGCATAGCGCGAATCACGCCATCGGCCGTCGGCGAATCACCCAACGAATAGGTCTTGGGGAACAAGAAACCCTCGAGCGAGTCGTTGGCGGCGCCCTTAAGGAAGCTATAGTCGTCCACGTAGTTGGAGGCCTTGGCCTGGTTGAGGAAGTCTTCCTTAGAGATGCTGTCGTAGGCCTGAGCCACACGGTCGGCGACTTGATCGACCGTCAGGCCCTCAGGGATAGTCAGCGTATTGGAGCCCGCGTTGGGGCCTTCCATGAGCTGCTGAACAACCTTGGTCGCATCCATGAGTGTGGTGAACGAATAATCACCAGGCTTGAGCGACATATCGGCGTTGAGCTTTTTCACCGCCGCATAGTAATCCTTGGGATTTTCTACGATATGGTTCTCGGAGAGAATCGTGGCGATCGTATCGCCCGAAGCACCGTCGGGAATGGTTACCGTAACCTGCTGACCAGCCGTGACCTTCGTATCCTCACCGGCAAAGAAGCCCTTGACGTCCGGCACGACAAAGAAAACGATCGCGACAAGCGCAAGCACCGCCACCACAACGCCGATGATCATGGGAACCGGAGAGCTCTTCTTTTGAGAACCGCGACGAGTATGCGTGTTGTAGCTCGAGCGGGTCGCCGGAGCAACGCCATGCGAACCGCGAGCGTGATGCGAATGCGATTGGGGGGCCTGCGTTCGCTGGGTAGGCGCCTGCTGCTTAAAGCGGGTACCGCCTGCAGGCTGGGCCGTACGAGCAGTGGGCTGCTGAGCCGCGTGAGAAGCCGGATGCTGAACCGAACGAGCAGAAGGCTGCTGACCCGTCCGTTGAACAGGTTGGGCCGAACGAGAGAAGGACTGCACCGGGCGCGCGGCAGGCTGAGCTGCGCGCTGCGTCGGCTGTGCCGGACGCTGGCCAGGCTGGGCAGGGCGCGACGCCGGCTGACGTGTACGATTCGGCTGGCGCGGATCGGAAGCACTAGGCATGCGAAACCTCCTCGTTTTTACGATCGAGCCACGTCTGCAAAAAAAGGCTGGCGGCAATCATGTCGATCTTGCCCCTCATCTGCTTTTCATTGAGGCCCTGCTCGCGCAGGATACGCTTGGCCTCTTGCGAGGACAGACGCTCGTCCTCAAACTCCAGCGGAAGATCGAGCTCGTCAGCAATCTTTTGCGCCACGGCGGCAACGCGCTCGGCCTGGGGGCCGGGCTCACCGGCCATGGTCAAGGGACGTCCGCTTACCAGGATGTCGGGCTCATAGTCCTCGACCAGGTAGCGGAACGTCTTGGCCATACCGGTGACCTCGGCGGCCGGGAGCACCTTGACGGGCATCGCCATCTTGCCATCACGGCTCGAGACGGCAATGCCGATCCTAGTCTCCCCTATGTCCAGCGCAAGCGCGACCACAGTGACTTCTTAGATTCTTAGGCGCCGAGCGCGGTCTTGGCGGCCGCGAGGGCATCGGCGATGCCGGCAGCATTCTTGCCACCGGCCTGGGCCATGTTGGGACGGCCACCACCGCGACCGTCGACCAGACCCGCGATCTGCTTGATCACGTTACCGGCGTGGAACCCGGCCTTCACAGCGTCATCGGAGCCGGCAGCGAGCAGGGCCGGAGTGCCCTTCTCAGTCACGCTGGCGACGACACAAGCGACAGGGCCGGCGACCTTCTGGTGCACGGTATCCCATACGTTGCGCAGGTCGGCAGCTTCAAGGCCCTGGAGCTCAGCAACGACGAGCTTGTAGCCGCCAAGCTCGACGGCGACCTCGATGGCGCTGGAGATGGCGTCGGAGGAGCCACCGGTCAGAGCCTTCTTGAGCTTATTGGACGTCTCGCGCAGCTCGGCCTGCAGGTTCTCCACGCGAGCGGGAACCTCATCCACGCGGCACTTGAGCGCAGTAGCAGCGGCGTCAACGAGTGCCAGGCGGTCGGCCATATAGTCGAGGGCACCCTTAGAGGTCACAGCCTCGATACGGCGGACATTGGAGCCCGTGGAGGACTCGGAAATGATCTTGAACAGGCCGATCTCGGCGGTGTTGGCAGCGTGTGTGCCACCGCAGAGTTCGCGGGAGAACGGCTGGTCCTCAGCGCCCACGGAGACAACGCGGACGACGTCACCGTACTTCTCGCCAAACAGGGCGACAGCGCCGGCAGCCTTGGCCTCGTCGATGCCCATGACGCGGGTCACAACCGGCTTGGAAGCGAAGATCTGCTGGTTGACCAGGTCCTCGACAGCCTTGAGCTGCTCGGAGGACAGGGCCTCGAAGTGCGTGAAGTCAAAGCGCAGGTGCTCGGGCGTCACCAGCGAGCCGGCCTGGGAGACATGCTCGCCCAGGACCTGCTTAAGCGCAGCGTCGAGCAGGTGGGTGGCGGTGTGGTTGCGACGCAGGAAACCACGGCGCTCGGCGTCGAGCGCGGCGGTCACGGTAGCACCGACGGTCAGCGTGCCCTCGGCAACGTGGGCGACGTGAGCATACAGGCCGTTGTGGTTCTTGGTGTCGGCAACAGTCAGCGCAACGCCCTCGGCAGAAAGCTCACCGGCGTCGCCCTGCTGGCCACCCATCTCGGCGTAGAACGGGGTGCGATCGAGCACGACCTCAGCGTCCTCGCCGGCGGCAGCGGACTCGACGGACTCGCCGTTGCGAACGATGGCGACAACCTTGGCGCCCTCGATGACGTCGTTGTCATAGCCGTCGAACTCGGTCGCGATAACCTTGTCGGAAAGCTCGACCCACACGTCGTTAAAGCTACCCCAGGCATCGCCCTTCGCGTTGGCGCGGGCGCGGGCCTTCTGGTCCTCCATGCAGGCGGTAAAGCCATCCATGTCGACGTCGTGACCGGCGGTGCCGGCGATCTCGACAGTCAGGTCGATGGGGAAACCAAAGGTGTCGTGCAGCTTAAAGGCAACGTCGCCCGGAAGGACAGCGCCGTCGGCGAGCGCGGCCAAGGCCTCGTCCAGGTAAACGCGGCCGTTGTCGAGCGTCGTGGAGAAGCGCTCTTCCTCGGAGGCGACGATGCCCTTGACGAGTGCGACGTTCTTGAGCAGCTCGGGATAGGCCTCGCCCATCTGGGCGTTGACCTCGTCGATGAACTTGGTCAGGAAGGCGCCCTCGATGCCCAGCAGACGACCGTGGAACACGGCACGGCGGAGCAGGCGGCGAAGGACGTACTCGCGGCCCTCGTTACCGGGAAGGATGCCGTCCGAGATCATAAAGTCGACGGCACGGGAGTGGTCGGCGATGATGCGCAGGGAGCGGCTGGCGCCGGAGTAATCGTCGGCGTCATAGGTCTTGCCGCTGATCTCCTCACCGAGCTTGATAAGGTGCTGCATCAGATCGCCGTCGTAGTTAGCGGTCTTGTGCTGCATGATAGCGGCCATGCGCTCCAGACCCATGCCCGTATCGAGGTTGCGGTGCGGCAGCTCCGGCATGGAGCCGTCCTCCTGGCGGTCGTACTGGGTAAACACGAGGTTCCAGAACTCAAGGAAGCGGTCGCAGTCGCAGCCGGGCTTGCAGTCGGGGCTGCCGCAACCGACCTCCTCGCCCATGTCAAAGTAGATCTCGGAGCACGGACCGCAGGGGCCGGTGGGGCCAGCGGCCCAGAAGTTGTCGTCCTCGCCCAGACGCGAGATGTGGTCCTCGGCAACGCCCAGGGAGCGCCACACGTCGTGGGTCTCATCGTCCTCGGTAAAGACGGTGAAGTACAGGCGGTCGAGCGGCAGCTTGAACTCCTTGGTGATGAGCTCAAAGGCCCAAGCGCAGGCCTGCTGCTTGGAGACGCCGCCAAAGGAGAAGTCGCCGAGCATCTCGAAGAAGGACAGGTGACGGCCGTCCTCGCCGATGCAGTCGATGTCGTTGGTGCGGACGCACTTCTGGCAGGAGATCGCGCCGATCTCCTTCATGGTCTTCTTGCCCTGGTAGTACTCCTTAAACTGGTTCATGCCGGCGTTGGCAAGCAGCAGCGAAGGATCGTCGGGGACGAGAGACGAAGAAGGATAGAGCTTAAGACCGCGCTCCTCAAAGAAGTTGAGGAACTTGGAGCGGATCTCGGCCGTAGTCATTGACGGGTAGTCAGCACTCATAGAGGGAATCTCCTCGGTTTCACATCGAAACAGTTCAAACGTAACGATATTACCATCCCACCGCGCCTGTGCAAAAAAGAGGGCCGCCAAACAGCGACCCTCCAGCGAAAGTGCATGTTATTTAGGACTAAGCAATCCTTTGAAATAAATGGGTTTGGTAAAATGCTATATATGGACCATCCGGAAGGAGCGATCGATGAAAAGCAAACGATTTGTCCTGAATGCACTTCTGGTTGTAGCACTTTTAGCGCTCTTGGCCTTCTCCCACTGGTATTCAAACCAACCAGCATTTGGCTACGTATTATATGCAGTAACGTCCGGCGATAAGGCTTATTGCCCTCTACGTGCAATTGACGTTCTCTATTTTTATGTAGCCGGCCCCTTATCAATCGCTTTGCTCGTGTTTCTTGTCTTTTACAACATAAAGAAACGCTAACAGGCCTATTTGGAATCCGAATCGTCCATGGAACCGTCGATGCCGGTTTTAGTGTCGTCATTCGAGTCGGCATCATCGTCCTTGGCGAAGGGGTTCTTGAAAAAGCCTGTCGCGTCGGGCTGAAGACCCGACAGCTTAATCCAGGGATTCTCGAGCTCGGGCTTGGGCATCGCCTGGGCCTCGGGCGCAGTCTCGTTGCCGATGAGCTCGGACTCATAGATGAACGTATCGTCTCCAAGCGCGTCGTAGGCGGCGACCGGGTTGCCCTCGGCATCGCGATACGGCGCGCCCTTAAACACAGCGCCATCGTATGCCACGAGCTGGCGACCGGTCTCGTTCTCAAAGTAGTAGACGAAAATGCCCTTGAGGGCCGCGCACAGCGGAATGGCGATGACCATACCGATGGGACCCATAAGCGCCGAACCGATAACGAGGACCGTCAGGCTCATAACGGGATGCACCTGCACTGAGCTCTGCATAACCTTAGGCGAAATGACGTTGTCGGTGACATTTTGCGCCACCATGGTCACGACAAGCGTCCACAACGCCAGCATGGGGCTGAACATGAAACCGAGCACCGTGGCGATCGCCGCGCTCACCCAGGGACCGACAACCGGGACCAAATGCATAATGCCGGTGAAGATGGCCATGAGTGCTGCGTATGGATGGCCAATGAGTGTAAAGCCGATAAAGGCGAGGATGCCACCGCAGATCGACGTCACGACCATGCCACGCATGTAGCCGCCGACCGAGCGCGAAAGAATCGCGACCATAAAACGGTACGATGTCTCCTTTTCCTGACCAATGATGGTGCAGACCTCGTGGTGCATACGGGGATAGTCGCAGGCCAACCAGTAGGCAAGCACCAAGCCTAAGAAGATGACGAACAGCTGCGAGGCCGTATTGGTAATGAGCGGGAATACACCGCGACCGAGCTCGGCAGCGATTTGCGAGACATACTTAGACGCCACCGTAACGAGCGAAGAAAGGTTATCGTCCAGATACTCCTTGAGCGGCGTGTTATTGAGCGTCTTGGCATGCGAAATCATCTCGTTGAGGTCGCCACCAGCAACACGAAGCTGCTCGGGCAGGCGGCTCAGGACTTCCATGATCTGACCAAAGAGAATCGGCGACAAGATGCAAACGACGCCGACGAGCACAGCAACGACCACAATAAGCGCGACAAGCGAACCGATGCCGCGATTCACGCCATGGTGCTCGAGCCAATTGGTGATCGGCGACATCACAAAGGCGATGATGGAGCCGACAGCGAGAAACTCGATAACCGGCGCCAGGATGCCCATAAGGTTAAAGATGACGGCAGCGATGACAATGCAGCCGACGACGCCCCAAATGCGCAACGTCAGAATACGGGTATCGCGCAGCGTGCGGTCGGTTTGTTGGGGGTGCTCACTCATGAACGAACCATCACTCCGTCGGGGTCAATCTTGTCTTGAATCTTCTTAAGGGTACGTCGCAGCAGGCGCGAGACCTGCACCTGCGAGATGCCCAGCTTCTTGGCAATCTCGATCTGGGTCATGCCCTTTACGAAGCGCAGCTCGATAACCTCGCGCTCGCGCGGCGAGAAATCGCGGATGGCTTCCTCGATTACCAGGCGATCATCGGTAAAGTCGAGCTCGTTGTCGTCGTCGGCGTAGCGATCGAGAATCGAAGGCGCATCGTCGGAATCGGACGCACCGGGGGCCTCGATGGGCACCGAGGTGTAGGCCGAGGACGATTCCATGGCTTCGAGCACCTCGTCGACGGTCACGCCCAGGTAATCGGCGATTTCCTCAACCTTAGGCGAGCGCTGTAGCTCGTTGGTGAGCTTGTCGGTAGCCTGGTTGACCTTGGCCGAGAGCTCCTGCAAGCGACGGGGCACGCGCACGCTCCAGCCCTTGTCGCGAAAATGACGCTTAATCTCACCCAGGATGGTAGGTGTGGCAAACGTCGTGAACTCGAGCCCACGCTCGGGGTCAAAGCGGTCGATAGCCTTGAGCAAGCCCAAATAGCCGACCTGCAAAAGGTCATCGAGCGGCTCTCCACGGTTCTTAAATTTGTTGGCAAGAAACCTTACCAGGTTCATATGGGACATGACGAGCTGCTCGCGGGCATCCGGATCACCGGTCTCCTTATAACGACGAAACAGCTCGCGAGTTTTCTCCTTGTCCCAAGCGGTCTTGCCGCTCCGGGAACGTTCGGTCATATTAGATATCCGCCTTGAGGTCGAGGGAAAGCGTTAGGGGCGCCGAAGTCTTTTCGTAGGAATCGCACACGCTCGCCAAAATGAGCTCGACATATACGGCAGCCTGGTCATCCTCATCGACAGTCGCCTGATCACCAAAGGTAAAGGTCATACCCACATGAGATTCGTCGACATCGAATTTGATCGAGATGTCATCGGAATCAACAGCCGTGCAGCCGAAAATAAATGCTTCCTCGGCAGCCATACGAATGTCCTCGATGCGATCGACGGACATGGAGCAGAGCGCACCGACATTTGCCGCCGTCATGCGCACAAGGCGCGCCAGACGCGGGTCGCCGGCAACGGTCAGCGTAATGGGGCAAGTTGCTTCGCTACTCATCGCAGGACTCCTCGGTGGTCTCGGCGGGCGTATAGGTGTAATACTGAGCCGTCTTGGCTGCGGGCTTCTGAGCCGCATCCGCACCATCGGCGGCCTCGTCCTCAGCCTCACCAATCAGAACGCGCTCGGTAGGCTGCTCGGCCTCGGCGGCGGCAGCGGCGAGCTTGCGATCGGCGTCGGCTGCAGGAGCCTTCACCTTATTGAAAAGCTTCTGCACGGCGCCGGCGGCAGAGTCGGTCACGCTCGATACGGCATTGCTGGCATCGGCCACGCTGCCCGTAACCTCGGAGATGTCGCGAACGACCGCCTCAACCTCAACGAGGTTGGACGTAAGGGCGTCCACAGCGGTCTTGCTCGACTTGAGGAGCGGCTCAACCTGCGCCAGCGCGGGGGTGAGCTCATCGACAGCGCCATCGAGCTTTGCCACCACGGGCTGAGCCTCGGCGATCGTGTTGTTGAGGTCGCTCACCGTCTTGTCGAGCGAATCAACGACGGTGCGGGTCTTGCGCAGCGTGAGCGCGAGCTCGATAACAGCCCACACGCCGGCAACGGCGAGCAGCAGCAGGGCGATTTGAATGGGACTCATACAAGCCTCCCGAAGGAATCGAAATACAGACGCTGTTCATGGTACCCCAAAGGGGACTGAACATGCCAAGCGTGAGATCGTGGGACAAAATAATCAGTAGCTACTTCGGAGCATTCCCGCTACGGTCGCGCTCGCTTTGCTCCACGCGCCACTCTTCCCAGCCGCGGCCGGCAGGCTGCCAAAACGCACCGCGCTCCAGCCCCTCGGGCAAATAGCGCTGATCGACCCAGCCTTCGGGATAATCATGCGGATATTTATACACACCGTATTCGTCGCTGCCCGGGCGATGACGGTCGCGCAGGTAGCTGGGCACCTCGCGAAGACCACTGCTGTGGATATCTGCCAGCGCCGCATCGATCGAAGCCTCGCACGCGTTGGATTTAGGCGCCAAACACACATAGAGCGCAGCCTGAGCCAGGTTAATGCGGCATTCGGGATAGCCAATGACCTCGGCAGACTTAAACGCGGCATGTGCCACCAAGAGCGCCTGCGGATCGGCGTTGCCGACGTCCTCGGAAGCGTGGATCATAATGCGGCGCGCAATAAACTTGGGATCCTCCCCAGCGTCGATCATGCGTGCGAGCCAATAAATCGTGGCATCGGGGTCGCTGCCGCGCATAGACTTAATAAACGCACTGATGATGTCGTAGTGCATGTCGCCGTTTTTGTCATACGAAAAACCACGACGAGGGTTGGCAATCTTAACGTCATCCACGGTGATGGGGTAGCGCTCCCCCGCCGCCGGCGCTGGCGTTCCCTCGGTATCGGGACGCGTGACGGCAATCTCGCTCGCAAGCTCGAGCGTCGTGAGCGCCGAGCGAGCATCACCCGCGGCCAACGTGCAGATGGACTTAACCGTATCCTCATCGGCAGAGAACTTACCGTTTAAACCCTGCGGAGCCTCGAGCGCACGCTCAATAAGCGTAGCGATATCCTCGTCCTTCAGGTGCTCAAGCTCTACCACGCGACCGCGCGAGAGCAACGCCGAGTTGACCTCGAAGTACGGGTTCTCCGTCGTGGCGCCAATCATAATGACGGTACGGTTTTCAACCGCATGCAAAAGCGCATCCTGCTGCGATTTCGAAAAACGGTGAATCTCGTCGATGAACAAGATAGTACGGCGGTCATACGTATTCAGGCGCGTCTTTGCCTTGTCGATTACGCGACGCAGGTCCTTCACGGTACCCGTGACGGCGCTGACCTCGACAAACTCGCTCTTGGTATGGTTAGCGATAATGTGGGCCAGCGTCGTTTTGCCCGTACCGGCCGGCCCATACAGAATCACACTCGACAGTACGTCATGCTCAATCGCAGCACGCAGCCACGAGCCCTTACCGACGGCCTTTTGCTGGCCAACGTACTCGTCGAGCGAATTGGGGCGCATGCGCACCGCAAGCGGCGCATTCTGAAAGGAACGCTCGCGCGTCGAAGCAGAAAAAAGGTCGTCCATAGCCATCCCGTGCGTCAATCAAAAACGTTTTTCACCTACAGTATACCGAATAAATACGAACTATCGTTCGTTAATATAGGTACGATGCGGAAACTCTAGACCAGGGAATAGCTTGCTCGTCAGCTCGCAGAAATAGCCGTCCGTCATGCTCGCGATGTAATCCACCACCGCTTGATCCTTGTCGTCCTGCCAAGCATAGGTGCGATCGTAATAGGAAAGCTGTTGCTCAATACGAGAAATATGATGCTTAAAGATGTACGAGGACTCGTCGCCTTCGTTTATATCCTGCAGGCAACGGTCGTAGAGCTTTTCGAACGCCTCGCGCAGCTCCGCTTCGGAGTCGCCTTCAATGCCGCCCTTGCTATAGATCTTCTCGTAGTTCTCGCGCTTGGCTCGGCGGATTTCCTCAAACAGCTCCTCGCTCATCTCGATGCGCGGCTTGCCATAGCTGTGCTCGACGATATCAATGGAGGCATGCGTAAGGATCCAGCTGTTGTATGCTCCGCCCAGGTCATCGTCAAAGGCGTCGGGCGCCAGCAGGCCCGCCGCAATGGCGTCTTGGCGATCGCGTCCAACATAGGCAAGGATATCCGAGATGCGAACCACGCAGCCCTCGAGCGTCATGGGACGTAGATGCTCAATTGCGCTATAGCCCTTGGCAATGCAGTCCTCAACCGTCTGATCGAACTGGTCAAAGGAACCCATGTCCGAGAGCTCAAACACGCGCTGCTCGTATTCGCCGTTATGGCACAAGACGCCGTCGAGCGTCTGGAGCGACACGTTGCGGCTGTACAGCGCATCGAGCACGCGGACCGACTGCACGTTATGGAAAAAGTAGCGACCCGTGCGCTCGTGGTAGATATCGTTGAGGAATCGCTCGCCCGCATGGCCAAAAGGCGCGTGTCCCAAGTCATGGCCCAGGCCAATCGCCTCGATCAGATCGCAGTTGAGCCCCAGAGCACGTCCAATATCGCGAGCGATGCGCGAGACAAGTTGCACGTGCAGGCCGCGACGCGACAGATCATCGTTGCTGCGAAAACTGAAGACCTGCGTTTTGCCTGCATAACGTGTGTATGCGGGCAGATGTAGAATCTTTTCGGTATCGCGCATAAAAGCCGGACGCATGAGCGTGCCTTTGTCGGCAGCGCGATCAATTCGACGAATGACCTGGTCGTCGTTGCAACGATACGGATTGACGGCACCCGAAGCACGATCGGCGGAAATGCGCTCGACGAGTTCGGGCGACAACGCCGCGGGAATGCGGTCCATGCGCGCCTTAATGACGGCCGTTTCTTGATTAGTTGCCATGGCATGCTCCTTAAGAAGGATGCGCAATCGGTTACAATGTGCAGCCCACGACCTCGATTATGGCAAAAATCGGCACCAAAAACGGGAGCAATGGCAGGGAGCGCGATTTTGTGAAGAGGCAGGAGAGGGCAAGGACCAGGAGCGCGACGGCAAATGCCACGATGCCGCCCATAGGGTCGAGCGTGCAAAGCGCGAAGAGCGCCTTGACGTCCCCCATGCCAATGCCGGGGGCGTGGCGAACACGACGCCAGAGTGACTCAGTAAGCACAAGGGCAAGGTAGACGATGACCGCAAGACCGGCATGATCAAGTGCAGTGTTAACGCCCCTGTCGAGCCAAACGCCTGCTAACGCCGCCACCGCACACGCGCCGGCAAGCGCATTCGGAAACCGCCGCTCACGGGCATCAACCACCGCACCGGCAAAGATGCAAATCCAAAATGGGATGTAGGACATCGTGCAACTCCATGGACAGCAACTCGAACGCAAAAACCACCACAAAGGTGCCTGTCCCCTTTGCGGTGGTTTTGGTGGTGGTTATTTGGCGCCCTGCATGACCTCGTCGAGGGTAACGTTGACGGCGTGCTGCGTCGGGACCCAGTCAACCTTCAGGAACAGCGCTGCCACCGTAATGGGGATATAGCTGAACATAAAGATCGGGAAGGTAAACAGGTTGGTCACTAAACGCCACTTTTGCGCGCAATGAATGTGCTTGTACTCGAAGATGGTCGTGAGTAGTGCCAGGATAAAGAAGGTCTGGTACATCATCGCGAAAGTCATAATGAGCGAGGCGGCACAAGCCTGCATCTCGACCTCGGTGGCCAAGAAACCATGCGAAAGGCCACCCACAATCAAGAACGTCGCATTAGCGAGCATCGAGATCAGCGATAGCAGCATACCCGGGGCGATCGTCATGAACATGTCGTAGGCGGCAAAGCGATGATAGCGGAACGTCGACTTGACCAGATGCTTGCCGTAGGTAAAGAACACCTGGTAAAAGCCCTTGGTCCAGCGCATACGCTGCTTCCAGGATGCCTTGAACGTCACGGGTTGCTCGTCAAAGAACTCCGCCGGCGCATAGCCAATGCGAATACCGTGAATAGCGCAGAACGTAGTGAACTGAATGTCCTCGGTCAGCGTGTGGAACTGCCAGCCGTGCATGCCCTCAATAACACTGGCGGAGATGAGGTAGCCCGAACCCGAGACGGCGCAAGACGTCTTACAGATATTACGCGCGTTGTTGAGAAAGCGCGCCTCGCGCAGGTACCAAGTAGCATTAGCTGCCGAGATCCACGAGCTGCCAAAATTCTTGGAGTTGCGATAGCTCGTGACCACATGGAATCCCTGGTCAAAGGCATCGTTCATCTTGGACACGTAATCGCGGGAGATAACGTTATCGGCATCGAAGATAAAGTAGCCTTCAAACGTGTCGGGATACTCGTTAAGGATGCGGTCGAAGCCAAAGTCCATGACCCAGCTCTTACCCTTACGGGCAAGATCATTGCGCTCGTAAACAATGGCACCTGCCTCGCGCGCGAGCTGTGCGGTGTTGTCGGTGCAGGCGTCGGCAACCACGAAGACCTCGATAAGCTCGGACGGATAATCCTGGTCCTTGATGGAGCGAACAAGGTTGGCGATCACGGCCTCCTCGTTATGCGCCGCGATAAAGAAAGCATAACGATGGAGTTTTTTGGCCTTGGGAGGCGCGACCTCGCCACGAAGAGCGCCAATGACAAAGAAGACCACCTGGTACAGAAAGCAGACCGTGAGTAGCGTGACGACAATCTGGTTGAAGACCACGATGGGTGTGTTGGTTTGTAAAAAGGCGAGCATGCAGGCTCCCGAGAACGCGTTACGTAAACAACCGTATATCTTACCGCAGGCTTACCGAGTTCAAGAAACCACCTAATACTGGCTAGGCTTCGAGCAGACCGAGCTGCGGAACGATTTCGTCACCGGCGGCAGTGCGACCGAGCGATCGCGGGGCCAGGTCATCCAGAACCGCGGCAAGGTCCCACGGCAGCTCGTCACGGCACTCAATGCGCTCCCCCGTCACGGGATGGTCGAATGCGACGCGCCAAGAATGAAGGAATTGCCTGGTCAGACCCTGATCGGCGCGTGCATCGCACTTGCCGTAGAGCGGATCGCCAACGCAGGCGTGGTTGATATGGCGCATATGCACGCGAATCTGATGTGTGCGGCCAGTAAACAGGTGGCACTCGACGAGCGTATAGCCGTCGTCAAAACGCGTGGAATCGAAGCGCTCGAGGACCTTAAAGGTCGTAATGGCCTGGCGTGCGAAAGGATCGTCCGAAACCGCCATCTTGACACGGTCACGGGTAGAACGGGCAATGCCGGTGTTAATGGTGCCCTCATCCATAGCGATATGACCGTGAACGAGCGAAATGTAGCGGCGGTCGAGCGTGCGCGTGCGGATAAGATTTTGGAGCGCGCGCTGGGTGTCGTCGTCCTTTGCCGCAAGCATGAGACCCGAAGTATCGCGATCCAAACGATGCACGATACCGGGGCGGTCCTCGCCCTGCACGGTGCCCAGATGGTCGATACCGCAGTGATAGACCAGGGCATTCGCGAGCGTACCGCTCTCATGACCATGTGCAGGATGGCACACCAGGCCGCGCTGCTTGGAGAGCACAATGAGATAGTCGTCCTCATAGCGAATGTCGAGCGGGATGGCCTCGGGAATCACATCGGTGGGATCGTGCGGCTCGGGCAGATCGACCGAAATACGGTCGCCGGCTCGGACGGCGTACTTTTTGGACAGGCAGGTCTCGCCATTGACACATACGGCACCGCCCTCAATCAGATGCGCACAGGCAGAGCGCGTAGGGCAGCCGTCATTGGCGCCCAGATAGGCGTCAAGACGCTGGCCAGCGGCATCGTCGGCAACAAGGATATGGAAGTCGGCCATTAGCGCTCATTCCTTTCGCGAATCTTGCGGGCACGCTCCCCACGCTGCTGGGCCTTGCGCTTGGCGCGGGCCTCGTCACGGGCGTTGAGTTCGGCGGTCGCATCGACCTCACGGGCCGCGGGGCTCAAGAACATGTAGCCAAAGAGGGCGAGCACGACGCCCAAGGTAATGCCGATATCGGCCACATTGAAGACAGGGAAGTCAATGAAGGTGGTGGCAATAAAATCGGTCACGAAGCCAAAGGCCAAACGATCGATAGCGTTGCCGATAGCACCGCCCGCAACCATCGCCATGCCCACAACCTCAAGATGGGCAAGCTGGGGTGCACGAACGAGGTACACGGCAATAGCGATAATGACCGCCAACGCCAGCACGGCAAACGCGATGCCATGCCCCTCGCCCATGCTAAAGGCGGCGCCGATATTGCGGACAAACATAAAGTCGATGACACCGGGGATGACGGTCACATGCAAAGCGTCGCCCACGGCACGAACCGCAAGCTTGGTCAGCTGGTCAACAAGCAGCACAACCAGCGCCACCCCACCAGCAACACCCAACCGCCAACGCAAAGGCGGCGTCATATCCCCAGTACGACCCAAAGAAATCCCCTACCCTCAAGAACATCGAATTACGTTTAACGCAAGTAATCATCTTATAGTGACAAACGCCAAACGCGCAGCATATTCACCAACGCTAGCGAAATAACCAGCTAAAAACGAAAGCGACATTCCGAATAACGGAATGTCGCTTGGACGTGACAAAAGTTGACGTTGGGGACGTACTTGTTTGACAGTCGTTTAAGAACGTCCCCAAAGGCTAGTTCAGCGCTTCGGCACAACGCTTGCAGATGTGAGCATGGCCGTTGTACTCGCCGACGGTGGTGCGGTAGTTCCAGCAACGGTCGCAGCACTCGCCCTCGGCAGCCTCGATGGCAACGGAGAGCTCCTCACCCTGGGTCAGCTCAACATCGGAGACGATGTAGAACTCGGCCAGGTCGACCGCCTTGTCGCCGGTCAGCAGCGCGTACATCTCGGCGGGAACGACCGCCTTGACGCGGACCTGCTGGCTCTTGGTGAAGGTACCGGCGGAGCGGGCATCCTCAAGGGCCTTGGTCACGGCGCTACGGAGCTCGAGCGAAGCCTCGAGCACGCCCTCGAACTCATTGGCCTCGTCGACCGTGATGGGCGACTTGTACCAATCGAGCAGCGCGGCGTACTTCTGGTGATCGACGCAGCCGGCGGGCGCATAGGCCATGGCCTCGTCGACCGTGTAGGACAGGATCGGCTGCAGGTCGCGCATGAGCATCGAGAAGAGCTCGGCGAGCACAGTCTGGGCGCTGCGACGCTCGAGCGAGCCGGGCTTCTCGCAGTACAGACGGTCCTTCAGGGCGTCGAGGTACACGTTGGAGAGCTCGGTAACCACGAAGTCGTAAAGCGCACGGTAGGCGCGCGGGAACTCGTAGCTGGCGTAGGCATCGTCGACCTCGGCCTGAACCTGGGTCAGGCGGGCAACCATGAGCTTGTCGAGCGGCAGCAGGTCGGCAAAGGCGACGCCGTCGGTCTCGGGCTCAAACTGACCCTCGAGCTCGGAGAGCAGGAAGCGCAGCGTGTTGCGGAAACGACGGTAGGCATCGGACGTACGAGCAAGGATCTCGTGGTCGATGGACACGTCGGAGCTGGTATCGACGGATGCAACCCACAGGCGGATAATGTCGGCGCCCATCTCGTCGCAGACCTTGTTGGGGTCGATGACGTTACCGAGCGACTTGGACATCTTGCGGCCCTGGCCGTCGAGGGTGAAGCCCTGCGAGACGACCGCCTTGTACGGAGCGTGGCCGTTGGCGCCCACCGAGGTGAGCAACGAGCTCTGGAACCAGCCGCGGTGCTGGTCGGAACCCTCGAGATACACATCCGCCGGATACTCCAGCTCGGGACGGTACTCGCAGACGGCCTTCCAGGAGACGCCGGAATCCCACCACACGTCGAGGATGTCCTTATCGGCCTTGAGGTGATGGCCGCCGCACTTGGGGCAGACGCAGGCCTCGCCCAGGTAGCTCTCGGGAGCGTCGGTGAACCAGGCGTCGGAGCCGTTCCCGTGGAAGAGCTTGATGACGGCGTCGAGCGTGGCGTCGTTCATGACCTTCTCGCCGCAGTCGGCGCAAGTGTAGCTGGGGATAGGCACGCCCCAGTTGCGCTGACGGCTGATGCACCAGTCGGGACGCTGCTCGACCATGGCGCCGATGCGGTTGGCGGCGTGAGCCGGATACCACTTGACGTTCTCGCGGACCTCTTTGCCAGCCTGCTCGCGCAGACCGGTCTTGTCCATCGAGACGAACCACTGGTCGGTAGCACGGAAGAGCACCGGGTGCTTGCAGCGCCAGCAGTGCGGATAGCTGTGCGTGATCTTCTTCTCGAGGACCAGGGTGCCGCGCTCGCGCAGGAACTCGATGATGTGCGGGTTGGCCTCGTCGGTATCCATGCCGCTGAAGGGGCCGCCGGTGCCAAACTCCTCGCCGGTGTAGAACTTGCCGTCGTCATCGACCGGCATGCAAATGTCGGTGATGCCCTCCTTGAGGCAGGCGAAGTAGTCGTCGACGCCGTGACCGGGCGAGTTGTGGACGATACCGGTACCGTCATCGACACCGACGTAATCGGCCAACAGCGCAACGCCCTCGACACCGTCAAAGATCGGCTGCTTATAGTGAATGTGGTGGAAGGTCTCGGCGGGAACCACGTAGGGCTTGCCGTCGACCAACACCGGGGTGTACTCCCAGCCAAACTCCTCGCAGCACTTGGGAGCCAGGTCCTCGAGCATAACCTCGGCGCGGCCGTCGTGCTCAACGGCGACATACGCGGCACCCGGCTTGAGGGAAACGGCCTGGTCGGAGGGGATGGTCCACGGCGTGGTCGTCCAGATGATAAAGTCAACCGGGCCCTCGAAGTTCTCGAGGCCGGCGGGCTTGGAGGTCATCTCAAAGCGCACGAAAATGGACGGGCTCGTCTCATCGGAGTACTCGATCTCGGCCTCGGCCAGCGCGGTGTGGCAGTGCTTGCACCAGTGAACCGGCTTGTGGCCACGATAGATCATGCCCTTATCGAACATGGCCTTGAAGACCTCGATGTCGGCGGCGTCATGCTGGTGATAGAGCGTCAGATACGGGTTGTCCCAATCTCCGAGCACGCCCAGGCGACGGAAGCCGGCCTTCTGGAGCTCAATGTTCTCGACAGCAAACTCGTTGCAGAGCTCGCGGATCTGAGCCGTGGAGGTCTGGTTGAACTTCTCGGTGCCGAGCTTCTCCTCGACCTTATGCTCGATCGGCTGGCCATGGCAGTCCCAACCGGGGACATAGGGAACCTCATAGCCCTGCATCATCCAGTAGCGGTTGATCATGTCCTTGGAGATCTTGTTCATGGCGTGGCCGATGTGGATCGGGCCGTTGGCGTACGGAGGGCCGTCGTGCAGCACGAACTTCTTGTGACCCTCGTTCTTCTTTAGAACTTGCTCGTAGACCTTGTTGTCCTGCCAGTCCTTGAGTCGCTTGGGCTCGGACTTGGAAAGACCGGCACGCATGGGAAATCCGGTTTTGGGCAGATTCATCGTCTGCTTGTACTCGTTTGCCACGGTACCCCTTTCATGTCATGGGCGCACACGCCCGTTGGGCACCAAAAAAGCGCCCGTCCCTACAAGCTGGGACGAAGCGCCACAAAACGGGCAGCCTGCCCGTAAAAGCTCTTCGCTTAACCACCCAGCTTAGATGCCCTCGCCCGCATATTCGCGCGCTCGCATCCGTTACTCGGCTGGCCTGTATCGACGACCATCTCGGCGATGTCTACTAAGACGAACCTGCACGGCACGTCCGTTGGGACCGCAGCTCCGGGGTGATTTTCATCGGTCGCATGCACGGGTTCTCAGCGCTCCCCGCTCTCTGTGGCATGCGGACGGCCGACTACTCGTCCCCATCAACGCTTATGCGGAGTATGCTAGCACGTTCCGCGCCGGCGAAAAACCCTCAACACTGGTTTTATACGTTCGAAATTTCTCGCGGCTGTGGACCTTCTATTGGAGCAAAATACCTGAAAGCACTTTATCGAACGAAAGAAGGTTGCTATGCGCACGATTGGAATGAGCGACTACACCGTTGGCGAGGATTGCTTTGACGAGCTGTCCGCCGCACTGGCGGAGTACGGCGCGACAAAAGTCGCGATCATCGGTGGCAAGCGGGCACTGGCCGCAGCACTTCCCGGTATCGAAGCTGCGCTGGCGGGTACCGACGTCGAAATTCTGGAGACGCGCGTCTACGGCACCAACAGTACGCGCGCAAATATCGCCAAGGTCGTAAACTCCCCTGCCTGCCAGGAAGCTGACGTGCTTATCGCATGCGGCGGCGGCAAGGCGCTCGACACCGTGAAGACCGCAGCTATCGAGCTCAAGAAGATCGTCTTTACGGTCCCGACGATCTGTTCCAACTGCTCCGCCGCGACCGCCATTGCCGTCGTGTACAACGACGACGGCTCGCTCGAGGGCTATTCGTACCCCAACCGACCGGCGCACATCTTCATCAACCCCAAGATCATCGCCGAGGCACCGGCAGAGTATTTCTGGGCCGGCGTAGGCGATGCCCTATCCAAGCAGCCCGAGGTCGAGTACGCCACGAGCGCCGGCAATTTGGAGCACACGGCAGGCCTTGGCCTGGCGCTTGCCCACACCTGCTCCGAGCCGCTGTTTACCTATGGCGTCCAAGGTCTTGAGGACGTGCGCCGGGACCTGTCGAGCGAGGCCGTCAAGCAGATCGCACTCGATATCGTGGTCAATACGGGCTATGTCTCGAACCTGACCAACCAGAACGATTACTACTACAACTCGAGCGTGGCGCACGCGTTCTACAACGCCACCTGCAGCATCCCGCGCGAGGGCACCTACCTGCACGGCGAGGTCGTAAGCCTGGGCGTGCTCGTGCTGTTTGCCTATACGGGCGACACCGAGAACCTTAAGCGCTACGCTGCCTTTAACAAGCAGATGGGGCTGCCCGTGACGCTTGGGCAGGTCGGTCTTTCTGAGGCCGATATCCCGGCCCTGTGCGAGTACGCGCACGCCACCAACGAGTGGAAGCAGGGCAACCCGGAACCTTTCACCGACGAAAAGTTCGCCGCCGCCATCAAGACCGCCAACGCCTACGGCCACACCCTCTAGCTCTAACCCAAAACCACCACAAAGGGGACAGGCACCTTTGTGGTGGTTTTTTATTGCTCCAACATTCAGTTCGCACTCGAACCCGATTCTATACGAGAAAGGGTCCGGGTAGGTTTTTTGTTTATCGGTAATTCTTCGGAAGGACCACTCGGAACGGTAAACAGAAACGAACAGAGGCAGAGTACCATCGTGGTGATGGTATCCTGCCTTTTGTTTTGCGGAACCAAGGTCGCTTTATGCGAACTTGATCGCCACTTATATGGCGCATTGATGGCAATTGCTGCGTACGTGCGTACCGGGAGCCTGTACACCTCTGGCAAGGCGTAACACGCTAGACTTTGTTCCAAAGTCCGTGTGCTAAGGGGGCAGGGCCCTTAGAATTCCTGTGGAGTGTACGCACGTACGCAGGAAAACAGCAAATTACGCTATATCAGGGCGTTCTTTCATTGGTGAGTATGGTATACACGGCTTAGTTCAACAAATAAGAATTTATATATAAAGGAGAATATTGATGAAAATGTTTTTATGTTCGCACTTTTCAAGTGTAGGAAGTCTGATAAAGGAAGAAATTGAAAATAAAAAAGTCGCATTTATTCCAACAGCTTCGCTGCGTGAAGGCTACACCGGTTATGTCGGCTCGGCTCGAAAATTATTCAAAAAGTTGGGAGCAATCGTAACTGAAATTGATATTTCAACGGAGGCTTATTCAACGATACAGTCTCTTTTTGAAGATGCGGATGTGATCTATTTTACCGGCGGAAATTCTTTTTTCCTTATAGACCAGCTCCGTAAAACGGGAACGGATGAGCTGCTGAAGAAAGAATTGGCAAAGGGAAAACTGATGATTGGTGAATCGGCAGGTGCGATTGTATGCGCTCCAAGCATCCAATATATCGAGCAAATGGATGAAAAGCCGGAGGACTACTTACAAGAAGATGATGCAGGGCTTAATTTGATTGATTTCTATGTTCTTCCGCATTTTCTTACAGCACCATTTAAGAAAGTTACCGAGAAAATAATGACTGAGTTTTCGGATTTGAATCTATGCCCAATTAACAATCGTCAGGGAATTGTAATTGATGGTGAAGGTTCAAAGGTTATTTGCAAAGACTAATTTAAAATTCCAGTTTGCTGCACTCGTTCCTAGCAGGGTTTGGGGCAGGAGGGGCGCAAGAGACGGGAGGGCCTTGTACGCGTTCCTGCGCGAGGGCCGCAGGGAGGGGCTGCCTGGATACGGCGCCTGTCAACTCGGTCTACGTCTTTGATGACCGGGTCGTACTCAATATCAACTTCACGGATGATGCCAAAACGGTCACCCGTGAGGAAGTGTTGGGTTCGAGTGCTGTGGACAATGTTCCAACATGCTGGGGTCGAACTCGCTTGCCGGGATCACACGGTAGCCGTGGCGCAGGAGCAGGTCGACGAAAACACCGTTGCCCGCGGTGAGCGTACCGCTAAAGGTGCCGTCGTAGATGTGACCCGCACCACACGAGGGGCTGCGGTCCTGCAGAATGCACGCGGCGATCTCTTCCGGACCGCCCGCTTGCTCGCACATATCGAGCGCACATTGGGCACCCAGGCGGAATTCCTGGTCAACCGACACGCCCTCGCAAGTACGGACCTCGCCGTTCACAATCTCGGACGGTTTGCGCGGTGTGGGCAAGCCACCAAAAACCTCGGGGCATACCAACAGGACCTCGGTCCCCGTACGCTCGCAGGCCTCGACCAACGCGCGATGATAGTTGTCGAGCCCGTTATACTTGCAGCTCTCGCCCATCAAGCAGGCACTTACCACGATCTTCATATACAACTCTCCCCACGCAAAACGCCCCATTTGAGATTGACACTCAAATGGGGCGATTGACACTGCGCAACTAGTATTACTGCTGCTTCGGCATCAGCGGATTCTCGCGCGTGAGGAGGTTCATGAACTCCTCACCCGTGATGGTCTCCTTCTTGTACAGATAACGAGCCAGCTCATGGAGCTTGAACTTGTTCTCCTTGAGGATCTGCAGGGCGCGATCGTGCGCGTCCTCGATCAGCTTAGCGACAATCGCGTCCACGCGCTCGGCCGTACCGGGAGCGCAGGTGAGCGACGTGTCCTGGTTGAGGTACGCGTTCTGCACGGTACCGAGCGCCATCATGCCAAACTCATCGGACATACCAAAGCGCGTCACCATGTTGCGGGCGAGCTTGGTGGCCTGCTCGATATCGTTGGCGGCACCGGTCGTCATCTCGCCAAAGATGAGCTCCTCGGCCGCGCGACCACCGCAGTAGACGGCGAGCTTGTCCAGAACCTCCTGGCGCGTCGTCAGGAAGCGCTCGTCCTCCTCCACTTGCATGGTGTAGCCCAGAGCACCGCTCGTGCGCGGCACGATGGTGATCTTCGTGACCGGCGCAGAGCCCTTCTGGCGGGCGGCAACAATAGCATGACCGATTTCGTGATAAGAAACGACCTGCTTCTCGTGGTCGGACAGCACCGTGGACTTGCGCTGCTGTCCGGCGATGACGACCTCAACCGACTCCTCAAAATCGTCCTGCGTGGCACGCTTGCGACCCTCACGGACGGCTCGCAGGGCGCCCTCGTTGATGATATTGGCCAAATCGGCGCCCGAGGCACCAGGCGTGGCGCGGGCAATCGCGGTCAGATCGATCGGCGGCTGCGTCTTCACGCTCTTGGCATGCAACTCAAGAATGTTCTTACGGCCGGTCAGATCGGGCAACTCGACGGGGATGCGGCGGTCAAAACGACCGGGGCGCAGCAGGGCCGGATCGAGGCTGTCGGGACGGTTGGTGGCAGCGAGGACAACGATACCCTTGTGGTTATCGAAGCCATCCATCTCGGTCAGCAACTGATTGAGCGTCTGCTCGCGCTCGTCGTTGCCGCTAAAGCCGCCGCCATCGCGCTTCTTACCAATGGTATCGATCTCGTCGATAAAGACGATGCACGGGGCCTTTTCCTTGGCCTGCTTAAACAGGTCACGAACCTTAGCAGCGCCGCGACCAACAAACATCTCAACGAACTCAGAGCCAGAAATGCTAAAGAACGGAACACCGGCCTCGCCGGCAACAGCCTTGGCAAGCAGGGTCTTACCGGTACCTGGAGGGCCAACAAGGAGAGCACCGCGCGGCAGCTTGGCGCCGATCTCCTCGTAGCGCTGCGGCTTCTCCAGAAAATCGACGACCTCCTTGAGGGATTCCTTGGCCTCTTCCTGGCCAGCGACGTCCTTAAAGGTCACGCCCACGTCCTTGGAGGCGATCACGCGCGCGCCGGACTTACCCAGCCCGCCGCCGCCAAAACCGCCGCCGCCAAAGTTCATCGACGGGCCGTCATCGCCCATAGCCTTCTTCATGCGGCGGTTGAGCCACCAACCGATGAGGAAGAAAATCGCCATGGGAAGAATGAGTGTGAGCAGGTAGTAGGTCATCAAACCCGAGTTTTTATCGGGAACGACCGACTCCAGCGAAGCGCCAGACTCAAGCACGCGATCGGTAAAGCCTGCATCATTCGGCACACCGGTCGTCTTATAGGCGATGTTCTCGTCCTCGCCCTTCTTGGTGTAATAAATCGTATAGTCGTCGGTGTTGTACTCGACCTTTTCGACGCACTTCTTGTCGAGCGCTTTCACAAACGTCGAGTAATCGGTCTCCGTAATCTGCTGCGTGTGACCGATGTTGGGGAACAGAACGGTCGAGAGCACGAGGTAGACGACGAAGGCGATGAGCACGTAGAGGATCATATTCCGTCTACGCTTGTTGTCATCCATCTCCATCTGCTTGAACTCCATCTACTGGGGTTGATAATGCTTTCTAGAATACCCAACCCGGACGGCGATAAACCGACGCCGGGCACGAAAGGACAGAGATGGCATCACTGTAAGTCGGCAAGGTTCAAATCTATACAGGCGACGGCAAGGGCAAGACGACGTCTGCGCTGGGGCTCGCGCTGCGCGCCACGGGCTATGGACTTAACGTGCTCATGCTTCAGTTAGCCAAGAAGCTGCACCGCGCCGAGCATGATGCGGCGCCCCGTTTGGGTCTGCGCATCGTACAAGCCGACCGCGACACGCCCGAGGCCTGCGCGGCACAGATTCTGGATCTAGCACACGAGCAGATCTCGCAGGTCGATGTGCTCATCCTGGACGAACTCGGCGAAGCGATGCGCCGCGGCTTTGTAACCCGCAAGGATGTCGAAGCGCTGATCGCGATAAAGCCCGCCACCACGAAACTCGTGCTCCCCGGCCGCGGCTTGCTACCCCTCGCCGACCTTGCCGACCTAGTAACCGTAATGCGCCCCGTCAAACACTACTTCGATGAAGGTCTCCTAGCCCGCCAAGGCATCGAATACTAATTGATTCGTTTTCCGCCAACACCTACAGCTCATAAGGAAGTTGCGGTGGAATAGAACTTGTTTGACGGTCCGCAAGGGCTTTTCAGGAACTATTTCACCGCAACTTATCAGGGGAACCCGACGGATGAGCTAGGCGGTGGCGCGACCTAGCCAGTTGCCACTGTGGTGGTAGATGGTGAACATCGTGGCCGTGATGAGCCAGGTTACGGGGTAAACCAACAGCAGGTGCTCAAGAGACGGATCGAACGGCATAATCGCAAACACCCAGATCACCCTGAGCACGACGGTACCAAAAATCGTGAGCAGCATGGGCTGCAAGCTCACGCCGGCGCCGCGAATGGATCCCGACGCGTTCTCGATAATCGAGAAAATCGCATAGAACGGCGCAATGAAATGGAGGATGGTCGTGGTGTACGCCGAAATCGAAGCATCGTCGACAAACAGACGAGACAGCGGACCCGAGAATACCAGCAGCACGGCAGACAGGCCACCAATGAGCATAAACGACAGCACGAGCGACGTATGGTAGCCCTTGCGCATGCGTTCGTAGTTGCGCGCGCCGAAGTTCTGCGCCGAGAACGTGGTGATCGACACGCCAAGCGCCTCGGTAACCATCCAGACAATGCCATCCAGGCGGCCCGAAAGACCCCAAGCCGTGGTGACATCGGCACCAAACGAGTTGACCGACACCTGAATCAAAACGTTGGAAATCGAATACGCAGCAGACTGAAAGCCAAGCGGCAGACCACACGAGATCATGCTCTTACAAATGCCAGGATCAATGCCGAGTTTGGACAGTGAAAGCCGCCACGCACCCGGCGCGTGCATCATACGAATCACGATCATCGTGGCGTTGGAGCAAATGGTCAGCGCCACCGCGATGCCACAGCCCAGAGCCTCCATATGAAGCACGGCAACGAAGATGACATCCAGCACCGCATTAACAAGGCAGCCGGAAGCGATGATCACAGCAGGCCCGCGCGTGTCGCCCACGGCGCGCAGCAATGCCGTTCCCATATTGAGCAGCAGCGCCGCAACCATGGCGGCAAAATAGCAACGGGCATAGGCCACGCCCTCGGCCAATAGTTCATGCGGCGTGTTCATAAACACCAGCATGGGTTCAACGAACACTATGCCAAGAATCGAGAAAACGATACCGCCCACCAGCGCGAGCGTCATAGCCGTATGGACCGATCGGCTCAGGCGCTCGTCATCGTGCTGGCCAAAAAACTGGCCCGTAATGACCGCGCAGCCGGCACCCACACCGACGCAAAAACCAATGCAGAGCTCCGTAAGCACCATCGTGGCCTGAATACCACCCAGCGCGAGCTTGCCGCCAAACTGACCGACGATATAGGTACCGATAAGCGTGTATGCCTGCTGAAAGAACGAACTAAAGAAGATGGGAACGCACAGCGACAGCAGCTGCTGCCAAATGACACCCTGCGTTACATCGATAGCCGTAGATTTCTTAGCCACACGCCCTCCCCACTAGCGTACGTCATACAACATAACGGAAATTTAAGACCAAAGCCGATACCAGCTTAGCACCGACCGATATCGGCCGAAACGCCACAAACCAGAGCCCGGTGCGAAATATCTGCCTAGTGATACAAACCCGGCTGGTAGTGGTACTCGTTGCTCACATGCGGGCACAGCTGCCAAAAGGCGACAGCACTTGCCGCGGCCACGTTGAGCGAATCGACCCCATGCGCCATCGGAATTCGCACGGCTCGGTCGCAGCCCGCAATGGTCTTGGCGCCCAAGCCAGCGCCCTCGGTGCCCATAAAGATTGCCAGGCGGTCAATCTCCTGCAGCGCGGGATCGTCCAACGACACCGAATCATCCGTCAATGCCATGGCGGCACACGAGAAGCCGGCATCGTGCAGCGCCGCCAGCCCATCATGCGGCCATACGCGCGCCTCGCTGCCAATGCGCGTCCACGGCACCTGAAACACGGTGCCCATGCTCACGCGGGCCGAGCGACGGTACAGCGGGTCGCAGCACGTCGGGCTGACCAAAATACCGTCAACGTTCAATGCGGCAGCCGAGCGGAAAATCGCGCCGACGTTGGTGTGGTCGACAATGCCCTCAAGCACGCACACGCGCACCGGGCGCTCCCCCGCCGCCCCGACGACGCCGCCCAAGAACTCATCAACCGGAATCTGACGCGGGCGACGGAACGCCGCGAGCGCACCACGCGTCACGTTAAAGCCCGTCAACTGCTCCATGAGCTCCATGGAGGCCACGAACACAGGAACCGAACCCGCGCCCTCGCGCACAACCAGGCGCTCAAACAGCGGCATCATCTGGTCGAGCCAGCATTCGCCCAAAAGAAAGCTCACCGGCTGGTATCCGGCACGCACCGCGCGCTCGATAACCTTGGCACTCTCGGCGATAAAGATGCCCTTTTGCGGCTCCAGCACGCAGCGCAGCTCGCGCTCCGTCAATCGCACGTAGGCATCGAGCCGCTCGTCCTCGAGCGAATCAATTCGCAGAACCTCAACGGCATCAGTCATAGCAGCCAGCCCGCACCTTTCTTTGCAGCACCTATACAAATATCGGGGCAACGCCATGCGCTGCCCCGCCACTCATTCCAACCCGATAATACCGAAGGGATAATCGGGTTTACACATCAACGCGACGGTACGTCACGAACTCATATTTGAGGCCCTCATCGCCCTCACCGGCAGCGACAACCGCCGATTCGCTGGCCCGCGCAACCTCCCACGCGGGATCGACGTCCAAGTCGGGAAAGAACGTGTCCACGGCATGGGTGCAATGGTTGTGCGTAACCTCGGCCTCGACGCAATACGGCAAAAACTGCCGATACACTTCGCCGCCACCGATAACCCACGCAACGGGCTCGTCGGCAACCGCGGCGAGCGCCTCGTCGATGCTATGCACCACGTCGACGCCCTCGGGCGCAAAATCCTCGTCGCGCGTGAGCACAATATTACGACGATTCTTGAGCGGACGCCCGCCGGGAAAACTCAGTAGGGTCTTGCGCCCCATAATAACCGGGCAGCCCTTGGTGCAGGCCACAAAATGGCGCATATCGGCGCGATTGGACACCACCATGTCGCCCTCGCACCCAATGCCCCAATCGTCACACACGGCGACGATAGCAGATAGCTTACACGTCATGAGCACCACCTACACCGCAATGGGAATGTTCTTGACCTGCGGGCCGTGCTCATAGCCCTCGACGATCAGGTCATCGGTCGTAAACGCATAGAAGTCATGCACATCGGGGTTGAGCGTTACCTTGGGTGCCGCAAACTGCGGACGCTCGATAAGCTCGCGGACGATATCGACATGACGATCATAGATATGGGCGTCGGCGATCACGTGCAGCAGCTCACCGGGAATCATATCGACCGACTGCGCCACCATCATCAGCAAAATGGCGTACTGGCACACATTCCAGTTATTCGCGGCCAAAATGTCCTGGCTGCGCTGGTTGAGAATCATGTTGAGCGTCGGCTTGTCGTCCTGAGGACGCTGCGTCACGTTATAGGTCACGCTATAGGCGCACGGATAAAGGTGCATCTCGGACAGATCGCTAAACACGTACGTATTGGTCATAATGCGGCGACTATACGGCGTGTGCTTAAGGTCGTACAGCACACGGTCCATCTGGTCGAAGTCGCCCTCGGCGTAATGGCTCTTCTGACCAATCTGATAGCCGTAGGCTTTACCGATGGAACCGGTCTCATCGGCCCACTCATCCCAGATATGGCTGTTGAGATCATGCACGTTATTGGACTTCTTTTGATAGATCCACAGAATCTCGTCCATGGCAGACTTAAGCGCCGTACGACGCAGGGTGAGCGCGGGGAACTCCTCGCGCAGATCATAGCGCGCCGTGACACCAAAGTATTTAATGGTATAGGCAGGGGTGCCGTCCTCCCACACCGGACGGACCTTTTGGCCCTCGGTGGTGGTGCCATGGTCCAAGATATCGCGGCACATGGTTACAAACTGTTGATCAGCTTTGCTCATTGACCCTCCTGTCAGTCGCCTACAAGCGAGATTCATTGTAGCCCAGGCGCACGCGGCCCCACAGCCCAAACATAAGCCCTCATTTTCTGACATATGCCAGAAATTCCTTGTGCAAATCCGCGCGTTCGCTATCCTATTGTTGACATATGTCAGATAAGGAGTGTGCATGGCAGGAAGACGCGAAAAACTGCGCCGCGTCGGGATCATCCCCGAATACCGCGGCTTTACCCCCGATGGCCTGGCCAGCGGTGATGCCATCGACATGACCGTCGACGAGCTTGAGGTGCTGCGCCTGTGCGACCTGGAAGGCCTCAATCAGGAGGCCGTCGCACAGCAGATGGGCATTGCCCGCGCCACGGTGGCGGCCATCTGCAGCCGCGCACATCGCAAAGTGGCAAACGCGCTGGTCAACGGACGGTCGATCGTCATCGAAGGCGGCAATATCGCGTACTCCCCCATTACCACGACAACGGCCGCATGGCCAGCAAAGGAGGTCGGCACCATGAGGGTGGCAACGACGTACGACAACGGCAACATCTTTATGCACTTTGGCCGCAGCGAGCAGTTCAAGATCTACGACATCCAGGATGGCAAGGTGCTCAACGAGCAGGTCGTAGGCACCGGTGGCACCGGCCACGGCGCCTTGGCGGGCCTGCTTGCCAACGGTGGCGTTGACACGCTCATTTGCGGCGGTATCGGCGGCGGCGCCATCAACGCACTTGCCCAAGCCGGTATCACCGTCTATGCGGGAGCCCAGGGCAGCTGCGATGCGTGCGTCGAGGCCCTTATCGCCGGCACGCTCGCACAGAACGGCGAGGCCACCTGCGGCTGCCACGGTCACGACCACGAGCATTCCCATGAGCATGGCGAGTCCTGTGGCTGCAACGGCCATCACGAGCACGAGGGCCACGAGGGTTGCGGCTGCCACTAACGGCACGGCACCGCGAACTCGGGGCGCGACACTGAACGCAACCCAACAATCAAAGCCAACAACAAAGGCCACCCGGTAGCTACCGAGTGGCCTTTGCCATATCAAGCTGGAATTACAGCACTATTTCTTATTGCGCATCTGCGCTTCCATCTGGCGCAGCAGGTCCATATCGGACTTGGGGCCGCCCGTTCCCAGGCCGCCCATGCCGCCCAGCCCCATGGCATCCAGACCGGGAATATTGGGCATGCGCATCTTTTTGCCCTTCTTGCCCTTCTTGCCCTTCTTGCCGCCGGCCTGTGCCTGATTGGCCATCGTGCGCATGCGGCCCATCATCTTGTTCATCTCGCCCCACTGCTTCATAAGGCTATTGACCTCGGTGGGGGTCACGCCGGCGCCCTTGGCGATACGCGCGCGGCGCTGGCCGTTGATGATGGAGGGGCGAAGGCGCTCCTCCTTGGTCATCGACATGATGATGGCCTCGTTCTTATCGAAGATACCTTCGTCCAGGTTGCCACCCATCTGGTTGAGCGCACGCTGGCCACCGGGGAGCATGCCCAGAATGCCCTTCATGCCGCCCATCTTCTTGACGGCCTTCATCTGGTCGAGCATGTCGTTCATGGTAAAGCCCTCGCGCAGCATGCGCTCGGCGGCCTCGAGCTGCTCGGCATCGGCGGCCTCCTGGGCCTTCTCGATAATGCCGACAACATCACCCATGCCCAGGATGCGCTTGGCCATACGATCGGGGTAGAACGGCTCCAGCGAATCGGGCTTCTCGCCCATGCTCACAAACTTGATGGGCTTGCCGGTCACCTGGCGCACGGAAAGCGCGCCGCCGCCACGGGCGTCGCCGTCGAGCTTGGAGATGATCACGCCGTCAAAGTCGGTGCGCTCGGCGAAGGTCGAGACGACGTTGACGATATCCTGACCGGTCATGGCATCGACGACCATCAGCACCTGATCGGGCTTGACGGCCTTCTTGATGTCCACGGCCTCCTGCATCATCTGCTCGTCGATCTGCAGACGACCGGCGGTATCGACGATGACCACGTCGCGCAGATGGTCGACGGCCTCCTGGATGGCGCCCTTGGCGATGTCGACCGGGTGCGCGCCGTCACCGCGGAAGACCGGCACGCCGATCTCGCCGCCGAGCGTGGCCAGCTGGTCGGCAGCGGCGGGACGGTAGACGTCGCACGCGGCGAGCAACGGCGAGCGGCCCTGCTTCTTGAGCAGGTAGGCCAGCTTTACGGCAGCCGTGGTCTTACCGGAGCCCTGCAGGCCCACGAGCATGATGACATTGGGAATGCGATTGCTAAAGACGAGCTTGCTCTCGGTGGAGCCGAGCATCTCTGTGAGCTCGTCGAGCACGATCTTGACGACGTTTTGCGCCGGCGACAGCGACTCCATGACCTCGGCGGTCATGCAGCGCTCCTTGGTCTTGGCGACGAACTCCTTGACGACCTTGAAGTTGACGTCGGCCTCGAGCAGCGCCATACGGATGTCGCGCATGGCCGAGGTGATATCGGCCTCGGTCAGCTTGCCCTTGCCGCGCAGGCGGTCAAATGTGTCGTTGAGGCGATCGCTCAGAGAATCAAACACTAGTCACTCCTTAATTGGACTCGCCCACCAGGGCGCGGCAGAAATCTTTGGCATTAAACTCCTGCAGGTCATCGACCTGCTCGCCCACGCCGACGCGCAGGATCGGGAGCTTGAGCTTCTCGGCCACGGCCATGGCGATGCCGCCCTTAGCCGTGCCGTCGAGCTTAGTCATGATAATACCGTCCAGGCCCAGTGCCTCGTTAAACTCGAGCGCCTGGTTCAGACCGTTCTGGCCGGTGGCGGCATCGATCACGAGCACGACTGAGACGGGCATGGGGCCGGCGGCCATATTGGCGGCGCGCTTACGCGTCACGTTGACCACCTTGGCAAGCTCGCGCATGAGCTCGGGGCTCGTGTGCAGACGGCCGGCGGTATCGATAAGCACCAGGTCGCTGCCGCGCTTGTCGGCCTCGTCGAGCACGTCGTAGCAAACACTTGCCGGGTCGGAGCCGCGGTCGCGCTTGATGACGGGGACGCCAGCGCGCTGTCCCCACACATCGAGCTGCTCGATAGCGGCAGCACGGAAGGTATCGGCCGAACCGATCACGACGTTCTTGCCGCGGGCGGCCATGGCGCTCGCGATCTTACCGACCGTCGTGGTCTTGCCGGCACCGTTAATGCCCACAAACAGCACGCAGCTCGGCGTATCGGAGAACGGATCGCGCTCGATGGGCACAAAGTGCTGCTCAAGCTGCTCGGCCAGGGCACGGCGAAGCTGCGGAGCGGTCTTGAGGTTCTTCTTGGCCGCGGCATCGCGCAGGTCATCGGAGACCTTGATAGCGACCTCGGCGCCCATGTCACCCATGACGAGGGTGTCCTCCAGGTCCTCCCAAAAATCCTCGTCGACCTCGCCGCCAAAGTAAAAGACCTCGTTGAGGGCCTCGCGGCTGCGCTCAAGTCCGCGCGAGAGAGCATCGAAGAATCCCATTATGCATTCACGACCTTTCCGGTTTCGCGATCGAGTTTTTGCGAGACGACGCGACTGACGCCGTCGGCTTGCATCGAGACGCCATAGAGGACGTCAGCGTCCTCCATAGTACGGCGCTGATGCGAGATAACCAAGAGCTGCGTATCGGAACGCAACACATCGAGCGCGCCGATGAGCTTGGACAGGTTGGCGTCATCGAGCGCCGCCTCGACCTCGTCCAGCACATAGAACGGCACCGTGCGCGTGCGATACACGGCAAAGAGCAGGGCGAGCGCCGTCAGGCTCTTCTCGCCGCCCGACATGAGCATCATCTTGGTGATGCGCTTGCCGCGCGGCTGCGCCACGACCTCGATACCCGTCTCGGCAGGATGCTCGGGATCGGTCATCTCCAGATGAGCCTGACCGCCCGGGAAGAGCATAGCGAAGATCTCGCGGAAGTTCGCGTCGACCTTCTCAAAGGTCACCAGGAAGGCCTTCCGAATCTTACGGTCGATGGCCACGGTAATCTTGGTGAGCGCCTTGCGCGCGCTCTCCAGATCGGCCAGCTGCTCCTCGATGTAATCGGCGCGGCGCTTGAGCTGCTCGTACTCCTCCATGGCAACCTGGTTCACAGGGCCCAGGTTGTTGATCTGACGCACGAGCTGGTTGAGCTCGCGCTCAGCAGCGTCACGGTCGGTGGGCGCAGGAAGCATGAGCGCTTCCTCGAGTACCGTGGTGCCATCGGCGGTAATGGCCTTGATGGCAGCCTCGACCTGCACTTCGAGCCTGCCACGCGCGACCTTGAACTCGTTTTGCGTGGCGGAGGCGGTATCGACTCGCTCCTTAGCGCGGGCAACCTCTGCCTTGGCATCCTCGATGGTCTTCTTGAGCGAAGCGGAGTCCGCCTCCTCCAGAGAGGCCTGGTCACGCAGGCGAGCTGCCCAATCCGACGCGCGTTCCAACAGGGCAGAATAGCGTTCGTGCATGGGGTCGACGCGCAGGCGCAGCAGCTCGAGCGAGCGCGAGGCCTGGCGTGTTCCGCGGATACGACGGTCGATGCCCTCAAGACGATGCTCCAGGTCGGGCACGCGGCTCTTCAGCGAACGCAGGCGTTCACTCGTCTGGGCTAGGCGAACCTTGGCGTCGGCGAGCTTGCCGGCAGCCTCGGAATCGTCACGGCGAACGCGGTCGAGTTCGTCGTTGGCCTCGGCAATCTGCAAGCCCAGATCGCTTGCCTGCGCGCGGGCCTCGTCACGCGAACGGGTGAGCTCATCAACCCGCGGGCGCGCAGCGCGAACGGCTTCGGAGGCCTGCTCGCGGCGCTTGGAGATGCGCACGCGCTCGACCTCGGCATTATTGGCGCTTTGCTCCAAGCGGCCGATCTCGGAGAGCAGCGAGCGGCGCTCGCCCTCAAGACGGGCGATCTCACCGGCGGCATCGCCCTCGGCGGCACGCGCTTCCTCAACGGCCGCATTGGCCTCAACGACCTGGCCTGACACATGTTCAAACACAGCGGCCAAATCGGGCTCCAGGCCCTCGAGCTCACGGATGCGGCGCTTGCGCTCCAAGGCACCCGAAGCCTCGCCGGCATCGAGCCCCACGCGCACCAGACCACCACAGCACACGCGGGCGCCATCGGGAGTCACATAGGTCACGCCGTCAACGACCGGCGCCGACAGCGCGGCAGCCAAGTCATCGACCACGTAATAGCCGCCGAGCAGCGCCTCGACGACGGGTCCGTAGCCTGCGCGCACGGACAGACGATCAACCAGGCGGGTACCGGCAGCGCCCTCAGCGGCGGTAGAGCCGCTCACGCCGCGCGCCACCAGCAGTGCCTCGCCCGAGGCCTTCTTTTGGTCCAGAGCCGCACGACCGGCACGCTCAAGCGTGGCGGCGTCGTCAAACAGCAGCGCATCGATATCGCCGGCGAGCAATTGCTCGACCAGGCCCTCAAGCTCACGCGGGGCCTCGAGCACGTCGCCCAGACGACCCGAGACATCGTCGCCCAGCGCACCCACCAGACGGCTCACGAGCGGCGAGCTGTCGGCCATGCGGGCATCGAGTTTCTTTTGGCTGGCAAGCTCCGAGCGCACCTCGGATAACTTGTTGCGTGCCTCGCTCTCGCGGGCACGCAGGTCCTTCAGGGCCGCGCGTGCCGTCTCGGTGGCCTCACGCGCATCAACCTGAGCCTGGCGCGCTTCCTCAAGAGCGCCCTCAAGCTCCTCAGCGCGCCCGCGACGGCTCTCGAGCGAGGCCATGACCTCCTCGAGCTGCTCGTCGATCTGCTCCAGACGCGAGGCATACATGTTGTCCTCGACCTCGGCATTGCTCAGCGAGTCCTTCACCTTGGCGAGCTCGAGCGCGGCGTTATCGGCCACGCGCTGCACATCGCGTTGTTCACGCGTAAGCTTCGAAATCTGATTGTCGAGCGCCACGCGCCGCTCGTGGAGCTCGGCGGCGGCAGGGCCAGCGGCGTCAACGTCCTCCTGGGCCTGCATGTGCGCACCGGTCACTTCCTCAAGCTGCGCACGCGCGTCCTCGAGCTCCTCGACCACGCGACGTCGCTGATGCTCGGAGCTCGAAATCTGCCCGCGCATGTCAGACAGGCGCGACACCATGTTGTGGCCCTTTTCCTCGAGCAGGCGCATGTCGGAGTTAATGCGGCCGACCACATCTTGCATATGACGGCGCTGCTCTCCCAGGTCGCCCACAAACAGGCCCTTTTCCTCGAGCATGACCTGGAGCTTCTCGAGCTCGCGCTCCTTTTCGCCCAAGCGGTACTGCGCAAGCTCAAGCTCGGCAGCGCCCTCCTTGGAGCGGCTCTCCAGGTCGTTCCACTGCGACTGCAGCGAACGCAGCTCATCGACGGCCAGCATCTGCGTAAGCTCGTTCGCGCGCGAGGACAGCTCTTTGTACTTGCGCGCGCGATCGACCTGACGCTCCAGCGGCCGCAGCTGGCGGGCAATCTCCTTATTGATGTCGCGGGCACGCGTCAGGTGCTCGTCCATCGACTTAATCTTTTTGAGCGCACGCTCCTTGCGGCGCTTGTGCTTGGAGATGCCGGCGGCCTCCTCGATAAGGGCGCGGCGCTCCTCGGGGCGGCTCTGCAAAATGGCGTCGAGCTTGCCCTGGCTGATGATGGAATGCGTATCCTTGCCCAGGCCCGAATCGTGCAGGATGTCCTGAATATCCATCAGGCGGCACGGACTCGAATTGATGAGGTACTCGCTCTCGCCCGAGCGATACATGCGGCGGGTGATGGCGACCTCGTCAAAGTCGACGGGCAGCACATGGTCGGAGTTGTCGAGCACCAGCGTGACCTCGGCCACGCCCACCGGTTTGCGCGCTGACGAGCCCGAGAAGATAACATCCTCCATGGCCTGGCCACGCAGCTGCTTTGCGCTCTGCTCGCCCAGAACCCATAGGATTGAATCGGAGATATTCGATTTTCCCGAGCCGTTGGGGCCGACGATGACCGTCAGGCCCGGTTCAAACGACATGTGGGCGCGGTCGGCGAACGACTTGAACCCTTTGAGCGTGAGGGACTTGAGATACACGGTTCCTCGCTTACACGTGCTTCTTGTTGAGAATCACGCCGTTGGTGGTGTAGCCCATGCGGTCGAGCGCCTCGAGTGCGGCGGCTGCCTCGGCTTCCTTCTTAGAGGAACCGGTGCCGCGACCCTGGCGAATGCCATCGATCAACACCACGGCGGTAAAGGTGGGCGCATGTGCCGGCCCCTCGGAGCCAACCAGCTTGTACGCCGGGGGCTCATGGCCGTCGGCCTGCACGCACTCCTGCAAAAACGACTTGGGGTTCGCAGGATGCTCGGCGCGCTCGGAAGCCAAATGCGGCTTAAGCGTACGATGGATAAACTCCGCCGCAACGTCCCAGCCGGCATCCAGGTACAGCGCACCCACGAGCGACTCATAGACGTTCTCGAGGGCCGAATGCAGGCCGCGCGCACCAGTACCGGTCTCAGAGGCACCAAAGATGATGATGTCGTCGATGCCCAGCTCGTGAGAAACCTCGGACAGCGTAGCACCCGAGACAAGCGACACCTTCAGGCGCGTGAGCTTGCCCTCGTCAAACTCCGGATAGGACTCAAACAGGGAGCGTGCGACCACAGCGCCCAAAATGGAATCGCCCAAGAACTCAAGGCGCTCATAGCTGGCAGAAACCGGCTGTCCCTCGACTGCCGAGGGATGCGTAAGGGCCGCGCGCAGCAGCACCTTATTGTTGAACTCGTGGCCCAGGATTTCCTGGGCGCGCGTAAGTCGGTCGGATAAAGCCAAGACTTAGGCCTCCTTGGCAGCTTCGATAGCGTCGACGGCGTCGGCGACAGAGTTGAGCGAGAGCAGGGTCTCGTCATCGATCTCGAGGTTGAACTCGTCCTCGATAGCCGTAACCAGCTGCAGGCGCTCGAGCGAGTTGGCATCGAGGTCGTCAAAGGTGGTCTCCTCGCTAATTTCGGCAACATCGACGCCCAGAACGTCAGCAGCGACCTCGGCGATCTTGTCGAAGATTTCGGAGCGGTCCATAGCGCTTCCTCTCATAGTGCATGAATACCAAAAGAATGGTACCGCCCGGGCGGTACCAAGACACGGTTCTGATTCTACCCCACGGCGTGCACCGCGAAGCACATAACAGCGCTCTAACTCGCTCTTATAAAACGATACCATCCATAGAGTTGGCGACATTCTCGACCAGCCCGGCGCGCACGGCTTCGGCCGCCGCGAGCGTACCGTTTTTGACAGCCTCGACTGAGGTGGCACCATGGCCGATCAGGACCACGCCGCGCAGGCCCAGAAGAATCGCGCCGCCCTTGGCGTCGCCAGAGAGCTTGGCCTTAATCTCGCGCATCTGCTTTTTAATGAGCAGCGCGGCGATCTTGGTGCCGAGCGAGGCCATAAAGGCGCCCTTGAGCTCCTGCAGCAAAAACTTGGCAGCGCCCTCGGTGGCCTTGAGCGCAATATTGCCCGACATGCCATCGGCAACGATGACATCGAAGTTACCTGAGGTGAGGTCGGTGCCCTCGCAGTTACCAACAAAGCCGGGAACGGCGGCCTTCATAGCAGGGAAACAGGCCTTGGTAAAGTTGGAGCCCTTCTCGTCCTCGGTGCCGTTGGCGAGCAGGCCCACGCGAGGATGCTCGATGCCCAGGACGACGCGGGCATAGGCGCTGCCCATCTGGGCAAAACGCACCATATCGTCAACCTCGACATCGGGGTTGGCACCCATGTCGCACAGCACCGTCAGACCGCCGGCGCGATTGGGCAGTGCATTGGTCAGACAGGGGCGCACCGGCTGCTTCTTGCCTTCGGCCTGATACCTAAACGGCGTCACGTAGGCGGTGGCAGCGGCGGTCATGGCACCGGTCGAGCCGGCGGAGAAGAACGCATCCGCGTTGCCCTTCTTAATGGCGCGGCAAGAAAGCACGATCGACGACTTACGCTTGGTCATCACGGCGCGAATGGGATCGTCATCCATGGCGATAACGTCAGGTGCCTCAAGGGCCTCAACACGTGCATGGGAAGCTGCAAAGGGATTGACGATTTCGGCGGGGCCAGCTGCCAAGACCTCGATATCGGGATCGGCGGCAAGCGCAGCCTCGATACCATCGAGAACAACCTGAGGTTTCTCGTCTCCGCCCACAACGTCTACACAAACGCGAACGTTACTCATATACATGCTCCTTATACAAAAATGGCCGACTCACTGAGCCGGCCATTGTGGTTCCATTTGGAACGGCATCGCATCCAGAGTATACCGTTACTCGGTAACGATAACCTCGCGGTCCTTGTAGAAACCGCAGCTGGGGCACACGTGGTGCGGAAGCTTGACAGCGCCGCAACGGGGGCACGTGGACTGAGCCGCAGCCGAGATCTTCATGTTGGCGGAACGACGGGTGTGAGTGCGGATACGACCCTGCTTTTGTTTAGGTACGGGCATAGTGACCTTCCTTATGAACTATCCAGTGTGGCGATTACGCGCAAGTAGCGATACTACCACAGTTTTACTCATCGAGCTTGAGATTCTTCAATGCTGCAAATGGATTTTCCGTGGCAGCGGCCCATTCTGCCTCTGCCTGGGCGGCGCAATCGCATTGCTCGACGTTGAGATTGCAACCGCAGGTGGGGCACAGACCACGGCAATCGGGCTTGCAGAGCACCACAAACGGCGTGTCCATAACGACCGCGTCATTGATGGGCTCACCCAGATCGACGATGCGGTCCTCACCCAGGAGCTCGTAGCCGTCCTCGTAGGCCTCGGGATCCTCGGGCTCCTCAAAGAGGTAGAACTCCTCGATCTCTCCGGCGATATCAAACGAGGCGGGCTCCAGGCAACGGTCGCACTCACCGGTGGCGTGCGCGCGGACCATGCCCGTGAGCAAGACACCGGTACCGGCATTGGTAAAGACAACGTCGTAGTCGATGCCGTCCTGTAGCTGGTACTCCTTCTCGCCCACCGTGTAGGTGGCGACATCGACCTTACCGGTCAGCGGAAACGAATCTCCAGGAAACTCGAGCTGCTCGGAAAGATCGACGGTAACGCTCGGGAACTCAGCCATTACCACTGACCATTCTGCTGGGCGGCACCCTCGTTGAGCTGCTGACGGCAACGGGTAACGGTGCCGGTCAGGCTCTTGAGGTTCTCCTCCAGGTGCGTAAAGACCTGCTCTGCGTAGTCCTCGGCAGCATAACGCGTCTCGCGCTCGTACTGCTGGGCACGATCGCGGATGTCGTCGGCCTGCTGCTGCGCAAGGCGGACAATCTCCTGCTCACCGGCAATGGTGAGGGCCTGCTGCTGAGCATCGGCGATGATGGAATCGGCCTGAGCGGCGGCGGAAGCCATAAGCTCCTCGCGCTCTTTGAGGATACGGCGGGACTTCTGCCATTCCTCGGGATAGCTCATGCGGATCTCATCGAGGATGTTGAAGAACACGTCGGCGTCGATGACCTTGAACTGAGCGTTCTTGCCGAAAGGCGGCTTGGCTTCCTCGATCAGCCCTTCGAGCTCATCGACCAAGCTGACGATCCTATCGCCAGGAAAATTCTCGCCCGGCATCCGGTCTCCTTTCATAGGTAACATATCATCGTGCTAGTTTACCACATGCCACCAGGCAATAAAAAACGTCACGAAAAGCGATGTCTGAGCGCTTCGACCACGTTGGGCGGCACAAACGTCGATACATCGCTGCCGAGCGAGGCGATCTGGCGAACGACCGAGCTCGAGATGTAACCGTACTGCGGAGCACTCATGACAAAGATGGACTCCAGCTCGCTATCCAAGCGATAATTGAGGTCGGCCTGCTGCAGCTCATACTCAAAGTCGGTCATGGCGCGCAGGCCCTTGACCACGGCCCCCGCCCCCTGCTCACGAGCGAAGTCGACCAAGAGGCCGGTAAAGGGCAGGACTTCGACGCCGTCGATATCACCGAGCGCCTCGCGGGCCAGCGCCACGCGCTCATCGAGCATAAACGTGGTGCCCACACCGTTTTTACCCTGCGACTCTGCAACAGCGACGATCACACTGGGAAAGATGCGGCGGGCGCGGCGGATCACATCGATATGGCCAAACGTGATGGGATCGAAGGTGCCCGGGACGATCACGCGGTTGATGGTGTCATTCATGGGCGTCCTCCTGAAACGTCGTGGCATCGTTGTTATCGGCATCGGTGACGGCACTATCGTCCTCACCGTCGTCATCGCCGACCCAACGAAGCAGGTCGACCGAGGTAATGCCGTAGCGCTTCTCACGTACAGTCTCAAAGCCTGCCGGATGCGCGCCCGCATCGGCGGAGGCATGCTCAAACAGGGCATAAGCGCCAGGCGCAAGCAGACCCTGCTGAGCCAGGTTCTGCAGCATTTCCTCGACCGGCTCGGCACCAAAAGCATAGGGCGGGTCGAGCAGGACCAAATCAAAGGGGCCGCCTGGTACACGACCGCGCGAGGCACTCACCAGCATGTCGCCCGTGACCACGCGCCAACGCGCACGGTCACGGCAGAGCGACTCGATATTCTTGCTAATGAGCCGCGCGGCGTTGCGATCGATCTCAAACGTCGTGAGCGAGCGGGCCCCACGAGAGAGCATCTCTAACCCTAAGGCGCCGGAGCCGCCAAAGGCGTCCAGCACGCGGACCTCGTCCAGATCGAAGTCGAATGCCGACATGACCATAGATGCGCACGCCTCACGCACGCGATCAGTCGTGGGGCGGGTGACATCGCGACCACGGGGCTCCTCGATCTTACGACCGCGCCATTCGCCGCCGATGATTCTCATCCTCCGCTGACCTCCTTAAAAATATGTCGATATCGCATGGCGACCGCATCGCGCAGGGGGCGCGTCGCCACGGAGTCAAGGGTGCAAGCATACCGCAAGAGCTCGACCGCGTCCAAATGGGCCCACTCGATTAGTTCCTCGTCGGCATCCAGGTCGACAAAGCGCAGAGTCACACCGCCATGCTGGCGATAACCCAGGATTTCGCCCTCGTGACGCAGACGCAGGTCCATCTGGGCGAGCGTAAAGCCATCCGCGGTTTTTTCGAGCGATTGCAGGCGATCTTGTGCTGCGGACGCGCCGCCGTTGCCCTTGGAGTGCGTCATGACCAGGCACGTGCCCGACACACTGCCACGGCCCACGCGGCCGCGCAGCTGGTGCAGGGCAGCCAATCCAAAGCGCTCGCCGTTCTCGATGACCATGACGGTGGCGTTAGGCACATCGACGCCCACCTCGACCACCGTAGTCGAGACGAGCACGTCAATCTCGCCACGCTTGAAGGCATCGATAACCTGGTCCTTCTCCCCCGCCGGCATGCGGCCGTGAAGGCGCTCGACGGTAAGCCCCGGCAACGCCAGACGCAGGCGATCGAGCTCGGTCGCCGTATCGTGCAGCGGCACGGGTACGGTTACGCGGCCCTCATCGTCGCGGGCAATACCGGGCACGTCTTCCAGCTCATCGGCCGAGTCACTCGGCTCCACGAGTGGGCAAATCACGTAGGCCTGCTGACCCTTTTCATGCGCCTCGCGGATGGCGCCATAGGCGAGGTCGCGGCTCGACTCGGTGAACACGCGTGTCGACACGCCAGCGCCAGGGACGGGCCGATGGCGGATGATGCTCGTATCCAGATCGCCGTAGACCGAAAGTGCCAACGTGCGCGGGATGGGCGTCGCCGTCATAACGAGCAGATCGGCACCCGGGCCCTTCGCGCGCAGCGCGTTGCGTTGGCCGACGCCAAACCGGTGCTGTTCATCGATGACCACGAGCGACAGATGCTTGAACGCAACGTCATCCGAAAGGACCGCGTGTGTTCCAAAGAGGACGTCGAGCTCGCCCGATTTCAGCTGAGCATGGATGCGCTCGCGCTCCGAGGCCGGCGTGGCACCCGTCAGAAGCGCCCAGGACATGCCGGCCTGCGAGAGCAGAGGGCCGGTCTTATCGGCATATTGGCGCGCCAGCACGCCCGTGGGCGCCATAACGCAGGCCTGCGTGCCGCTATCGGCAGCCACAGCTAGCGCGCAGGCGGCAACGGCGGTCTTACCGGTACCGACATCGCCCAGCAGCAGGCGGTTCATCACGCGCCCACCATCGCACATGTCATGCAGGATGTCTTGGAATGCGGCCTCCTGCTCGTCGCTCAGCGAAAACGGAAGGGCCTGTTTAAGCGCGCCCAGATGCTCGCCCGCAGTGTGGGCATAGGGCACCACATCGACCAGGCCGCCGTCGTTGCGCAGACGCAGCGCCAGCTGCAGGTAGAGGCACTCCTCGTAGGCAAGACGCCGGCGTGCGATGTCGCGCTCAGCCATGCTCGAGGGAAAGTGGATCGAACGCAACGCGCGGGCATTGCTCATGAGCTTCCGCTTTGCGCGCAACGGCGCGGGAATCGGATCGAACGGATTGCCGACGACCTCGAGCGCGCCGCTTACGATGCGGCGCATCCACGCCTGGCTCACGCCATCACTCACGTAATGGACCGGCAGGATGGTGCCTGCGGCACGCCCGTCCTCGAGCTTTTCAAAGTGCGGCGAGGCCATCTGCTTAAAGCCGTAGGCAAACTCGACCTTGCCCATCACGGCCAGGCGGTCGCCCTGCTTAAGCTGCTGGGCAATCCAGGGCTGGCGGAAAAAGGCGACCTGCAGCACGCCCGTCTCGTCAACAAGCGAGACCTCGGTCACCTGCATGCGCGGACGCGGCTGCTTTTGGACGATACGGTCGACCGTGGCGATGATGGTGCACACGGTACCGATGGGCGCCATCTCGATAGACCAAGAACGGGTAAAGTCGAGGTATCGATGAGGGATATGGAGAAGGAGGTCCCCCACCGTCCGAATTCCCAGACGGCGAAGGGCCTCCTCACGTTTACCCGAAACATATTTGAGTCGCGCGATATCCTCGTCGAGCGCATTGCTCTGGGCAAAGCGCTCCGAGACGCGCGGCACGGAGCACAGCTCGGACATGGGCAGTTGCCTACTCGATCGAGAAGATCACGGGATAGAGCGGCTGCTCGCCACGATGGGCGTCAATCTCCAGATCGGGCTGAGCCTCCTCGATAGCGTCGACGATCTCCTGGAAGGCCTCATCGGACAGCTCCTCGCCGGCCAGAATCGTCAGCGCGTCGCCCTCCTCTTCCTCCTGCATGCGGTTGATGCAGTCGAGCGTGACCTGCTTCACGTCGGAACCGACCACGTCGATGGAGCCGGCGATGATACCCATGACGTCACCGGAGTGAATCGGAGAACCGTCAGAGGCACTGGAGTCGCGCACGGCGCGGGTGACCTCGCCATCGCGGACCTCGCTGATGGCGTCGACCATGGCGGCGACGGCATCCTCGAGCTCGGAATCGGGCAGGACCGCGAACAGCGCGGAGAAGGCCTGCGGGACGGTCTTGGTGGGAACGACGGCGACCTTCTTGTCGGTGCAGGCTGAAGCAGCAGCCTCAGCGGCCATGCGGATGTTGCCGTTGTTGGGCAGGATGATGACCGAGGTCGCGTTGACCTGGTCCACCGCGCCCAGCAGGTCGGCGGTCGAGGGATTCATAGTCTGGCCACCGGACACGATCACGTCGACGCCGAGGGACTTGAGGATGTCGGCCTCGCCGGAACCGGCGGCAACGGCGACAAAGCCCAGCGCCTTGGCGGGCTCGGCGGCCTTTTCCTGATCCTCGTGGATCTTGGCGGTACGGTCGTGGGCCTCCATCTCCATGTTGTGGATAAAGACCTCATAGATCTGACCGAGCTGCAGCATGTGCTCGAGCACCAGGTTGGGGGTGTTGGAGTGCACATGGATCTTGTAGTCGGGATAGGCGCCCACGAGAAGCTCGCAGTCGCCCATGGAACCCAGGAACTTAAGGCACTCGTCCTCGTCAAACGGGGCGTCGGCCTTAAACAGGAACTCGTTGCAGTAGCGGAACTCCGAGCCCTCCCAATCGTCGTTGGCCTCGATCTCAACGCGACCAAGGGCCGCGTCGCGGGCAGAGACAGCGGAATCAAACGTGGCGGAGAAATCCTCGACAACGGTGCTGCGGCCAAGTGCTGCAGCCACAAAGTTCTCAAGGAAGATGGCGAAGCCAAAGGCGCCGGAGTCGACCACGCCGTTCTCCTTCAGAACGGGCAGCAGGTCGGGCGTGCGGGCGACGGACTGGTACGCCTCGACGACGATAGCATCGAGCGCATCCTCGGCCGAGAACTTCTTCTTCTCGCACTCATCGGCCTTGGTCGAGACATCGCGCAGGACCGTGAGGATCGTGCCCTCGATGGGCTTGCGGACAGCCTGGAAGGCAACCTTGACGGCACGACGGAAGGCGAAGGCAATGTTGGCGGACGTAATAGGCTCGTCGGCAGAGACAAGACCCTCGGCCACGCCGCGCAGAATCTGCGAGGTGATGACTCCGGAGTTACCGCGGGCACCCATCAGGGAGCCGTGGGTGATGGCGCCGGCGATGGCCTCCATATCGGCATCGGCGGGAAGGGCGGAAAGCTCCTTGGTCACCGAGGCGAGCGTGAGCGACATGTTGGTGCCGGTGTCGCCGTCGGGTACGGGGAAGACGTTGAGCTTGTTGATCTCCTCGGCCTTGTCGGAAACGGCAGCCGCAGCGATCGGAAAACAGGTGCGAATGGTCTTTGCAATCATGGGTATTTGAATCTCCGTTTTCGGATGCTAGTTCAGACGGCTCTTGAGCGCGTCGATATGGATGCCGATCTTAAGGCTGGCGGGATCGATCTGGGCGATCTCCTGCAGGGTAAAGGCAACGGAGCTCGAAAGATTGTGGCAGACGGACTTCATGTTGACGCCGTTCTCGAGCACGACGTGAAGATCGACCGTAAGGCCGTTCTCGTCGGCGGAGACAAGCACGCCCTTGCGGAGGCGCTGACCGGCAAGCAGGCGCACGCTCTCGGCGCCCTGGAGCTGTTCGGCCATACCGACGACGCCATAGCACGTCATCGCGGCATAACCGGCAATATCGGCAATAACGTCGTTCGAGACGCTCAGGCTGCCGTTAATGGTCTCAGACACAAGAATCTCCTTATCTGGTGCTCGCGGCACCATCTCGTGGGAGCAATCATTGGAATATTCTACAACGACCGCGCCATGTTGAGGTGGCGGGCCTCGGGATTACATCCTCGACACGAAATGTTGATACGGTAACGTTCGCGAACAGCGATCGCGGCATGAAAAAACCCGCCGCATAAGCGACGGGTTTTACAACCTGGCTCCCCGGGTAGGACTCGAACCTACAACAGCGCGGTTAACAGCCGCGTGCTCTACCATTGAGCTACCGAGGAATTTAAAGCCCAACAGAAAGGGCTGTAAAATTCTGGCTCCCCGGGTAGGACTCGAACCTACAACAGCGCGGTTAACAGCCGCGTGCTCTACCATTGAGCTACCGAGGAATAGGTGCGTGCTCTCAAGCAACGAAGTTTATTATACGGACGAATCAGCTCAGGGCAAGAACTTTTTTAAGAAATTTTCCGACCTAGTCATTGGGGACGTTCTTAAACGACCAGTCATTCAAGAACGTCCCCAACGACCACATGAAAGCGCCCTCAAGCGGATGTGCTTGAGGGCGGCTCTTGCTTGACTAGCTTTCGATATAGTCCTTGAGCTTGCTCGAGCGGCTCGGGTGGCGAAGCTTGGCCAGAGTCTTGGACTCGATCTGGCGGATGCGCTCGCGCGTGACGCCAAACTCGCGGCCGACCTCCTCGAGCGTACGGGGATGTCCGTCGACAAGGCCAAAGCGCAGCTCGATAACCTTGCGCTCACGATCGGCAAGCGAATCGAGCACCTGGGTGAGCTGCTCCTGCAGCATGGAGAAGCTGGCCGCATCGGGCGGAACGATAGCCTGGGAGTCCTCGATGAAATCGCCCAGCTGGGAATCCTCTTCCTCGCCGATGGGGGTCTCGAGCGACACGGGCTCCTGCGAGATCTTCTGGATCTCGCGAACGCGGTCGGCGCTCATGTCCATCTCGGCACCGATCTCCTCGGGGGTCGGGTCGCGACCCAGGTCCTGAAGGAGCTGGCGCTGCACACGGACGAGCTTGTTGATGGTCTCGACCATGTGCACGGGAATACGGATGGTACGGGCCTGGTCGGCGATAGCGCGCGTAATGGCCTGACGGATCCACCACGTGGCGTACGTGGAGAACTTAAAGCCCTTCTGGTAGTCGAACTTCTCGACGGCGCGGATCAGACCGAGGTTGCCCTCCTGAATAAGGTCCAGGAACAGCATGCCGCGACCGACATAGCGCTTGGCGATGGAGACGACCAGACGCAGGTTTGCGCTGATGAGTGCCTGCTTGGCTTCGAGACCCACGTTCTCAATGCGCGTAAGACGACGCATTTCGGCACGCGTGAGCTCGAGCTCGCCTGCCTCGGCAGCCTCGAGCTTCTCGGTGGCCTCAAGACCGGCCTCAATCTTCATGGCCAGATCGACCTCTTCGGAGGCGGTCAGCAGGTCGACCTTGCCGATCTCCTTGAGGTACATACGGACCGGGTCGCCGGTCAGCATCACCGTGGAGGCATCGATGCCGCGCACGCGGGAGCGTGAACGGGACGTGCGCACGGTGCGCTTCTTCTTGCTCTTGGAAGAACCCATCTCGGCGTCGGCCTGACGGGCCATCTTGAGCTCATGATCGTCGAGCGAGCCGGAATCGTGCTCGTCGTCGTCGAAATCGTCGGTATCGGTATCGTTATCGTCATCGTCGACGTCCATGGGGGCGTCGTCGTTACCGCTCGCGGAGATAATCTGGATGCCGCTGTTGCGCAGCGCGGAATACACCGCGGTGAGCTGCTCGTCAGAAACATCGATATCCTTCAGGGCGACCTGAATCTCGTCCTCGGTTACCGAAGTCCTGTTTGAGCCGTTGCCCATGAGCTTTGCAACGTAGGATTCCAGCCCAGTACCCGTGCTCTCAGTCTTTTTTGGCACAGATTCTCCCTTCATAGTCCACAGGACTCAATACTTTAGCACACACATTGACGTCTATACCCAAAAAAAGGGCTGGATATAGGCGAGAATACGCTGGTTGACCACAACATCTAGGCCTGTTCTGTGCCTGCGGCCTCCAGACCGATCAAACGGAACGGGTCCGCCACGCCGCCGATCGACTTTTGCAGTTCGCGCTGACGCTGCGAGTCCTGCGCGGCCTGCACGGTCAGCGCACGACGGGCCTCATCATCGAGCGAACGGTCCTGGCGCAGCTTGGCCTGTGCGGCACGCATGCGGCGCTTGATGGTGTAGAGCTCGAGCGTATCGAGCATGAACACGATGTTCGTCTCGGTGGGGTGCTTGCTCGTCGCCGAGATGCGCCCGGCACTCACAAGCGTTGCCGCCTCGGGACACACTGAGCGCGCCGCATCCATGCAGGCTGCAGGATCGGTTCCCGGCGGCGTTGCCAGAACGGCCCATGCGATGGACTCGTGACGTGGGTCAACCCACTCGATGGAGCAGATGCGGTCGGCATACGTGCGGAACAGGTCGGGGTAGCTCGTGAGCATCGTCAACAGCTCGCGCTCCCCAGCCAAGGACTTGCGTTCAAGATCGGTAAGAACCATCGGCGTCGCCGCAGCCGGTGCGCCCGAACCGTCAGCCGCAGGCACAGCGCCCATGCCATCAGGCACATCGATCGGCGGCAAGTCGTCAACGACCTCCACTGGTGCAGCGCCATAGGCATCGAGCGGGACGTAGTCGTACGGTTCTTCCTCGACCGGCGCCGCTACGGCCGGAGTCGCGCCCGATGCCCAAGCACCACGACCGGCATCGCGAGAACCCGACGCCCGACCGCCCGCGCTACCGGACCGCTCAGCCTGTGCCCGCTGGCGCTCATAGTTCTGCTCACGACGTCGTTCCGTATCCTCGCGCTTGGCGACATCGCGAAACACGCGGCCCGAGCTCGCACGCACGGTCTCCAGATCCAAACCCAACAGGTCGGCAATCTGGATAAAGTACGTGTCGATCATATAGCTATCGCGCAGCGGATAGATGAGCGTCAGCGCATCCTCGAGCGCCTTGGCACGACCGCCCGGCGTGGTAATGTCGCTCGACTCCTGCAGCGAACGGTAGACAAAGTCCATGAGCGGCTCGGCCGCGTCGATGCGCGCCTGCAGCTCCTCTCCGCCGTGCGCCGTGATGAACTCCATGGGATCGTTGCCGTCGGGCAGCACCACGCAGCGCAGGTCCATCGAATCCTGCTCGATAAACTGAATCGCGCGGCGCGCGGCCTTTTGACCGGCGGCGTCACCATCGAACATATACACGATGCGCTTGGCAAAGCGGGTGAGCGTTTTGACGTGATGCTCCGTGAGCGCGGTGCCCAGCGTAGCGACAACGTTTTTAATCCCCGCCTCCCAACAGGCGATGCAGTCGGTATAGCCCTCCACCACAATGGCGGTATCCTGCGCGACGATAAACTCCTTGGCCCAATTAAAACCGTAGAGGTTTCGCTTTTTATGAAATACGCTCGTCTCGGCGGTATTGAGGTACTTGGGTTGGCCGTCGCCCATAATGCGACCGCCAAAGGCAATATTGTGGCCCTGCTCGTCAAAGATGGGAAACATCACGCGGTCGTAAAAGCGGTCGGCGAGCTGTCCGCGCCCACGGCTCACGGCCACGTTGGCATCGATCATCTCCTGCGGGGTAAAGCCCGCCTGGGACAGGTGCGACACCAGCGCGTTGCGACCCGGCGCAAAGCCCAGGCAGTAGCGGCGGCAGACGTCGCCACCCATGCCGCGGCTGGCAAAGTACTCGCGTGGACGGCCGTCCTTACCGCGCATAAGCATGATGTGGTAGAACTGGGCGGTCTCGGCGCACAGATCGTAGATTCGGGCACGCTTGGTGCCGCGCTCGCGGCGATCTCCGGTGTCGTGCAGCTCAATACCCGCGCGATCGGCCAAATAACGGATTGACTCGGGAAAGCTCAGGTTCTCGCGCTTCATGATATAGGTGAAGACGTCGCCACCCTCGCCGCAGCCAAAGCAATGCCACACCTGCGTGGCGGGGATAATGTGGAAGGACGGCGTCTTTTCGCCATGAAAGGGGCAGCAACCCCAAAACTCATGACCGCGAGGCTTGAGCTCAACCGTTTCCTGCACGATGGCGACTAAGTCGGACGCAGCGCGTACCTGGTCTTTTTCCTCATCGCTAATCACGGATGCTCACCCCCTGCTCACCCAAGTTGTGACGAATGTCCTCGATATTGCCCTCGACGGTCGCGATCAACTCATCCAGCGAATCGAACACACGCGAGGGACGCAGCCAGCGCATAAACGCCAGCGAAACGGAAGCGCCGTACAGGTCGCCCGTATAACCAATTAAATTAGCCTCGAGATGCGCAGATGCCGCATCGTCAGCATACGTTGGCGGCAGGCCGACGTTCACAGCAGCGGGCCACGCGGTGTCATCGACCAGCACCAGACCCTCATACACGCCATCGGCTGGCACCTGAATGCCGTCGGGAACCTGCAAGTTTGCCGTGGGAAAGCCCATGCCAGAACCCTCGTGACGGCCGCGAATAACACCGCCACGCACCATATACGGACGGCCGAGTAACTCAGCAGCAAGCTCCACATGGCCCTGTCCCAGCTCATGACGGATACGGGTGGCGCAAATGGCCTCACCGCCCTCGCAAAGCAAGTCGTGACCATACACGTCAACGCCGCGTTCGGCACCCCAGGCGCGCATCTCGGCAACACCAGATGCGCCACCGCGACCCAGCCTAAAGTCGCTACCAACGCGAATCGAGCGAATGTCAACCAGACGCGACACCAGCGAGAGAAAATCAACATGGTCAAGCGCCGCAACCTCAGGCGTAAAGGGAACGGCCACCACCGCATCGACCCCGGTCTGAGCCAGGGCATGCAGACGGTCGGCCGTCGTCATCAATTTTTGAGCTGGCGAAGGGCTCACCACGACGTCCGGGTCGGGATCGAAGGTAACCACGACCGCCTTACAGCCATGGGCACGGGCATCACGGACAAGCGATTCAATGAGTTCCTGGTGTCCACGGTGAACGCCGTCGAACACGCCGATGGCAATCGATGCGGCACCCAAGTGCTCACACTCATCAAACGCATCGGCAGTAACGATGCGAGCCTCGTCCGACTCGCCCGCAAAAAAGACACGCGCGAGCTCGCGAGCGGACAACATCATCGAACACCGCCGATTGCCTGCGGAAACACGTGCTCCATGACAAAGCGGCCACCCTCAATGCGGGCGAGCGCCTTGAGTCCCCCATCGAGTACCAACGCAAACGGCGCCTTCGAGGCATCGAAGCCCGCAAGCGCACGCCCAACGGGAATGCGACGGCCGCAGAGGAGGTCGTCGGCAAGATTGCCCGGCAAGTCAACACGCGTGGCGCCCAGGGCTGCAATGGGATCCAGAGCAAAGCTAGCCGCGGACTCGGGAGAAAGCTCCTCCACCGCATGACAGGCGCCAATGGAAACAACACCGGAGGCCGTGCGGCGCAGCGCGGAAATGTGCGCGGCGCTCTCGCAGGCGCGGCCCAGGTCGCGAGCGAGCGCACGGATATAGGTGCCCTTGCTCACCGAGAACGCCACGGTCCACACGCACGTATCACCCTCGCCGCCCACGGCGATCAGGTCGGCGGCATAGACCTCGACGGGGCGCGGAGGTAGGTCCACCGCATTGCCCTCACGAGCAGACTTGTAGGCGCGAACGCCATTAACCGAGATAGCCGAAAAAGCCGGCGGCACCTGCATCTGCGGGCCCAGCATGGCGGCTAAGCGCTCACGGGCATAGGCAGGATCGCGGAGCTCGTTGGCAACAGCCACCGTGCGGACGGCCTCGCCCTCCGCATCATCGGTATTGGTCTCGGCACCAAACGAGATGTCGGCGACGTAGCTTTTGGTATCGAGCGTGAGCATGCCCAGCAGACGGGTGGCCTGACCCACGCCCACCACCATGACACCCGATGCCATGGGGTCGAGCGTGCCGGCATGGCCGACGCGCCGCTCATGGAGGGCGCGTCGGCATTGCGAGACCACATCGTGGGACGTGCAGCCCACCGGCTTATCGACGGCGAGCAGCATATTCAGTTGAGAAGGCGTACGACGAGCCATGTACCATCCAAAAAGTTAAAGCTCGACGGTCACCGAAGCGGGATCCTCCCCTACCAGCTCGGCCAGCATGGGTAGTGCCACGGTGAGCGTCTCGAGAATCGTTCCGTTGTTGGAGAAACCGGCGGCAGCGGAATGCCCGCCTCCGCCAAAAGCAGCAGCGATCTCGGACACGTTGAGGTCGCCCTTGGAGCGCAGGTTGCCGCGCACCTTGGTATCGCCCTCAATGCCCTTCAGGAACAGGCAGACCTCCACGCCCATCACCGAGCGCACCACGTCAACCAGGCCGTCGCACTCATCCGAGGTGACACCGCAAGCCTCAAGGTCACTCTGGTACGCGTAGCTATACGCCACGCGCCCGTGGGCCACCGTCTTGATGCGGCCCATAACGATGGACTTGAGGTGCAAAAACTCAACGCGCATGCTCTGATATACCTCGAGTGCCACACGCGCCGGATCGGCACCGTGAGCAACCAGTCGCGAGGCCGCATGGAACGCAGCAGCATCGGCGTTTTGGTACTGAAAACGACCGGTGTCGGTCACCAAGCCGCACAGCAAGCAAGTCGCGACGCCATCACGGGCGACAATGCCACAATTGTCCAAGAAGCGGTCGATGATCATAGCGCAGGCTGCAGCTTCAACGCGCCTCAGGCTGAGCTCGGCAAACTCCTCGCGCGCCGGATGGTGATCGAAGCACACCACATGCTTGGAGCGGCGAAGCACCTCGGCGGAATTATTGAGGCGCTCGACGACCGGCACATCCACCGAGATGAACAGGTCTGGATTGCCGGTGTACGTAGATGCCGACACCAGACGGTCGGCACCCTCCATAAAGCGGTAGATGCGCGGAACCGGGTCATCGTCTGCCAGCAGCAGGGCAATGTCCTTATTGGGGAAAAACTTCATGAGCGAGAGGCCCAGACCCAACACGGAGCCCAGGGCGTCACCATCGGGAGAAGTGTGTCCCGAAATCGCAATGGAGGACGCACCCTCGATGAGCTCGAGGATGCGTCGCTGAATATCTGCAGACTCGCACGAGGCGAGGTCGGCGGAATTAGTCATCTAAAGCTGCCTCCTGGGCGGCATCCGCTATCGGATAGCCGTCCTCGTCCTTTTCGATCGCAAGCGTGGCGGGAACGTTTTCCAGCGCACGCGTGATGCGCTCGGCTTCATCGGTCGAGCGATCGATGCGAAAATCGAGTTCGGGCGTGACACGCCAATCGAGCGAGCGAGCCAACAGGCTGCGAATACGGCCCTTGGCGCTTGCGAGCGCATCCATGACCTCGTCGTAGCGGCTCGCATCGCACGACACGTACACACGCGCGAACGAACGGTCCACCGCGACCTCGACCGCGGTCAAAGTAACCAGGTCGAGACGCGGATCGGAAACCTCAAAGAGCAGGATATAACCGAGCTTCTCGCGAAGCTGCTCGCCCAGACGGCGGGTTGCCTGCGTTTGCTTCATAGCGCTACCCCCTACTCGGTACGGGCAACCTGGTCGATGCGGTAACCCTCGATCTGGTCGCCGGGCTTGATGTCCTGGAAGTTCTCCAGGCCAATGCCGCCCTCGGAACCGCTCTTGAGGCTCTTGGCCTCGTCCTTGTAGTGGCGCATCGAGGCGATCTTGCCGTTGAAGACCACGATACCGTCGCGCACCAGACGCACGGAATCGGTCGCGGCGATCTCGCCCTCCTCGACGCGGACACCGGCGGCGATACCGACTTTGGGCACCTTGAAGGTGTCCAGGACGGTCGCGGTACCCGTGGCGACCTCGACCTCGGTGGGCTTGAGCATGCCGATACGGGCGGCGTCGAGCTCCTCGAGGCACTTGTAGATAACGTCGTAGCAACGGATCTCGACGCCCTCGCGCTCGGCAGCGGAGCGGGCCTTACCGTCGGGACGGACGCCAAAGCCGATGATGATGGCGTTGGAGGCGTCGGCCAGGACGACGTCGGTCTCGTTGATGGCGCCGACAGCGGAGTGGATCGTGTTGATGCGAACCTCGGACTGATCCATCTTGTCGAGCGAGTCCTGAAGAGCCTCGATGGAACCCTGGACGTCTGCCTTGATGATCAGGTTGAGCTCCTTGACCTCGGCGTCGGCAATGGTCTCGAAGAGGTTCTCGAGCGTGACGTGCTTGACGCGGCTCTGCTCCTCGATACGGGCCTTCAGCGAACGCTCGTCGGCCAGGGCACGAGCCTCGCGCTCGTCCTCGAACACGCGGAACTCGTCACCGGCGTTGGGCACGGACTGCAGGCCCAGGATCTCGACGGCGTCGGAGGGACCAGCCTCGGTGACGGCGCGGCCCTTGGGGTCGAGCATGGCGCGGACGCGGCCGTAGGTAAGGCCGGCGACCAGCGTATCGCCCACGTGCAGGGTACCGCGGGTCACGAGCACGGTAGCAACCGAGCCGCGGCCCTTGTCGAGCTTGGCCTCGAGGACGTTGCCGGAGGCAAAGGTGTCCGGGTTGGCCTTGAGCTCGAGCACGTCGGCCTGGAGCAGCACGGTCTCCAGAAGTTCGTCGATACCGATCTTCTGCTTAGCCGAGATGTTGACGAACATGTTCTGTCCGCCCCACTCCTCGGGGATGACTCCGTACTCGGTGAGCTCCTGACGCACACGGTCGGGGTTGGCGCCCGGCTTATCGATCTTGTTGACGGCGACGACGATGGGTACGCCGGCGGCCTTGGCGTGGTTGATCGACTCGACGGTCTGGGGCATGACGCCGTCGTCGGCAGCCACGATCAGAATGACGATGTCGGTCACCTTGGCGCCACGGGCACGCATAGCCGTAAAGGTGGCGTGGCCCGGGGTATCGATGAAGGTGATCTTGCGGTCGTTGATCATGACCTGCGAAGCGCCGATGGCCTGCGTAATGCCGCCCGCCTCGCCGGCAGCAACGCCGGTGTGACGGATGGCGTCGAGCAGCGACGTCTTGCCGTGGTCGACGTGGCCCATGACGGTGACGACCGGGGCGCGCGGCTTGAGGTCGGCGGGATCGTCATAGAACGAGAAGGTGTTCTCCTCCTCGGGGGTGATGATCTTGATCTGACGACCCAGGTCGTCGGCGACGAGCTCGACGAGGTCGTCGGACATGGACTGCGTCATGGTGAGCGGCGTACCCAGCAGGAACAGGCGCTTGATGATGTCGTTGGCCGGAACGTCAAGCGCCTCGGCAAGCTCCTGGACGGTAACGCCCTGGGAGACCTTGATGGCGTCGAGGTCCTCGGGATTCACGCCCTGGGCCAGCGCCTCCTCTATCTTGCGCTCCTCCTGAGCCTTGGCAGCCTCGCGCTCGCGCTTCTCCTTGCGCTTCTTGCGGCGACCGGTGGACTCGCGAGAGGCCTCCTCGACGGCAGCACGAGCCTCCTCGAGCACCTTCTCGCGGCTGTACTCCTCGGCCTCGCGAGCCATGCGGCTGTAGTGGTCCTCTTCGTTGTTGTGACCGCCCTTGCGCTTCTTGCCCTTGCCCTGCTTGTCGGGGTTGGGGAAGTCCATGCCGGCAGCGACGTTGTTGCTGGCGTTGGTGCGATGGCTGTGCGGACGGCTCTCGGAGGCGTTGCGCTCGGAGTTGTTGTCGGAAGCGTTGCGATCGTTACGACGGCCACCGCGGCGGTCGTTGTTGCCGCCACGACGGTTACCGCGCTCGGCGGCGCGCTCGGCCTTGGCCTTGTCCTCGGCGTCCTTCTTCTCCTTGAGCACGGTCTCCTGTGCGGCGATCTGGTCGAGCAGCGAACGGAAACGCGAACCGGAGTCGGAAGCGGGAACGGCGCGGCGCTGGGCCTCGCGGGCAGCCTCCTCCTTCTCGCGGGCAAGGCGCTCCTGCTCGGCCTTCTTCTTGGCCTCGGCCTCGGCGCGGGCAGCCTCCTCGGCAGCCTGGGCTGCGGCAAACTGGCGACGCTCCTCCTCGCGGGCCTTCTCGGCGGCGATGCGCTCGCGCTCGGCCTCGGCGGCGCGAGCGGCCTCCTCGGCGGCAGCTGCCTGCTCCTCGGCCTGCTTAGCGGCCTCGACTTCCTGGGCGCGGGCCTCGATCACCGAGGCGAGCTGCTTGCGGACCATGGCGACATAGGCGTCCTCCAAGGTGGAGGAAGCGGACTTAGCGGGAATCTTCATATCGGCAAGATGACCCATCAGTTCCTTGGAGGTCATGCCGAACTCTTTGGCCAGGGTGGACACACGGACTTTTGCCATATGACTTCACCTACCCTTTCTGGCACCTTGGGTGCCTAGAGACTGAACGAGCGTGGGAGACGCGCCGGGACCCGCCCGGCGCGACCGCGCGCTAGATCAGGTCCTCCGCATCATCGAAGGCGTCGGTGTCGTGGACACCGCAGAAACGGGAGCCGGGACGAGCCTGGTTGCGGCACTGGATGCCGTCCTCGGACACGTACTCGCAGCGGCGGACGTCCTCGTCCTCCTCGTCACCGATCAGGTCGGCGGCGGGCTCCTCGTGAACGGGAACGTTCTTGAGGATATCGGCGGCAAGCGTCTCGGACTTGATGTCGATGTGCCAGCCGGTCAGGCGCGCGGCGAGGCGGGCGTTCTGGCCCTCCTTGCCGATGGCGAGGGACAGCTGGTCGTCGGGCACGATGACGCCGGCGTAGGCCTTCTCCTCGTCGATGAGGACGCGGGTGACCTTAGCGGGCGACAGGGCGTTGGCGACGTAGACGGCAGGATCGGCATCCCACAGGATGACGTCGACGCGCTCGCCACGGAGCTCGCCCACGACAGCGCGAACACGGCTGCCCTTTGGACCGACGCAGGCGCCCACGGGATCCAGACGATCGTCAAGCGAGTGGACGGCGACCTTGGAGCGCTGGCCGGGCTCGCGGGCGATCGACTTGATCTGGACGGTGCCCTCATAGATCTCGGGCACCTCCTGCTCAAACAGACGACGCATGAGCTCGGGGTGGGTACGGGAGATGACAATCGGCGGACGGCTGTGCTCGCCACGAACCGGCTGCAGGTTGGAGTTGGGGTCGCGAACGTCGATGATCACGGCCTTGATGTGCTGATTGTGCAGGTAGCGCTCGCCCATCGGACGCTCATTGCGCTCGTTCTCGTAACGACGCTGATCGAAGTGCGGAAGCTCGGCCTCGACGCCCTCGCGGATCTTGACGATCGTGAAGTCGGGCGTGGACTGCAGCACGGTGCCGCTGATGAGGTCACCGATGCGGCCGGAAAACTCCTCGTAGATCTGCTCTCGGGCGGAGTTGCGCACGATGGCGTTGATCTCGGCCTTGGCGTGCTGGGCGGCGATGCGGCTCGTGTTCTTGGGGGTGACGTCGATCTCCTCGAACTCGGTGAAGTTGCCCTCCTCGTCCATGGAATCGTCGATCGGCTCCAGGCGGTAGACGTAGATCTTGCCGGTGGTGCGGTCGATGGTCACCTTGGCGCCCCACTCAAGATGCAGGATCTCGGCATAGCTCTTGGCGAGCGACTGCTCCAGGCGGTCGATCAAGTAGAGCTGGTCGATGTGCTTCTCCTGGCAAAGCTCCATCAGGGCGGACATCATGTCGGATGCTGCCATCTTACTTTCCTTCCTTCGCGGGCTTGAAGTCGTAGGTGGGCTTCAACTTGCACTTTTTAACATCAGAAAAATCGAGGGTAACGGACTCGCCGTCCTCGAGCTCGAGGGTCACGTTCGTCTCGGTGGCGGCGGCAATCTTGCCGGCGTACTTGCGACGGCCCTCGGTGGCGGTGGAGGTGAGCTCGCAGTTTTCGCCCACAAAGCGGGCAAAGTCACTCGGGCGGCGCAGCGGGCGCGCCATACCCGGGCTCGACACCTCGAGCGTATAGCTCGAGGAGATGGGGTCGAGCCCCTCAATCACATCGCCGACCCACTTGGTGTTGGCCGTGACGTCGTTGAGCGACAGGCTCTGACCCTCGGCACCCTCGATACGCACGCGCACGCAGGGGGCCTTGGTGGCACCCACGAGCTCGACGTCGACGATGTCGACATCGTGCTGGGGAGCGACGGCCTCGAGCGCGTCGATGATCGCCTGCTCGGTCTTGGTCTTGACCATTGCGGCACCTCCATCCATACAAAAAAGAAGCGGGGCCGAAACCCCACTTCTTTCAATTACAACTTCATTTGCAAGCAAACTATACCAATAGCTGCGGAAACGTGCAAGCACAGTACGAATCTGCAGGTCAGCGTGCGCACAGCTTCTCCACAAGAATAGGACAATTGGTCGAGGAACCCCATGCGGCGCACCCTCAACAGCCCCAAAACGGGCCATGCGTCCCATTCCACAGGCCCGTTCGGACCCCAAGGGCATTCCTCCCCGAGCCCCTATCGATCAGACTTACGCTAAGGGGCATTCTGCAACAAGCCAGCCAGCAAGTCGCGCAACGACGAACCTTTCCAAATCCTCTACGGCAAGGAGGCACCCATGAAACGTCTAGGCACCCCCTGCATAACTGCACTCGCCATTGCAACGTGCTCGTTGGCCCTCTTGGGCTGCGGCAACACGAATGGCAAAACCGGAACATGCGAACCGAACCCTGGCAGCACCAAAGCCATCGAGAAAACGACGCCATCGGAGAGCTTCGACAAAATAAACGAAGACATCGTCGATCCCCAGGGCCTGGGCTCCGACCCCCAAGAACAGTTCCCCATCGACCTGGAGGCGGACGAGAACGTCCATGTTACCTGCGCGGGCAAGGACACCGACGGCTACGGGGACGCTGTGCTCGTCTTTACGGTGTCCAACAACACCGGTGTCGACATGATGTTTGGCGATGTGGACTCCTATGCCTACGTCAACGGTAAGGTCCGCGACGTGCGCATGCGCCAGCAGGTCGCAGCGGGCGAGGAAACGCGCGCCATGCTCACCTTTGTGGGCACCTTCGACGATCCGGACTTTGATGTGAACAACGACCTCAACGACATCTACCTCAACATTTGGATGTTCGAAGAGGCAACGGGCAACGTTTACTTTAGGGACCTGGTACACATCCCATAGAAGACGGTGCGACGCACTGACCAGGCAGGACATACAACACAAAACGAGGGACGACCCAACCGGACCGTCCCTCGTTTATTGCATGTCAGCTTTACTCGCAGTGCTTACTTGACCACCAGGTTGACCAGCTTGCCAGGCACGCAGATGGCCTTGACGACCGTCTTGCCCTCAAGCCACTTGGCAACGGCCTTCTCGGCGGCAGCCTGCATGTCCTCATTGGAGGCATCGCGGGCAACGTCAACACGACCGCGGACCTTACCGAGCACCTGAACCACAATCTGCACCGTGTCCTCAACGGACTCGGCCAGGTCGAACTCGGGCCAGGCAGCGGTGTAGGCGTTGCCATCGCAGCCGAGGGCCTCGTGCCACAGCTCGTCGGCCCAGAACGGGCAGATGGGGGCAAGGACGCTCACGATATCCTTAGCCACGCCGTAGCACAGCGCCTTGTCGCGGGCGGTACCCTCGGTGGCGTTGAGGTAGGCGCTCGCCGCGTTGACGAGCTCCATGACGGCCGAGATGGCGGTGTTGAACTGGCCGCGGTCGAAGTCCTCGGTGCACTTGGCGATGGTGCGGTGACGCTCGCGATAGAGCTTCATCGCAACCTCGTCGAGCGCGGACTTGTCGAAGACCACGTTGGCGTCGCCGGACTGGACGAGCTGCCAAACGATACGCCAGGCGCGCTTGATGAAGCGGTTGGCGCCCTCAACGGCCTTGGGATCCCAGTCGAAGTCCTTCTCGGGCGGGGCGATAAACAAGATCGCCAGACGCATGGTGTCGGCGCCGTAAGGTTCGATGACCGAGCTCGGGGGCACCACATTGCCCTTGGACTTGGACATGGTGTCGCCGTTCTCGTCCTTGACCATGCCCTGGCACAGCAGGTTGGTGAAGGGCTCGTCAACGCTCAGCAGGCCCAGGTCGCGCAGTGCCTTGGTAAAGAAGCGGCTGTAGAGCAGGTGCAAAATAGCGTGCTCGATGCCGCCGATGTAGTTATCGACGGGCATCCAACGGTCTGCCGCCTCGCGGGAGAAGGGCAGCTCGGTGTTGTGCGGGTCGGTATAGCGCAGGTAATACCAGCTGGAGCAGGTAAAGGTATCCATGGTATCGGTCTCGCGCTTGGCCGGGCGACCGCAGACCGGGCAGGTGGTCTCGTAGAAGTCCTTGCACTCGGCAAGGGTTTCGCCGGCACCCAGGTCCAGGTTCTCGGGCAGCGTCACCGGCAGCTGATCCTCGGGCACGGGCACGATACCGCAGTGCTCGCAGTGGATGGCCGGGATGGGGTTGCCCCAATAGCGCTGACGGGAAATGAGCCAGTCGCGCAGACGGAACTCGACCTTGCGACGACCGCAGCCCATGGCCTCGAGGTCGGCCACGATCGCAGCCTCGCCCTCGGAGTGTTTGCCGCCGCGCATGCCGGTGTACTTGCCGGACTGGACGAGCGTGCCCTCGGCAGCGTGAGCGCAATCCCAGTCGACGGTCTCGGCATGGAAGGTATCGATGGTCTCACCGCTGGCCTCGACGGCAGCGCGATCGTCATCGTCCAGGATGATCGGCACGATCGGCAGGTCGTACTTGCGGGCAAACTCAAAGTCGCGCTGGTCGCCGCAGGGAACAGCCATGACGGCGCCGGTGCCGTAGTCGGCAACGACATAATCGGCAACCCACACGGGGACCTTCTCGCCGTTGACGGGGTTTACCACATAGCGGCCCGTGAAGGCACCGTGCTTCTCGAGGGTGCCCTGGGCACGCTCGACGGCAGAAATATGCTTGGAGTCCTCGACGATCTTGGTGACGGCCTCCTCGTACTCCGTGCCCTCGACGAGCTCGTGCAGGCCGGCGTACTCGGGAGCCAGGACAAAGAAGGAGACGCCAAAAAGGGTATCGGCACGCGTAGTGAAGACGGTGATCTTGCCCTCATCGCCCTCAATGGGCTCGCCATCCTGGTCGCACAGGGTAAAGTCGACCTCGGCGCCCTCGGAGCGACCGATCCAGTTGGCCTGCATCTGCTTGACGCGCTCGGGCCAGCCGGGGAGCTTCTCCAGATCGTCGAGCAGCTCCTGAGAGTACTCGGTAATCTTGTAGTACCACTGCTCAAGGTCGCGCTTCTCGGGCTCGGTGCCGCAACGCCAGCACTTGCCCTCGGTCACCTGCTCGTTAGCCAGAACGGTCTTGCAGTTAGGGCACCAGTTGACCGGGTTCTTCTTGCGGTAGACCAGGCCCTTTTCCCACATCTTCTCAAAGATCCACTGACCCCAACGGTAGTAGTCGGGACTGCAGGTCTTGACCATGCGATCCAGATCGTAGGAGAAGCCCATACGCTTCATCGTGGCGAGCGCCTGGTCCATATTCTTATACGTCCAGGCGGCAGCCTGCGTATTGTGCTTAATAGCGGCGTTCTCGGCAGGCAGGCCAAAGGCGTCAAAGCCGATAGGGTGCAACACGTCGTAGCCGCGCATGCGGGCCTGACGGGCCATGGCATCGCCGATGGTATAGTTGCGCGCGTGGCCCATGTGCAGGTCGCCCGACGGATACGGGAACATCTCGAGCACATACTTTTTAGGCTTGCTGTCGTCGGTGTCGACGGCAAAGAGGTTGGAGTCCTCCCAGGCCTTCATCCACCGGGACTCAATGGCCTGCGCGTCGTAGGCAGGGATCTCGTCCTTATGATCTGTGCAATCGCACATATCAGCTCCTTTAATCTTAGCTGGGGTCGGTCGGCTTAGCTTTATTCGCTACTGCAGACAGTCCTGCGCAAGACGAAGAGCACATTAAGTGCTCTTCTTTGCGTGAGGAACTTGTAGCAAACAAAGCTAAGCCGACCGACCCTAAGGTTAACTTGACTGATGATAGCAAATACGACAAGCGAGATGCCTGCGACTTGCAGGCATCTCGCTTTATCTAAATAACGTGGTTGTGAATCAACCGCTAATTGTTACCCGCCCAAACATGATCGGGTTTTCCAAGTGCCGCAGATTGCCGTGAAAGAGGAGCGACGCGTACTTTGGTACGCGAGCGACGGTTTGAACGGCAAGGTGCGGTGCTTGGGAAAGCCGCTTATCGATAGGAAACGCTCTGCTGGGAATCCTTGACGACTACGTCGTGGGCGCCGCCTTCGACGATCGAGGTCGAGCTGACCAGCGTTAGGCGTGCCTTTTCCTGGAGCTCGGGGATCGAGAGGGCGCCGCAGTTGCACATCGTTGACTTGACCTTGTAGAGCGTGCCGCCCACGCCGTCCTTGAGGGAACCGGCGTAGGGAACGTAGGAGTCGACGCCCTCGACGAAGCTAAGCTTCGCGGCGCCGCCCAGGTCGTAGCGCTGCCAGTTGCGAGCACGCGCAGAACCCTCGCCCCAGTACTCCTTCATGTACTGACCGTTCACGTTGACGCGCTCGGTCGGGCTCTCATCAAAGCGGGCGAAGTAACGACCCAGCATCATAAAGTCTGCACCCATGGCTAGGGCGAGCGTCATGTGGTAGTCGTAGACGATACCGCCGTCGGAGCACACGGGCACGTAGACGCCGGTCTCCTCGTAGTACTCGTCGCGAGCGCGGCAGACATCGATCAGCGCGGTGGCCTGGCCACGGCCGATACCCTTGGTCTCACGGGTGATGCAGATGGAACCGCCGCCGATACCGACCTTGATGAAATCGGCACCACAGTCAGCCAGGAAGCGGAAGCCCTCGGCGTCGACGACGTTACCGGCACCGACCTTGACGTCCTCGCCGTAGTTGGCGCGGATCCACTCGATGGTGCGCTTCTGCCACTCGCTGAAGCCCTCGGAAGAGTCGATGCACAGGACATCGGCACCAGCCTCGATGAGCAGCGGCACGCGCTCGGCATAGTCGCGGGTGTTGATACCGGCGCCGACCATGTAGCGCTTGTCGTTATCGAGCAGCTCGTTGGGGTTAGTCTTGTGGCTGTCGTAGTCCTTGCGGAACACAATGCCCATGAGGTGATCGTTATCGTCGACGATGGGCAGGGCGTTGAGCTTGTTGTCCCAGATGACGTCGTTGGCAACCTTGAGGCTGATGTTCTTGTCGCCCACGATGAGCTGCTCACGCGGGGTCATGAACTCGGAGACCTTCGTCTGGTGGTCATCGCGACTGGGGCGATAGTCACGGCTGGTGACGATGCCCAGGAGCTTACCCTTGGGAGTGCCGTCATCAGTAACCGGCATGGTGGAGTGACCGGTCTTCTCCTTGAGCTCGATGACCTGCTCCATGGTCATGTCGGGGGTCAGCGTGGAATCGGACTGAACGAAACCGGCCTTGTGATCCTTGACGGCCTTGACCATGGCGGCCTCGGACTCGGCGCTCTGGGAACCGTAAATGAAGGACAGGCCACCCTCGGTAGCGAGCGCGACACCCATGTCGACGCCCGAGACGGACTGCATGATGGCGGAAACCATGGGGATGTTCAGGGTGATTGCCGGCTTCTCACCGCGCTTAAAGCGGGTCAGCGGCGTCTTAAGAGAGACGTTGTTGGGGATGCACTGCGAGGACGAGTAACCAGGGACCAGCAGATACTCCGAAAACGTGTGGGACTCACCGGGAAAGAACGTAGCCATGTTTCTCCTTTTTCCATGCGACCGGTCGGCTGCAGGCCTCGTAGGACCCAGCCCAACCTTGGGCGCCCAATACTGGGGAAGTATCTTAACGCACTTTGACTGCTACAATGCATGATTTAAGAAGAGCACACGAGGGTTTGACGCAGGCTTTGCGTTTGCCCAGCAAACACTTTAGCGGGGAGACGTGGAGCGTATGGAGTACAAGACGACGGCAAAGTTGGTCATTCAAGCGTGCGACAAGGATTTGCCGGGCGTGTTCGGCCACGGCTGCGTCTTGCTGCTGCAAGGTATCGCCCGCGAACACTCGCTCAACCGGGCCGCCAAAAGCATGGGCATGGCGTATTCCAAGGCCTGGCGCATCGTGAACGAGGCCGAAGGTCAGCTGGGCTGCAAACTCATCGAGCGCGACGGAGCCCGCGGATCCACCCTCACCCCCGCCGGCGAGCGAGCCATAGCGGTCTACGAGGAGCTGCAGGCCGACATCAACCAAGTAATTGCCGCAAAGGCCAACGACCTCATCGCCAGCATCAAAGAGTAGCTAATTTGGGACGGGGCCTTTTTAGCTGGTCGGTCACCATAGATGATTATTCTGGGACGGGGATTAAAAAATCATTGTGTACCTAATGATTTTTTAATCCCCGTCCCAGAATAATCATCGAAGGGCGTTGTCTAGGGTGGCCGCTACAACCAGGGGGTTGTCGGTGCCGGCGAAGAGGCGGATAGTGTTCCCCTGTTTGCCGCTTGGGGCTGAAAGGCGCGTCGTTGCGCCGCCGGCAAGCGATGTGCGAAACTCCCCGGGCAAAGCATCGAACAGCTCGCACGCACTACGCTCGATAAGATCAAATTCAACTGCCGGGCCAAAGCCGTGCTCGAGGATTCCCGTTGCAGCCGCATGGTCGGGATGCGAGCTCAGCCCGGGATAGCGCACGTTGCGCACCATCTCATTGGCGGCCAGATACTCGGCCAGCGCACGTGCGCGGTCGAAATGCGCCTGCATGCGGGCATCGAGCGTGTCCAGCCCGCGCTCCAGCACACCGGCCTCGTCAGCAGGCATATCAAGCTTGGCCAAGCCACAGCCCTCAAGCAGGGCATGCGCGCACTCAGCCGCGGCATCCACACGATGGCGCTTGAGCTGCGAGCGCGCGACCGATACGGCAACCAATTTGCGCGGAGCATCACCGGCACATACGCGATCGAGCGCCTCGAGCGACAGCGCAGCACCCAGCCGCAGCGGATTGCAGCCAAAAGCCGACGCCACGGTGTTATCCACAACCAGCAACGCGCGGGCCTCACGCGCCGCGCGGCCCAGAGCGCGAAGGTCGGGCACACGCAGACCAAACCCGCCGATGGAGTTGACGAACCACCACAGGTGCGGACCCTCGGCATCAAACGAAGCATCAAAGCCCTCGGACGCGGCGGCAAACGCCTCGGCGGACGGCGAGCCCACCAGCGCGACATCGCAGCCATCAAAGCCGCGCGCAAACGCATCTGCAAAGTCGTCCGCAAAGACAACCAGACGATCGCCGGGACACACATTCCCCAGCAGCGACAGCGCTGCCGGCACATGCGAGGCCGCAAGCAACCGCGCCTCACGCGCGCCGGCTCTCAAAGCCCAAGCCTCTTCTAGCTGTTGCACATCCACACGGCACCGTCCCCTCATAAACAAAAACCCACAATGCGGGTGTTCCCCGCATCGTGGGCAACGGCTGCAGTATAGCGCCGATATGCGACGAAACGCCTAGATGTTGAGCGTGTGATAGTTCACGCTCGCACCCGGAGCGACAACGGTCACGCCATAGGCCTCGGGATAGATGCGCGTCGAAAACACGAGCGCGCCATCGTTCACAAACACCTCGACCGACGAGACATCGCCAACAATGCGCACGTTACGAACCACGTCGACGGGCTCCCAGCGCACGGTACGACCGCAGCCGGCAGAAGCGCGGCCCTCATCGGTAAATCGCATCTCAAAGCGCGAGGGCAGTTCGCCCTCGGCGGGAACAAACGCCAGCTTCAGCTCGCCATCAACGGTTGCGGCAAACGCGCCATCGACACCGTCGGCAACAACGTCAAAGCAAGTATCGCCAGCAACCTCCAACGAGCCCTCCCCCACACGCACCGAGGCAAAATGGAGCTCGATCTCGCGCGCCGGCTGCTGCAGCACCACGCCGCCATCACCGGCCGTAAGCTCGCGCGGCACCGTCATGCAGTGCTGCCAGCCGCACGCCACGGTAGGCGCGTTGCCATAGGTCGGCTCATCGGGCATGCCCATCCAGCCGATCAGAATGTGGCGACCATCCTCGGACATGAACTCCTGCGGAGCATAGAAGTCAAAACCGGCGTCCCACAGGCGGAACTCGCCCAGCTCATAGGCACCGTCACCACCGGCAATGTCGCCCGTTACAGGCATGTAGCCAGCAGCGTATACGTTGCCGCGGTCCCAACGGCCGCCCTCGAGCCCCTGGGGAGAGAAAGACAGAAACTTTGCCGGTACACCGCCATCCGCCTCAAGCTCAAGGTATCCCGGGCACTCCCACATAAAGCCAAAGCGCTCGGACGTAGACACACGGCTCTCGAGCTCCCAACTCAGCATATCGGCCGAGCCATACACCAGGATCTCACCCACATCGCGCCCGGCACCCTCGCCGTGCATGGCGCAAAATCGACTATCGACATGCGGACCGTCCACGCGACGACGCGCGCCCAGCACCATGTGGTAACGTCCATCATCATCGCGCCACACCTTGGGGTCACGCACGTGGCAGGTCAAATCCTCGGGATAATCCTCGGACGCCAGCACCACGCGCTTTTGGCTGAACTCCCGACCGGCAAGGCCATCAACGCTCTCGACATAAACAGTATCGGCGCGGCGGCCGGTATTGACGTAGTCGTACGTCCCGTCCGAATCGGAAAGCTTAACGTTGCCCGTATAAAGTACGCGAATGCGACCGTCCTCGGCAAGCGCGGAGCCCGAATACACGCCATGGCAATCGAACGGCTCGTCGGGCAGCAATGGGGCGCCAACGTAGTCCCACGTCATAAGATCGCGGCTCGTCGCATGGCCCCAGGTCTTAACGCCGCCCTCGACATCAAACGGCGCATACTGAAAATAGGCATGGAACACGCCACCCGCCTGGCAGAGACCGTTGGGGTCGTTGAGCCAACCCGCCGGCGGCATAATATGGAAGTGCTGGCCATACACGCCATGACCGCACTCAGAGGCGGCAGCGTCAACAGCGGCAACCAACTTTGCAAGGTCGCGACCAAGTGCATTAGACATATCAAAGTCCTAACGGATCGAAAGTAACAAGGCACCAGAGATCGGCACCAGATACGGGAAACGCCCGCGAACATACGACCCGCGGGCATCTCCTCAATCAAAAGCTCTTAGACCTGCTCGGAAGCCTTGGGCTCGTCCTTGTACAGGACAAACGAGATAGCAAAGGAAACCAGCGCGGCGACCGCAAACATGATCGCGTACTGCACGGGCTGGGCCAGGCACAGCAGGATACCGAAGATACCGGTAACGCCCGTGCCGGAGGCAGCCAGCGAAGTGAGCGCGCAGACCAGGGCACCGCAACCGCCGCCGATGCAGCCGGCGATGAAGGGCTTAAAGAAGCGCAGGTTCACACCAAAGATGGCAGGCTCGGTAATGCCCATGAAGGCGGACAGGGCCGAAGGAAGCGCCAGGCCCTTGATCTTGGCATCGCGGGTCTTAAAGGCAACGGCGAGCGCGGCACCACCCTGAGCGATGTTGGCGGCACTGGCGATGGGTAGCCAATAGGTCACGCCATACTGAGCGAGCTGGCCCAGGTCGATGGCGGTGTACATCTGGTGGATACCGGTAACGACCGTGGGGGCATAGAACAGGCCGACGATAAAGGAACCGATGCCGAAGGGCAGGGTCAGAAGGGCCTGGATCAGACCGAGGATGGCGTTCTCGGCCCAGACAAAGATGGGGCCGACGGCAACAAGAGTCACGAGCACGGTCACGAACACCGAGACGAGCGGGGTCACAAAGAGGTCGAACATCTCGGGAACGATCTTGTGCAGGCGCTTCTCGAGGAAGGCCAGAATGGCGCAGGCGATGACGATGGGAATCACGTGGCCCTGATAACCGACCCACTCAAAGCTGTAGACGCCGGGGATGACGGTGACCATGGTCTGAACGCCCTCGGAGGCAACCGTGTAGGCGCTCTGCAGCGAGGAGTTGATGAATGCACCACCGACGACGGCGCCCAGGTACGGGTTGGCGCCAAAGGCCTTAGCCGCGGAGTAACCGATCAGGATCTGCAGAATGCCAAAGGACGTGCCCGAGACCAGGTCGGCAATCTTATAAATAAAGTTATTGGTGTCGAGCGCGATAAAGCCGTTGGAGGCCATAAAGTTGAGGGCGCTCATAATGCCCAGCAGCAGGCCCGAAGCCACGATGGCGGGGATGATGGGGACAAAGACGTCGCCGAGCACCTTAATGGCACGCATAAAGATGTTCTGCTGCTGCGCCGCTGCCTCCTTGACCTCGGCCTTGGTGGCAGCCTCGACGCCGCTAAGCGCAATGAACTCGTCGTAGACCTTGTTGACGGTGCCAGTGCCAAAAATAATCTGGAGCTGGCCTTGGGCCTCAAAGACGCCCTTGGCGCCGTCGATATTCTCGAGGGCCTCCTTGTCGACCTTGGCGTTATCGGCAATCACAAGGCGCAGACGCGTGGCGCAGTGTGCGGCCGAAACAACGTTGCCGGCGCCACCGATGTTGTCGAGCACCTCTTGGGCTGATTTGAGGTAGTCCATGACTTCCCTTTCCTCCAACGGGCGCATCTGCGCCCGGCCATCTTTGACACTTACACTGTAATCGTTTTCAGTTTCATATGTCTGTAATCGTTTTCATATAGCGGTAAACGGTAGGAATAGGCCGGCGAATGGTAGTTTTGCGGCAAATATGAGGGGTCGGAGGCACACAGAAATGCCCAAAGCCTAGACATTCATGAGCTGATGCCCAAGTTTGAGCGTCCGCAGGCCGCCCACCCCCTCCACGCCGTCAAGCGCGTCAAGCAACATATTGGTCGCCTCGACGCCACTGGTCAGGTAGCCATAGTGCACGGTGGGAATGCCACCCGTCAGCGCGCGCAAAAACGCGTTGTCGCCAAAACCGCTCACGCGGTGTATACCCTCGCCCATGCCGCGAACCTCATCGATAGCACGCAGCGCGCCCGCCGCCATGGTGTCGGTCGCGCAGGCGATAAACGAAACATCGGGAGCGGCAGAAAGCAGTTCACGCGCCGCACCATAGCCCGAGTCGAGCGTAAACGAGCCCAGACAAATCAAGGCGGCATCGAGCGGGTTACCCGCGGCGCGCAATCCGGCCTCAAAACCGCGACGGCGGTCATAACCGGCCGCGCGGTCCTCCTCGGTAACCCCGATGTAGGCGATCTTGCCGTCCACACGACCCGCAAGCGCCTGGCCCAGCTCAAAGGCAGCCTCATAATCGTCATGGTAGACGCAAGCCGCGCCCTCGACGTTTTGGCCGATCAGCACAATGGGCACACGGCACGACTCAATCGCGCGACGGTGCTCGTCGGTGATCATGGTTGCCACCAGCACAATGCCATCGACCGGGTGGTTTTGGAATAAATCGAGGTACTCGAGCTCGCGATCGGGGGCGTTATCGGTATTGGCAAGCAGCATCTGGTAGCCACGGCGACCGAGCACCTGGCCAATACCGGCGGTAATGCGGCTCACGGATTCCGAGTTAATCTTAGGTACGATGACGCCGATGAGCTTGGTGGAACCGGTGCGCAGCGCGCGAGCCTGGCTGGATCGCACGTATCCGGTCAGCTCGATTGCCTGCTTAATGCGCTCGGCCTTGTCCGCCGAGATATATCCCCCGTTGAGGTAGCGCGAGACGGCGGCGCTCGAAACGCCAGCCAGCTCGGCCACATCTTTCATCTTTACCACGAGCACCCCTGTCGTTGAAATCGCTTTCACCATGATACCCAACCCATGCCAGCAAATTGAGCAAATGAGACGGGCCCATGGATCATTTCAACCGCCCAGGTCGAGCAAACGTCAGCGAGCGGGCAGCTGCCGTGACGAGGTGCCGCGAAAGAGGAGCGAAGCGTACTTTATGTACGCGAGCGACGGTTTGAGCGGCAGATCGCCCGGCAGATGTCCGCGCAGCGTCGAGCGGTCCGGCGTTTGTTAAAACGCCGGAACATAGTTAGCCGTGGTACTCGCCGTTGTACTGGATGAGAGTCAGGTCTTCAACGCCGTCGAGCGCGCGAATGGCGTCAGCATAGGGCATATCCACACCATCCGAGAACACCTCGGCGGCCATTTCGACCTTGTCGCCGCGCATAGTCTTGGACTTAACGGTGAACTTGGTGCGCCCAAATGCACGCACGATATCGTCGCCGGTGGTCTGGCCCGTGTAGTGGATGACCATCATGTACACGCGCGCCTTGTCCTGGTGGCTCGCAAAGCCGGCGATCATCACCACGATCACCACCGCCGTGAGCGCCACGAGCGCATACATGCCGGCTCCCGCCGTAATGCCCGTGGTAATGGCCCAAAACAGATACAGCAGGTCGAGCGGGTCCTTGACCGCCGTACGGTAACGCACGATGGACAGAGCGCCGACCATACCGAGCGAGATGACCACGTTGGTCGAGATCGCGAGCGTGACCATGCAGGTGAGCACGCACATACCCACGAGCGTCACGGCAAAGCTACGCGAATACACCACGCCGGTAAAAAAGCGCTTGTACACGTAATAGATCAGGATGCCCATGGCGAGCGCCACGAGCAGCGAAAGGCCAATCTTGGCAGGGTCGACCTGGCCAAACGCCTCCAAGACGGAGTTCTTAAAAAAGTCCCTGGTGCTCATGGTCTAAATATCCCCTCGGTTCTCAAAATCCGATTCCCAGTAGTTAAATCCGCGCAGGTAGGCGGTCATTTCGTAACACAGGCAGTACTTGGAGACCGCTGTGAGTTCGGCCGCGCCCGGCGGCACCAAATCGCGCACCAGTTGCGGGCAAAACTCCGTAAACTTGACCTCCATCACCAGCTTGCCGGGCTCCAGCACAGGCAGCGCGGGCAAGGTAGCGTCAAAGATGTCAAAGCTACCCACCGCGGCACGCACGTTCATGTCAAACGTAATACGCACGGTGCCCTCGTCCATCACCCACGGCTCGCGCTCGTAGTCCACGATGGTCCGCGGGCGCATCATATTGCAGATGCACTCGATGTAGAACTCGCGGCAGAGTTGGTGCGGGCTCCTCAGCAAAAAGTCGTAGTCGCCAGCCAGGATCTGCTCAAACTCGCCGCGCGTAAGCGGCGCGTCCTCCTTGTAGATCCAGCTGCCGTACTTCTTTTTGCGCTCGAGCTTAATCACCTTGTCGCTGCCGTTATAGATGCGCACGCGATACTTTTTGCGCATGAGAATGCCGGCGTCTTTTTCCTCGTAGGCCGAGTTGCAGTAGTCGTCAAAGTACAGGCTGCGAATGGTGTAACCGCCTGCCCGCGCATGCTTGTCCAGCTTAAACACCGGCGCCATGCGACAGGCAAGCGCGGCGTGCTCGCCCTCGTTAATGAGATATTTGAGCTCGTGGCGGTAACGCTCCTGCGTGGTACGGACAGGCGGGGCCGCCAAGCGCTCAAGCAGCGCGCTAGCCCTCCTCATACGTGTCCTCCACGACCTTACCGCCGTCTTGCACGTAAAAACACTTCATGCCGTAGTGCTTGCCGTCGTCGGTCACATAGTAGTCAAACGCATCTTGCGTATAGCCATCGGAGTTGGTGGCACGCACGCGCACAAAATACTGACCGGCATCGGGCGCATCGCAGGTCACCGCGGGAAGCAGCACGTCCTCGGCCTTAAAGACCACGTCGCTTATGGCATAGTCGCGCGCAAGCTCTACGGTGTAGCGAATGTCGCGCGCCTTAAAGTCGTAGGACGCGTCCCAGTTCATGCGCAGTTTACCGTTATCGATCTGCGGCACGCCGATGTAGAACGGCATGGGCTTTTTAAAACTCTCGCGAAAGCTCTTGTAGTTCTCCTCGATCTCGGAGGGAATCGCCGCGGCGATCTGCTCGTATAGGTCCTTGGTGACAGGCAGATTGTCGATATCGGGCGAAGCAAAGACCAGGGATTCAGTCACCTCGCGGTAGCGCTTGATCATCTTGGTCAGGCGAGTCTCGGTCAAATACGAGCGCAAGTCCTTGACGGCACGGTCGAGTTCGCTGCGGAACGACTTGCTGCGCAACGCGCGGTTAAACAGCACGTTGCCCCAGTAGTTGCTTGCACCGCGCTCCCAGCTCGCGTAGTCCGAAAACCCGGTAAGAGAAAGCTCGAGCTTACGCAGCATGCCGTCGTTATCCCAATCCAGGATGTACCAGACCTTGGAGTTAAGCGGGCTGTACAGATAGCAGTTGCGGTTCTGCGTATCGCAGTTGCCCGTCAGGATCTGAAACGCCAACCAATAGACCAGGTTCTCGGTATCAAAGTAGGTGTCGAGCACGTCATCGATCTTTTGCGATTCGTCGTTGAGCGCATCGAGCATCTCGATGAGCTTGGTGTGGTCCGTATCGCCCTTAATCTCGAGCATGCCTTCAAAGCTTGCCTGGTTGTAGTCGGGATCATCGGCAAGCTTAATGGTGTCCTCGTAGCGATGGAAATCAAAGCTGTTCACCTTGTACAGGTGCCCGCTCTTATCCAGGCCATGTGCCTTAAGCGCCGTCTTGTTGAGCTGCTCCACCTGCGTAAACAGGCCGTAGTCCTCAAAGGTATCGTTGGACTTTTCGGTCTGGTCGCACACCCACAGATGCACAAACTGCGTGCGCAGGCCCATCATCTGGGGAATCCCGCGGATAAGGTCATAGGCCATCTTGTTGCGAAAACGCATACCCTCGCCCATGTGCTTGTTGAGCGCAATCGCACGCTGCTGGCGCCAGGTACCTTTTCCTTTTTTGAGCTCCACCTTGTAATTCTTCTGCGTATAACCGCTCGACGTCTGGCCACGCACCTGCACGGTAGCATTGGGCGCTTCCTCGCCATAGCCAACCTCGCCGGCCACCGGGCCGTCTTCGTCGCCCGCCTGCAAAAGCCCCATTACCTGATAGCGCGTCACGCCCATGTCGGCGTAGTCATACACCGAGTACGTATTGATCTCGGCCCAGCTATGATCGGTGTTCTCGGAGCTGTTACCGCGCGAGACCGTCAGGTACATGGTCACAATGCCCGAGTCGTCGTAGACCTCGTACAGCTCGTCCTTATCGCGCAGGTGCTTGGACTGGTCGGAGGCCTCGGCCTTTTTAATCTTGCCCTGCTTTTTGACCTTTTTGGTCGAGGAGTCTTCCTGCACCGAGCAGCCCGAAAGCAACAGCGCACCGGCAGCCGCCTCAAACAGGCAACGGCGAGACATCATCCTATCGGTCATCAGAACCTCCCCAATGGTTGCGATACACGTGAACTGCTGCGCGCTCAAACGCACCATGTGGCTCACCCTTATGGCGACCTTCCTCATAGCGCTGCTCGGCACGGTCGAGCAAGCGGCCCAGCTGTGTAAACCAGCCCGTCTTGTCGGTCGCCACAATGGGCTGCTGGCTCAGGATACGATACGGCAAGTTGGCGGTATAGGTATCGAGCCGCAGCAGCGCCACGATAAAAAACACCGCCGCACCCAACAAAAAGCCAAAGCCGTAAAACTGCTGTGGCAAGAGCAACGACACGGCAGTCGCCAGCCCGGCCACACCGGCAAACAGGCCCGAAGCCAGCACGGCTCCCTTGTAGTCGGTAAAGTACAGCAAGATAAGCATCACCGTATTGCCCACGGCATATAGGCCATAGCCCACGCACAGCGTGCGAAAATACCCGTGCATAAGGTTGTTAAAGCCCAACGGCAGGGCCGAGAGCACCGTGGTCTCGAGCGAAATGACCGCAGCGGTCACAAACAGCTGCTTGAGCGCACAAAAGCGCAGTTCGCTGTTAAGCGTGGAGAGCATCTCCTCCTCGGCCACCACAATGTCGCCTACCACGCCGCCGTCATTGAACAGGCTGTAGTAGTCGCGGTAGCGCGGATAGAAGTTGACCTCGACCGAGACCACAAAGTTGACGGTCGTGACCAGGATCGTCAAAAACGCAATGAGCGCCGGCACATCGTAGTAGGGCGCACCATAAAACAAGCCCTTGACCTGCACACCAATGGGACCGGCCCAAATAATCGCCAGGTGCGCAAAGAGTCCCAGATTGGTTAACAGGCCCGTGAGCGCCAGCGGCATAAACTGATCGAGCCACTGCAGAAAGGGCCAGGGGCTGCGGTCGCTCTGAGGAAAATACCGGTACAGCAGTACCACGTCCCAGACGAGCATGACGCCGTAGCCCAGAGCAATTGATGCCAACAGGCCCTCGACCGGCGGCAGTCCCAGCGCCAGCGCGGTCAGGGCGCATAGGAACGCCACGCCAATGGCAGCCGCAAAGCTGCACAGGATGCCGCGGTAATCCTTGATGGCCGTGAGGTAACTCATACCGTTCCAGTTGACGATCATAATGTTGAACAGCCACAGGCACAGCAGCCCCTGCAGCAGCGTGGCGCCCGAGAACAGCAAAAAGACGCCGTAGAGCACCGTGCCCGCAACGAGCATGATGGCGTTGGAGCCCCAAAACGAAGGCAGTATCTCATCCTCGCGCTCGGCAAACAACATATCGGCCAAAAAGCGCGTGACCGGCATGGAGAAAAAGCTCGTGAGCAAAAGCGAGGCCAGCAGTGTGTAGGTCACCATGCACACCAGCAGATCCTGGTTGGCACGCCCTACGCCCCACAGACCGCACAGCACCAAGATACCCACCTGGAGCAGCACGCCCAACAGCATGGGACCCGTGCACACAATGCCGGCGTAGCCGTAAGCGCGCATCGTGGCAAACAGGCCCTTGCGCCTAAACAGGCGCTTGAGCTCAAAACCAATTCCGGCCACCGGCTACTCCCCCTCTCTGGACAGGTTAAACGCACGCGCCGTCTCGTCGTACAGCGCGCGATAGTTGGCGAGCATCTGCTCGTGCAAAAAGTACGTGGCAACGCGACGCTGCCCGCGCTCCCCCATCTCAATGCGACGGGCGCGACTCACGCACATGCGTTCCATGGCATCGGCCAAGCCCTTGCGATACATAGGCGGCGTCACAAAACCCGCCACGCCAAAGTCGTCGCCCGGGGCGCCTTCGAGCAGCTCGCGGCAGCAGCCCACCTCGGTCGTTACGCAGGGACGACGCGCTGCAAGCGACTCCAGTACGCTAAGCGGCTGGCCCTCGGAGATGCTCGTCAAAATGGTAAAGTCGAGCTTTTCCATGTACTCGACCACGTTGACGCGGCCGGTAAAGATCAGGTCGCGCACGCCTAGGGTATCGACCAGCGCGTGGCACTCGGCGCCGTACTCCTCGTCGTCCACGCCGCCCATGATGTGCAGGCGCACCTTGGGCAGGCGCTCGTGCAGCTCAAAGAAGGCATAGATCATGGTCTTGACGTCCTTGATGGGCGCCAGGCGCACCACCGCGCCAATGTCCACCCAGCCGTCATCGGTCTTTAAGGGAATATCCTTAAAGCGATCGAACTGGATACCGTTGGGGATGACCAGGCATTTGTCCGCATCGCAGCCCATATCGATCTGCGTCTTGCGGGCGTTATGGAACAAACTCGTCACGCGGAAGGCGCGGCGGTAGATCTCCTCCGAAAGCAGGTAGAAAAAGCGAATCCAGCGGTCCTTAAACGACGGCACCACCCAATCGGCACGAATGATCTCTTCCTCGCGCTCGCGGGTATAGATGCCATGCTCGGTCAGCAGCACCGGCGCATGGTGAACGCTTGAGCCCAGGCAGGCGAGCAGGCCACCGTAGCCGGTCGAGATGGCGTGGTACACGTCGGCCACCGGAACCTCGCTGCCCAGCAGATAGAGCACGGGCAGCAACATCGAACGCATGGTGTGGAAGGCGTCGGCGAAAGGCGTATACGGGTACTCGGCCAGGCACACGTCGCGGAAGATGTCCATAAACGTGCGGCTCTGCAAAAATGAGAGCGGATGCACGTGGCGGCGCTGGAAAATGTCGAGCAGCACGTCCCAGTCCGGATTGGAGAGCGAAACCAGACGGCGCAACGCCTCGCGCTCGCGGTCGTCGAACTCGACTTCTTGCTGCTCGCCCGAAAGACGCAGGGCATCGTCCAGGAACACCTCGTGCACCTCGACCACGTTGCCGGGCAGCTCATAGACAAACTTGCCACGGTCGGCAGCATGCGCGCCGATCACCCACAGCACAAACTCGTGCTCGGGCATGGCCGTAATGTAGCCATGCATCCAGGTAGATACGCCGCCGTGCACATAGGGGTAGCAACCCTCGAGTACCAAGCAGATTCTCATTTATCGCCACCCTCCTTGCGCTCGATCGTCACGGTCTTATCATTTGCCTTGAGCAGATACAGATTGCCCGTAAGGTGCGTCAGTTCGCCACCCGCCACCGCACCCGGCTCGCCATTATTGGCGCGGAACATGAGCCATGCCTCGTCGTAGAAATTGCCCAGGCTGAGCGTCCAGGCATCCGCGCTGGTATCCACGCTCACCGTCACGGACGAAAAACGCTGGATGGCACCGGAGCACTCCGACGCCGTCTGGTGCCGCAGGTCGGGCGCGGATTTGGTAAGCCACTCCAGGAAGTCGACCAGGCCGCCCTTGTAGACCTCCCAGCCCTCCTTGGCTCCGCGATCGGGGTCCAAAAGGTCGTCCGGGTGCATAAAGTGCGTGCTCACGTAGTGCATGTTGAGCTCGGACACGGCCGCCAGGCGCATATAGGAATCGTCGACCATGCCGCCCGAAACAATACGTGGCTGCTCCACAATGCCATCGCTCGCCACGCCAAACTCCTGTACGTACGGCAGGTCGGTGCCGTCCTCAAAATACGTGCTGGCGATGGTCTTAATGCGCGGAACGTCGGTGCCGATGAGCTTGCGCGCTCGGGCCGAAAGGATATTCGACGGCGGTACGTAAACCGAGCCGTGCGCGTTGGGCAGGACCTCGTCCTGAAACGCGATAAGTTCGTTGAGAGAAGCGACGAGCGTCTCTTTGTTCTTCCAGGTCTTGTAGTCGTACAGCGTGCCGTAGTCGGTGTCCCAGAGCGCGAGCGGCTGATGGTTGTAGCCGTGAAAGCCCAGCTCACCGCCCATCTGCAGCAGCATGCCGCCAAAATAGCGGAACTGCGTGGTATCGGCCTGTCGCGCGGGCTCGGTCTGGTTGACCGCGTCCTCGTAGTTTTCGATCATCACGCCGGTATAGCGAATGCCGTATTTTTGCGCGAGCTTTTGCAGATCGGGCCACCAGACCTTGGTGTAAAAATCCGCAATGGAAAGGCCATAGTCACGCTTGATAAAAGTACCATCGCCCGAGGGCACGGGGCTAGGAAAGTCGTCCAAATAGAACACGGCGCCGTTGATGACCGGATAGGCCGTGGTATCACCCAGCAAGCTTATGGCCGAAGCATAGAACCCACGCATGACCTTGTCGTAGATGCCAATGTTGCACACCACGGTGTGACCACTGCCGCAATCGTTAGACCAAATGAGCGGCGTGCCCGTGTCACCGGTCTTTGCCCATACGTGCGCCGTCTCGCGCAATGAAACCGAGAGCGAAGAATCGAAGGGATCCGAGAACTCGTAGCGCTCTCCTCCGCCCAACATAAAGTCCTCGCTCGGAATGATACTTTCGGCTGTCGCATAGTCATATCCGGCCGATTCGATCCCAAGCTTGGAAGCAATAGCCTGCAGGCAGTTCGAGTTATCTGGCGTCATGCCCAGCATGAGTGAGCCGCCCGCACTCACCCAACTCATCAGATCGGTCAGATGCGTACCCAGTCCGTCAAGCAAGGGCATAAGCACAATCACGCGATCAAACGACGTGAGCGATGGAATCGCGTCCGCACCGTCGGTGGCAATATCAACATCGCGATGGGCGATCTTCATGTCCAGCAAAATCTGGTCGAACTGTTCCTTTACGTCCTCGACGCCAGCTTGATCGGAATCGGTAATGACCAGGCATGTGGGCTTTTGGCCAAAGATTGCCGAGGAGGCAGGCACCGCATCGTTGGCGGCAAGCATCCCCAGCTTATGCTGGCCCGCACTGTACTGCACGCCGGCACGCTCCACCAGCAGCACGGCGGCCATGGCAATAAAGACCGCCCACACCACGAGGAGTCCCATCCAACGAAAGCGGCCTGCTCGGTCGCGGATATGTTGCGCCACGCTCATCTAGCCTCCTCCCCGTCGCGCCAAAACGCCAACTTTTCGCGGTTGTCGGCGCTCAAATACACATGTTGCTTGTCAATCGCATCGATCACACGGTGAACCTCGTCACCGTCGCGGCGCATCACGGCCAAGCGCAGGCAAAGCATCCAAACCTCCTGCTCCTCGGGCACGTCGAGCACCAACTGGTCGGTCACGACCTGCGCCTCGTCGATCTGTCCGACATCGGCCAGCGCCGTCGCGTATCGAATGCGCAGCTCAAGGGTGTCCTCGCGCTCGCAGCGACGCGCAAGCAGGCGCGCGTACTGTTGGCGCTGAATCTGAGCCACGCGTCCCTCGGCCAAGCCCGAGCCCAAAAATTCACCAAGAAAATCGCAGTATTCGTTGAGGTTTTGCGCGCTCGGGTCCGTCTTAAAGGCACGCTCCAGTTGCTGCAGTTTAAGGTCGGACTCCTTGGAGATCTGCGCCACCGCCGTCGCGGCATAGTGCGCCACCTCAACGTCGTCGTTAAGCTTAGCCGCCTGCAGCTGCGCCAGGTACGCGTCGGGCTCCTCGGTGAGCATGGAGAGCATTAGGCGGCGCCGGTATGCCGGGTCGTTGACGATAAGCGCCTCCTCGAGCGGGACCACGCCCGCATCGGCGTCACGGTCGTGCACCAGGATGCTGCGATGCAGGTCGTCGTTAAAGCGCAGCGACTCCAGCGCAGACTCTTTCAGCCCCTCGCCAAACATCGCGCTGCGGACCGATAGCAGAACCACCAGCAACGGGCCCCACAGCGGCACCAGCACTATCACAGCCAGCATGTGCCCGCGCACCGGCAGCAGGCCCAGCTTCATGAGCGTCCACAGCATCAGGCAAACCAGCGCATGAATCAGCAGCAAGACGGCAGCAACGACAAGCGAGATCAAGCGGCACCCCCCTCACCGTCACCGGTGTAAGAGATGTGCTGCAGCAGCTCCACGATGTCCTCGCCGTCGACGGGTTCCACCGCAATCTGTTTTGCGCTCAGGCGCTCGCGGATAATGGGCAGATCGCACGCCTTTGCCTGGCGCATAAGCAGGTAGAGCACGTCGCCGTCGACCAAGCCCGCCGCGTCGCTCTCGCGGATTGCCGACCCAATTGCGCCCACCAGCTCGCCGACAGGCTCCATGCCCGGCACCACGCGCAGGAGCAAAAAACTCCCCATCTTGCTATCTGCCAGCGCCTGCTCCGCCGCGAGCTCTTGGCCAAAGGCAGCCTGCTTGAGCACGCACGTGCCATCAACGCAGCGTTTATCCTGCGCCACCGCCTCATAGTCAAAGGCACGGCCCAGCGCGCTTTCGACCAGCCCGCACAAGATGCGGAACAGGTTTTGATAATAGAGGGTCATTTGGTTTTCGGCCGCGCTACGCACAAAGATCAACACGGCGGGTGCCCCGTCGCGCTCGATCGTGTATCCAAACATGGGAAGCCCCGGCGTCAGCTCGCGGTTCACCCACAGGTTCGAACGACCCCCGTCGCCCAAAAGAGGTGCAAGCTGCTCAAGCGTGAGCGAGCGTGCGGCATCTTCGGCAATCGCGGGACTTGCTGCCACCAGGCGTGCAAATGCCCCGCCCGAAACATGGTAGATCGCAACCGAATCGTTCTCGAGGATCTCGCCCAGAAGCTCGCAGCACTTGCGATAGATGTCGCGTGGGTTGAGCACGTCGAGCTCCTGCGTCACGGCAAAGATCTTGCCAAAGCTGTCGTGGCGACCCACGATCTGGCGCCTGTACGCGCGCTTGTCCTCGATCGCGTCGTGGTAGAGCTGTGTGAGGAACGTATTGCGGTTGCGCACGAGCTCGTTTTGATCGCGCTCCGCCCTGATGGCTTCACTGTTGCGCAGCTGCACATAGCCGCACACGGCACCCACCACAAAGTACGCAATAAACGGCAGCCAGTTGGACGGCTCGTAGAACAGGCCCTGAAAGGTATAGCCGTACTGAGTAAAGTAACTCGCGGCCAAACCCACCGACGCCAGCAGCGCCGCAACCAGGCCAAAGTCCAAGCCATACAGCGTGCCGATCAGCACCAAGTAGAGCAGGCGATAATCAAGCACGTTGAGCTGGGCCGATTGGGAGAACAAATGCTCCAGTACCTCGAACAGAACCCAGGCAACGCCCGTCTCTAGGCATTTAATAGGCAGCGTGCGCATCTGGATGCGGTCGATGGCGGCGCGAAAGGGGTTGACCTTCTTTGCGCGGCCAGCACCCCAACGCGCTTGAATGGTCGAAAGATCGCGCAGCAAGTCGTAGCGCTGGAACCAGCCATAACGCACGCGAACGACGTCGCTGACGGGCAGGGCGTAGCCGGCAGAATCGCCATAGGCAACTGAAAGCCCTGGGAACAGCGCCTTGAGGGCGTCGCCCACCTCACCCGCCGTGTGTTGGAAGGTATCGGCTACGTCGAGCGTCTCAAAGTTACCATCCCAGCTATCGAAGATACGGCGTACCAGCACCGCAAGCTCCTCGGCACACAGCAGAGGAAACGCCGCATCCTGCGCGCCCTGCAGAGCGACCGATCCGGTTGAGCACGCGTCGAACAGCGGCACCAAAAACGGGTCCTCCAGCGCGGCAGACGCGGTATACAGGAACGGCACGCGCAGGATCTTGGTTTGAACGCCCTCGCGAGCAGCGTAGTAGCGGCACAGGTCGTTGGCTGCGCGCGCGATAATGCCCTTGCCCGTTCGCCCCGCGGCGTCGGTGGCACCCTCGGCACCCGCGGGCCCCGCGACATACAGCAGTTGGACCCGGCGACCCGCGCACGCACGAAAGACCGAGCGCAACAGCTCGATATCGCCCACGTTATCGGTATGCGGGGTAAGGTAATTGGATAGGTAGACCATGCGGTCGAACTCGTAGGCCTGATCCAGGTGTTGCAGAAGCTCTTTCCACGAAGAATGGGGCGACGACTCGTCGCGGCGCGTGTCCTGCGCGGCTACGACCTGCACATGGTCCTCGGGGAACGCCTTGGCACAAAAGTCATCGTCAACATATGCGGTGTTGCCAACAACCAGCACCTCCATGGCGTTCTCCCCCCCTAAAATCCACTTCGTTCATAGTCAAACATGCGTATTTTACGCTGTCAACGCGAGCTGGAGCGCCTTTAAGGCTGTTTTAAGAACTTTTTTAGAGGATGTGGGAATGGCAACTCGTCCGACCCAGGCTCATTAAGAGGCTGCTATTCGCTCTGAAAAGGCACATCGCAATCTGCTGACAGCTCTGCAGGGAGAATGGCAGGCAATGTAAGCGCTCCCATGGGCGAAAGTCCAGTAACAACCATCAAATAGCTCTTCGCATGGGCATATGCCATCGAAATAGCATTTGAAAGAAGGTAGTGACGCACCTCGTCATCAGGAGAGTTCATTGGTATTTGCGCTGAAACCGAGATGGATACTGTAACGCCAGCGTGCATCTTCTCCTGTACACCTTCATCTCTGTCAAGGAGGCTGCCAATTACGCACATCTTTAAACTTGCGCGAGCGTCATTACCGTTTTTCCAAAGGTGGACATCTTGGTAGCTAACGTCAACTTTTAATTCCATGTTATCCGAGGGCGAATCCTCGATATGGAAATCGGAGTCAACGACGAACAAGTGAACGACTTGAATCGGAGCAATAAAATCCCCACTCATGCTGCCAAACCTCCGGAAATCATCTCGAGATTCACATGCGAGGACGGACGCTCGTTCCTAAAAGACCATTGCTTGCGCAGGGATTCATTGGACGAGAGAAACGGTAGCTCTTTAGAATAGTTAACGGTAACCTTAGGAACGATTTTGATACCTAAAGCGAGCTCGAACCTGGCGATCGTCTTCAGCGTCATATTGGGCTGAGAATTCAACAGCTTCGAAAGCGACTGAAGGCTCACGCCCATACGCTTTGCCAAATCGCTTTTGCTTAAACCCAAATGCCTCATCTCGCGATGAACAATAAACTCGATATCTAGCGCGTGTTCATAAGCGCGTGTTTCGCTAGTTTCTGTCTCGGCGTAAAAATCAGATAAATCTACTTTATTCATTGTATTCTCCGTTTCGAAAGCCAAGCATGAAAGTCAACGCTCAGTTTCCAGAAGTTGACGTGCTATTACGGCTAATCGCTTGGCCCGCTCGATTTCTTTACTGATATTTCCTGATCCCTGATGTCCTTTAAACCAAAACAATAGAACAATTTTGTCTACGCCCTGACATATGGCATAAATCATCTCTCGATTTGCCCCGTCAAACCCTTTCAGTTCATAGAGGCCAATCTTAGAATCAATACATCGTAGCTTTGAGGTCCCACTCGCAACCTTTAACCCATAATCATAGATTTTTGAAATCTGGTCGATCATTTTACGGGCGGCAAGCTTCTTTTTAGGGTCTGTCAACATTTTCTGGAATTGAGAGTTGGCGGGAGAAGTCGTCAGCTCCCAAAACGGTCGGCCCTTGGGATCCCCATATTCGACAAGATCGTATCCTTCAACCAAGGGCCACCTCCCATTTCTAGGTACACTTAACTTATAAGTTAAGTGTACCTATTTAAATACAAATAACAAGGCTTATGCTAGATTCCACAGCTCCAAATCGATAAACAACCCAGTCGACTTGTGCTAAATCCGGAAGCATGCGGCAAATTCCAGACATGCCGACCGCACTGGATAGCGACAACGCTACTACCTGCTGCTTCTTTACCCAAAAAAGGCGGTGTGTTCGGGGATTCCGGAATTTGCCGCATACTTCCGTCGGGCAATTCCGGAAGTGCGGAGAAAATCAGAGCATTGCCGGCCAGACCCCTGTTTTGAGCTCCGCTGACTTGCGGTTTTGTTGCCGAAAAACGGGTTGCGCTCGGCAAGTTTCGATTTTTCCCGGCACTTCCGAAATAACACGCTAAAAGCGAGTGTCCGGAAGCCAAACGCGACAAATACTCCTCGGAAAATAGCCCCCTTGAACGCAAAAACCGCCTATCGGCGGCTTCCACGTACATCCAAACAAATAATAAAAAGAGGCGGCCATTCAAAAGAAAAGCCACCTCTCCGCAGGACGCAGGCCCGTAGGTTGACTGCATCAATACCGCTAGGTTTACTCTAGTATCCTATCGGGTCCCAAAAGGTCAATCCAGTTAAAGACGGCAGGCAACCCAAAACAACATCTTTCATGAATCTCCAGTCCTATCGAGCCCGATCGAGCCCGGCTATCCAACCAGATACGGCCCAATCACATCGAAAATCTCGCCCGCCTTGGTTGCGGGATTTTGCAAAGAGGGCTTGAGGTTACCCAGCTCCCTATGGTGCGTATCGAGGCGCCCAGCACGCTGAAGTGCCTCGCCCCGTTTAACGTCCACTGCTTCGAACAGCCCGCCCAAGTTCTTGCGGTACTCGACGCCCAAATCCTTAGACATCGCCTGAGCAAGGGCGCGCTGACACTCCGCGGCCGACATGGGGGCAGACGTATAACGAAAGTGCAGAAGCGGCCACAGCTCGAAGCAGGGGTTGGACCACAACGCGTGGAAGGTCCTCGAACCATCAGAGAGCTCGTTGCACTTGCACTCCATCGCGTCAAAGTCGGACGCAGGGAAGTCATCCTTGTCATACACGAGCCACACATGGTCGAATGTCTCGGGCGCATAGCGGCAGTGTTCGACGGCGAAGTCAAGCAGGTCAAGCGTGTGTTTGCCGGTTCCTTTAACGACAATGGCAACCTTGCGCTCGTTCGCCGCGCCCAACGCCGCACGCACACCCTCAAAGTAGCGAGGCTCGGTCTCCTTGCCCTCGCTCACCACAAGATGACGCGTCATCTGAACCATGCGCAAGCGGCCCTCTCGCTTGCCGCTACGCCAGCCCTTCGACTTCTTCGCCACCATGCTAATCCCACTCCTCGATGCGGGTGAGATACGGATCGGCGCCGTAGCGACCGGACAGGTATTGCTTGTCGAAAGCCGCGTTCTTGCTTACCAGATTACCGTTTGCCTCGTGGATGTCGGCGAGAGACCACAGTTGGCTCGCCTCCCCCTCGCCGCGTGCAGCGAACCATATCTCGTCACGGCGAAACACATCGTTTCGCATGGTTGACACATCCTGGGACGAGAAGATGAGCTGCGCGTCACTCTTGTTGACCTCAGGATCCTTAAACAGCAGAATCACATAGCGAAGAAGCTTCGGGTGCAGTTTGGCGTCGAGCTCGTCTACCACAACGGTGCCACCACGCTCAAGCGCTGTCATCAGATACGCAGCCAACCCCATGAGCTTCTGGGTTCCGGCAGATTCCTCGGATAAACGCAGCTCGTACGCCTTGCCGCCCACCTCGTGCCTCACGAAGACGCGCTGGCCGCGCCACTCCGGCGCCCTCTCCACTCTGAAGCCATCAATACGCACATCAACGGCGCGCAAAAAACGCGTGACCTCGCGCGAGTCGCCCTCGTCGAGCATTTGCTCGAGCATCCGCTCCAGGTAGGAACTGTTGTAGTTGAGAAACACGGCGTCTAGAAACCAGCTGGCCGCCTCCTGGACCACCGGCGCATCGAAGTTGATGCAAAGGAACGATAGGTACGGCAGACTAGGGTTGAACTTCGCTGCCGTCACAAGCTTGCGCAGCGTGGGACCGAGCGAAACCTCTGCACCCTCGCGCTCGAACAGCATCGCCGTACGCGACGCTCCCAATTTACGCCGCCACAGCCCTTCGGACACGATCTCATCGGCGTGTACAGACAGAACATAGCGGTACTCATGCTCACCCGCACGGTAATAGAGCTCGAACTCGGTGGGCTCGGCAGCAGACACGTCATCGAACTCAAACGCCGAACAACGGGCTATCAAAGGGCGATCACCCTCTGGTGCATCAGAGCTGGCAGACAGCAATCTAATTGGTCTGGACACCGCCGAACGAACGTAATCAAGAGCCTCAAGCAGGTTAGACTTACCGCCAGCGTTGGGTCCGTACACCGCGGCCACTGGAAGGAAACTCTGCCCGTCGGGGCACGCGATAAGGGAGCGCTCAAACTCCCTCATCGGCGTAGCTTGCATGGAAAGCTCAGCCTCGTCGCGATAGGATCTATAGTTCCTGAAGGTGAACTGGCAAAGCATCGTCCTCAACATTCCTTTCATCATTTTGAAAAGATATTTCAGAGTTTTTCTTTGATTATAGACTTTAAGCATGCTAAATCAAGTGCTTGCTAAATCATAGACAGCAGATGCAAGGTGCAAACCGCCCATACTCGACCATCCCATTGCCGGAATGGCGTTTAGCTAGCACGTCACACATTACATGCATGAAAAAAGGGCAACACTCTCTAACAGAAAGCGTCACCCTTAAAGCTCCCAAAAAGCTTTTGTACATCAGGACGACATTCTACGCTATCTCAAGGAGACTGAAGGTCGTATCATGGCCTGTAAGGTAAAAGCACAGACAGGCCTTGATTGAACGAGGCAACAGCAGGACTAGCGATCACCGCAATCAAAAGAGCCCAAATAATACAGCGAACCCTTCACAACCGGAGCATTAGGGTCTCGGTCTAAGAAATTGACACTGTAAGAAGGAGATCCAACGTAAACGTGAGTCTTACCGGCCTCGCAACAGAACAAAATATCGCGAGCGCTGTTCTGTGTCAGAGTGTTGTAATTCGAGTAATACTCAAGCTCGTCTGACGGAGCTTTTCCAACAACGATCAACCGAGGATCCAGCTTATCCAGCCATGTCTTAGGGACGCGACCAGACTTCCGTCCATGATGCGGTGCAAATAGAATGTCCACAGGCGAAAGCGAGATGTCGTCTTCAATCGCCACCATGTAGTCATTCTCCATGTCACCAAGCCAAAGCGCACGGACCCCTTCCTCAAGAGAGTAGACAATCGCAGGACTAATATTATTGGGTTTATCAGAGCTTTCGGCATCCCGCAAAGCATCCTGGAAGGTCTCATTATTCACATCGGGCCAGAGGACGCTAATCCCAGCAGAGCCGCGCTCACCATCAGAAACGTTCATCCATTTGCGATTACACCCCTTGTATATTTTGTAAGCGAACGACGACCCCTTCAGATCTTTATACTTTTTGAAACTCTCAGTCTCCGTGGACTTAGAGACATTATTGTCAACGCAATAGAAATTCTTGATAAGCCCGAGCTCATCAAGATACTCAATACCCTGGATATGATCTTGGTCCGGATGCGTACTGATAAAACGAACGACGCCCTTTTTCCCTGCAAGGTTTTTGACCTCATCAAGGATTTCCGACTTACGCTCATCGGTAATATTACAGTCAATCATGCTGAAGTTATCAGTATTGTGATTGATATAAAACATGTCGCCGTTATCAACGGACAGAGACTTAATCTCGCTCATGGTTATCACACTCCTCAAGATTGAAGTTGATTCGTTTTTCTACATACCATTCCTGCTTGACCCAAGCGATAACAAACAGAACGGTAAAAGCGAATAGGGTCACAAAAGCCGCTTCAAATCGAAAAGATTCCGGCAGCAACGATGCGAGCAGAACAATGACGAGCAAAACACCCGCCCCAGCCATGCTGCGATACATGTTTGAAATCATTAGGAGCTGTTCGACCTTAGGATCATTTTTCTGAGCATACGCAAAGGCAGAATAGTCCCGTTTTCTGGTAGGCTTCAGGTTTTGAACCAACGGCTCAATGCAGAGAGAGCCAATCCGTGAAGCAATAAGCCCGAGAACATAACTCATTACAGATAACGCCATCCAGTTAGAACAATCGATAAAACTGCCCAACGGTGTCTGACTGGCGAAATATGTTACGAGTGCGCCCGGTATGAGCACATTGAACAGATCGTAAGCAGAAATCTTCCCAAGCAACTCATTAAGAAAGTTATTGACCAATAATCTCACTCCTCCAATAATCCAGAAGCCATCCTCCGCAATTTTTGCGCACTATCCAGCCCTGCCACGCAAGTGAAAGGTTGCTGAAGAAAAGCAATTTGTAAATGAGTTGAGCAAACAGGAGCGCATACTGCTGTTGACCAATAAGCGCACACGCCCCTAAAGAAATTTAATGGACCATCAATATGGCCTCGATTTTGACAGCTATTCCTTCCGACTCCTTCCGAACAATTAGGTTGTAATGGGGAAACGACGCTTCTCGTTGTTTCAATTGTAGCCCTTCGCCAGTTCCATATCCTGTATTCTTTTTTGATGATGAGCACAAGATGTTGTGTTTTAACAGGTAAACGCAGCTAAAATAATGCGGAACTTATTCACGCGAAATTACGAGTCAGCTCATCCCCTTGTAGACAGCACCCTTGACCTGCATGAAAACATAATTAGACTCAATCGCTTTCGCCCGGTACAAAGCCATCCACATCGAATACCTGTTCGAAATTAACAAAAGATTTTGCTTGACCAACATGTTGAGACGCCCGCTTATTGCCCGGTCGTAAGCCGCAATAAACTAGGCGGCAGCCTAGCGGACTTTTCCTGGAAGGTCTCGGTGGCGAGTCTCGAAGAGGCGCAAGGCGACCTCATGCTGGAGTTGCCGCATCAGGCATAGTCAACGAAGCACGAGCCCGAGCGCCACCGGGGACTAAAGTGGGGCCACCGCCCCTCCCCAACATCCCCCAGAAAGTTCGCTGATGTTGACTGGGGTTCCCGTAAAATAAACCGCAACTAAATATGTGCGGAGTGCTGGCCTGGAGCTGCCTTCGGACCCTATTGGCTGCTCACCGAGAGGCTCCGCTATGAAACGACCCCTTTACTACCTGCTCTGCGCGATCGCGTGCACGTCCATGGCCGGCGCGACGATGCCCATGGCGGCCATCGCAGAGGCCATGCAGCCTCGGGCAACAGCCGAGCAACAGACGCAATCCGACGCCACGAGCAGCGACACAGGCAAGGCCGAAGACTGCACCAACACAAATGCGACAGCAGATACCGAAGAGGACAGCACCACAACATCAACCGGCACCAACGCCGTCAATGCGGAAAGCGCTGACGGCACCACCGTCGCAACCGGCGCGGCCACCACAGCCCCCGCCCCATCCCTCCGCGCCCAAGCCACCCCCACACCCGCCGCAATCTCCACCACGTCACAAACCACCTACGCCCACTCCGCCACGGCAAGCCAAAACGGCGTCACCTTCACCGTCTCGTGGAACGACGCCCCCGCGGGCACCGCGACGACCTTCCACGTAACCCAAACCAACGGCTCGTCGCAAGCCAAGGCGCGCATGGACGTGCCCACCTATTGGGACGGCGGCAGCCAGGAAAGCGTCTGCGACCCGTCGCGCGCGACATGGGGCAGCTACTACAACCTGGGCACCACGGGCCACGACTTTACCTTTGCCTTCACGGCATCGGGCACGTACCGCATCTACTTCTACTTTATGGACAACGACAGAAACGACCCCCAAAACGACAAGGGGATTTACTACCTGCGCACCACGGCGGAGGTGACCGTAAACGACGCCGCCCGCCCGAGTGTCACGCAGCTCGTCAACAGCGCCGTGGCCCAGTGCAGGCAAGAGACAAACGGCTCGGAATACGACATGGCGCTGTGGCTCCACGACTGGACACTCGACCAGCTGGAGTACGACCACAGCCTCAACTGGTGCTCGGCCGAAAGCGGCCTCACGCGCCACCAGGGCACCTGCGAGAGCTACCAGCGCATCTACTCCAAGCTCCTTAACGCAGCGGGCATCGCCAACGGCCGCATCACCGGCAACGGCCACACCTGGAACGCCGTAAAGATCGACGGCAAATGGCGCCAGATGGACCTAACCTGGGACGACACCAGCGACAACTGGTACGGAGACCTGGAGCAACACCTTGCCGTTGCGCGTGCGGTCTACTCCAGTCCCCCGTGCTCCTGCTCGATGAATGCACATCGGCCCTCGACCCCAAGACCGAGCGAGAAATGCTGGGCCGCATGCGAAATCTCGGCCGTACCGTCATCATCGTCACGCACAGGCCTGCCGCGCTGGAGGTTTGCGATCGAGTTGTAAGCCCTGAACCCAAATGAGGAGTGGATCGCTGCGGTTGTTTTCGACAGCGCTCTCGCCATACTCATTGATGTGCGAGACACAAGGTGACTCAATCCCGCACGATGGTATTTGACGGATAGCCGAATATATGGGTCGTAAATCAAGCCCCGAAAGGAGGTAAAGATATGGACGAGACGACTCAGCACTATTTGGACTCACTGCTTGCAATCGCGTTCCCAAACGGCCAGGCCTTTGTTGAGCGCCAGGACTTGCCTTTGGCAAAAAGGCTTATAGACCTCGGTTTGGCAGTAAATCGAATTGAGTATGCTGACTGCAGCGGAAACCGCTGGATTTGGTTGAACAAGTCGGCAATGAGGCTCTAAGTCGAGACGCAAATTGCTCAAGGCTCAATGAATAGCGGCTCGTCGTGAGTATTTTCTCGCATAAGCACTGCCGAATATCGCGAAACAGCACCGCCGTTATTGCGCTTGGGCACCGGGGCCGACATGGATCCCGGTGCCCATTTATTGCTGACATTCGACGCCGCGGCGCTACCGCATGTTGGTCTCGCCCATGACGACCTGCTCGGCGAGCCGTTCTTCGTTAAACAGGCGCCAGGGTGCCGCCCTTACACCAACATTTTCGACGCGATCTTCTTGACGGCACCTCAACCAGTTCTATTTAACAGCTCATTTGAAAAGTCAGTCCCAAAAACTCAGCAAAAGCAGCAATGCCGACCTCATCCCCTCGCATGCGCGTGACGACAAGGTCGGCATTGTCTTTCTTGTTTATGTTCCAAAAGAGCAGCTTCATAAAACAGCTCAGAGAAAGCTACTGCGCCAGCACGTCCGCGATGCGCTCGCTCGCATGTCCGTCACCGTAGGGGTTCGAAGCGTGGCTCATGGCCTCGTACTCGGCCTGATCGGAGAGAAGGCGACTGAACTCGCGGTAGATGACGTCCTCCTCGGTGCCGACGAGCTTCAGCGTGCCGGCCGCCACGCCCTCGGGGCGCTCGGTGGTGTCGCGCATGACGAGCACCGGCTTACCCAGGCTAGGGGCCTCCTCCTGGATACCGCCGGAGTCAGTGAGGATGAGATGGCTCGCCGCCATGAAGTTGTGGAAGTCGAGCACCTCGAGCGGGTCGATGATGTGGAGCCTGTCGAAGCCGTCGAGCTCCTCGTGCGCTGCCTTGCGGACGAGCGGGTTCATGTGGATGGGGTAGATCGCCTTGGTATCGGGATGCTCCTCCATCACGCGGCGGATGGCGCGGAACATGCGGTGCATGGGCTCGCCCAGGTTCTCGCGGCGGTGCGCCGTGATGAGGATGAGGCGGGAGCCCTCCGCCCAGGCGAGCTCGGTGTGGGAATATCCCTCGCGTACGGTGGTGCGCAGGGCGTCGATGCCGGTGTTGCCGGTGACCCAGATCTTGGACTCAGGCTTGCCCTCGTCGAGCAGGTTCTGCTTGCTGGCCTCCGTGGGCGCGAAGTAGTACTCGCTCACGATGTCGACCGCCTGGCGATTGAACTCCTCGGGCCAGGGGCTGCAGATGTCGTGCGTGCGCAGGCCGGCCTCCACATGTCCCACGGGGATCTGCAGGTAGAAACACGCGAGCGCCGCGGCGAAGCTGCTCGTGGTGTCGCCGTGGACCAGGACTACGTCGGGTCTCTCGCCCTCGAGGACCGCCTTGAGCTTGAGTAGCACGTCGCACGTCACGTCGAACAGCGTCTGGCCGGGCTTCATGATCGCCAGGTCGTGGTCGGGCGTCACGTCGAAGACTCGCAGCACCTGGTCGAGCATCTCACGGTGCTGGCCCGTCACGGTCACGACGGTCTCGAACTCATCCCTGCGCGCCTTCAGCTCGTTGACGAGCGGGCACATCTTGATTGCCTCCGGGCGGGTGCCGAAGACGAGCATGATTTTTTTCATTATCGGTCCTTTCTCATGTGCTGAGCCTTATGGGCATGAGAGCTATAAGAAACAGCGGACGATTGCCTAACTACAGAAAGAAGAGCCAAAAACAAAGCTACCGTAAGGACAGCCTCGGATATCGCAATAGCTGACGCAACACCCATGGCGCCCCAAGCATGGCCAAGCCAAACGTTAAGCACCAACGAAAGAACGGAATCGACAATCATAAGCAAGCTATATAGGGACTGATATCCAAAAGGAATGAGAAGCTGAACACCGAGAAAATTGTTTACGATGCCCAGCAACACCCAAATAGCAAGCGGAATGAGTGTATCAGCGCAAACTAGATACTCTTTGCCATAGAGAATCTCGACTACAGGATTGCGAAGGATCGCCATACCAAATAAACCAGCCGCAAACAATACGACCACGGGAATACCAAACTTAGCAACAAGCCGCGCCGCGGAGCGCCGAGATTTCATTCGTTCTTCGTTTACGCGCGGATACAGCGCTTGGCCAACAGGAGTAAACATCAGGCTCGCCATTTGCGGCACCTTCAAAATGGCAGCATACGAGCCAACGACCGCGCTTGGCTGACAACCGCCGAGCACCGTAACGCCAACATTTCCAATGATCTTGCCGGCGGCAGATGAAAGAAAAATCGGCATTCCGTCTCGCATCTCACCGAGTATCTGCTTTATAGATGCAAAACCCATTTTGATCCCATAGCGCTTCCAAGCAAATACATGAGTAATAACACCCGAAGCAAGGAAAGTAATTGAATACAGGAACGAGTAAAGCATCAATTGACCGGGGTTATTTATAAGGAGGAAAATCAGAATGACAGAAAGCCCTCGCGCAGCCGCCGTGGCTATAGTGATGACCTTCATGTCCTGCAAACCCTGAAAAAGCCAGTTAAGCTGTAAAGCAATGCCAACAAGCATAGAAAACAACGCAAGCATACAGGATAGCTGGTCCCCGGTTGCGACCGACGTAATACCGAGAATTATTACTACGACAAAGCAGGCGGCAACAAGTCCTAGTCGAGCAATAACGACAGCGGACACGAGGTCGTTAAGCTCTTCCCCATCTTTAACCTCAACGACCTTTTTCGTTGCGCTCAGGTTGAAACCAAACTCGACAACAAGCTGAAAATAAGTTATCCAATTAAGAGCAATAGAGAACACGCCATACCGTTCAGCACCGAAGACACGGGTAACGTAAGGCACCGTAACAAAAGGCAACACAATATTTATTGCCTGCAACGCAAGCAGCCAGCCAGTATTCTGAAGAAGCTTTTTCTCTTTAAACGCCAAACTAATTCTCCTTCGTCATCTTCTCGAGGAACAGCAGTTGTGCCTCGCGAACACGCCCGATTCCTTCCTGAGCAGCGGGAGCAGAACGCCCACATAACTCACTGACAAGGGCGCTCGCAGAAGTAGAATCGACCGCAACGCTTCTCCAAGGTTCTCCAACCTTGCTTAAAAGATCCCTCTTGCGGAAGTCACTAGAATTTGATTTGGGTTCAAAAGACACAAAACGCTTTCCGAATAGCAGTGAAAACGCCGTTCCATGGAAAGAGTCCGTACAGACAAAAGAAGCGCCCGCGAATAGCTTAAGGAAATCCTCAGGGCCAGCATCAGTAATCATCTCGGGCTTAAATGAGTCACGCCCAAAACGCACATTTACAACCTTCAAGGGCAATCCAAGCTCGGAAGCAGCCTGCTCAGTAAGCTCCAAATATCGCGCAGAAGCCTCTTTATTAATGTAGTAGCCCAAAACATACCCACGGTCTTCAACCGAAGTATCGACAGCTTGCGCCCAACGCTTTGAATCCAAAAGGAAAACAGGGTCGTCAACCACCTCGGGAGACCGCCCGCATAAGCTATTAACCACGGGTGCATCAGTATTCTCTCTTACACAGAGGACATCGAAGGAAGCTAGGTCATCTGAAAAAGGAGCTAATTCAGTTTCAGTAGCGCTGCCGAGACTTGCCGCAAAACTGCCCTTACGAGCCGACGTTTCAAAGGGAAAAAGGAAAGCTTCATCGAAATCGGCAATATTAGGATTGAAAACCTGGTCGCTACCAGAGATAAGGAGATCGAAACTTTCTTCATTAACAAAATCGCGCATCTCGTCAATTGAATAAAACCGAGGCGTCAGATGAAGGTAACGCGACTCATATTCAGCAAATTTGCGCTCCTTAGAACGCCTTTTGCCTTCAAAAGGAAGCAACGCGACATTAACCGCCAAATTAGATAGAAAACCATCCCTTTTGTGATGAAGGGAGTTATTGCGCTCCTGACGATCATTTTGGAAGTTAAGCACCCAAACATCATGACCCATAGAGCGAAGCTGCTCTTGCAGTGCGTAACACTGCAAGATCGCACCGTAGTTGCGGGCAAAATGGTAAGTAATGATTCCAATTTTCATTTGTTAATTTCCAATAAAATAATGCTCCAGCGAGCATTCCAACGTTAATCAGCCCAACTCGCGACTTCGGAAACAGGCATTCTCCGAGCAACAGGTCTCGCGAACGTTTCTTTTGGATAGCCAAATCCGACGACCGCAATGATCACTTCATTTGCTGAAATGCCTAAGGACGAACGCATTTCTTTTCCAAAGTCACCGACAACCCACTGGAAAATACATGAACCAATCCCATAGGCCTTTAAGGCCAAAACGAAGGACTGGCGATAGATACCGCCGTTGATAAACCATTGGTCATATTCGGCGCAGGAAAACAGAGAAGTGTCAGCAGTAATAACGGCCCATTGGAAAATTGATTGCTCAAACCCTTTATTGCCACGCACGGCAGCAGAAACAACATGAGCAGATTTTGGACCGGAAAAATACACGCGGCTTGGTTGGCGGTTGCACGCCGAAGGCGCGCTCTGCGCAAGCTCAACAACTTGCGTCAGCGTTTCCTGAGGAACAGGGGTTGAATCAAATGACCGAACACTATGTCTCCCGTTAATAAAATTGATCGCATTCTTATCGCAATCAGAGACAGAAGCAAAAGAATCAGAAACAATTCCAGACCTATCACTCATGTCAGTTCGGCCAACTTCATATGAAGTCTGCTTAGCTAGCGATTCAAAACCATGCTGCCATTTAGAGCAATCAAGTCCAAGTCGGGCCCTACGAGAAAGCCAATTCTCAAGTGCCGCCATAGATTCAACAAAAGCATACGAATGATTATCAAAAGAAGGATCTTTTGCTGCAAGTGTTAAATAATCAAGAAGACGGTCGGCCTTTTGTGTTCCGAAATCATCGCGGCAGCTTTCAATACAAAGAGCCTTCTCGAAAGAATGAGCAATAAGAAGAGAGTCTCTGTACAAGGTGTCTAAAGACCTAAAGTCTTCGCAAGCAAGCAAGCGATTCGATTTAACAGCAAACGACAATCTTCGAATTTTATTGTATGCAGGCAGTACTGCAGCCTTTATGTCCATACCCACTCCTAAGACGCGTGTTGTTTGTCGGCATAACGAAACTAATTACTTTTTGGAGGAAAATGAGGAAAACAAAAACGAGATATACATCAATGCTCTGCGTGAGCAAGGCAAGAATGACAACGAATAGCATCGCTTCTGTCGAAGCGCTTTTAACACAGTCCGTAAGATGGCAAAGAGCAACGATCAGCACACAGCTCAAGAGAAGACCGAAATATGAGAAGTTAATGATGCACATCTCGAACCAGCATGGCGTTGTGCCAGCCGGAAGCTCGGATATTGGCAATCCTAGAATAGAAGATGTTAGGTATTGGTAATCCTGATATGGTTTGCTAGGCCAAATTGATCTAGGGACCCAAATAAATAGAGTCGAGAGAAACGACTGACCGTAATAATCGAGTATATGATCACCTAAAAAGAACTCATGATAGATTACATATTTTGTAACATCATCTCTGCCAAAATCAACGCGGAGCATCTCATAGACGCTATTGAAACCCGTATCCCGCAACGGTCGAACAACAATTAGATAAAAGGATGAGAAGAAAAGGAGCGCGCAAAGCACGAGCGGAAAGAAGACCCTCAACTTTTTTCTCTGTTCAAGAGCAGGATTTCTTCTTAGATAGAAAAACAAATACAGGACGATTAATATCGCAAGCATGAATCGTTTGCCAGAAATCCAACCAGTAACAATCGAGTAACAGACAATAAGAACTAAATTGGCAACCGTCCCCAGCCTGTCCTGACGAAAGAACAGGGAGCAAAAAGAAATTACACTTAGCAGAAGCAGCTCCGCAACGATCATACTCACGCCGCTAGACGCAACTCCACGAGAAACCGAGTCACCATAAGTTAGATAAGAGCTGACATTGCCGGTAAGCAAAATATATAAATATGGAGAGATAATAAACAAACACATTACAACTTTATTGTCAAATATCACCCCTCCCCATTTTTTTTGAACTTTAATCTTCTTTTTTTGATAGTAATTTGAGTAGAAAAACAATGAAGTGCAGGCCGATATAAGCAAAAGGTCATAAATGGCCGACACATAGTCATTGGCCATTGGGGCTATAAAAGGTTTATACCAGTAAACTGTCTGGTAACTTGGCCTACCAATTGCATAATCGAGCAAAATAGGTAGACAACAGAACGCCCATAAAATTAAATATACATAGTTTGCAATAGAAACCTGCGGCTTCATAATTAATCGATTATAAATTACGCACAAATAAAATGAAGAAAGCAGGATCAGCATCCAGTCAAGGGCAACTCGCCAAAGCTCCATTAATCGTCCGCCTCATCAAATGCACCAAGACTCTGCAGCAGCGATTTCATAACAGCAAGATTACCTGTTCCATTAAAGAAATCATATGCACAAGATCTAAATTGACTATATTCATGATCGATTTGCTTAATAGCATCGGCTATTGATTCGGGTTCAAAGTCAACGCACTTACCGCTGCCGCTGGCCTCAACAGTTGTAACCAAGCCCGGCAAACGATTGGCAAGCGTAGGGAGGCCAAATGCTGCATACTCATATATTTTATTAGGCGCGCAAAAGGCCTTATTAAGCGATGTGTCATCATAAAGCACGACGCCAATTCGCGACCTTGCAGTAATTTCCAAATGCTTTGGCGCTGGAACAAAACCATACACAAAAGTATCCGGGTAAATCTCCTTCATTCGTTCAGTCGTACCGTAGCGATCTTTTCCCATAAGAACGAAAGCGTAATCAGACTCCATCATACGAAGAGCCTCAGCGATGGGCGCAACATATTCAGGACGCTGGAATAGCCCCTGGTAAAGAAGGATCTTTCTTCCGTCAAGCTCATCCAAGATCTGCTTTGTGACGTTTGTCGAAACAGAGGGGATTTCACCCGCTTTTAGCCCGTATGGCTTATTCGGGAAAACTGAGGGAAGCGAATTCAGCCCCCATTTAATTTTCATATAGTAGGCACGATTTAACTCGCAACACGTAACTGCAAGAGCCTTGCGACAAACCGCCGCAAATAGTCGTTCTTTTGTCGGTTGATCATCACACAGCTCAAGCGCCGTGGCCACATAGGGAATACCGGAAAGTGCCCCGTAAAGCGGAAGCGCAGATTCAGCAGTTCCAAACCAGATAAGATAATCCATTGGCTCTTTTTTTAGGCGGGCGAGAACGGCTTTGCGGAAATGAGTCCAGTTATTCAACGTATCCAGTTTTCCGCCAACGCTCAGATGCGGATCAACGAGCTCCGTAAAAGGAATGCCCTCGCCTTTTAGAATTTCCTTAGCCGTATCCTTGCTGGAACCAAACCAGACTTCAATCTGCACGCCCAAATCTTTAATCATTCTTATTTGTGACATGCAGGGGGGATAGAACGCTAAGTCCGACTTAACGATATATATAATCCTCTTAAACATATAACCCCTCGTAAAGATTGATAACCCTCTTTGCGTAAGTCTCATAGCTTCGGTCTTCTTGGAGAGAAGGCACCAAGAGGCTGGTTGATTCACAAAGCATTTCGTAGTATCTGCTGTCTTCTAGCTTGGAAATCGCCTCGCAAAGAGAGGAAACATCGCCATTTTTAAATAGGAGACCATTTTCACCATCCTTGATATATGCAATAGCTCCACAGGTATCCGGAACGATTGATGGAATACCAGAGGTGAGCATGGCTTCAAGGCACACCAAAGGCGAAGCTTCATACCAAGATGAAGTCATCACCAAGGCTTTAGTTGTTTTGAACTGTTCAGCGAGAATATCCTTATCACACCAACCCAAAAAATTCAGATTTGGATAAGCGTCTCTTAGCCTCTCGAACTCAGGACCAGATCCGCATAACGTTCCTGGCAAGCCCAACGATGTGAGAGCCCTGCAAAACAACTCGGGGTTCTTCTCCTTATCGAAGCGACCCACAAACAAGTAACCGCTCTTTTCAGACGGTATACCAGGCGAAAACTCTCCTTCAACAGAAATAGGATTGGGAAGAATGCATGGCATGCCATCATCAAATTCACTCCCGCGCATAATATCGTAGGTAAAATCCGAAAGGTAACAGAACTTTGGATGAGCACGCCTGATTGAGCGATTTTGAAGAGCAATGCGAGCTACTCGATACAGCTTCTGTCCATAGCTTCTCTTATCACAATTGCATTGGATGCACTTTGCGGAACATGGTTTCAAATGGCAGATTTCATGCTTTTTAAAATCATAAAACCCACCATTAGGGCATACAAGAAAATATTCATGGAGCGTAACGAGCACGTTAAAGCCTAAATCGGCAATAGCATCAAAAATTGAAGATGAAAGCGCATGAGTCCATGAATGAACATGCACGACAGTGTCATCAGGATTAAATTCGTTTAATAGAGAGCAAAACTTCTTATAAGTTTTACCGCTGTGCAGGCCGTTAATGGCACCGGAAACCTTATTAGCCAATTCGAGAAACGGCCTTTCATTTGCGACAACAACCCTAAAACCGTTAAGGCGGCTATGTATTGGCCCGCAACCAGCAAAGTAAACAACGTTATATCCGCAGTCACGAAGAACCACGGCAGTGATATAGGCGATTTGGGCAGTTCCACCAAAATTATCAGCAGTGTCATCAACAATAATGACGTTTTTGACTCTTTTGTCCATCAAATTATGTCTCCGTTTGCTAGCTGCAAATATCGCCTTGAAAGCCAATCAGCCTGTTGATCAATGTTGTAATTTGCAAATAAATCAAGAGAAGTGGATTTACGTCCCTCATAAGACTTTTTTGAAAGAGAGCAAATCGCATCAGCCCATTCGACAGGAGTATCAATGGGCAGAAACGTACACTCCCCTGTTACATCCACCTCACGCGGAATAACATCACTTAGCAGACATGGCAAACCAGACACCTGAGCCTCGACACCAACGAGGCCCAGACCTTCATAAAGGCTTGGAAGAACGAACACATCAAATGCCTGGTATAGTCGATTTACATCGTTTCTCTGTCCCAAGAATTTAACGCAGTCTGAAAGGCCGTGTTCATCCACCAATGCCTTTATGGAGTCCTTGTCTTCACCGGAGCCGACAAGCAACAGGACGGCGTCGTCGCGGCGTTTTGCGACTTCGGCGAAAACATCAATCAAGAACGGATGATTCTTCTGCGCCATAAACCGACCAACATGCCCAATTACAAACTGACCGCCAACAAGGCCCAGGTCGGTTCGTGCTTGTTCGCGAGCCTCTGCATTGAAGCGGAAGCTGTTCAAATCAATAGCGTTGTATACAACCTCGAAGTTAGCATCTTTGCCGAAAAGCCACTCACCGGCAAACCGGCTACATGCAAATCGATGCGTCGGATACCGGTTAGATTGCGTTTTCAGCACTGCCTTAAGAACATTCTTGGCATACTCACCCTTACCGCTCGTAGAGTGGCTATGGGCGATACGCACGGGGACACCCGCCTTCTTCGCAGCGCGCAGTGGAAAAACCGAAAGCGCATTGATGTGACTGTGTACGATCTTCCAGCCCTCTTCCCTAAAGAGGCGCTGAAGCTCTCGCTGATATTCAATTACGTGCTGGTAGGGCGGAATCTCGAAAACTCTGCCACCGAGTGATTCAATCTCCTCGCGAGGGGCAAGCGACGAATCGGAATCGATAAGGAAATCAAACTGCACTTTGCTACGATCAATATGACGGTAGTAATTCATGACGACGGCCTCAACGCCGCCGCCATTCATTTTTCCGACTATCTGTGCGACACGAATTGGATTAGCCATCTAACGCCCCGTCCTCTTCTTGCCGAACATGGCACCAAAAGTGCCGGTGAAACATTTCCAGTCCATGCAGAAGCAACGATTACGCACATAGCGAAGCTCAATCTTCTGTCGCAGGCCACTGTCGAAGGTTGCCTCGTTTCGGTCAGTCGCCTGCCAAAGGCCTGTAATGCCAGGCTGGACGGAAAGCAACTCAGCCTTTTCCTCGTCAGAAAAATGCTGTTCAAGCTCATCCCTTGTAATGGGACGCGGTCCAATAACGGAAAGATCGCCGTTAAGCACGTTCAGAAACTGAGGCATCTCATCGATAGAGCATTTACGAATGAACTGACCAATCTTGGTAATACGAGGATCATCGTCAACCTTGCGTTCAACTTCCCACTGATGTAGCTGCTCGGGACTCAGATACTTCTGCACATCGCCAGCATCGGCGACCATACTGCGAAGCTTGAAAATCTTGATTGTCTTTCCACCCTTGCCAACGCGTTCTTGCGTATACATAGGACTGCCGGGCGTCTCAAGGCTAATGAGCGCACACACAATGGCGATGGGGATAAGCAACAGTACACTCATCAAAAGACTGAACACCAGATCAAACAGCCTCTTAACAAAGCGATAGCCAAGAGTACCGCTCGGTTTAATCTCTTTAATAGCCAGTGCGTCCCCCACAGATGCACAGTTCTCTGTTACTTCCTTAGCAGCCACAGTCAAACGTACGTCCCTGTCCACCAGGGATCCCCCAATCAGTAATTTCAAAAATGCGAACGAACGGCCGGTGCAACGTCTCCCTTACGTTTTGCTGGGTACGTCGAGCGGTAGCAGCTCCCTAAAAGCGGAATCGCCTTCGCCCACGTCCACCAGGCACCAGCGTTTATGACGGTCGATCTTTTTAACGCGGGCCTCTTGCCCCACCAAGGGCCCCTGTTCTATGTGCAACACGCCGTCTTCTATGTGAGCTACGCTGTTGCGCACCACGCCGTCGTCGTCCAGCACGCTGCGGTACCAATCCTGCGCATCGTCCGGCATGGGCATGTACGCCCGCTCCCTACTGCCGGCGATGCGACAGCCAAAGCTCAACTGGGCCAAAGCCCTATCGAGCGCGGCGGCATCGTGCGTGGCGACGAAGAAATATTCTTTGTACATAGGTTTGGTTTGGAGCGACCATGCGCCGTCCCGCTTAAACCAGAACTCCTTTTGCATTACAAAAGCGTCCTGCATAAGGTTGTGTGGGATAATGCAGCGGACCTTTTCGCAGGTCTCGCGCTCTTTTCCATAGGGGGTGTGAACCAGATACCAGCGGACGCGGCCGTGCTGGCTGTTTGTGGTGGAGCCATTAAATGCGCCCGGCAGCTGCTCTTGGCGCCGCGCCGTCTGTTCCATGTTCTCGCCCCCCCTCGTCGGCTTTGCGATGCACGCAAATGCAGGGGCGTTTAGAACAGGCTTCTCGCTCGCAGCTAGGCGCAGTCGCAAAAGTACAGTTTTTTGTATCTTTCGACAGACGACATTATACGAGCAATTAATCAGCGTTTGACCAGATTACGCAAAATGTACTGCTAGTAGGTACATCTCCATACCCCTCTACAAAAACCTGTACCTTTTTGTGCAACAAAAAAAGCCGCTCAACCAGCGGCTTTTCTTATTTC